>Ga0126379_10000711_pt1 | contig 18856 bp, 19 predicted proteins | sample PanSoiMetPlot_24_FD_92640 | JGI IMG/M metagenome (GOLD analysis project Ga0126379, IMG submission 92640) | Tropical forest soil microbial communities from Panama - MetaG Plot_24 | ecosystem: Environmental > Terrestrial > Soil > Tropical forest > Bulk soil | place: Panama | collected 2016-02-17
CGCGGGTTCATGGGGATCCAGGAGATCGTCCGGGAGAGTATCGGATCGGTGGATGAGCTGCTGCAGCGCGGGCAGCGGATCACCGGGCTGGAGACTCACTATAACGATCTGGATGAAATGACCAGTGGCCTGCAACGCTCCGATCTGGTGATCATTGCGGCGCGGCCTTCGATGGGCAAAACGGCTTTCGTGATGAATATTGCAGAGAACGCGGCGATTGAGGATCAGCAGGTCGTGGGAGTTTTCTCGCTGGAAATGTCGCGCGAGGCGCTGCTGATGCGTTTGTTGTGTTCGCAGGCACGGGTTGACGCGCACAAGATGCGGACGGGGTCGCTGTGGCAGGACGACACCAAGAAAGTCGTGCGGGCGATGGAGCAGCTCGCGCATGCCCCGATTTTTATCGACGACACGCCGGGAATTTCTCTCAGCGAGATGCGCGCCAAGGCGCGTCGGCTGAAGCAGTCGCAGGGGCGGCTGGATCTAATCATCGTCGATTATTTGCAGCTGATGTCTGGTGGCGGCAAGCGGTTTGAGAATCGTACCCAGGAAGTGTCGGCGATTTCGCGCGGGCTCAAAGCATTGGCTAAGGAGTTAAGCGTGCCGGTGATCGCACTGTCGCAGTTGAGCCGCGCACCGGAGAGCCGCGGGGGGGATCATCGCCCGCAGTTGGCGGATCTGCGCGAGTCGGGCTCCATCGAGCAGGATGCGGACTTGGTGATGTTTATCTTCCGCGAGGAAGTTTACAAGCAGGATGATCCGGAATTACAGGGCCGGGCCGAGATCATTATTGCCAAGCAGCGCAACGGTCCCATCGGCCGGGTGAAAATGGCCTTCCTGAAACACTGCACCCGATTTGAGTCGTTGGCTGAGGGCGGGATAGCCGGTGAGGAATAGTCGATTGGCTACAGGGATTACTGTAGGGCCGAGGGGATAAGTACTGTAGGAACTTTGGTTTGCAAGATTGATCCTCAAGAAGGTTTGCCTGTGGAAAAGCTTGTGGAAGTGAAAACGAGTTTCCGAATTACTTCTAGAAAAGACCGATCGGTCGGTTGCAATCCCGGCCCGAATGTGCCGTTAAATTCCTGAATAGTAATCAGTTATGCAATTCACGCCGCATTAATACAGGGCCGAGCCGGAGTTACCGGAAAATCGTTCCGCTTTCGAGATTTGCACATTTTGGGGGTCTAGCACCTTCGTTTTTCGCGCGGATTTTCGCGTCATTGCGAAAGGTTATGGGCCGGACGCCAAGCAAAAATACCGATAGCGGCAATTCATTTTGCTAAACCGTAGATCGGAACCTGGCGCACGCTCCGGATTCTAAAGTGGGGGTTTCAGGAGGCGCCGCCGCGGCCCTGGATCGAAGCGGTCGGTGGCGGGCTTTGCCCGTGGGACGGACGAATGCGTCCGTCCCTACACGGACTTAATCGCTGCCTTCGCCTACTTTCAGGACTGCGAGGAAGGCTTCCTGGGGGATGTCTACCCGGCCTATCCGCTTCATACGCTTTTTGCCTTCCTTCTGCTTCTCCAGCAACTTACGTTTTCTCGTGATGTCGCCGCCGTAGCACTTCGCCAGGACATTCTTGCGCATGGCATGGACGGTCTCGCGGGCGATGATCTTGGCGCCGATCGAGGCTTGAATCGGAACTTCGAACATCTGGCGTGGGATCAGTTCGCGCATTTTCGAGACCAGAGCTTTGCCACGCTCGTAGGCGAAATCGCGATGGACGATGATCGAGAGGGCATCAACGGGATCGCCAGCGACTAAGATGTCGAGCTTGACCATCGGCGAATCCCAATAGCCGGCAAGATGGTAATCGAGCGAGGCGTATCCGCGGGAAACGGATTTCAGGCGGTCGTAGAAGTCGAGGACGATTTCGTTCAGCGGCAGTTCGTAGTGCAGCATCACGCGAGTTGAGCCAACGTATTCGAAGGTCTTCTGCTTGCCGCGCTTTTCTTCCACCAAGGCGAGAATTCCGCCGACATATTCTTCGGCGGTGAGAATGGTCGCGAGAATGACCGGTTCCTCAACCTTCGCGATCGCGGCCGGATTTGGCCAGCGCGAAGGATTGTCGACCTCCAGCCACGAGCCGTCCGTCATCGTGATGTTGTAGCGCACGCCGGGGGCTGTCGTGATCAGGTCGAGTCCGAACTCGCGTTCCAGGCGCTCCTGGATGATTTCCATGTGCAGGAGGCCCAGGAATCCGCAACGAAAGCCAAACCCCAGGGCGGCTGAGCTTTCGGGTTCGAAAAAGAAAGAGGAATCGTTCAGGCGGAGTTTTTCGAGGGCTTCGCGCAGTTGCGTGTGTTCGTGGGCGTCAACCGTGTACAAGCCCGCGAAAACCATAGGCTTGATTTCTTCGAAACCGGGCAGAGGCTCGATGGCGGGATCGGCGTTGTCGGTGATGGTATCGCCGATTTTGGTGTCGGCGACGTTCTTGATGTTGGCGATGAGGAATCCGGCTTCTCCAGCTTTGAGTTCGTCGATGTCGACGGGCTTGGGCGTCAGGACGCCCAGGGCTTCAACGTCGAAGACACGATTGTTTGACCATAGGCGGATTTTCTGGCCCTTGCGGAGGGTGCCTTGGAAGATACGGGTTAGCACGATTACGCCGCGGTAGGCGTCGAACCAGGAATCGAAGATCAAGGCTTGAAGCTGGTTGTCGGGAGAGCCCTTCGGCGGCGGGATCCGTTTGACGATTGCTTCGAGGACGTCGGGGACGCCTTGCCCGGTTTTAGCGCTGATGAGGACGGCGTCGGAGGCGTCGAGGCCGACAGCGCTTTCGATCATTTCTTTCGTGCGCGGGATGTCGGCGGATTGGAGATCGATTTTGTTGATGACGGGGATGATTTCCAGGCCGTGATTGATCGCCAAATAGGAATTCGCCAGCGTTTGTGCTTCCACGCCTTGGGAGGCATCGACAATCAGGAGCGCGCCCTCGCATGAGGCTAGCGAACGTGAAACTTCATACGAGAAATCTACGTGACCGGGGGTGTCGATCAGGTTGAGCTGATAGGTTTCGCGGTTCTGCGCGGTGTACATCATGCGAACGGCGTGGGCCTTGATGGTGATGCCGCGTTCGCGCTCGAGGTCCATGGAATCGAGCACCTGGGCCTGCATCTCGCGCGCGGTCAGCGAACCCGTGAGTTCCAGCAGGCGGTCGGCCAGCGTGGACTTGCCGTGGTCGATGTGCGCGATGATCGCGAAATTGCGGATGTGCTGGGAGTCCATGAGAGCGCGGTAAACATTGATTTTAGCAGGTGAGCTTGATACCACGCGGTGCCCTGTGCTGTTAGGCGCAACTCAAGCGATGCCGGTGAGCCTGATCATGATCCGATCGCGAGGTGCTGTTGCGCCGGAACGTTGAACCATTCGGGCCGGCCTTTGATTCCCGGCACGACCTTGCGGCAGCCGCCCTTCTGATTTAGTCTCGCTTCCCGAGCCGCAACCATGATTGGAAAGCATCTTATGTTGACACTGGTAGTCGGGGGAGGCATGTTGGGTTTGCTCTGGGAGCATCCTCCGGATGCCTGGACTCCGATCCGCATGATCGGTATCGCTTTGATCCTGGTGGGATTTGTTTTTTGGACGGTTGCGCGGTTTCAGCTGGGGGCGTCGTTTGCGGTGCAGGCAGAGGCACGGCAACTCGTCACGCGCGGATTGTATTCGAAGATTCGCAATCCGATTTACCTATTCGGGTCAATGGTAGTTGCGGGCGGTATCTTGGTGTTCGGAAAGCCCATGTGGCTGCTGATATTTGTACTGCTGATTCCCTTGCAGCTATGGCGGGCTAGGAAGGAATCCGCGGTGCTCGAGGCCGCATTTGGGGACGAGTACCGGGCGTATCGGGCGGGGACCTGGTTCTGAAATTCTGCATTTGCGGGGTAGGTGTGATTGTTTCTGCTTTCCGCAAGCAGGTTCAAGTGTCCCATCCGGGACGCAGTCCGAGTTCTTAGCTTCACCCGCCAGTGAACCGGCGGTCTACTTTCAGGTGCCCCTGCGGGGCACACATCAATTGCGGCCCTTGGGGACATCATGCGAAATGCTCTCGCTCTCTTTCTATTGGGTTCTTGCTCGCTCTTCGCGCAAACTTTGTCGCCTGAAGTCCGGCAGTTTGTGAAAGTCGACGCTGCAGTTGTCGCCCTCACGCATGTGCGTGTGATCGACGGTACGGGAGCCGCGGCGCGCGAGGATCAGACGATCCTCATCAGCAAAGGGAAGATTGAGTCGATGGGGGAGTCCTCCGCGGCGAGAGTGCCGAACGATGCGCAGGTGGTCGATCTGCGTGGGTACACCATCATTCCCGGGCTGGTGGGCATGCACGATCACATGTTCTATCCGGTGGGGCGCGGCGTGTTTGGAGAGATGGCGTACAGTTTTCCGCGGCTTTATCTCGCGGCGGGAGTGACTACGATTCGGACCACCGGGTCGCTTGAGCCTTATACGGATCTGGAGTTGAAAAAGTCGGTTGATGCCGGACAGATTCCGGGTCCCAAAATTCATGTTACGGGACCGTACCTTGAAGGAAAGGGTTCGTGGGCGTTGCAGTTGCATCAGTTGACGGGGCCCGAGGATGCCGTGAAGACGGTGAATTACTGGCTGGATGAGGGCGTCGACAACTTCAAGGCGTACATGTTCATTACGCGCGCCGAGCTGAAGGCCGCAATTGACGCGGCGCACAAGCGTGGCGCCAAAGTGACCGGACATTTGTGTGCGGTGACTTTTCGGGAGGCGGCGGATCTTGGCATCGACGATCTGGAACACGGGTTGTTCGTCGACACCGAGTTTCTTTCCGGCAAGAAGCCGGATGAGTGTCCGGAAAAGCCGGAGGATCCGGTGGTCATGGCGAGGCTGGAGGTGAATTCCGGGCCTCTGCATGACACGATTCAATACCTGGTGCAGCATCATGTGGCAATGACTTCGACGCTGCCCGTGTTTGAAATGGGAAGCTTTTCAGGAAGGCCGACCGTACAAAAACGTGTGACGGATGCGATGACGGCGGACGCAACCAACGCCTGGCTTGCGAATCGTTTGCGGTACAGCGATGCGGCCTTTTTGAAGAGAAACTTCGGAAGCGAGCAGTCGCCACTTCCGGCCGCCTTCAAGAAGGAGCTGGAGTTTGAGTATGCATTCTCGAAGGCAGGCGGCCTGCTGTTGGCGGGACTGGATCCGACGGGAATGGGGGGCGTAATCGCAGGGTTCGGGGATCAGCGCGAAGTAGAGCTGCTGGTCGATGCGGGTTTCACGCCTCTGGAAGTGATTCACATTGCGACGTACAACGGCGCGCAGTATCTGGGGGACTTGGATCGGATCGGGACTGTCGCCGCGGGGAAGCAGGCGGATCTGGTGGTGATTAAGGGGGATCCATCGAAGAAGATTGAAGACATCGAGAATGTGGAGACAGTGTTTAAGGACGGGGTTGGGTATGACTCGGCCAAACTGATGGAGGCTTGCCGCGGTAGCGTGGGAAGCCGGTAGTGGGTGGTGAAAAGCTCGTAACATTGATCCTGACCAACTCAGTCGAAATCCCCACTTCTGGCAACCTCGGCCAGAACTGGGACACCCACTCTTGTTTTCTTATGGGAATGTATCCATTCAGCGCGATTGATCATGTGCAACTCGCCCTGCCTGCGGGTGGAGAGGATCGTGCGCGGGCCTTCTATGGGCAATTGCTCGGAATGAAGGAAGTGGCGAAACCGGCTGAGTTGGCGAAACGGGGTGGATGCTGGTTTGAGGGCGGGCGGGTGCAGATTCATCTTGGGGTTGAAGAGGACTTTCGGCCGGCGCGGAAGGCGCATCCTGCGCTGCGATGCTTTGATTATCACGGGTTGGTTGCGCGACTGCGGGACGCCCGGGTCGAGGTGAAGAAGGACGACAGCATCCCGGGAGTTGAGCGCTGTTACGTGGCCGATCCGTTCGGGAATCGGATTGAGCTGATCGCCGAGTTGCATCGCTAGTGAAATCCCCACCTGGCAAATTCGGCGAGACCTGGGGCACCCAACTACATTTCGGTAGAATCGATCCTCATCATGCTCGTTCTCGCTTCGGCTTCTTCGCGACGTCAGGAACTCCTGCGCAATGCGGCGATTGCATTTACCGTGCAGCCGGCGGATGTGGACGAAACTCCTCTGCCGGGCGAGAGGGCTCGCGACTGTGCCGAGCGGCTGGCTCGGGAAAAAGCGCTCAAGGTCTGGCGGACGCACCCACAGGATCTTGTGCTTGGGGCTGACACGGTGGTTGTCGTGGATGGAACGATGCTGGGGAAGCCTGCGGATGCGGCTGATGCCGCTCGCATGTTGCGGATGCTGGCGGGCCGAACCCATGAAGTGATCACTGGTGTGTGCATGGCGGCATCAGTCGCCAGTCGCGAGCCGCGAGTCCCTAGCCTCACGGTCTCCGGCGCGGACGAGTGCAGAGAACAGAATCTCCAAGTGCGAACTTCCTCCCGGACCACCCTGGTGACGATGAGTGACATCCCGGATCACGAGATTCTTCAGTACGTTGCGACGGGAGAACCGATGGACAAGGCGGGAGCGTATGCGATCCAAGGCAGGGCGTCGCGGTGGATTCCTCGAATTGAGGGAGAGTACAGCAACGTGGTGGGCTTACCGGTGGCGCTCGTGTATCGGCTGCTACAGGGTCTAAAATTTCGATTTGAGGAGTGATCAGGACTTCGTTTCTTCGTTGTTTTTCTTCGAGCCTTCCTCACCCTCTTTCATCGCCGACTTAAAATTTCGCAGTCCTTCTCCGAGGCCTTTTCCCAGCGAGGCGAACTTGCTGGGCCCGAACAAGAGTAGCGCAATGCCGACAATGAGAATGATCTCCGGCAATCCTAGTTTTGACCCCATAAGTCTGCCTCCTGGCTCGGTTCTCGAATCGAATCCGAGACGCCGGCTCTAACATTGATTTTAAGCGGGTCAGAGACGTCAGTCAAAAGCGTGGCAAGCTTTGCTCACTTGGGCGCAAAAGGAGAGTCTATGACGTGTAGGGATGAGTTGCGGCGAACCAGCAAGGGCTTGCCCGTGATTCTTCGACTTGTTTTCTTTTTAGCGTGCAGCTTGGGCCTTGGCGCCCAAAGTGTGCCTCCCGGCGCCAGCCCGGCAGCCGTTGAACAACAGCGCAAGACCAGTGAGCCATATACGGGAGACCTGTCGGTTTTCGAGTCGGCGGGACGTGACAAGCGGCTTCAGATCGATCGCGTCATGGATACTCTGAGCATTCACGCGGGTAAGAGCGTGGCCGATATCGGGGCCGGGTCGGGATGGTTTACGGTGAGGGCCGCTAAGCGAGTAGGGACGGGCGCGGTGTACGCGGTTGACATCAATCCTGAGGCAACGAAGTATATCGAGCAGCGCGTGGAGAAAGAGAAGCTGAGGAATGTGAAGACAATTTTGAGCAAGCCGGATGATCCGATGTTGCCCGCGAATTCGGTGGATGCAGTGCTGATGCTGAAGACTTACCATGAGGTGGCGCATCCGGTGGAGCTGTTGCGGAACTTGCGCACTTCGCTGCGCACGGGAGCCAAAGTTGGGATTATTGACCGCAATGGAAATGGAGAAAACCACGGAGTTGCGAAAGATGTGGTAATCCGGGAAGCGCAAGAGGCGGGCTACCGGTTGTCCGGGCAATACGATTTCGTGAAGGACGACATGGACTACTTTCTGGTATTCACTGCCGAGCAGTGAGTGTCGTCGCGCTGGCGAGCGAAAGAATCACTCCAGCGAACAGCAGCGTGTCTGCAAAGTAGTTGAGCCCCTCCACCTTCACCGCAGGGCTCGGGTTCAGCAGTCCCGTAATCAGGACGGGCCCGTAGATACAGATCACGTTCAGTAAAATCCAGGCGGCGAGATCAGTCGCCATCATCCGAATCTTGCGTCGCAGCAAAAAGCAGATTCCCGCAACTATGAGAAATCCCCCCGTGAAATAGTCAATCACCACACGCGCGGGAACCCATGCGGGCATCTGCTTTTCCAGTGGCACTCCGGGGAGACCCAGCGGATGCAGAAAGTGTTCCACCCCGAACAAGATGGCTGCGATCGCGATCAACACGCGCCCTACCGCAATCAGGACCTTACCTCGCGATCCACCCATGGCACTTCCCGCAAGAACCCAGGCAGCGCCGCCGAATGACATCTCGCGGAACACGATCGTCCAAGGAATCCGCTCATGTGGCTTGGCTAGAGCACCCGGAAAATGCAACATCGCGACGAAAAGAAACATCATGATCCCGAACAACAGGCCGGACCAGCGCACCTGAACTTTTGTCGCAATGCTTAACGACGCAGCGATCAGCGCAAAGCCAACGAAATACGCCCAGAACAAGTGCCACGGCATGTAGGAGGGCACGCCGTCTTTGATGAATGCCGCCGCTGACAGATGTTCCGCGCCGAACACCGCCAAGGGAATGGCAAAACACAAATTGCCCAGGGCCACGATCTTCTCCAGACCGCCTGCATGGGCGAGATCGGACCTTGCGGCCATCAGCCCGATGATGAGGATCACGAGGCCGGCGCCGCACATCGAGACGGCAGTGCGCGAGAATTCAAAAAAAGTGGCAAGAATGTATGGATGCACGTTCATAAAATTCACTCGGGCGCTTGGATTGTACAAGGGAAATGGTCAGCAAGTGGTCATATAGAACTGCGCTAAGTGGTGTTAACGGATCTCACACCCGTGGTGCCGGGCGAACGCAGGCGGTCCCAAGTTCCCCTAGGTTTTGAATCGCTCTGAGTCGGCGGGCACAGCGAAACGGCCGGGGCAAGCATACTTCAGAGGTGACCGGTATCTCAGATTCCCCGGCGAAGTTTCTCGAGACCGGATGGGCGGTTGGAACTATTTCCCCTGCTTCCTCTCCACCTTGGCCCAGGTATCCTTCAACGCGACCGTACGATTGAACACCGGCGCCCCAGATTTCGACTCGGGGTCTGCGCAGAAATAGCCCAAACGCTCGAACTGACTGCGGCTGCCCGGCGACGCATTGGCCAGCGACGGCTCGAGCTTCGCGTGCGCGATCACTTCGAGCGAATTCGGGTTGAGATAATCGAGCGGGTCCTGGCCTTCTTCCAGGTCAGCAAGATTCTCTTTGGTGAAGAGGTTTTCGTACACACGCACCTCAGCATCGACGGCGTGCTTTGCCGAAACCCAGTGGATTGTCGATTTCACCTTGCGTCCATCGGGTGCGTTGCCGCCGCGCGTTGCAGGATCGTAGGTGCAGTGCACTTCAACCACCTCACCCTTGTCGTTCTTCACCACGTTCTTCGCGGTGATGAAGTAGCCGTAGCGCAGGCGAACTTCCTTTCCCGGGGACAGCCGAAAGTATTTTGGTGGAGGCACTTCGCGGAAGTCGTCGTGCTCGATATAGAGCTCGCGCGAGAATGGTACTTTGCGAGAGCCAGCGGTCTCGTCTTCCGGATTGTTCTGCGCATCCATCTCTTCGACTTGACCCTCGGGATAGTTGTCGATCACAACTTTCAGCGGACGCAGCACAGCCATGACTCGAGGCGCACGCTTGTTCAGGTCTTCGCGCAGGAAGTGTTCGAGCATCGCGAGCTCAACCATTCCGTTCGTACGCGAAACTCCCACCGCCGCGACGAAATTCCGAATCGCCTCGGGCGTGTAGCCGCGGCGGCGGAGGCCGGAGAGCGTAGGCATCCGGGGATCGTCCCAGCCGCGCACAGTGCCCTGCTCGACCAACTGGCGCAGCTTGCGCTTCGACATGAGCGTGTAGGTCAGACTGAGGCGATCGAATTCGATCTGCTGCGAGGGAAAAATTCCCAGCTGCTCGATGAACCACTGATAAAGCGGCTGGTGATCGGCGAATTCCAGCGAGCACATCGAGTGGGTGACCTGTTCCAGCGAATCCGACTGGCCGTGCGCGAAATCGTACATCGGATAGATGGGCCACTTGTTTCCGGTCCGGTGATGCTCGGCGTGCAGAATGCGGTACATGACCGGGTCGCGCATGTTGAAGTTCGGCGAGGCCATGTCGATCTTCGCGCGCAGAACCCGCGTCCCGTCGGGAAACTCGCCTTTGCGCATGCGTTCAAATAAGTCCAGGTTCGCTTCCACCGAACGGTTGCGGTAAGGGCTCTCTTTCCCCGGTTCAGTCAGCGTGCCGCGATATTCTCGAATCTGTTCTGCCGTGAGATCGTCAACGTAAGCCTTGCCATCTTTGATCAGCTTGATCGCCCACTGATAGAGCTGCTCAAAATAGTCTGAAGCATAGAACAACCCGTCCCAGTGGAAACCGAGCCACTGAATGTCTTCCTGGATCGACTCGACGTACTCAACATCTTCCTTCTCGGGATTCGTGTCGTCGAAGCGCAGGTTGGTATGCCCGCCGAACTCGTCCGCCAGCCCGAAATCGATGCAGATCGCCTTGGCATGGCCGATGTGCAGATAGCCGTTGGGCTCAGGAGGAAATCGGGTCTGCACACGTCCGTTGTACTTGTTGGTTTTCAGATCTTCGGCGATCCGCTCGCGCAGGAAGTTAGAAGGGCGCGACTCCGGAGCCGGACTGGCGCCCGTTTCAGGCACGGTTGGGGTCGTTGTCATAAGCTTTGATCTTATCCCAAAGGGATCGGCAGAATCCGGATTGTCCACCGGTTAAGGTTGCGATTTTCAGCTTCCGAAAAACCGAACTTGGGGGGCATCATGTTTGACCGATTTTGCCAGAGGTGGGGATTTGCGGACTAGCGTCGCGCTTGCTGCGTTACCCAGTCTGTCAGGTAGGCATCGGCTCCCCTGGCGGCCAGCGTCGCTTTGCCCTCGACTGCATCCACAAAGTTTTCGATTAGAGGGTAGTGCAAGTTGGGATGTGCCGGCAGGCTCTCGCTCCTGCCGGGATAGATAAGATCCGGGCCATTGAGCGGCGACATCGCGATTTCGCCTTCGGTGCCGCGGATGCGACACTCGTCGCGTCGGATCTTCGAATGCCAGCGTACATCGACGATGCCACGCACACCGTTTTCATACTCGATCATCACCGTCGCGTTGTCTTCGACCGCATAATGCTGCACTACATTCGAGAGCTGACCGGCAACTCGGAGCGGCTTGCCAAACAAAAAATTCAAGACATCGATGCGATGAGATGCGATATCGAGGAGCGGCCCTCCTCCAGCCTTCGCAGGATCGAAGAGCCAGCTGCGCTCTCCCGGTGCACCTATTCCGTCAAACCACATGTGGTTGGTCAGCTCAGCGAACACCGGTTTGCCGATCACACCGGATTCGATCAGCTGCTTCGCGCGAAGAACCTTCGGATATAGGCGGCGATAGTACGCGACTCCAAACCGTTTGTCGCTCTTCTCCGCCTCAGCCACCATGTTGCGCGCCTCCGGCTCGTTCATCGCCATGGGCTTTTCGCAGAGCACGTGCTTCCCTGCGCGCAGAGCCTGAATCGTCTGGGAAGCATGAAGAAACACTGGCGTTCCGACGTAGACAGCCTGGACCTGCGGATCCCCGAGGGCTTCGTCGAGCGTGGCAAATGTCCGCGTCGGATATGGCGCGGCTTTGGCGGGATCACGGGTAACCAGGCCGTAGAGGCGGCTTCGCGACTCAGATTGAATTGCCGGGATGACGCGCTTGGTGGTGATGTCGCCGATGCCGATGACGAGCCAGTTGAGCATGGCGATAGTGTCGCATATGGTTCAACCTCGACCTGAGCAACTCACTTCGCCGCACAGCCCGTTCCACTTCGCTCACGGCAGACCGCGGCGGCTGTCGCTAGGTGAATGGAAAATCGAAAGGCCGGCACGGGGCCGGCCTTCGAGTCTAAACAGGACTCAACTTACTTCTTGGGCGCGATCGCGTCCTTCGCGGCTTTGGCCACGCGGAACTTCACCACGGTCTTTGCCTTGATCTGGATCGGCTCGCCGGTCTGCGGATTGCGTCCGGTGCGGGCTTTGCGGTGCGCCTTCACCAGGCGGCCCAGTCCGGGGACAACGAAGATGCCATTCTTCTTGGTTTCTTTGATGGCAGTGTCGGCGAGGTTCTCGAGGAATGCCGCCGCGGTTTTGTTGGGGATTTCAGTCTTTTCGGCGAGTTGCCGAATCAATTGGGTTTTGGTCAGACCAGCAGCCATACTACCTCCTTAGAAAAATCGTTTTAATTCCGGTGCGGGGCTTATCTTATACCGTTGGGGCTGTGGAAAAACACTTATTTTACGGGGGTTTTATCGTTTGTAAACGCTCGGAGGTGCATTTTTACAAAATTCGGCCGGGATCGGGATGCCAAAACGGGCTGTTCACGCGGATGAGGCCGGCACCAGGATTTCAGATTCAGATTTCGCACCAAGCCACATCGCGAGATCAGTCTGCAATCTCCAATCTGCAATCTGGAATCACTCGAGGCGGGCTATGCCCTGCGGATGCCATAATGTTTACGGGAGTCATCATTGAGCTGCGTTATCTGTGAAATCCGGAAAGAAAAGCGCTTTTGCCCAGCAGTGCACGGACGAATCTGCCCACAGTGCTGTGGCGAGCAGCGCGAAGTCACTCTCGACTGCCCCAGCGATTGTCCCTACCTGCAGCAGGCGCGTGAACACGAAAAGCCGCGCCCGGCGGACCAAATCGACCCGGCGGGACTGTTGTTGCAGATCGAAGTCCCGGACCAGTTCATGTACGAGAAGGAACATCTGCTGATGGGTCTGACCTACGCGCTGGCAAAGGCTGCGCGGGGCGACCGTGGCGTACATGACCAGGACCTGATCGCCTCGCTCACCATGCTGGCCAAAAGTTACGAACGCCGGATCAACTCCGGGCTCCACTATGAACAGCCGCTGACGAGCGATTCGCAACGGCGGATCGCGGCCGAAGTCGAGACCATGGTGAAGGAGTATCGCGAGGCGGAGCAAAAGCACATGGGCTATTCAAGTCTGCGCGAGTCTGATGTTCTCAAGGCTCTGGCGTTTCTTGTGCGGCTGGCCCATGGAAGAACATCGGGGCGTCCGAAATCCAGAGCTTTCGTGGAATTTCTGTTTGCCCAGTTTCCGGAGAGAGAATCCGCGTTGCTTGCGCCGCAGGAGTCAGACAGCAGAATTATTCTTCCGTGAAGGGTCGTTAGTCGCTGGTCGTTAGTCGTTGACCCGATGCTTCTTTCCAGCGGCGGACTGATTGTCCGGGCGCTAAATCTTTGAGCAGATCCCGCACACTTTTGCCTGACAGCGGATGTCTTGCTTCGGCGGCGATCTCGGCGAGCGGCTGAAGCACGAACCGGCGCTTCTCCATGGCGGGATGTGGAATTGCCAGGTCGGCGGTGTTCACGACCTCGCTTCCAAATAGCAGAATGTCGAGGTCGATGGTGCGAGGACCTTTCTTCTGCATCCTTTCGCGCCCCATCGCTTCTTCAATGGCAAGCAACTGCTGCATGACGTCCGCGGGTGTGAAAGAAGTTTCGAGCGCGACCACGCAGTTCAGAAACCAAGGTTGAGCGGCGAATTCGACTGGTTCTGTTTCGTAAATAGAGGAAACCAGGCGGACGCGCCCGACGGATTCGAGCCGCCGGATCGCCTCGCGCAGTTGACCTTCGCGATTCCCGACGTTCGAACCGAGCGAAAGATAAGCAATCTCAGGCATTTTTGCTGGGAATTCATTTGTACTCTGGTTGCTTGGGATCGGACAATCCTGCACAACATCTGGTTCAGTTGAAAAACTTTACAACGACGTAGGACCCATCACCTTGGTCACTATCCCGAATCTCCTGTCGCCTCCTAAAATCGGAGCATGACGTTGGAGTCACTCCTCCTGAGCCAAGACCCGGAACTATTGCGGGTTATCCGGCCGACCCTGGAAAAACTCTCGATCGATGTGGAGGTTTGCCACGATGCGCGGGCGGGTTCTAACATTCTGATTTCCGACAAGTTCGACGCGGTCATCGTCGACTGCGATGATCTGACCGGGGGTCTGGCCTTGTTGCAAGGCTTGCGGAACACCCCAAGCAACAAGAGCTCGGTCGCGTTCGCGGTTCTGAACGGCAAACGCACTACCACGCAGGAAGCGTTTGGCATGGGCGCGAATTTCGTTCTGCAGAAACCCATCAGCACCCTGAACGCATCCCGCTGCTTTCACGCCGCACTGAATTTCATGTTGAAAGAGCGGCGGCGATACTTCCGCCAGCCGGTGAAAATCGAGGTGAAGGTAGTCCTCGACGGTAAAAGTCTGACCGCCACAAGCACCAATATCAGCGAAGGCGGCATTGCGCTTTTGCTGCGCGAGGCACTTCCCAAGGGCGCCACGCCAACGCTGAAGTTTTCTTTGCCGGGGAGCAGCATTCAGATCGAGGCCGCAGCCGAAGTTGCCTGGGCCGATTTTAAGGGCCTTGCCGGACTCCGCTTCCAGGAGATGCCGAAAACGCTGCAGAAACAGCTGGAAGAATGGCTTGACGATCGGATGGAAGAGGAATTCCCGAGAACCAAAGACCGGCTCGCGGAATCCGGCTCTCTGCAGTAATTCCAAGCACAACTCCAATTCCCGGAACCTTCCTGTGGACTTGCGCCGTTCCATCCTTCTGCGCAAGCTGGTGAACTGGGGGAAGCGGATGCTGACTCATGAATTACGGATCGCCAAGGTACAACGGACGCTGCGCTGGTTTGAAGACGACGTTCCCTTTCTCAACCTGCGAGTCCAGGAGTTATCGAAGGAACGCCAGGAATGTGCACGGAATTTTATCGCGGCGATGATTGCCCGGACACGCGCCGAGTTGGAACGGCTGCAGCGAGAGCAGCTCAACAACACGGATGAGGGCAGCCAACCTCCCTGCGAGCCAGCCGATTAGCCTGTTTCCGTTCTATTACGCCGACGCCCTGGGTAGCCCAACCCTTCGACCATTGTGACAACAATGAGGGATGCACGGCACGCGCCATGCATCCCTCACTTTGCGCTTGGCGACAAGGCCACGGTTTATTTCAGCGAGGCTATGTCGACCACGAAGCGGTATTTCACGTCATTCTTCAGCAAACGGTCGTAGGCCTGGTCGATCTCGTGGGCTCCGATCATCTCGATATCGGCGGTGACGTTGTGCTCGCCACAGAAGTCGAGCATCTCCTGTGTCTCGCGGATGCCACCGATGATTGAGCCTGCCACCTTCTTGTGCCCAAATAGCAAGCCGGCGACGTCCAAAGCCAGGGGCTGTGGTGGGGCGCCTACCAGCGCTAAGCTTCGTCAGGAATGGGGATCGCTGGCATCGCGCTCATGTTGGCCCTCCTTAGTGCGCGGTTGGTTGACAATAGCAAACCGCATGGCGAATAGCGGGACAGGATTGTTGCTTGCGGACCCCGGAATTCTACGCTCGGGCTGGACACAGGTCCAAACCAAAACCGTCGAGAAATCCAAGATTGGCCTGCTCTTAACCGGCGGGCTCAGCGCTCACTGATCGCGACGGCTGCAAGACGGACCTGGATTTTCGCCTGGAACGGAAGCCCTGGAAACCGCACCGTCGAAAGATTACTGGACAGAAGATCCGGCGGCGGCTTCGGCACGGCGAGGCGTTTCGCGATCCGAGCTTGCTGCGGCGAGTGTGACCTCTTCCCACAAACTTTTATCGCGCAAAATGCGGGAGACCAGCGCCGTATGCATGGCGTGGCCGGCGCGGTCCGCCACAATCTTGCCCAAAAGCTGCTTTCCCAACAAGGCTAGATCACCGACGAGATCGAGAACCTTGTGACGGACGAATTCGTCGGAAAAGCGCAAGGGACCGTTTTCGATCCCATCGCGCGTCAGGACAATACAGTTCTCGCGCGAGGCGCCACGGATCAAGCCCATGTTCCTCATGGCCTGCTCATCTTCGCGGGAGCCGAAGGTGCGCGCCGGGGCAATGTGCTTCAGATAACTTCCGTTGGTCAATTCCACCTGGAACGTTTCTTTTCCGATCAGCGGATGCGGGAAGTTGATGTGATACGAAACCGAATACGAATCGGCGGGATAGACGCCGATGAACTTGTTGCCTTCGCGCATCTCGAGCTCGCGGCGAATCTTGAGGTACTTGCGCGCGCGACGCTGCTTGCGGATGCCGACTTTGCGGATCATATCGACGAAAGGCTGGGCACTGCCGTCAAGGATCGGAAGCTCCAGGTTATCGAGCTCGACGATGGCGTTATCAATGCCAAGGCCAATAAAAGCCGAGAGCACGTGCTCGGTCGTCGAGATGAGCACGCCTTTCTTCATCAGGCTCGTCGCGTAGCTCACACGGGCGACGTTGCGGCTGACGGCTTCGATCTCAAAGCCGTCCAGGTCGGTGCGGCGGAACACGATACCCGTCCCGGACGAGGCGGGTAGAATCCGCATGGAAACAGGGGCACCGCTATGTAAACCGACGCCGCTGCAGGCCGCGGCAGCGCGAATTGTCTGCTCGTAACTCAGAAGATGAATCTCAGGTGAATAAGTAGACTACAGCGTTGTCCGGGAAATCGTATGTGGCAAAAAAGACACAGTCCGTGGTGTACGGAAAAATGTGCTGGGAGTTTGCTGCGGCCGTATCGGGCAGAGTCAAGTCATTCATTACAGGCTACTTCAATGATGCTCGGGTGTTCGGGCTAGTGTTTTCCGGATTTCGATACTTTATTGGGGTTGTAGCCGGAATTCGGATCGAACATGGTTGCGTCGAGACCCTGATTGATGGTGACAGAATTGAGAAATCGCTGGTTCGACATGTCGCCATTGAAGAAGCGGGTGACACTGAAGGGAGTCATGATTCCGGACACTGGTTTGTAGTTATCGTAAATTTCCTCTTCCAGATTCTTTTGTTTATCCGCAGGATCGCGCCATTCGAAGGACTTCTTGATTGGAAGATGGGAATCGACATCAAAGTAGAGGGTCACGCTTTCATTCTGGGTGTTGATCAAGGCCACCTGGAGCGCCGGATGCTGCGCCGCAATGGCGTTGCCCTCGAACAGCAATACCACGCCGGGATCATTGACCCAGGTCCGGAGCACACGCTCCAGGGAAAATTGTTTGCGGCGGAGGTAATCGTCGAGATCCTTTTTCTCGATCGGACGAGGGCCTTTGTAAGTAATTTCGTAACCTTTGTCGCCAACGAAGACCTGGGCGATGTCGCGCTCCTTGGTGAACTCGACTCTTTCTTTGTCGGGAAATTCGGTAAATCTCCAGAAGGGACCTCCGCCGCCAGTGGGAGTACCGTGATGAAATCCGTAGGTGCGTCCCTGCTGCTCCTGGTCGCGGATGGTCAGCCACGTCTGCCCCCCCAAAGCCTCGATGCCCTGTCCAATGATGGATTTCGCCTTGTCTGAATTCTGCAGTGCTTCTTTGTCGAGAGTGATTGCGGGAGGGGATGAATCCTTGGCGTCCCTCGATGGGGGGGTAACCGCATTCTGCGACTGGGCCCAGACCAAGGGCCATGTCGAGCACACCAACAGCATCGTTGCCAGGAACAGTTTCATTCGGTTCAGGAATGGAACACGCCATCAGAATTGTAGCGTTTTCTGAGGGTTCTTCGCTGCGGACAATCCGTGCTCCTCTCCTCGGTTGGATGCACGAAATGGTGGAAAAGCAGGCCGGATCGGGGATTTTCAGGGTTCCAGCTCCGTTGCCAAAGCGCAACCCGGCTTCTCGCGTGACCCCGTACGTGATTCTATCCTGACAGGACTGCTCCCCCGTTTACGTTAAAGACTTCGCCGGTGATGAAGTTCGCATACTGCGTACACAAAAACAGCACCGGGCCGGCAATTTCCTCGGGCTTGCCGACGCGGCCGAGCGGAATCGTGCGCAAGATTTGCTCGCCGCTCTTCGGATCGTTGAGAGCATCAGCACTCATCTCGGTGTCGACCCATCCCGGAGCTACGGAATTGACGTGGATTCCGGCTGAGGCCAGTTCGGTGGAGAGTCCTTTGGTCATGCTGATCAGCGCGCCTTTGGTGGCGGAATAGTCGCAATGGAAAGCTTCGCCGCGCTGCCCGCTGGTGGAACTGATCAACACAATGTGTCCTGCAGGCCCGTTGCCGCGGGGCTGCGCTTTCATCTGAGCCACGCTGTATTTGACCAGCCCGAACACACCATCGAGATTGATAGACAACGTCGAGCGCCACTGCTCATCCGACATGCGCTCGATGGGAACGTCCTGAACCGGCCACACTCCGTGGTTCGCGATGAGGACGTCCAGGCGTCCGAAACGTTCCACCGTTTGGGCCACAAGGGAACGGGCCGCTTCCGGATGGTTGAGATCAGAAGCGATCGGGAAACAAACCTTGGGATCGCATTGTTTCGCCAAAGCCTCGGCCTGAGACCGAGCACTCCGATAGCTGAAGGCGACCTTGGCGTCGGCGGAAGCGAACATGCGAACCAGGGCGGCACCAATGCCACGGGAGCCGCCGGAAACGAGAGCCACTTTACCTGCGAGGGAGAGAGGGATCGGCATGACGGGATAGGCTACAGCATTCGGAGCGAGAGGAACTAGTGGTCAGTGGCTGGCAGTCAGTGGTCAGCGATTCGCTATCAGCCCCGGCTACTTTGCCAGGAAAGTCAACGCGGTCTTCACGAAGGACGGGGCATTTTCTCGAAAGACCGGACCGTGGCCTCCGTTCGGAACGACCCACAAGGCTGAGCGCGGGATGGCGCGGTACATCTGCATCGCCATTTCGACGGGGTAAAGGAAATCGCGATCGCCGTAAACGATCAGTGTCGAGGCGTGGATTCTGCGCAACAAATACGGTGTGAAATTCATGTCGTCGTAACTGTCTTTCAGGCCGCGCTGCCACTCCCATAGGGCGCGGATCTGATCGTCCCCGAGCTTGTGACGATTGCGCATCGTCTCCCACTCGGCGGCAGGCTGGTTCTCAACAGAAACTTGCCGCATGATCGCCCGCGCCTGCTCCGGGAAATACATGGTCGCGCTCACCACAACCATGGCTGC
>Ga0126379_10000713_pt1 | contig 18840 bp, 14 predicted proteins | sample PanSoiMetPlot_24_FD_92640 | JGI IMG/M metagenome (GOLD analysis project Ga0126379, IMG submission 92640) | Tropical forest soil microbial communities from Panama - MetaG Plot_24 | ecosystem: Environmental > Terrestrial > Soil > Tropical forest > Bulk soil | place: Panama | collected 2016-02-17
CGGGCAATCGGCGTGGCGATCAGGACCAGGACGCCGAGCTGGATCACCGCCTCCCGCCGGCCGGCGAATGCGGCGGCCATGACGGCGGGAGCGCTGCGCAGGTCCCACGGCTCGCCGCGAAATACCCGGAAGTCGGCCACACGCCGCCCCTCGTGCCCCAGGTAGAGCATGGCGCCCAGGAGGGTGACCAGCAGCGCCAGGATCACGCCCGTCTGCAGGAGCAGCCCGATGATCCGCTCGATCCTCTGGTCGCGGCGCAGGGTCGTCGCCGGGTCAGCCACGATCGAAATTCCCCGCGAGGCCGTGATACATCATCTGGCAGCCGAGCGCGATCAGCACGATGACGAACACCACGCGGAGCGCGGCCGGCCGGGCGCCGACCAGCGCGCGCGTGCCGAGCGTGGCGCCGGCCACGACGCCCAGGATGACCGGCACGGCGAGCGCGGGATCGATGTACCCGCGCTTGAGGTAGAGCCCGGCGCTCGCTGCCGCGGTCACGCCGATCATGAAGTTGCTGGTCGTGGTGGACACCTTGAACGGCAACCGCATGACCTGATCCATGGCCAGCACCTTGAGCGCTCCCGAGCCGATTCCGAGGAGCCCGGACAGCGCGCCTGCGGCGGCCATGATGAGCCAGCCGAGCGGGACATGGGCAACGTGATACGGCTCCGGTCCCCGGGGCGTCGGACAGCTCGAATCCATCTCGAGCCACGTCGCGATCCGGTCGGGTTTCGGATTCCGAGCGCTCTCGGCGGGGTGCCGCAGCGACAGATAGGCGGACCAGAGGAGCACGGCGCCGAAGACGATCGCGACCGCGGAGACGGGCATGCGCGCGGCGAGCAGGGCTCCGACCACCGCGCCCATGGTCGTGGCCACCTCGAGGAACATGCCAATCCGCAGATTCGAGTAGCCATCGCGCACGTACGCGGCAGCCGCAGCCGACGAGGTCGCGATCACGGACACCAGCGACGCGCCGATCGCGTAGCGGAGGTCGACCCCGAACCCGAGCGTCAGCAGCGGGACGATGACCACGCCGCCGCCCAGGCCGGTCAACGAGCCGAGGAAGCCCGCCACCAGCGCGCCCAGCCCGATGACGAGCGTCAGCTCATCGAGATTCACCGCGACAGGGTATCACGACCGCTCGGGGCGCCGACCGGCGCCGGACGAACGACGGGCGCCAGACCGAGCGCTGCCCCGCGTTCGGCCTGACGCCCCGGGTTGCGGCTCTTTCCTGCGTGCCGCGCCCCTCCACTGGCCTCAGGAAAACTGAGACCGGTGCACCGCCACCGGGATTGCTTTCAGCCCGAGTCGGACTGAAGCGCGCGCACCATGGCGCGCAACTCGGCGGGATTGATCGGCTTCTCGATGAGGCAGCAGTCCCGAAGCCGTTCGGCTTCGATCCCGAGCTCCGCTCGCCATTCGGCCGTGACCAGGATCAACGCCGCACGGGGATGGAGGGCGCGAAAGATGCGCGCCAGGTCCCAGCCGCTGAGCTCGCTATTCGGCGCGGCGGGCAGATCCACGTCGATGATGGCCACGGCGAAGCGACCCTCCTTCATCTTGCGGATCGCTTCCATGTACTCAGCCGCCGTCTCGACGCTGAGCCCCTGGCTATGGAGCGAGAACGTCAGCCCTTCGCGGCTCTGGCCGTATCCTTCCACGATCAGCACTCGCGCGGGCCCTACTTGTCGGTCCGATGTCATCGAGCCTCGAACGCTCGCGGACTTGTCCACGGTCCCCATGGCTGTTCGTCGGCGTCAAACGCAAGCGAGGTGCCACCGATGCGGCACGCGGCGGCGGGAGGGAACGCCGCAATTCCACCATGTTGCGGCGCGGCAGGGGCGTCTCGTTCGAGCCGGACGCACGACGGACGTGTAAGCCTTACACGAAGATGGTGTAATTCTGCGGACGGCCGCGCGAGGAGGGGTAGGCCTGCGTGCCGCGTAATCCTTACGCGGTAGACTCTTCTCTCGCCGAACAAGCCTCGGTTCCGGCGCGGCGGACTGTACCCGTGCGACCCCCCGGCGCCGGTGGTGAATCGCTTGAATTTTGCGGGGGTTTTGCCTCTCGCGACGATTCGCCGGCATTGGGGCACATGCCTTGCAGTCCCGAAGCCGGAATCACCGGTGCCGAGATGAAACTGCGCTCGTACTTGCTGGCCCTTGGACTGGTCACCGTCCTTCCCCTGCTGATTTTCTCGATCGTGATGACCATATCGACCTCTCTCGAGCACGTGGCGGTGGTCAAGGACTCGCTCACCGACACCTCGCGTGCCATCTCGCTGGCCATCGATCGCCGGCTCACGGGATCGATCGACGTCCTGGAAGCGCTCGCGAACTCGAATGCGCTCGATGGGGGGGACATCGCCAAGTTCCGCGAGGAGGCCGAGCGCGTCTTCTCGGCTCACGAGTCGTGGTCGCTCCTGACGGTCGTCGAGCCGACGGGCAAACGGGTCTTCGACCTCGGCCGACCACCGACGCCCGACTGGCCAACCACCGAAGACGATCGATTTTTCCGCAATGCGCTCGGGTCCCGTCGACCGCTGGTCTCGAATCTGATCGGCCAGGGCACGTCCGGAGGCAGGATCGTCTACATCGCGGTCCCAGTGAATCGCGGCGCGATCAGATACGACCTGATCGCTGGGATGGATCCCTCGATCATGGCCGCCGGGTTGGCGGCCGAGGATCTCTCATCTCCCAGAACGGCCGTGCTCGTCGATCGCCGGCAGACCATCGTCGCCCGCTCCGCCGACGCAGACCGCGTCATCGGCACACGCGCGCCGGCCGGGCTCACACGGGCGATCGGCGGCGGCGCCGAGGGTTCGGTCACCGACATGGATCCGGACGGGGTGACCACGTACGCCGGCTTTCACACCTCGGGCCTCTCGGGGTGGACCACCGCCGCGAGCGTGCCGACCGCGGTCGTGAACGGGCCGCTCTGGCACCGGCTCCGGATCGTCCTGCTCGTCGGCCTCGGCCTGGTCGGAGTGGGACTGCTGGGCTCGTGGTGGATCGAACGGCGGATTCGCCTGCCGATCGTCGCACTCTCGAGCGCCGCGGAGTCGCTGGCGAACGACGGGCCCGTTCGGCCGACGCCCGCATCCGCCATCTTCGAGATCAACTCGCTCTCGCGATCGATCGCACACGCCGACCGCCTCCTCCGCGAGCGGGCGCAGGGATGGGAGCACGCGGAGGCGGAGCTCGCCGATCAGCGCGAGCAGTTCCGCGTCACGCTGGCCAGCATCGGCGACGCCGTGCTGGCGACCGACACCCTCGGGCACGTGACGTTCATGAACGATCTCGCGCGGTCGCTCACCGGGTGGAGCGGGGACGAGGCAGTCGGTGTGCCGCTCGACACGGTGCTGTCCCTGGTCGACGAGGAGAACCGCAAGCCCATCGAGAGCCCGTTCGCGCGGGCCCTCCGGGAGGAGGCCATCGGCGGCGCGGGCGGGCGCACCCTCTTGCTCTCGCGCTCCGGTGAGGAACTGCCGGTGGAATGCCACGGCGCCCCGCGGCGCGACGCCGCGGGGCACACGGTGGGCGCGGTCTTCGTCTGTCGCGACACCTCGGAGCGGCGGCGGGCGGAGCGGGAGCGCGCCGACATCCTGGCCCGGGCCCACGCCGCTCGGGACGAGGCGGAGGCGGCGAACCGCGCCAAGGACGAGTTCATCGCGATGCTGGGGCACGAGCTCCGGAACCCGCTGGGGGCGATCAGCAACGCGATCTACGTGCTCGACCTCATCGGCAGCCAGGCCGCCCCGGCGGTTCAGGCCCGCCAGATCATCACCCGCGGCGTCGAGCAACTCGTTCGCATCGTCGACGATCTGCTCGACGTGGCCCGCGTGACGCGGGGCAAGGTCGCGCTGAAGCACCAGCCAGTGAACCTGGCCGACAGCGTGACGCAGTGCCTGAGCTCGCTGAGCGCCTCGGGGCGATCGGCCCGGCATCGGATCACCGTCGACGTCGTGCCCGTCTGGGTCGAGGCGGACCCGTTTCGCATCGAGCAGGTCATCACCAACCTGGTCGTGAACGCGATCCAGTACACGCCGGCGGACGGGGCGATCCACGTGTCGGTGGGCAGCGCGGGTCATCAGGCCGTCGTCCGGGTGCGGGACAGCGGCTCGGGTATCTCGCCCGAGATGCTGCCGCGCGTGTTCGACCTGTTCGTCCAGGGCAGCCGAACGCTCGACCGGCCGCAGGGCGGGCTCGGTATCGGCCTCACGCTGGCGCGGAGCCTGGTCGAGGCGCAGGGTGGAACCATCGCGGCGGCGAGCGAGGGCATGGGGTGCGGCAGCGAGTTCACGATGCGCCTCCCGCAGATCCCGGCGCCCGCAGAGCAGCCGGAGGCGCCACCGGTGACGTCGCCCCCGGCCGCGCGGCGCATCCTCATCGTCGAGGACAGCCAGGATGCGCGCGACATGCTGCGGATCTACCTGGCACAGTCCGGTCACCAGGTGTTCGAGGCAGCGGACGGCGTGGGCGCCGTGGAAGCGGCGCTGCGCGCGCGGCCGGACGTCGCGCTGATCGACATCGGCTTGCCGGGGCTCGACGGCTACGAGGTGGTGCGCAGGATTCGCGCGACGCCCGAGGGACAGGAGATGTTCCTGGTCGCGCTCACCGGCTACGGCCAGCCCAAGGATCAGTACCGGGCGCGCGAGGCTGGCTTCGATGCGTATCTCGTGAAACCATTCGATCGCGATCGGTTGTCGAATGTGTTGACGGCGGCGCGGCGCCGGACATCCGAGGAGGAGTCATGAAAACCCGAGTGCTCGTGGTAGACGACGAGGAGACTTCCCGGAGCGGCTTGACGCTCCTGCTGTCCACCCTGGGATACGAGGTCGAGAGCGCCGCCGACGGTGAGGAGGCGATGGAGCGCGTGCGCACGTTCCGCCCCGCGGTCGTCATCGCCGACCTGGTGATGCCCGGCATGGACGGCCTTGGCGTCCTGAAGGCCGTGCACAGCGAGCTGCCGGGCGCCATGGTCATCCTCCTCACCGGCCACGCGAGCATCGAGACGGCGGTGGCGGCGATGAAGGAGGGCGCGTACGACTACATCACCAAGCCCATCGAGCCTCGCCGACTGCGCGCCCTGATCGACAAGGCCGTGGAGAAGGCCGAGGTCGTCCACGAGGTGACGGTCCTCCGCCGACAGCTCCAGGAGGTCCGGGGCCTGGGGCTCCTGCTCGGCACCAGCCCCAGCATGCGCGATGTCTACCGGCTCATCGATCAGGCGGCCCCCACAACGGCGCCGGTCCTGCTCACCGGCGAGACCGGGACGGGAAAGGAGCTCGTGGCCCGCACGATCCACGAGATGTCGACGCGCAGCCGGCAGCCGTTCGTCGCGGTGAACTGCTCGGCGATTCCCGAGACGCTGCTGGAGAGCGAGCTCTTCGGCCACGAGAAGGGCGCCTTCACGGGGGCCGCGGAGCGCCGCGCCGGCTACTTCGAGCTGGCGGACGCGGGCACCATCTTCCTCGACGAGATCACCGAGATGAGCCCCGGCCTGCAGGCGAAGTATCTGCGGGCGCTGCAGGACGGCGCCGTGCGTCGGCTCGGCGGAAAGTCCGAGCTGCGTGTCGATGTCCGGGTCATTGCTGCGACCAACCGCGACCCGCTGCAGGCCGTCAAAGACGGGACGTTCCGGGAGGACCTCTACTACCGGCTCAACGTGCTGAACATCGCCATGCCGCCGCTCCGGAAGCGGGCGGACGACATCCCCCTGCTCGTCGAGGCCTTCATCGGCGAGTTCAACGAGCGGTACGGCAAGTCGGTGAAGGCGGTGGACGACGCGAGCATGCGCCTCCTGCAGCAGCACCACTGGCCGGGCAACGTGCGCGAGCTGCGCAACACGATCGAGCGCGCGGTGGTGCAGTGCGAGGGCGACCGCATCGTCTCGGCGTGCCTGCCGTTCGGGCCGCCTCCGCCTGCGCCGGCGGAGCGTCCCGACGCGATCGTGCTGCCGATCGGCACCACGCTGGACGCCGCGGAGCGCGAGCTCATCCTGCGCACGCTCGAGGCGAACAAGCGGAACAAGACTCGGGCTGCCGAGGTGCTGGGCGTCACGCCGAAGACGCTGCACAACAAGCTGCACCGGTACGCGGCGGAGTCGACGGGGTCGGCACCCTCGTAGGCAACTCGGAAGGGGGGCTCCGCCCCCCTTCCGAACCTCCCCCCGACGGCGGGATTGCGCCGGCCAAGCCGGCGCTCGAACGCGGAGATTCCGCATACGCTGCAGTGACTGTCCTGCTCGATCATGTTCAGTCCGACAGCCTCGTAGCATAGACCCAGCTCGCGCCACGGCCGGCGGGGCAGTGGTGATCGGGGCAGCGGGCGCCGCCGATCAGGCCTGGCCGGGACGCGAGCTGGTGACGGCCGCCTGCGCGGCGGCCGTTTCGTCGGGGATGCGGGCCAGATCGCTCAGGAGCAGGCCCGCCCACCGGTAGATGTTCTGCTCGCGCACGGACTGCCGCATGCGGGCCATGCGCGCTCGTCCCTCGTCCGCCGGCATCTCGATCGCCGCGCGGATGGCGTCTGCCGTCCCGTCCAGGTCATAGGGATTCACCAGCAGCGCATCGCGAAGCTCCGACGAGGCCCCGGTGAACTGGCTCAGGATCAGCACGCCGGTGTCGTCGTCGCGCACCGAGACGAATTCCTTCGCGACCAGGTTCATCCCGTCGTGCAGCGATGTGACCATGCAGAAATCGGCGTGGCGGTAGAACGGCCAGATCTCCCGGTGGTCGTGGTGGCGCTTCAGGTACACGATCGGCCGCCACCGCTTCGTCCCGAAGGCGGCGTTCACGGACCGGACCGTCTCGTCCACCTCGGCCTCGATCTGCTGATACCGCTCGATCGTGCTCCGGCTCGGGGCCGCCAGCTGCACGAACGTCACGTGCTCGCGGTAGGCGGGGTACAACTCGAAGAAGCGGCCGATCGCGCGGAAGCGCTCGGGCAAGCCCTTCGTGTAGTCGAGCCGCTCGACGCCGACGCCGATCCACTCCGCGGTGATCCCGAGACGCTCGAGGAGGGTCGCGCGGGACAGCCCGGGCGGATCCTCCACGAAATCCGGCGCCACGCTGATCGGAAATGGCTTGACGGACGTCGTGTGCCGGCCGCGCGTCACGGAGAAGCGCTCCCAGTCCGTCCGGGCCTCGATGGCACGCTCGACCGTCTCGAGGAAGTTGTTGCAGTAGTACTGCGTGTGAAACCCGATGAGGTCGGCGCCGAGCATCCCGAGCAGGAGATCGTCCTGCCACGGGCAGATACTGAAGTGCTCGAAGTTGGGCCACGGGATGTGCCAGAAGATCGCCGTGCGGGCGTCGGGGCGCGCGCGCTTGACCAGCGCGGGGAGCAGCGCGAAGTGATAGTCCTGGATCAGCACCATGGGCGACTCCGCGCCCGCGATCTCCTCGAGGACGGCGGCGGCGAACATCTCGTTCACGGCGCGATAGTGCGCCCAGTCGTCGGGGCGGAACAGCGGACGCGTGTGGACGATGTGGCACAGCGGCCAGAGCCCTTCGTTGGCGAAGCCCTCGTAGTATCCCGCCTCCTGCTCCTTCGTGAGCCAGACGCGGCGGAGCGTGTAGCGCGGGTCATCTGGCGGGACCCGCAGCCGCCCGCGCGCATCGGCGGTCTCGCGGTCGGCCTCCCCGTTCCCCTGAGCGACCCACACGCCCCCGCAGGCCCGCATCACCGGATCCATCGCCGTCACGAGGCCGCTCGCCGGCGTCTCGGCCACGATGGCGCCGTCGCGACGCACGTGGCGCACCGGCTCGCGGTTCGACACCACCAGCAGCGGGGAGTCTCCGAGGCGGAGCTTGGCGAACTGCTTCAGCCGCTCCTCGGTCCAGAGCGTCTCCCCGATCAGCCGCAGCGTGGCCTCCTCCTCCGCCGCGGCCTGGGCGCGGTGCAGGCTCTTGGCGAGGACCGTCACCTCGCGCGCGACCGGCCCGAACAGGTCGGCGTCGCCGAAGTCGACGGGTGCGATGGCGTGGCCACGTCGAAGCGCGCGCGCCCATCGCGCCATCTTCGCCATCGGCCGGGTGACGGTGAAGCGAAGGCTCAGCCAGGCGACCAGCGAGAGCAACACGCCGAGCACGAGCAGGCGGATCGCGTTGAAGCGCCAGCGTTCCCACTCCGCTCGTTCGAGGATCGATGCGTCGAGAAACACCGCGAGCGCTCCCGCCGGCTTGTCGTCGCGGACGAGCGGCGTCGCGTAGACGTAGACGGGCCGTCCGCCGAGGCTCCGGAGGCCCTTCTGGACGGCGCCGCCGGTGATGGAGTCGGTGACCTCGGGAAGCGACTCCGGAAGGCCGAGCGCCATGTCGGGCGTCGCTGCGAGCAGGCTGCCGACGCGGTCGTACACCGCGATGCCCTGCTCGCGCTTGCCGAAGCGTTTCAACAGCCGCTCGAGGCCAGCCCGGGAGCTCTTGCCGACAACGGGCTCCACCGCCTCCTTGAGCCCCTCGCCGAGCAGCGCGGCGCGCCGCTCGAGGTCCTGCGTCAGCCGGTGGCGGTCCTCCTGGACCTGGTAGAAGGCGGAGCCACCGATGACGGCGAGCGCGGCCAGCCACAGCGCAGCGACCAGCCTCGCCGTCACCCTCACGCGGCGCCCTTCACCTCCGCGAGGGAGGCCAGGCCGGCCATCAGGGCGTGCGCCGTGTCGATGTCGTCGAACCGGTAGTGCGCGCGGGACGCCGGCACCGGCGGCCCGATCTTGATCGTGATCGCCTGCCGGGACAGCGCCTCGAAAGCGATCTCGTCGGTCCAGTCATCGCCCATGTAGATCATCAGCAGTGGACGCGACGAGCTCCGCAGCGTCGTCTCGCGGATCCAGAGCGCGCACTGGCCCTTGTTCCACGCCACCTGGGGCAGGATCTCGATGACCTTGCTGCCGTGGAAGATCTTGAGCCGGTACCCGCTGCGCTGGATCGCGCGCGAGAGCTCCACCTCGACCTGGCCCATCTGCGCCAGCGGGACATCCCGGTAGTGCAGCGCCACCCCGAGGCGCTTCGCTTCCACGCGCATGCCCGACACGACCTGGGCTCGCTGGTTCAGCGCGAGGCCGATCGTGCGCAGCGACTCCTGTTGGGCCTCGGCCTCCGGGTGGCTGAACGCGAGGTCGGGCCCGTCCACCTCGAGCCCGTAGCAGCCGCCGTAGATCGCGTCGGCCACGCCGACACGCGCGCGCAGATCACCCAGGTCGCGGCCGGAGAGAATGGCCAGGCGCACGTTGGGACAATCGGCCAGGACCCGCAGATTGCGCCGCACGTCGGCAGACAGCCACGCGTGCGCAGGCTCGCCCACCGTCGGGCTGAGCGTCCCGTCGTAGTCGCACACCATCAGGACGCGCCCGCCGTCCGCCAACCAGTCACGGACCCGTGTGAGAATCCGCTCGAGGTCGCTCATCGTGGAATTTCCGACCCGATCGGAACCGTACCGGACAGCATAGCCACGCGCCGCGCCCGGGTCAATCGCGCGAGGAGCGCGTCATCACGCGCGCTCCACTCGCTCGACGGCGCGCCAGGCGCTGTCGATGAAGGCCGGCGAGACCGGCGAGGCCATCATCGCCGGACCGTGCCCGTAGTAGCGCGAGAAGCCTCCCTCGTCGAGCCGCGCCCAGAGCTGCTCGCCGTTCGAATCGATCAGGATGAGGCCGCGGTGCATCGGACAGTCGTTCGCGACACAGCCCATGATCGCGACGTAGTCACGACCATCCATGCGTACCATTCGAATCGCGGAGGTGGGCGGGAAGTACGCCATCGCCCCGTACACGAGCTTCCCCCCGCCCTGCGCGGCCGGCGCCCAGTCGCTGCCGAACAGTGCCCGCACCTTGTCGCGCATGTCCGGATTGTTGAAGATCTCGGGGGCCGAAGCGCCGTAGCGGAGCGCGCGGGCGTCGGCGGGCAGCACGCCCACTTCCGCCGGAGCCGGCGGCCCGGCCGGCGCCATGGTGCACGCGCCGCATAGCAGGGCGCCGCCGAGCGCGAGTGTTGCGCGAAGGACCAAACGTCGCATGCCAAGCCTCCTGCTGGTGAGAGTGACCACGGCGTGAGCGCGGTGTGCGCGCTTCTGGAGACGGCGGCAACGGCCGTGCCACGCGAGCCGGGCCCGAGTTCCCCGCGGCACGGTCGAAATCGCGAAGGCTTACACCCGAAGACGCCGCAGCCGAGTGCGATCCTGTACGGGTGACGCGGTAAGACTTACGCCCGACTGGTAACCTTTACACCGGGCCAGCCAGAAACGACCCGTTTACTTCAACCCGCGCGCCAGCTCGTCCGCGAGGAAATACGCCTTGTCCGCCAGCGTCATGGCGCGCTGGACGTCCTTGTCCGACAACGCCTCCTTCGCCTTCGTCAGAAAGCTCTGGATCGTCAGCAGGCTCTGCTGCTGGTCGTCCGCGAGCCGGCGGGGCTCGATCTGCCGCACGAGTCGCTCAGTCCGGTCGATCCGCCGCTGGGCCTCGCCCTGGATGCGGCGCTCATCCTCCGAGCTCACCTGCGGCGCGAGGACGCGCGGGGGAGGTGCTGGTGGCGGAGCCGCTGGTGCCGGTGACGGAGCCGGAGGTGGAGGTGGTGTCGCGGGCGCCGGCGCAGGGGCCGCAGGCAGCGGCGCCTTGGCGACGGGCGGTGGCGGAGTGGATGGGGTCGGCGGGGGTGTCGGCGACGTGGGCAGGGCCGGCGGCATCAGCGGAGGCGGAGGATTGCTCTCGAGCAGCGCGACTTGCGACGACTGGGCGGGCCGCGGAGACGGCGCGGGAAACGCGAGGGTCCGCACGCTCGCGCAGCCCGCCAGCAGGAGGGATACGAGCCACAGCGCCGCCCGGGCCTTCACGCGCCCGACCGGACGGGCAGCTTGATGATCATCGCCGTGCCGCGTCCATGCCCAGACTCCACATCGATGGCGCCGTCGTGGAGCTGGATGATCCGGTACACGACCGACAACCCGATCCCGTTGCCGTCAGCCTTGGTCGTGTAGTAGAGCTTGAAGATCTTCTCGAGGTCCTCGGGGCGGATGCCGACGCCCTCGTCGCGAATCGAGACGCGGATCGCCTCCGTGCCCACCCGCGCCGTCGCGATAGTGACCTGGCCGCCCTCCGGCATCGCCTGACACGCGTTCTGCAGGATGTTCAGAAATGCCTGGCGCAGCAGCTCCTCGTCGGCATTGATGATCGGCAACCCCGGGTCGAGAGCCAGGACGACGCGAACGCCGTGCGCCTGCCACTCCGCCTCGACGAGCGTGCCGAGGCTCGTGAGGAGCGCGTGCAGATCGAGCGCCTTGAACGACACCTCCTGTGGCCGCATGAACCTGAGGAACCCCTGGACAACGCGGTCCAGCCGCCGAATCTCGCCCCCGATCACATCGAGGCTCTTCTGGACCTCGGGGGGCACGTCGACCAGCCGCTCCTTCAGCAGCTCGAGGTGGATCATCATCGCGTTGAGCGGGTTCTTCACCTCGTGCGCGATCCCCGACGTGAGCCGCCCGAGCGCCGCGAGCTTGGCCGAATAGCTGACCAGCGACTGGACGGTCTTGATCGACTCGAGGTCCTTCAGGAGCACGACCGCGCCCACGACCTCTCGCGCGTTCTCGACCGGGAATGCCGAGGCGAGATACTCCCGGCGGCGTCCTTCGACGCTCAGCGCGAGCGTCGCGTTGCGAAACCCGACGCCGCCGTCCACGGCCCGCTCCACGACGGGGCGGAGAGGATGGTGCGCGGGCAGGAGGTCGGCCAGCGGGACGCCCACGGCTTGCTCGAGCGGGCGACCTACGACGTCCTGGGCCGACTTGTTGAAGAACAGCACGGTCATCTCGCGGCTCAGAAAGATCACGCCGTCCTCGAGCTTGTCCACCACGTGCTGCAGCTGGGCTCGCTCGGACAGCGTGGCGAGCCGGTCGGCGTGCAGCTCCCGGCCGAACTGCTGCAGCTGGACGGACAGCTCCTGGAATTCGTCACCCCCGGCCTCGGCCGTCTGCTCCGGGCCGAACTCGCCCCGGCGGATGCGCTCGATCTGGCCCGCGAGGGCGCGGACGGGCCGCAGGGTCAGATGCGCGAGCCCCATCGCGAGGAGCCAGGCGAGCGGCAACGCGATGCCCGCCAGCGTCAGGCTCTGGCGCAGCGAGGCGCCCAGCTCGCGGCGGAGCAGCGTGGTGGATACGCCGAGCCGGATGCTCCCGAAAGGTGCGCCGTTCAGCGCGAGCGGCAGCGAGCTCTCGTAGACGCGAGGCCCCTCGTAGAGCGCCACGAACCGGCTGACCGGATCGAGATCCGTGAGGGCGGCGAGGCTCGGGTAGAGCGGCGCCGGGAGGCCCTCCTTGTCGCGCTCGGTGTGGAGCAGCGTGCGCCCCGTCTCGTCGGCCACGAGGGCGTAGACCAGCTGCGGCGAGTACCCGACGCTCGCGTCCAGCAGATTCCGCACTTCCCGGTCCCGCCGCAGCACGTCGCGCGGGTCGTCGCTCGGCGCCGCCGCGATGGCCTGGCGGCTCTGCGCGTAGATCTGGCGGGCGATCAGCTCGGCCAGCCGATCCGCTTCTCTCGTGACCACGAGCGACAGGTGCGAGAGATGCGTGAGCGTCGTGGTGGCGACGACCAGGAACGTGAGAAGCGTGACCGCCACCGCCTCCCGCAAGCGAACACCGAGGCGCATGATGCTAGACCGGCTCGTGGGACTTGGCGTCGGGGCCGCTCGCGTAGCGGCGAAGCTTGTTGTGCAGCGTCTTGAGGCTGATGCCGAGCGTGTGCGCCGCCTGGGTCTTGTTGTTGCCCGCGGCGACCAGCGTCTTGAGGATGAGGGTGCGCTCGGCGTCGTCCAGACTCGTCCCCACGGTGAAGGTCACCGCGTTCGGCCCCGCCGGCACGGGCGCCGAGGTCCGCGCCACCGCCTGCGACGGCAGGTGCGCCGAGGTGATGAGGCTGCCGTCGCACACGATCGCCGCCCGCTCGATGCTGTTGCGCAGCTCGCGGACATTGCCGGGCCAGGAGTGGCTCATCAACAGCTCGAGCGCGCCGTCGTCGACCGACGTGATGTGCTTGTCGTACTTCGCGTCGAACTCCTCGAGGAAGGCCTGGACGAGCAGCGGGATGTCCTCGCGGCGCTCGCGCAGGGGCGGGATCGCCAGGCTCACGACGTTCAGGCGGTAGTACAGGTCCTCGCGGAAGTGGCCCGCGCGGATGGCCTGCACCGGATCCTTGTTCGTCGCCGCGAGCAGGCGCACGTCGACCTTGATCTCCGATTTTCCGCCGAGCCGGCGCACCATGCCGTCCTCGAGGATGCGGAGGAACTTCGCCTGCAGCGCCACGCTCATTTCCGCGATCTCGTCGAGGAAGATCGTGCCCTCGTGGGCCAGCTCGAAGCAGCCGAGTCGCCGCTCGAGCGCCCCGGTGAAGGCGCCCCGCTCGTGCCCGAAGATCTCGCTCTCGAGGAGCGTGTCGGGAATGGCCGCGCAGTTGACCGCCACGAACGGGCCGCGGTTGCGCGGCGACAGCTCGTGGAGTGTCCGGGCTACGAGCTCCTTGCCGGTGCCGCTCTCCCCGGTGATCAGGACCGGCGCCGGCGTGGGAGCGGCCAGCTCGATGAGGCGGTGCACCCCCTGCATCGCGCGGCTCGTCCCCACCAGCCGCCCCAGCCCCCACAGCTGCTTCACCCGGCGGCGAAGCAGCGCCACCTCACGGAGGGCCTCCGCCTTCTCCGCCGCCTTCGGGATCAGGAGCTTGAGCCGCGCCGCCTCGACGGGCTTGGTGAGGAAGTCGTAGGCGCCCTCCTTCATCGCCGACACGGCGACGTCGATGCTGCCCTGACCCGTGAGCAAGATCACCGTCGCGAAGGGCACCTCGTCCTGCAGCGCCCGCAAGAGCTCGAGGCCGTCCATGCGGGGCATCACGAGATCCGTGATGACCACGTCAGGCTGGGCGGTGGAGGCCTTCTCGAGGGCCTGCGTGCCGTCTGCGGCCTGCTCCACGGCATAGCCCCAGGCCTCGAGCAAGGCCGCCAGCCCATCGCGGGAAACGGTGTCGTCGTCGGCGATCAGGATCTTGCGACTCATGCCGTCCGATTCAGTGCGCGGGCAGCAAGCTCCGCAGCGCCGGGAACCACCGCGCGAGGGGCGCATCGTCGATCAGAATCGTCTCGGTCCGACCCGCGCCGGTCGAGACGAGCGAGAACGGCACGCCCACCAGCTCGGAGAGGCGATCGAGGTACTCCCGGGCCTTGCTCGGCAAGGCGGCGTAGTCGGTGAGGCCGTGGGTCTCCGACAGCCAGCCCGACATCTCCTCGTACATCGGCTCGGCCTCGTGCCAGATGCGCTCCTCCTCCGGAAAGTCCGTCAGCACCTCTCCGCGGTAGCGGTAGCCCACGCACACCTTCACCGTCTCGCACGCGTCGAGCACGTCGAGCTTGGTCAGCGCGATGGTGTCGAAGCCATTGATGCGGGCGGCGTAGCGGAGGGCGACGGCGTCGGCCCAGCCGCAGCGACGCGGGCGCCCCGTCACCGAGCCGAACTCGTTGCCGCGCGTCGCCAGCTGCTCGGCGACGTCGCCGGTGAGCTCGGTCGGGAACGGACCGCCGCCCACCCGCGTACAGTAGGCCTTCGCGATGCCGATGATGCCATCGATCTTGGTGGGCGGGATGCCCGTGCCCGTGCAGGCGCCGCCCGCGGTGGTGCTCGACGAAGTGATGAACGGATAGGTGCCGTGGTCGATGTCCAGCATCGTGCCCTGCGCGCCCTCGAAGAGGACGCTGCCGCCCGCGTCGATCCATCGCGACAGGAGGAGCGCAGTGTCCGTGATGTAGGGGGCGAGCCATCCCGCGTAGCGCATGTAGGGGCCGAGGATGCTCTCGACGGTGAACGTCTCCTCGTCGTAGATCTCGCGCAGGAGGCGGTTTGTCTGGAACACGTTCGCCTCGAGCTTCTCGCGGAACAGCGCCTCGTCGAGGAGATCGGCCATGCGGATGCCGATGCGCGCGGCCTTGTCGGCGTAGGCGGGCCCCACACCTTTCCCGGTCGTGCCGATGCGCCGCCGTCCCGCCTTCGATTCGCTCGCGCGCTCGAGGGCGGGGTGGTACGGCATGATGAGGTGCGCGTTCTTCGAAATGTAGAGGTTGCCGTCAAGGGAGACGCCGCGGCGGACCAGCGATTCCATCTCCTGGATGAGTGAGGCGGGATCCACGACGACGCCGCAGCCGATCACGCAGCGGCCGCCCGGGTGAAGGATGCCCGACGGAATCGTCTGCAGGACGAACTTCTCCTTGCCGACGACCACGGTGTGCCCGGCGTTGTTGCCGCCCTGGTAGCGCACGACGACGTCGGCGCAGGGCGTGACCAGGTCCACCACCTTTCCCTTGCCCTCGTCTCCCCACTGCGCGCCGATGACGATGATGTTAGGCATGGCCACTGTCTCCGACGACCGGAAAATGGCGAGCGGGCTGCTCCAGCAACTCGGCGAACGGCAGCGCCCGATCCTCCCCGCCCGCGAGGTCGAGCACACGGATCATGTCGGCATCGACCCCGGCGAGGCCCTCGATCACGAGCGCCCAGTGCGCGCGCAGCCCGCGCGCGTAGGCGAGCGACTCCTCGAGTGGCCGGCTGATGATGTCGCGCGCGACCGCACAGCCGAGGTCGCGCAGTCGCCGCGACAGCGCGAGCGCACGCGTCTTGTCCGGCGTGAAATCGATGACGAAGAAGTCCGGGCCCGGCAGCTCGACCGCGACGCCCTGGGATTCCATGGCGAGGAGCGCCCGGCTGACCTCGAAGGCGAAACCGGTGGCCGGGCAGTCGTACCCGAACCGGCCGAGCATGTGATCGTAGCGGCCCCCGCCGACCAACGCCGCGCCGAGGCCCGAGACGTACGCCTCGAAGTGCACGCCCGAGTAGTAGTCGAACCCGCGCACCTCACCCAGGTCGAGCAGCGCGGAGTCCGCAAGACCGTACGCGCGCAGGAGCCGGTACACCTCCGCCAGGTTGGCCAGGGCCGCCTCGGCGCGCTGGTTCTTCACGAGCCGCTCGGCGCGGTCGAGCACGTCGCCGCGCCCGTAGAGGCCAGGCAGCGCAAGCAAGAGCTCGGTCACCACCGAGGGCGCGCGGAGCCGGCCGACGATGCGCTCGAGCGAGCTCTGGTCCTTGCGCCCGAGCGCGGAGCGGAGCTCCCGCGCCGTCTCCTCGTCGGCGTCCAGATCCTCGAGGATGCCGCGGATGAAATCGCCCTGTCCGATGTCGATCTGGAAGCGCTCGAGGCCCAGCGCGTGCAGGCCCTCGATCGTCATCGCGATCATCTCGGCATCGCCCTCGGGGTTGGGCAGCCCCACCAGCTCCACACCGGCCTGGTAGAACTCGCGATACCGCCCGACCTGCGGCTCGTCGTAGCGGAACACGTTGGTCACGTAGCCGAGGCGCAGAGGCTTCGGCTCCTCGCGCATCCGCGTCGCCACGATGCGCGCGATCTGCGGCGTGATGTCGGCGCGCAGGGCGAGCAGGCGGCCGCTCTCGCGATCCACCATCTTGAACATGCGCTCCTGCAGGTCGTGGTCGGTGCCCCGCGAGAGCACGTCGAAGTACTCGTAGCTCGGCGTCACCAGCTCGCGGTACCCCCAGCGCCGGAACACGCCGAGCAGACGCTCCTCGACGACGCGCTTTCGCGCGGCCTCGTCGGGCAGGTAGATCTTCGCCCCGCGGGGCAGCTGGCTCTGCTGGACGTGGCGCGCCATCGAATCGTCCTACGCGGGCGCGATGGACTCGAGGTGCACGAGCGTATTCATCCGGTGCAGCGCGGTCCAATCACCGCGGAACTCGAGCTCGGAGATGCCCGTCGGCGACACCTCGAGCGACCAGAGGCGCTCGAGGCCGAGCCCGAGGGCCTCGAGAATAAGCACGCGGGCCGTCACCCCGTGCGCGACGAGGCACACGGTCTTTCCATCGTACGCCAGGCGCAGCTCCTCGAGGCCGGCCAGCGCCCGCTGCCGGACGTCGGCGAGGGTCTCGCCCCCGGGGCGCGCCACGAGCTGCGGCGCGTCGGCCCACTGCCGGTATTCCTCGGGGAAGCGCGCGGTCACCTCGGCCACCGTGAGTCCCTCCCAGTCCCCGAAGCGCATCTCCATGAACGCGGGGCTCACCGACACCGGGAGCCCCTGCGGTTCCGCGATCGCGCGCGCGGTCTCCACCGCGCGCGCGAGCGGGCTCGACCAGACGGCGACCAGCGCCTGCCTCGCGAGGAGCCGGCCGGCAGCGGCTGCCTGCGCCCGCCCCCGCTCGGACAGCGGGGTGTCGGTCCACCCCTGGTAGCGGCGCTCGCGATTCCACTCCGTCTCGGCGTGGCGCACCAGCAGGAGGTTCAGCGACATGCCATCGCCCGCCCGGCGTCGATCACCGCGCGCGTCATCCGCGCTCGGCGAACAGCTTCTGGGCGGCGCCGACGCCCGCCCCGAAGTCCACGGGATGCCCCAGTTCGTGGAGCACCTGCTCGAGCGCGCCCAGCGCGGTCAGCACGTCGAAGTCCGCGACGTAGCCCATGTGGCCCAGGCGGAACACCTGGCCCTTCATCTCCCCCTGCCCGCCGGCGATCGTGATGTTGTGGGAGGCCGAGTACGCCGCCAGCACCTTCTCGCTGTCCAGGCCGTCCGGGGCGATCACCGCGGTGAGCGCGGGACTGGGCCGCGTCTTCGCGAACAGCCGGAGGCCGAGCGCCTCCACGCCGGCGCGCGTGGCGCGCGCCAGTCGATCGTGGCGCCTCAGCACGTTCGCGAGGCCCTCCGCCTCGAGCATGCGCAGCACCTCGCGCAGGCCGAGCACGATCGAGACCGCCGGCGTGAAGTGCGCCTCGTTCCGGCTCACCGCCTTGTGCTCGGCGGCGAGATCGAAGTAGTACTTGGGCAGCCGCGATGTCTTGACGCGCGCCCACGCCCTCGGCGACAGGGCGCAGAAGCAAAGGCCCGGCGGCAGCATCAGGCCCTTCTGCGATCCGGCCACGACGACGTCCACTCCCCAGTCGTCCATCCGAAGGTCCGCGATGCCGAGGCTCGAGACCGCGTCCACGATGACAATCGCGTCGGACTTCTCCGTGACCGCCGCGATGCCCTCGACGTCGTGCAGCACGCCTGTCGACGACTCGCTGTGCTGCATGAGCACCGCGCGCGCTTCCGGATGCGCGGCCAGCGACTCCGCGACGCGCGCTGCGGGCACCGTCTCGCCGAACGGGGCGTCCAGCCTCACCACGTCTATGCCGTAGGCGCGGCAGATCTCCTCCCAGCGCTCGCCGAACTTGCCCGCGCGCACGACCAGCGCCGTGTCGCCGGCCGACAGCGTATTGACCACCGCGGCCTCCATCGCGCCGGTCCCGGACGCGGTGAACGGCACGACGTCCTGCGCGGTCTGGAACAGCCGCTTGAGCCCCTCGCGAACCTCGATGAACAGCGCCTCGTACTCGGGCGTCCGGTGATGGATCATGGGCTGCGCCATGGCCAGCAACACGCCGGGAGGCACAGGCGTCGGGCCGGGCGCCATAAGGTAGTACTTTTTCATCAGGAACGGCTCCTTGGGAGGTCGATCAACTCATGTACGGTAGCAGACCGCCATCACTTCTGGCAATCGCACCGCGATGCGTCGTTCGAGGCACTGTCACTGTCTCGAACCAGCGCGAGTCGGGCGCAGCGGCCACGCGTGGATGATGGTCCGCATCCGTCCCGTGCATCAGTGAGGTGAGGCGCCAACGCGCGTCAGGCCAGGCGCGCCGTCTCCTCCGGAGCGAGGCGCGCGCCGGCGCGAGCTACCTCCACGAGGCCGCGGTCCGTGGCGTCGCCTTGACTGAGCGACCGAGGGCGGTGACGAACATGGCGTCGAGATCGGCGGCCGGCGGCGC
>Ga0126379_10000715_pt1 | contig 18781 bp, 10 predicted proteins | sample PanSoiMetPlot_24_FD_92640 | JGI IMG/M metagenome (GOLD analysis project Ga0126379, IMG submission 92640) | Tropical forest soil microbial communities from Panama - MetaG Plot_24 | ecosystem: Environmental > Terrestrial > Soil > Tropical forest > Bulk soil | place: Panama | collected 2016-02-17
GCGGCTTCTTCCTCCTGACGGAGCGCGGACGCAAAACGATGGCGGGGGCCGAGCGATCCGACTCGATCACGCTCGATCCGCACAAGAGCCTCTTTCTTCCCTACGGCACGGGCTCGCTGCTCGCGCGCGACGGCGAGGCGTTGAAGCGCGCCCATGCCCTCTCCGCGGTCTACCTCCCCTCGATGCAGGAGGACCCGGACCTCGTGGACTTCAACCAGATCTCGCCGGAGCTCTCACGGAGCTGGCGGGGGCTGCGCCTGTGGCTGCCGATCAAGATGCACGGCATCCGCGCCTTCCGGGACAACCTCGACGAGAAGCTCGACCTCGCTCAGTGGGCGGCGGACGAGCTGCGGCGGACCTCGGGCATCGAGATCCTCGCCGAGCCGCAGCTTTCGATCACCGCCTTCCGCTGGCGCCGGCCCGGCGCGAGCGAAGAGGAGCTGACCCGGATCAACCGCGAGCTGATGGACCGGATCAACCGGCGAAAGAGGATCTACCTGACGGGCACGATGCTCGGGGAGCGGTTTGCGATCCGGATCTGCGTCCTGTCGTTCCGGACCCACATGGAAAGGATGAGAGAAGGGATGGAGGACATCCGGGCCGCCGTGGACGAAATCCGCTAGATTGACACCCCTGTCAAGGGAACCATAGACTTTCCGGGCCCCGGGAAACCGCCCGGAGCGCATCGAAACGTCCGTTCGATTTTCAAGGGAGACCGGGGTATGAGGAAGACTTTCGCCTTCATTGTCCTTTCGCTCGTCGCCGCGCTCGCTTCCGCACAAAGAGTGAGCGACACCAACGGCAAGCACGCGCAGCTCTATCCCGACAAGGACCACGCGCCGGGCTGGGCGAATCCGGGAGGAGGAGGCGGGGGCCAGAACCTGAGCTATCACGGCGGGGCCGTGATCGTCAGCGCGAAGACCGTCGCCATCTTCTGGGGCTCCTACTGGGGCACCAACGGCAACCTGAACGCGGAGGCCTCCGAGATGCTCGGCTTCTACGGGACCTTCGGACAGACCCCCGAATACAACACGATCACGGAGTACTCCGGCATCCAGCGGACGAACCTTACCAACAACTTCTTTCTCGACACGTCGAATCCGCCGACGAACGTGACCGATTCGATCCTCCAGGGCGAGGTCGTCAAGTACATCAACGCGCACGGCGCCGACGCGAGCACGATCTACGAGGTCTTTCTCCCGCCGACGTCGTACTCCTCGCTAAGCATCTACACCTCCTGCGGAGGCGCGAACCTCTACTACTGCGCCTACCACAGCAACTTCAATCACAACGGCACGGACATCAAGTACGCCTCGCTCCCCTACCCCTCCTGCGGCGGCTGCCAGTGGACGGGGTGGACGGCGGCGCAGAACTTCGAGCACTTCGCCTGCCACGAGACCCGCGAGGCGGTGACCGACCCCGACGGCGACGCCTGGTACGACCGCCGCGGCAACGAGGCCGACGACAAGTGCGCGTGGTCTCCCGCACCATTCATCGGCACCGGCGGCTACGGCTACCAGTGGGAGTGGTCGAACCAGGCCCGCGGCTGCGTCAAGACCCGCTGACCGTCCTCTCTTCCAGGTGTTTCCAAGGCCCCGGCTCCGGCCGGGGCCTTTCTATATAGTCTTGGCAACCAAGTGACCCTCGCAACAGGAACCCGGCTCGGTCCATATGAAATCGCCTCACCCGTCGGCGCCGGCGGGATGGGAGAGGTCTACCGCGCAACGGACACTCGCCTCGGGCGGACCGTCGCGGTCAAGGTGCTTCCGAAACACCTCTCCTCCTCCGCCGACATCCGGCAGCGCTTCGAGCGGGAGGCGAAGACGATCTCGCAGCTCTCGCATCCCCACATCTGCGCGCTCTACGACGTCGGCAACCAGGACGGCGTCGAGTACCTCGTCATGGAGTTCCTCGAGGGGGAGACTCTGGCGGAACGGCTTTTGAAAGGCCCACTGCCGGCGGACCAGACGCTCCGATACGGCATCGAGATCGCCGACGCGCTGGACAAGGCCCACCGCCAGGGGATCGTCCACCGCGATCTGAAGCCCGGCAACGTCATGCTGACGAAGTCGGGGATCAAGCTGCTGGACTTCGGCCTGGCGCGGTACGCCCCCACCGGAGCGGGGGCCTCGAGCGTGTCCGTGCTGCCGACGCAGGCGGGCACGAACCTCACGGAGAAGGGGACGGTGCTCGGGACGTTCCAGTACATGGCGCCGGAGCAGCTCGAGGGCAAGGAAGCCGACGCGCGCACCGACATCTTCGCGCTTGGCACGGTGCTCTACGAGATGGCCACGGGAAAGAAGGCGTTCTCCGGGCCGAGCCAGGCGACGCTGATCGCCGCGATCATCGGGTCCGAGCCGCCGCCGATCTCGACGGTCCAGCCGATGGTCGCGCCGGCACTCGATCGCGTGGTCAAGGCGTGTCTCGCCAAGGACCCCGAGGATCGCTGGCAGACAGCTCACGACGTCCGGCTGCAACTCCAGTGGATCCTGGAAGGCGGCTCGCAGGCGGGAGTCGCGGCACCGGTCGTCGCCAGGCGCCGCACGCGGGAGCGCCTGGCCTGGGGCCTCTTCGCCGCCGCCGCGCTCGCGGCCGCCTTCTTCGCCGCGGGGTACTTGCGCCGGGCGCCGAAGCCCGGCCGCGCCGTCCGGACCTCGGTCATCCTTCCGGAGAAGCGGTTCTTAAACTTCCTCGCGGTCTCTCCTGACGGCGCCCAGCTCGCGTTCGTCGCCGGTACGCCGGGCGGGAAGAGGCAGATCTGGCTGCGGTCGCTCGACAGCCTGACCGCGCAGCCGCTCGCCAGTACGGAAAACTCCGACTTTCCCTTCTGGTCGCCGGACGGGAAATTCCTCGCTTTCTTCGCCGACGGGAAGTTGAAGAAGGTCGAGGCCGCCGGAGGGCCGGCCGTCATCCTCTGCGATGCGGCGCCCAACGGCCTGGGCGGAACGTGGAGCCGCGAGGGAGTGATCCTTTTCGCCCACCCGTCCGCGCCGATCAGCCGCGTCCCGGAGACCGGGGGCGCTCCGACGCCGGTGACGGTGTTGAACGCGTCGCGCCACGAGACGACGCACCGATATCCCTTGTTCCTCCCGGACGGGCGCCATTTCCTCTACATGGCCGCCAACCTCTCGGGCGCTCCGGACGATCCGGCCAACATGATCCGCGTCGGGGCGATCGACTCGAAGGACGACGAGGCCCTGATCCCGGGCTACTCCAACACGATCTTCGCTCCCTCCTCGGCGGGATCCTCCGACGGGCACCTCCTCTACCATCGCGACGGAAGCCTCTTCGCGCAGCCGTTCGACGCCTCCCGTCGCAAGACGTGGGGGCAATCCGTTCCGATCGCCCAGAATCTCGCGACGTTCACCGCGTTCTGGCGGCTGGCGATCCTCGGTGCGGCGGACAACGGGACCGTGGCCTACGGCACCGCGACGACCGCCCCCTCGACACTCCAGTGGTTCGACCGCAACGGGCGACCGCTCGGAGCGGTCGGCGAGCCCGCGTTCTTCAACTCCGGCCTCACCGCCGGAGTCGGGCGGCTTCGAATCTCTCCCGACGGGCGGTTCCTCGCGGCAACGATCTTCGATCCCTCGACGCGAACCTCCGACATCTGGATCTACAACCTCGCCCGCGGCGTCCGGACGCGATTCACCTCCGGTCCCGCGTCGGCGTCCGACCCGCTCTGGTCTCCGGACGGGCGGCGCATCGTGTTCGGCTCGGACCGCAAACACCAGGGCGATCTTTACCGGAAGGCCTCGGGCGGCGGCGCCGAGGAACCGGTCATCGAGGAAGAGGGGCAGAGAATCGCCGACGACTGGTCTCCCGACGGGAAGTTCCTGACCCTGGAGGTGCGGGAGCCGAGGGGAGAACGGAGGGTCACGCTTGCGGTTTTCTCTCTCGCCGGGGACAAAAAGGTCACGACATACCTTCGCCGCGGGATCAACAACGGAGACTCGAAGTTCTCTCCGGACGGGCGATGGCTCGCTTACACCTCGGAGGAGTCGGGACGAAACGAGGTCTACGTTGGGGCCTTTCCGGGGCCGGGCGAGAAGTGGCAGGTCTCCACGGAGGGCGGGACGCAGCCCCGGTGGCGGCGGGACGGCAGGGAGCTCTACTACCTTTCTTCCGACCTGCGGCTGCTGTCCGTCGAGATCAAGGCCTCCGGCGGGACGCTGGAGCCGGGAGTCCCGACTCTCCTCTTCGAGCCCCATCCGCTCCCGACCTTCTTCGACCCGGCCGCCGACGGCCAGCGGTTCCTCGTCCTCTCGTCGGGCGTCGAGCAGTCCCCTCCCATAACTCTGGTGCAGAATTGGTCCTCAGGGATCAACAAGAAATGACGCTTGCCTCGGGTTCCAGGCTCGGTCCTTATGAAGTCCTCTCTCCCATCGGGGCGGGAGGGATGGGAGAGGTCTACAAAGCGAAGGACACCCGTCTCGAGCGGACGGTCGCGGTCAAGGTCCTGCCCGAGCACCTCTCGGCCTCCCCGGACCTGAGGCAGCGCTTCGAGCGCGAGGCCAAGACGATCTCTCAGCTCTCCCATCCGCACATCTGCGCGCTCTACGACGTCGGCAACCAGGACGGCGTCGAGTACCTCGTCATGGAGTTCCTCGAGGGCGAGACGCTGGCCGAGCGGCTCGTGAAGGCGGCGCTCCCCGCAGAACAGACCCTCAAGTACGGCATCGAGATCGCCGACGCCCTGGACAAGGCGCACCGGCAGGGAATCGTCCACCGCGACCTGAAGCCCGGCAACGTGATGTTGACGAAGTCGGGCGTGAAGCTCCTCGACTTCGGGCTCGCCAAGGCCGTGGCGCCGGCGGGCCCTGTCTCCGCGGTCACGTCTCTGCCGACGATGGCCGGCGGCCAAAACCTGACTCAGGAGGGAACGATCCTGGGGACGTTCCAGTACATGGCGCCGGAGCAGCTCGAGGGGAAGGAGGCCGACGCGCGCACCGACATCTTCGCCTTCGGCGCGGTCCTCTACGAGATGGCGACCGGGAAGAAGGCCTTCGCGGCGGGAAGCCAGGCGTCCTTGATCGCGGCAATCCTCGAGCGTGAACCGCCACCGATCTCGGCGGTCCAGCCGATGACGCCGCCGGCTCTCGACCGGGTCGTCAAGACCTGCCTCGCCAAGGACCCGGAGAACCGGTTCCAGACGGCCCACGACGTCAAGCTCCAGCTCCAGTGGATCGCGGAGGGCGGGTCGCAGGCGGGCGTCCCGGCGCCCGTCGCGGCGCGGCGCCGAAGCCGCGAGAGGATCTGGATGGCGGCGTCGGTGCTCCTCGCGGCCGCCGCCGGAGTTCTCGGCCTACTCCTGTTTCAGTCCTCGCGTCAGCCGGTCCGCGTCATCCGCTCCTCGCTCACGCCACCCGAGGGCGCGGTGTTCTGGCTCGATTCCGCCACGCCGGGTCCGCCGGCCCTGTCCCCGGACGGGAGCCGGGTCGTCTTCTCGGCGCGCGGGACCGACGGGAAGATCCGCCTTCACGTCCGGGGCCTCGATGCCGTGGAGTCCACTCCGCTTCCGGGAACCGAGGACGCGCAGTATCCCTTCTGGTCGCCCGACTCGCGATCGATCGGATTCTTCGCCGGATCGAAAATGAAAGCCGTCGAGGCCGCGGGCGGCCCGCCGGTCACGCTTTGCTCGACCGAGGCCGATCCCAAGGGGGCGACGTGGAGGAAGGACGGGACGATCCTCTTTGCGAAGGGGTCCGCCTCGACGATCTGGCGTCTTCCTCCGGGAGGCGGCGAGGTCGCGGAGGTCACGCACTTCGACCAGAAACGCGCGGACAATTCGCACCGCCATCCCCGGTTCCTTCCCGACGGAAAGCACTTCCTCTACCTGGCGCGGTCGAGCACGGTGCCTTCCGAGGGTCACCCCGTGATCCTCGCCTCCCTCGACGGCGGGCCCGAGAAGGTGCTCCTCCGCTCCCCCGCCGCGGTCGAGTACGCGTCGGGCCACATCCTCTTCCTGCGGGACCGGACATTGATGGCGCGCCCGTTCGACGCCGGACGCAACGAGTTCTCGGGCAATCCCTTCCCCGTGGCCGAAAACGTTTCGCTGCTCTCCCTCACCTCCGCCGTCGCCGTCTTCACGGCGTCGCAGAACGGAGAGCTTCTCTACCGCACGGCGACCGGGCAGGCGTCGGCCAAGCTTCAGTGGCTCGGACGGGACGGCAACGCCCAGGGCACGCTCGGCGATACGGGCGACTACATCGAGGTTTCGCTTTCTCCCGACGGCAAGCGAGCCGCGGCAAGCGTACGGGACTCCAACACCGGCAACCGGGATATCTGGATCTTCGACGTGGCGCGCAATCTCGGCACCCGCTTCACTTTCGATCCCGGCAACGAGGACTCTCCGGTCTTCTCACCGGACGGAAACTGGGTCGCTTTCGCCGGAAATCAGAAAGGGCAGGAGGGCATCTACCGGAAATCCTCCTCCGGGTCTTCCGATCAGGAATCTCTTTACGAGTCGAAGTACAGCGTCTCGCCGGTGTGCTGGTCGAGCGACGGACGCTACCTCGCCTTCTTCGAACAGGTCCCGGAGACGAAGTCCGACATCAAGTTTTTCGACCTGAAGGGGGACCGCAAGCCGCAAATCTTCCTCAAAACGCCGAACTTCGAATATCCGGTGGCCTTCTCGCCGGACGGCCATTGGCTCGCCTACGGCTCCGACGAGTCGGGCAAGTTCCAGATTTACGTGACTTCGTTTCCGACGCCCGGCCGCAAGTGGCAGATTTCCCGGGAGGACGGCGCGTACGCCTACTGGAGCGCCGACGGGAAGGAGATCCTTTACCACGCCTTCTCCGGGGATCTTTATGCGGTCGACGTCGCCATCCGGCCGGATTCGATCGAACCCGGGATTCCGAAGGCGCTCTTCAAGCTGCCCATCCCGCCGAAAGCCGCAGGTCCGGACATCTATCCCACCGCCGACCATCAGCGCTTCCTGTTCCTCGACCGCGGAAACGAAAAGGCCAGCTCCCTCCTGAACCTCGTTATCAACTGGAACGCGGCAAAGCGCTAACGGGGTTACGAAGCAGATCCTTCGTTTCGCTCAGGATGACAAGGGCGCGAGGCCGCCCTTTCGCGATGCACCCACCCTTGTCATCCTGAGGAGCGAAGCGAGGAAGGACCTACTCCGGTCTAACGCGGATTGAAGTAGTCGTAGATCATCCGGGAGATGCGGGCGCCGGTCATCAGCGCCTGGTTGTCCACCGTCGGTGTCTTGTCCTTGATCTGCCGCGCGCAGATTGCGATCACGTAGCGGGCCTTGGGACTCTTCACATAGGCGGCGTCGGAGCGAACGTCGCCCTTCACTCCGGAGGGGCCGGGCAGCTTCTCCTCGTCCCACCCCGTCTTGTTGGCGACCGTGACCTGGTCCCGATCGAACGGCAGCGAGCGCGGGATCATCGCTCGGTCCTGCTGCTTCTCGAGATATCCGAGCATCTGGTCGCACGCCGCGCGGCTGACGACCTTTCCTTCCGCGATCAGCTCCATCAGCTTCGCGATCTCGTTGGGAGTCGTCATGCCGAGGCCGAACTCCTTCTCCTCCTCGGGGAAGACGTCGGCGTGCCCGTCGCGAAACGTCGGGCGGAAGATCTTCGTGTCCGGCAGGCCATAGGACACCATCCGCCGGTCCACGTTCGCGGTCCCAACGAGGCCGACGAGGAGGTTCGTCGCCGTGTTGTCGGAGAAGGCGATCATGAGGGCGAGCAGGTCCGGGACCGTCAGCGCGATTCCCGGGTGGAGCTGATTGAGGACAACCGGCTCGTCTCCCGCTTTGTCGGAGTCGGCGAGGGTGATGACCCGGTCGCGCGAGATCTTCCCCTCGGCGATCTGGTGCTCGACCTCGACCATGACCGCGACCTTGATCAGGCTTGCCGTCGGGAACCGCAGGTCCCCGTTGACCGCGACTGTCTCGCCCGTGTCGAGGTTGCGGACGGCCACGCCCATCACCCCCGGAAAGGCCCGGATAGCGGCCTCGACGCGGCCCTTTAGGGCCTGGACGGACGCCGTTTTTCGAGGGACGGTGGGGCTGGAGCGGGCGGCTTGCAGGAATCCCGCCAGCGCCAGGACGGTTGCCGTAAGGGAGCGGAGTCGCATGCCGGAATGCTAATGGATACAATCTTGACAGACCGAGGCAGGCAGGAGGGCGGAAAACAACGGCAACCATGATCGTGCGCGCCCGTACCGTCAACGCGATCCTGGAACAAGGCTCCGTGACACGGCCTGTCCAGAAGTCGGAGCTTCGCCCCGGTGACCGGGTCGTCGTCGCGACCGAGAACTCCGTCTACTGCATCAGCGTCCTCGGAGACTCGACCTACAGCGTCTGGGGCGGATGGTTCGACCGCCAGGGCGTCTCCCCCGTCCGCCTCTCCATCGCGGGATGCACCTGGGGCGGGAGCGTCATCAAGCACGACATCGTCGCCGCTCGCGGCTTGCGCCTCGAGTTCGGCAACCGCGTGGTCACGAGCCGCATCCGCGAGATCCGCGTGATCCGGGGCGAAGGCGCGAACCGCGGGCTGCGACCCGTCGAGCCCTTCGAGCTCCTCGCCGCCTGCTACGGCGCCAACGCCGGCCAGTCCATCACCGGTTGAATGCGCGCCGCACGCGCGCATTCCTCCTGAGCGCCGTGAGGCGCGTAGGATCTCTGAAGCCGACATGACAATCCCTTCGGGCACCCGCCTCGGCCCTTACGAGGTCCTCGCCCCGATCGGCGCGGGCGGGATGGGCGAGGTCTACAGGGCCCGCGACACGCGGCTCGACCGCGAGGTCGCCGTCAAGGTCCTTCCGGGAAGCGTCGCGTCGGATCCCGAGGCGGTGGCGCGGTTCGAACGCGAAGCCAGAGCGGTTGCGGCGCTCTCGCACCCGAACATCCTTTCGCTCCACGATTTCGGCGCGCAGGCCGGCGTCGTCTTCGCGGTCATGGAGTTGCTGGAAGGCCGCACGCTTGGAACCCTCCTCGAAGAGGGGCCACTGCCGCCTCGCCGTGCCGGGGCGATCGCCCGCGAGGTCGCCGAGGGCCTCGCGGCCGCCCACTCGAAAGGCATTGTCCACCGGGACCTGAAACCGGAAAACGTCTTCGTCTCGAAAGAGGGGCACGCGAAGATCCTCGACTTCGGCCTGGCGAGAGACCTCCGCGTTTCCGCGAAGGAAGACACGAGCGCGCCCACGGAAAGGCCCCTGACCGAGCCGGGGGCCGTCATGGGCACGGTCGGATACATGTCGCCCGAGCAGGTGCGTGGCCTTCCGCTCGATCACCGCTCCGACCTCTTCTCCTTCGGCGCGGTCCTCTACGAGATGCTCTCCGGCAGCCGCGCCTTCCGCAAGCCGACCTCCGCGGAGACGATGACGGCGATCCTGAAGGAAGAGCCGCCGGAGCTCGCCTCATCTTCGGGCCTCGCCTCCTCGCTCGATCAGGTCGCGCGGCGATGCCTGGAGAAGAACCCGGAGTCGAGGTTCCAGGACACCCGTGACCTCGTCTTCGCCATCGAGATGGCCTCGGAAGGGGCGACGCGGTCCGGCGCGCAGGCGGCGGCGTCCGGTCGAAAACTTCCCCTGGGGATCCTCGCGGCCGCGCTTGCCGTGCTCCTCGCCTCAGTCGGCGCCTGGCTCGCCGCGAGCAAGTCCCGGCCCCAGGAGCCTCCGCGGTTCGAGAGGTTGACGTTCCGGCGCGGCTACGTACGCGGCGCCCGATACACGCCGGACGGCAGGTCCGTCGTCTACGCCGCGGCGTGGGACGGTGGCCCGCTGAAGCTCTTCCTCAAGGCGCCCGAGAGTTCCGACGCGCTGCCGATCGACCTTCCGAGCGCGAACGTCCTGGCGGTCTCCGCGGCCGGAGAGCTCGCGATCGCCCTGGACTGCCGGTTCTCGCACAACGGTGTGTGCCGCGGGACCCTCGCCCGGGTGCCGCTGACCGGCGGCACGCCCCGGGAGATCGCCGAGGGCGTCGAGCACGCCGACTTCGCGAAGGACGGGGAGCTGGCGATCGTTCGAGACCTGCCCGAAGCGGGAAAGTCCCGGCTGGAGTTCCCCTCCGGCAAGGTTCTCTACGAGACCGACGGGCACGTGAGCTTCCCCCGCGTGTCGCCCGACGGAAAGCGGATTGCCTTCTTCGATCACCAGCTTCGGGGCGACGACGCCGGCTTCGTCGCGGTCGTGGATCTCGCCGGGAAGAAACAGGTCCTCACGACGCGATTCACGACAGGGCGCGGCCTGGCGTGGAGTCCGTCGGGCGAGGAGATCTGGTTCACCGCCGCCGACGCCGGGTCGCGGAGTCTTCGCGCGGTCCGCCTCTCCGGATCGCAGCGGACCCTGTACCGGGCGCCCGGCGCCCTGAGGCTTTCCGACGTCTCCCGCGACGGAAGGATCTTGCTCTCGCGCGACGAGGAGAGAAACGGAGTCCTGGGAGCGGGGTCCGGCGAGTCGGTCGAACGAGACCTCTCCTGGCTCGAGCTGACGAGCCTGCTCGATCTGTCCAGCGACGGGAAGCTCGCGCTTCTCAACGAGCAGGGCGAAGCGGGGGGACCTGACGGAGTGCTGATGGTCCGGAGGATGGACGGATCCCCGCCGATGAGGCTGGGAGCGGGGATCGGCCAGTTCTCGCCCGACGGAAAGTGGGTGTTATCCGCCACGCTCTCCGACCTCGCGGCGCCGCCGAAGATTCTTCCCGTCGGACCGGGCGAGCCGATCCCGGTGAAGGTCGACCTGCGGGAAACCGTCGACGGCAACTGGATGCCGGACAGCCGCCGGCTGATTTTCAGCGGCTCCTCGTCGTCGGGAAGACCGCCCTCCCTCTTCGTCCTCGACCCGGGCACGGGAGCGAGCCGAAAGCTTTCCGTGGAGGGGTCCCCGCTGCTGGGTCCCGGGCTCACTCCCGATTCGCGCTACGTCCTCAGCCGGCTTTCCAGCGGAAGCTTGCGTCTCTGCCCGGTGGACGGAGGCGCCTCCCTGCCGGTTCCGGGGACCGAGAACGGCGAGCTCCCGTTGCGCTTCGGCGGCGACGGCCGGTCGCTGTTCGTCGTGCTCCCGCAGGGAACGTCCATGAGAGTGGCCCGCGTCGATCTCCAGACGGGCGCCCGCTCGGGTCAGAGAGTCCTCGAGCCGGCCGACAAGGCCGGGCTCGCCTACGTCCGCAACCTCCTGATCTCGGCCGACGGTACCGCCTACGTGTACCAGTACCGGCGCTGGCTCTCCGACCTCTACAACGTCGAGGGAATCCGATGAAGATTTCTCCGGGGACGCGCCTGGGTCCCTATGAGATCAACGGGCTGCTGGGTGTCGGAGGCATGGGAGAGGTCTACCGCGCGCGAGACCCTCGGCTTGGCCGCGATGTCGCGATCAAGATCCTTCCTTCCGAGGTGGACAACGCGGAGCTGCTCGCTCGGTTCGAGCAGGAAGCGCGGGCGGCCTCGGCCTTGAACCACCCGAACATCATCACGATCTACGAGGTCGGAAACGCGGACGGGTCCGCCTACATCGCGATGGAGCTCGTCTCCGGATCGAGCCTGCGCGAGCTCGCGGCGGGGGGCGCGCTCCCGACCCGCCGCCTGCTCGCCGTGGCCGTCCAGATCGCCGACGGTCTCGCTCGCGCCCATGAAGCGGGGATCGTGCACCGCGACCTCAAACCCGAGAACGTCATGATCACCCGCGACGGCCACGTCAAGATCCTGGACTTCGGGCTCGCCAAGGTCGTGGCCGCGCCCGAGAGCCCGGCCTCCCAAATCCCGACGTCGATCGAGCCCACGCGCCCCGGCCTGGTGATGGGCACGGTCGGCTATATGTCTCCCGAGCAGGCGAGCGGGCGTCCGATCGATTTCCGGTCCGACCAGTTCGCGCTGGGATCGATTCTCTACGAGCTCGCGGCCGGCAGGCGGCCCTTCGCCCGGGAAACCTCCGCGGAAACGCTGACCGCGATCCTGCGAGAAGAGCCGGAACCGCTCCAGTCCGCTGCGCCCGGGCTTCCGGTCGCCGTGCGATGGGTCGTCGAGCGCTGCCTCGCCAAGGACCCGAGCGAGCGCTACGCCTCGACACGCGACCTCGCCCGGGACCTCGGCCACCTGAAGGACCACGTCTCGGAGGTTTCCACGTCCGCACCGGCGGTCGCTCAGCCCCTGCCGCGGCGGTTTGGCCTGCCCTGGCCGGCCGTTGCGGCGGCGGCCCTCCTCGCCGCGGTCTTTTTCGCCCTCGCTTCCCTTCGCCCGCGACGGGCGCCCGAGGGACAGCCCGCGAGGTTCCCAGTGACGATCCCGGCGGGAGCCTCCTACGCGCCGGGAGAAATCGAGCGCGGATTCTCGGTCTCTCCCGACGGAACCCGCCTCGTCATCGAGGCGGAGTCCGGCGGCCACCGGCGTCTCTACGAACGCCGGCTGGACTCGGAGGAATGGAAGCCGCTGGAAGGATCGGTCGACGCCGAATCTCCTTTCTGGTCGCCCGATGGCCGCTTCCTTGCGTTCTTCGCCAACGGAAAGCTCAAGAAGATCCCGGCAGGCGGCGGCCCGGCCGAAGAGCTTTGCCAGGCTCCGCCGCTCGCGTTCATCGGCGCGTGGAGCTCCAACGGGACGATCCTCTTCACGAAGCTCGACCCGCCGGGGCTCTACAGCGTTCCCTCGACGGGAGGCGCCGCGGTCAGGCTCCTGGCGCCGGACCCCGCGCAGAAGGAGGCCAATCTCCTCTGGCCCCATTTCCTCCCCGACGGCAGGCGCTTCCTTTACGTCGCCGCAGGGGGGGCCGGGAGCTGCGGATCGCTTCGCTGGATTCGAAAGACTCCCGCTCGCTCGGGCCCATCAATTCGCGGGTGGAATACGCCGCTCCCGGCTACATCGTCTTTGTGAGGGAGGGCGCGATCTTCGCCCAACCCTTCGACCAGGCGAAAGCGTCGCTCCAGGGGGAGCCGCGGCTTCTGGCTTCGGGAGCGCACTACTTCTTCGGTCCGGCCCACGCGACCTTCTCGGTTTCCCAGACCGGCGTCCTCGCCTATCAGATCGCGAGGCCTCCCTCGCGTGTGACCTGGTACGACCGGACGGGTAAGGCGCTCGGAACGCTCGGAGAGCCTGCGCCGATCCAGGGACTGAGGATCTCGCCCGACGGTCTGCGAGCGGCGGTGGACATCCAGAATCCGAAGACCGGAACTTCCGACATTTGGGTCTACGACCTCGGGACGGGCGTCCCGACGCGCCTTCACTCCGACCCCACGGACGAGATCCTGCCGGTCTGGTCGGCCGACGGATCGAAGGTCTTCTACCGTTCCGACCGGCACGGGCCGCCGGACATCTTGGAGATGACGCCTGGCGCTCCCGGCAGCGAAAAAGACGTCCTGGTCCTTCCCGGCGTGCAGCAGCCGGAGGACGCGAGCCGCGACGGGGCAACACTGACGTACACCGATGCTTTCAACGCCGCGTTTCTGAACATTTGGCTGCTGCCCCTGCAAAGCGGGGCGAAGCCGGTCTCCTGGCGGAGGCCGTCGTGGAACGAAACGAGCCCGCGCTTCTCGCCCGACGGGACCTGGATCGCCTACGAATCCGACGAAACCGGCGAAACCGAGGTCTACGTCGCGCGGACCGAGGGAGGCGGCGACAAGCGGCGAATCTCGCCGGCTGGCGGCAAGGCGCCTCGCTGGCGCCGCGACGGCAGGGAGCTCTTCTACCTGGCCCGCGGCGGCGCGTTGATGTCGGTCGCCGTCACGCCCGGCCCGCAGTGGCAGGCCGGACCGCCCTCGGTCCTCTTCCAGCCGGACACGGAGATCGAGAATTACGACATGGCCCCGGATGGCCGAATCCTCGCGAGCGTCCCGGCCGAGAAGGGCCGGGGGTCGCCGCTCCGCGTGGTCCTCGACTGGCCGGCCCTGGCGAAGCAGGGGCCATGAACGCCGGCTATTTCGAGCTGGAGGGGACTCGGAAGGCGGTGTGACCGGCGGTAGGCCCGAACCACTCGTTGTGGTTCAAGTCGTAACGGACTCCGATCGCGGTGTAGGGAATCCGAAGGGTGTCGAAGAAAAAGTAGAGGACTCCGCCCCAGATCGGCTCTCGCGGCACTCCGATCTCGCGGAGGATCTCGGCGAAGTGGATCCCGATCTCCACGCCCACGAGCCTCTGGCGCAGGTCCGGCGAGGCGGTGTTGTACCCGTTGGTGCCGTACGTCACCGAGAAGAGCAGGAACCGGGCGGGGCCCGGATCCCGGTTGAGGCGCCGGAAGAGGCCCGAGAGCTTCAAGTCGGCGGTGTAGATCTCGCCGGAGTAGTCCCGGCCGATGTTGGAGGTGTCGATGCAGCAAGAGGGTGTCTTGTCCTGCGCCACGGCTCCAAAGCGGAAGCCGATGGTGTCGTCCCACCCGCTCCGGGCCAGGCCCGTGGCCGACGCCGCGCCGAGGGTGTCCATCAGGAGGTCCTCGAAAGAGAACCCGAAGATCGTCGTACCGTCTCCGATCTCCGTGATCAGCCCCCCGGCGAACGCTCCGCCGAAGGCCATCCAGCCAGAGAGATCGTCGGTGTAGCCGGTTCGCCGGAAGGCGCTCGCCAGTGCCCTCTGGGCGATCGTGTAATCCACGAAGTGGGCCATCTTGTCCACCCCTCCGGTGTAGGTGTGCTGCCCGAAGAAACCCTCTGCGGTGAAGTGGTAGGGCCCGGGGTACGACGTCTCCTTCAAGGAGTTGCCGGCAGAGAAGCCGATCGTCGCCGCGAAGATGGCGCCGGTCGTCAGGGTTTTGAGCGATCCGGTGAGACCGGACCGACGCGTCACCGGGAGGGAGATGGTGGGCGGCGGCGCGTGAACGGCCAGCACGGCGTCGGGCAGGTGCAGGCCGAGGCGGACCTCCTCGACGGGCGGGTCGTCCGGCTCCGAAAGAAAGACCGCGGTGTCCAGCAGCGATCGCTCCGGGTCCGGGTCCGGGTCCGGGGAGAGAAGCGGATTCGGAACCATCCCCGGTGGAAAGAGCCGGAACGTGCCTGGGCCGACTTCGGATTCCGCGGCCAGACTGCCTCTCCCGGCGAGGAGCACGGCCAGGAACAGGGCCGCCGCTCCCACTCTTCTGCTCAAAACTCTCATCGACTGGTCAGACGCAGGGCAGCCTCATAAGTAGACGAGATTCACGCCATCCCCGGCTACGCCGTCCCCGCTCTACCGCGGTTCGAGAGGAACTGGCTTCCCCGGGGTTTCCCAGCGAGTTCTTGCCGTTTTCAGGCCCTGTGATGCCAGATCGAGGCGGGGATTTCTATCCTCCCCAAGGGGCACGTCGAGCGATGTAATCTTTCCGAAATCTCGGTGGAGAGGATGGGCCCTTGGGCCCGGATGGGAGGAAGGATGAGGTTGACGCCCGTGTCAATAGCCCTGGCCCTGCTCTGCCTCGCCGCGGCGCCCGCCGCACCGCCCGAGGAGAAGCCTGTCGATCCGTATGCCGCGCTGAAATACCGGTTCATCGGGCCGCCGGGCAACCGCACCTCGGCGGTCGCCGGCGTGCCCGGCGACCCCAACACCTACTACGTGGGCGCGGCCTCGGGCGGCGTTTGGAAATCCACCGACGGAGGGATCAACTGGAGCCCGGTCTTCGACGAGCAGTCCGCGCAGTCCGTCGGCTCGATCGCGATCGCGCCCTCCGATCCCAACGTCGTCTGGGTCGGGACCGGGGAGCCCTTCATCCGGTCCAACGTCTCGCTGGGCGACGGCATCTACAAGTCCACCGACGCGGGCAAGACCTGGAAGCGAATGGGCCTGGAGAAAACGGGGCGCATTCCGCGCATCGCGATCGATCCGCGCAACCCCGACGTCGTCTTCGCGGCGGCGATGGGGACCTGCTACGGCCCGCAGGCCGACCGGGGCGTCTACCGGACGATGGACGGCGGGAAGAGCTGGGAGAAGGTCCTCTTCGTGGACGAGAACACCGGCATCTCGGATTTCTCAATGGACCCTGTCAACCCGCGCGTCCTCTTCGCCGGGGCGTGGCAGATCGACATCAAGACCTGGGGCCGCAAGAGCGGCGGATCCGGAAGCGGCCTCTTCGTCACGCGCGACGGAGGGACGACCTGGAAGCGGCTCACGGGCAACGGGCTGCCCGAACCTCCGCTGGGAAAGATCGCCGTGTCGGTCGCGCCGTCGGACCCGAGGCGTGTCTACGCCTTGATCGAGACGGGGCAGCGCGGCTCGCTGTGGCGCTCCGACGACGGAGGCGAGAAGTGGAAGCGGGTCAACGCGAGCCGGCTCTTGAACGAGCGGCCCCACTACTACACGCGCATGCTCGTCATGCCGGACAACGCCAACGAGGTCTACTTCCCCTCCAACGGCATGGGCGCGACCTACGACGGCGGCGACACATCGGAGTCCATCCGCTGGGGCGGCGACAACCACGACATGTGGGCGGACCCGAAGGATGCGCGGCGGATGATGATCGGAAACGACGGCGGCGTCCTGATCTCGACCACGCGCGGGCGGCAGTGGAACCGCTTGCGCCTGCCGATCGGGCAGATGTACCACGTCGCCGCGGACAACCGCGTCCCGTACATGGTGTACGGGCAGATGCAGGACGACGGCTCGATGCGCGGCCCGAGCATCAACCCGGGCGGCTTCGGGATTCCTCCGGCGAAGTGGACGACGACGGCCGGCTGCGAGACCGGCTGGGCGACTCCCGATCCCGTCAACCCCGACGTGGTCTGGGGAGGCTGCTACGCCGGCGTCGTCGAGCGCTGGGACGCGAAGACCGGGATGTCGAGGAGCGTCTCGGTCTGGCCGGAGCGGACGATGGGCGCCAACGCCGGGCAGATCAAGCTGCGCATGAACTGGACCTTCCCCATCGCCGTCTCGCCGCACGACCACAACACGGTCTACGTCGGCAGCCAGTACGTTCACGCGACCTCCGACGGCGGACAGACGTGGAAGGCGATCTCGCCGGACCTGACGCTGAACGACCCGGCGATGATGGGCGACTCCGGCGGGCTGACGGTGGACAACCTCTCCGTGGAGTACGCCGGTGTCGTCTACACGATCGCCGAGTCGCCTCGGGAGAAGGGAGTGATCTGGGCCGGCACCAACGACGGCGTCGTCGCCGTCACCCGCGACGCAGGCGCGAACTGGTCGCGCACGACGTCGATCCCGGGCCTGCCCCCGAAGGGGACGGTCGCGAGCGTGGATCCCTCGCCCAACCAGGACGGCGTCTGTTACATCGCCGTGGACCTCCACCAGGTGGACAACCGCGACCCGTTCCTCTTCAAGACCACGGACTACGGCAAGACGTGGAAGTCCATCTCGTCGAACATCCCGAAGAGCCAGCTCTCCTACGCCCACATCGTCCGCGAGGATCCGTTCCGGAAGGGGCTCCTCTACGCCGGGACGGAGAACGCGCTCTACGTCTCGTTCGACGACGGAGGACGGTGGGAGCCGCTCCAGGCCAAGCTTCCCCACGCGCCGGTCTACTGGATGCTCGTCCAGCCGACGTTCCACGACCTCGTCGTCGGGACCTACGGCCGCGGCTTCTACATCCTCGACGACCTCACTCCGCTCGAGCAGCTGACCGATTCGATCCGGGCGGAAGCGGCGCACCTCTTCGAGCCGCGCTCCGCGTGGCGGTTCCGGTCGGTCTCGCAGGCGGCGCTCGCTCCCGTAGGGACCGCCTCCGGTCAGAACCCGGCCTACGGCGCGTCGCTCAACTACTGGCTGAAGGACGCGGTCAAGGCCGGTGAGAAGAAACCGGTGGACCCGATGTCGGCTGCTTCGGGCGCGGACGAGAAGCGACCGAAGGGGCCGGTCGAGATCGTCATCACCGACGCGTCCGGCCAGAAGGTCCGGACGCTGCGTGGGACCAATACGAAGGGGTTGAACCGCGTCACCTGGGACTTGCGATACGAGCCGTCTCAGCCGGTGCGGCTGCGCACGACGCCGCCGGGCAATCCGCACGTGTGGGAGGAGAAGCGCTTCCGCGGGAAAGACTCGCGCGGGGTCTTCTACTATGGGATCAACGCGATCCGAAGCGGGCCGCTCGTTCCTCCCGGAACGTATACGGTCAAGCTCAGCGTCGAAGGAAAGGAATTCTCACACAAGCTCGTCGTCAAGAAGGACCCCAACTCGGCCGGCAGCGACGCGGATGTGGAGTCGGGCACGAAACTCTCGATGGCGATCTACCGCGACACAAACACGACGGCAAAGATGATCAACCAGCTCGAGTGGTCGCGCCGGCAGGTCGAGGACTTCAAGAAGATGCTGACGGCGGAGAAGGCCGGCGCCGACGACACGAAGGCGGCCGACGAGGTGGAGAAGAAGCTTCGCGTCGTGGAGGACCGCCTGCTCCAGCCCACGCTCGCGGAGAACGACGAGAAGTCCTTCCGCGGACCGCTGGAGCTGTATTTGAAGCTCCTCTGGCTCCAGGCCGAGGTCGGCTCCGGCGCGGCCGACGTCTCGGGCAACGCGGACTTTCCGCCGACGCAGCCGGAGCTGGAGGTCTACGACCTGCTCTCGAAGACGCTCGCCGACACGCGAAAGCAGTTCGACGAGCTCTACGAGAAGACGATCCCCTCCTTCAACGAGGCCATCCGCGCGAAGGGCTACATCACGCTCATGACGGTGAAGGAGCCGGACGAGACGGGGGTCGAGATCGCTCCAGAACCCGACGAAGACCCCGATTCCTGAGTGTTCATGGGATTGCGGTCGCGCTTGTTGAACACTGACCGCGAAGCGGCGTAGCCGTAGGGGAGGGGCTTGCCCCTCCCGCCCCGTGGTGCCCCTCGGAACTATGCGAGCTTCTGCCCGCAGTCGGGGCAGAATTTCGGTTTGCCTTCGATCTTCTTTCCGCAGCCGGAGCAGTTGAC
>Ga0126379_10000716_pt1 | contig 18771 bp, 17 predicted proteins | sample PanSoiMetPlot_24_FD_92640 | JGI IMG/M metagenome (GOLD analysis project Ga0126379, IMG submission 92640) | Tropical forest soil microbial communities from Panama - MetaG Plot_24 | ecosystem: Environmental > Terrestrial > Soil > Tropical forest > Bulk soil | place: Panama | collected 2016-02-17
GGGCTCTCCAGCGACGAACGTCCACCTCGGCCGCATCTATTTGTCGCGCAAGGACATGGCCAGGGCGAAGGGGGCCTACCTGGAAGCGTTGGCGTCGGATCCGTTTGATGAGGAGATCCATCTTTCCTTGCTTCGGATCCACAGCGTCACCGGCGCCAAGGCGCTTGCCCAGCGGGCGCGCGATGCCTCCGTGCTGTTGACCGGCTTGAGCCCGGAAAAAGTGGACCGGATTGCCGCTGCGCTCGGACGCGAGAACCTGGCGGAGCTGAACCTTCCTGAAGAAGAGCCCCGGCGAGACAAATCGGCGCCCGCCTCGGCTCGCGACGGCGGGCCCTGAGGCACCTCCCTGCCCGCGCCTAGCCCGTCGTATACTCGGGGCTGGTTGGCCTCGCCGGTCACATCTGGGGACGCTCGCGAGACCGCGCTGCTCGAGCTGAAGAAGGTGACGAAGCTCTTTGGCGCTCGGATCGCGGTCAACGCCGTCTCCCTCGCCTTGCGGCCCGGCGAGGTGTTCGGTTTGCTCGGACCCAACGGCGCCGGAAAGACGACCTTGCTTCGAATGGCCCTGGATCTCCTTCGGCCCGATTCGGGCCAGGTCCTGTTGATGGGGCAAGCTCCGCGGCCGCAAGTTTTGGAACGGGTTGGCTATCTTCCGGAGGAGCGAGGCCTTCCCGCCCGCACGCGGGTGCTCACCCTGCTCACCTACCTCGGTGAGCTCAAAGGATTGCCCCGGGCTCGATCGCAGGAGCAGGCGCGCTCTTTGCTCAAGGCCCTAGATCTCGAGGTCCGCGAACGGGCGAAGGTGGGAGAGCTGTCCAAGGGAAACCAGCAAAAGGTGCAACTGGCGGCCGCGTTGATGGGGGATCCGCAGATTTTGCTCGTCGACGAGCCGTTTAGCGGACTGGATCCCCTCAATCGCAGCCTGGCGGTCGAGCTGCTCACCCAGAGGGCGGCGCAGGGTAAGGCGGTGCTCATCTCGACGCACCAGCTGCAGCACGTGGAGCAGCTTTGCCAGCGCCTGCTCCTGCTCAACCGCGGGCGCGCCGTTTTAGAAGGAGAGGTCGACGATGTCCGCCGCACCTACGCGGATGGGAGCATCCTGGTGAGCGGCGCCGGCGACTTCGCCTCTCTTCCCGGCGTTGAACGCTCCACGCGGCAGGGCAACGGCAACCAGTCGCTCAGACTGTTTCCGCGTCCGGGCGTGACCTCCGAGGCCATTCTGCGGCAAGCGCTTGAGCAGCGGCTCTCGCTCGTCTCCTTTTCGCCTTACAAGCCGACACTCGAGGAGATCTTCGTGCGGGCGGTGGAGCAGTCGAGTGCGTAAAATCGCCGCCGTCGCGCGGTACGAGTTTCTCGGCGCGGTGACTCGGCTGGGGTACTTATTGACGTTGGTTGGCCTGCCGGCCTTCCTCGCTTGCCTAATTGCGGTGACGTCGCTGGTCAGCGTGCGCTCCGCCAGGGAGAGCTTTTCCCGCAAGCGGATCATCGGCATCGTGGACGAGAGCGGCATCTTTGCCTCCACCGCGCGCAGCGTCGAGCTCGAGGCGCCCAGGACGATGAAAATACCAGGGGGCGACGAGCAGCTGGCTCGCCGGATCGAGCTCAAGCCCTTTGCCTCGCTCGACCAGGCCCAAGCGGCGCTTCAAAGAAGCGAGGTGGCCAGCGTCGTCCGCATTCCGCCAGACTACCTAAGCGCGGGAAGCATCCAGGAATACGTCGGCGTCAGGCGCGAGCTAGACCTCACCTCGGGTCAGATCTCCGTCGCCTCGCTGCTGAGGCCGTGGCTGGTGCGGGGCCTTTTGGAAGGCAAAGTCGATCCCGAGATCGCTACCCGAGCCGCCGAACCGGCGCGCGTCGAACGTTTGGTCCTCGACGCGCAAGGCTCGGCGGCTCCGGCCGATCTGATCCGGGAAATCCGCCCGCTCGTCGTCCCGATTGGCTTTGGGATGCTCCTGGTGCTGTGCGTCTTCACCAGCGCCTCCTACCTGGCCACCGGTTTGGCTGAGGAGAAACACAACCGAGCGCTTGAGCTTTTGCTCACGTCGTTGAGCCCGGCTCAGCTGTTTTGGGGAAAGCTGCTTGGCCTTTGGACGGCGGCGCTCCTGCAGTTCATCCTCTATCTACTCGCCGTTGTTCTTCCGGCTGGCTTCGCATTTGCCGCGCTAGGGCTTAACATCGAGCAGGCCCTGGTGGGCGGATGCTATTTCGTGCTGGGATTCTTCTTCTTCGGGGCGGTTCTGCTCACGGTGGGAGCGATCGGCAACACACAGAGGTACACCCAGCAGCTGAGCGCGGTGTTCACCTTGACCGGCGTCGCCCCGATGATGGTGGTGACCCCACTTTTGGCGCAGCCACGGGGTGTCCTGGCGCGCACGCTGACGTACATCCCCTTCACCGCACCCTTGACCGGTCTGTTGCGCTTTGGCGCCGATGCCCTCCCATGGTGGGAATTTGCCGTTTCACTGCTTGTCCTTACGATCAGTGCAGGCTTGGTGATCTGGATTTGTGCGCGCATTTTCCGAGTGGCGCTGCTGGCCTCGGGAACGACACCGAGCCTTGGGCAGCTTTGGCGATGGCTGCGAACGGGGTAAGAGGAACAGGATGAACGATGTAGCGATGAGAGTGCTGGGGACGATGGACGAGAACGGCGCGTCGGACGACTTGAAAGCCGTCGAGGAGCTGTCCATCGCTCGGCAGCAGATCCTCAATCAGATCGAAAAGCGGGTCGTCGGCCAACAGGAGGTGATCGAGCACCTGCTGGTTTCCCTTTTCGCGCGCGGCCACTGCCTCTTCGTCGGCGTACCCGGCCTCGCCAAGACGCTGCTCATCTCCACGTTGGCCGACGTCCTCAACTTGAGCTTCAATCGCATTCAATTCACCCCGGACCTGATGCCTTCGGACATCACCGGGACGGAGATCCTCGAGGAAGATCGGAGCACCGGCCGGCGTGAATTCCGCTTTCTGCGAGGTCCGCTGTTTGCCAACATCGTGCTCGCCGACGAGGTCAACCGCACTCCTCCAAAGACGCAGGCGGCGCTTCTTCAGGCGATGCAGGAGTACCGGGTGACCGCCGGCGGGCAGACCTTTCCCCTCGACCTGCCCTTTCTTGTGTTTGCCACTCAAAATCCGATCGAGCAGGAGGGCACCTACCCGTTGCCCGAGGCGCAGCTCGACCGCTTCATGTTTCTGGTGGACGTCGGCTATCCCAGCGCCGAGGAGGAGATCGAGATCGTCAAGAGCACCACCGGGGCGAGCCGGCCGGTACTTAGCAAGGTGCTCTCGCCCGAGCAGATTGTTTCGTTGCAGGAGCTCGTCCGCCGCGTCCCGGTGCCCGATCACGTAGTGCGCTACGCGGTCGACCTGGTTCGACACACTCGTCCGAAGGAAACCGGCGTTCCGGACTTCATCCAAAAGAACGTGGCCTGGGGAGCGGGACCCCGCGCCAGCCAGTACCTGGTGATCGCCGCCAAAGCGAGAGCCATCCTCAATGGGCGTTACATCGCGACGGTGGACGATGTGAAGGCGTTCGCCAGACCGGTTCTTCGGCATCGGGTGCTGCCGAATTTTCATGCCGAGTCGGACGGGACGACCTCGACCAAGCTGATCGAACGCTTGTTGACGATCGTCAAGTCATAGGCTTCCTGCCGATCATTGGGCGGATGTTGCGGTGGAACTGCTCAACGCACAGACTCTCGCCAAGCTCGCGGGGGTGAAGCTTCGCGCCCGAGCGGTGGTAGACGGCGTCCTCTCCGGCTTGCACAAGAGCCCGCATCAGGGTCAGAGCGTGGAGTTCGCCGAGCACAAGGAGTACGCCCCCGGCGACGAGATCCGGCATCTCGACTGGAAAGCGTTCGGCAAGTTCGACAAGTACTACATCAAGCGATTCGAGCACGAGACGAATCTTCACGCGGTGCTGGTGATCGACGGCTCGGCTTCGATGGGATACCGGACCGGTCCGCTCTCCAAGCTCGACGTGGCGAAAGTGCTCGCCGGCGCGCTGGCCTATCTGTTGGTGCGCCAGCAGGACGCGGCGGGGTTGACGATCGTCACCGGCGAGACGTCGAGGGACCTGCCAGCGCGCGCGGCCGCCGGTCATCTGCGGCTGGTACTCGACGACCTGGAGTCGGTGAGCCCGCAGGGAACCACCGACCTATTTCGCGCCGCCGACCACTTGGCGGAGAAAATCTCCCGGCGCTCGCTGGTGATCTTGTTCTCCGATCTGTTTGACGATCGGGAGGAGGCACTAAAGAGGATCCTTCAGCTGCGCGCGCGCAAGAACGACGTGGCGGTATTTCAAATCCTCGATCCGGCCGAGTTGACCTTTCCCTTCGATGATCCCACCCTCTTTCTTTCGATGGAGGACGAACGGCAGATCGAGGTCAACCCGCGGGAAATCAAGCAGAGCTACCTCGAGGAGATCGGCGGGTTTCTCAACAGCGTACGCGCCAGCTGCGGTGAAGCGGACGTCGACTACGAGCTGGTGCGAGGGGACGACAGCCTCGACGCCGTGCTGTTGCGATTCCTCGCTCGCCGGCAAGAGAGGCGGCGGTGACCTTCGTCCATCCATGGATGCTGCTCGGGGCACTGGCCGCGCTGATTCCGCTGCTCATCCACCTCTTCGACCGCCGGCGCCCGCGGCCGCACCCGTTCGGAGCGATCTCCTTCGTCCTGCGAAGCCAGCGGCGCACCGCTTCCCGGCTGCGCCTCAAGCGCTTGGTGCTCTACACGCTGCGGACGATCATCCTGGTGGCTCTCCCAGTGGCGCTGGCCAGGCCTGAGCTCAAGCGCAGCGCCCAGGCGGCAACCATCGCTCGAGGGCCGGCGGCCACCTCGATCATCCTCGACGCTTCGATGTCGATGCGCTACCAGGATGGCGGGACGGCCTTTTTCGAGCGCGGCCGGCAACAGGCGCGGGATGCCCTTCGAGAACTCTTGCCGGACGAGCCGGCCAACGTCCTCATTTGTGGCCCGGGAGTAATCCCCCCTCCGGCCGCCTCCTTCAACCGCGGTCGGCTCCGCGAGCTGATCGACTCCGCCAAGCCGACCTTCGGCGTCGCGGACCTCAATCGATGCCTCGACCTCGCCGCTCAATCCCTGGAGGAAAACCCGATGCCTGGCAAGCGGCTGGTGCTCATCTCGGACCTGGCCGCGCATGCGCTTCATTTGAACCTGCCACCGCCCACGGTTCAGAAAGCGAACGGGCAGCGTCTGCGTCCGGAAGTGGTGATTCGCGACGCGGCCGGCGGCAAGCTCTGGCCCAACCGCGCGGTGGTGGACCTCAAGGTCGAACCCGCGGTGCAGCTCGGGCCCAAATCGTTTCAGTTCACTTTCACGGTGCGCAACTTCTCCCCGGAGCCGGTGCACGATCTCGAGGCGTTGCTCAAAATCAGCGGCCAGGTTGTCGCCAAGGGCTTCCTCGACATTCCAGCGCACGGAGCGTCGCAGAAGACGCTGAGCTACCACTTTAGTTCGGGAGGAGTGTTCGCCGGAGAGGTGACAATTTCGGGGGACAGCTTGATGGCGGACGATCAACGCTCCTTCGTGGTGTCCGTGCCGAAGGAAGTTCGCGCGCTGATCATCAACGGGGAACCCAGCGCAGTTCGCTATCGCGACGAGGCCTTCTTCGTGGAGGCGGCGCTGGGCGCGCCTGGCTCGCCGGTGCGCGAGACGACCAAGGACGCCGAGGCGGCGTTTCACGATGCCTTCGATCAATATGATCTGGTTCTGCTGCTCAACGTCACCGCGCCAGGCCCGGACGTGTCGCGGCGGCTGATTGATTTCGTTCAGCGCGGAGGGGGGCTTTTCATTTCTCTCGGCGACCACGTTGAGCCGGAGCTCTACAACAAACAGCTTTTTGAGCTGCTGCCGCTGCCGCTTAGGATGGTGAAGACCGCCGCCGAGGCAGACGAGCCGGACGCCGACCGCAAGGCCGCCAAGCTGGCAAAAATTTCGGTAGATCACCCGATCTTTTCGCCCTTCACCGGTCCAGCCCGGGAGGGGCTGATGAGCGCGAGATTCTACAAGTACATGCTGCTGGAGGCGGGTTCGGCTGGAGGGTCGGCCAAGGGTACCGAGGTGCTTGCCACCTTCGAGGACGGAGCCCCGGCGGTGGCGATTGCCCGGCGCGGGCAAGGGCGCGTGGTGCTCTACACTTCGACGGTCGACCGGGACTGGAGCGACTTTCCGATTCGCACCAGCTTTCTTCCGCTGATCCAGCGCTTCTCCGCGTTTTTGGCCGGCTCGCTGGAGGAGCGAGAAGAAATCAAGGCGGTGGTCGGCAATGTCGTCGCTCTTTCTGCCCCCGGCATGGCGGGAATGGTGACCGCGCGGGCGCCCTCCGGGGGGATGCTTCCGGTCCGAGCTCAGGATGACGGTCGCTTCGTAATCGGCCCGATCGAGGAGCCTGGGGTGCACCAGGTTCAGGATTCCTCGGGCCGACCCGTCCCCGAGCTCTCGTTCGCCGCGGTGCTTGATCCCTCGGAAAGCGATCTCGCCCGCATCCGACCCGAGGAGCTCACCGCCTATTTCGGCCAGGGAGCAATGAAGGACTCGGGGCCGGACGGTAAGCAGCGGCACCTGCCGTTCTGGAGTTGGCTCATTGTCGCGGCGGCGTTGGCCTTCTTCTTCGAAGGCGTGTTGCTGAGAAAGTAAGCGATGACGCGCGAGCTCCATCGTCAGTGCGCGCGAATGTTCATGGTCGGCTTCCCGGGCCGCTCGCTCGATGACGGACTTCGTCAGCTGCTTGGGGACGGGATTTTCGGGGCGGTGATTTTTTCGCGGAACATCGGAACACCGCGCGAGCTCGCCGAGCTGTGTCGGGAAATCAAGCGCCGGACGCCGGGGAAGATCGTCCTCGCCGTCGATCAGGAGGGCGGTCGGGTAGCGCGCCTTCGCGGAGAGCCGTTTACTGCTCTGCCCCCGATGCGACAGCTTGGGTCGCGGGGAGATGCGGCGCTGGCCGAGCGGTGTGGGCGTCTGCTCGCCTTGGAGCTACGGGCGGTGGGCTTCGACTGGGACTTTGCTCCGGTGCTCGATGTGGATACCAATCCAAAGAATCCGGTGATCGGCGACCGCGCCCTACACCGGGACGCCTCAGAAGTTGCTCGGCTCGGCGTAGCGTTGGCGCACGGGCTGGAAAGCGGCGGGGTGGCTTCCTGCGCGAAGCACTTCCCGGGTCACGGCGACACCTCTCAGGACTCGCACCTCACCCTGCCCCGCCTCCCTCACGACTTTGAGCGGCTTCGCAACGTCGAGCTGGTGCCGTTTCGCGCTTATGCCGCAGCGGGTCTGGCTGCGGTGATGACCGCCCACGTGCTGTTTGAAGCCGTAGAGCCCGACGTTCCCGCGACGATGAGCCGCCGGGTGCTGGAGGACGTGCTTCGCGGCGAGCTGGGCTTTCGCGGCGTCATCGTCAGCGACGCCTTGGAGATGAAGGCGATCGCGGATTACTTCCCGCTCGAGGAGGCGGTCGCTCGCGGCGTGCTGGCGGGCATCGACCTCTTCTTGGTGTGCGAGAACGCCGACACGCAGCATCGGGCGATAGAAGCCCTCATCCGGGCGGTGGAATCGGGCCGCGTGCCGCGCCAGCGGATCGAGCAATCCAATCTGCGGCTCGAGGCATTGGCAGAGCGGTTCGCCCACCCAGGCGAGGACTTGCTCGCCTCGCTTGGCAGCGCCGAGCATCAGGCGCTGGCGAAAGGCCTGGCCTCGACAAGCAGCGGATGGGATCCGACCGAGCGCGCAAAAGTTGAAGGTTGAGTCAACGACTCCGTTCCAGCACATTCAGCGCCATCATTGCGCAGAGAAAGCTTTGTACCGCCTGCTCGGACTTTCCCGACAGCTCGATCAGCTTCGCCACCGAGCGAGCGCCGTCGATCTTCGCCAAGAGCTCCGCTTCCCAGTTCTGCAGCTCAACCTCGTGCAGCTGGTACGCGGGCTGTAGAGACGGAATCAGCTTGTCCTCGGGAGCGAGCAAGCGGCGCAGCCTTTCGGGCTTGTAAAACTTCTTGATGCCCCGGACGATCAGCGTCGCTGGATGGACGTCGAGCTTGATCGGCTCGGCAATCGCCTTGTCTTTGAAGGTGAGCACGTACTCGCCTTGATCCCAGCCAAACAGCGAGTAGATGATCGACTTCACCTGTTGGCCGACGAAGTAGAGCCGCTCGGTGTCCTTCAACAGACCCCGCTCGAGAAGCACATCGCCGGTGCGGCGCCGGCTCGCTTGGGCGGCGGCGAGCACCTCGTGGAGCTGCTCGGGTTTGAGCCTACCGACGCGGCTGAGAAATTGGCCAAAGCGCTCGGATAACAGGTTCGACATCGCGAACGCGGGCTGGCCCCGAAGGAAGTAAATCACCTTCTTCACTTTTCCCCGCTGCACGCCCAGCTCGCCGGTTTGTCCCGACAAATAGAAAGCGGTGATCAGGGATGGCAGGTTGTCTTTGAGCTGGCCGCGCTGAGACCCGCCCGCTCGCGCGGGCGCCGCGGGTGAGCTCGGCGCCGGCGCCGCTGCGACTTGTCGCGCAGGGGGCTGCACTTCGGGGACCACTCTGGACGCGGTGAGATTGGCTCCCCGGATTTCGGCGACCAGATTGTCGGTGCCGGTCACCTTGATCACCCCGGTCAGCTCCATCGTGCTGTGAGACGGGTCGTCTTCCTGGACGCTGACGTCCAGCTCGACGTTGAAGGGGTCCTCGACCGCTGGCGCTCTGGCCGTCTCCAAGGGGATCTGCTTCTTCACCGCCTCCAACAGCTTTTGGCTCTCGAACGGCTTTTCGAAATAACCGACCGGGCCGAATTTGCTGCGAGCTTCGAGTGCGTGGCGGCCGGCTTTGAAAACGCCGGTGACGAAAATCAGGGGGAGCTGCGGATTGTCCCGGCGAAGCGTCTCCGCCACTTGTTGCCCCATCATGTCCGGCAGCAAAAGGTCGATCACCGCCAACGCGGGAGGTTTGGATCGCGCGCCATCAATCGCCGCGCGCCCCCGATTGGCCGAGATGACCTGGTATCCTGCATCCTCGAGAAGGCGCGCCATGAGCATGAGCAGCTCCTGGTTGTCGTCCACCACGAGAATGGCCGGCATCGACATCCGAGGATACCAGCCTCGCGATGCGCGCCTTTGCCCTACATGAGCATTGCTTTCCAAGCCTTCGGATCGTAGGTGAGCTTTCGTCCCTCCACAGCTGAGGATTGCTGAATGGCAGAGAAGCTTATCCCCCGAGAGAAGGGGTTTTCCGAATGGTACGTAGACCTCGTCCTCAAGGCGGCCTTGGCCGACTACTCGGACGTCAAGGGCTGCATGGTGATCCGTCCCAACGGATACGCCATCTGGGAAAACATGCAGCGCGTGCTGGATCGAATGTTCAAGGAGACTGGACATCGAAACGCGTACTTTCCCCTGCTCATCCCAGAGTCCTTTCTCAAGAAGGAGGCAGAGCACGTCGAGGGCTTCGCTCCCCAACTGGCGGTGGTGACGCACGCCGGCGGAAAGAAGCTGGAAGAAGCGCTGATCATCCGGCCGACCTCGGAGACGATCATCAACTCGATGTTCTGCCGGTGGATCCAGAGCTACCGGGACCTACCCCTGCTCATCAACCAGTGGGCGAATGTGATGCGTTGGGAGATGCGCACCCGTTTGTTCCTCCGCACCAGCGAATTTCTCTGGCAGGAGGGGCACACCTGCCACGAAACCGAAGAAGAGGCGGAGAAGGAGACGCTCAACATCCTGGAGACCTATCGGACCTTCGCCGAGGAATACATGGCAATGCCGGTGATCGCCGGGCGCAAATCAGAGAGTGAGAAATTCGCCGGAGCGGTCCGTACCTACTCGATCGAGGCGATGATGCAGGACAAGAAGGCCCTCCAGTCCGGGACTTCGCACAACCTCGGCCAAAATTTCGCCAAGGCGTTCAACACCACCTTCCAGGGTCGTGACGGCAAGCAGTCCTTTGTCTGGCAGACCTCGTGGGGGGTCTCGACCCGGCTGATCGGCGCGCTGATCATGACCCACTCGGACGACAGCGGGCTGATTGTCCCACCGAGGCTGGCCGCCAGCCACGTTGCGATCGTGGTGATCGGCAAGAGTCCGGAAGAACGGGCCACCATCCTCGCCCGAGCGGAAGCGCTCGCCAGGGAGCTGAAGCGAGAAGGTCTTGGCGTCATCGTGGACAACGACGAAACGAAAAACCCCGGCTTCAAGTTCTACGAGTACGAGCTGATCGGCGTCTGCCTGCGCATCGAGCTTGGGCCTAAGGACTTGGCGAAAGAGCAGTGCGTGATGGTTCGCCGGGACAATCGAGAGAAGCAAGCCGTGCCGCTTTCCGCCGCGGTGGAAAAGGTGAAGCAGGCGCTCGAGTCGATGCAAAAGGAGCTTTTCGCCAAAGCGAAGAAGTTTCGCGACGACAACACCTTCGAGGTGAATTCCTACGAGGAGCTGAAGGCAAGGGCGGACGACGGTTTTTTGCTGGCGCACTGGTGCGAGGGGCCGGCATGCGAAACGCGGGTGAAAGAGGAGACCGGCGTCACCACTCGCAACCGTCCGTTCGGCGTTCGCCAGGAAAAGGGCTCGTGCGTCGTGTGCGGGCAAGACTCACCGGGCTGGATACTCTGGGCCAAGGCTTACTGACCTTTACGAATCACCTTCGGTGAACAGCTGTTTCTCTCGAGCAAGCTGCTTGAGGTTCGCCGTCACCAAGGAGAATCGTTTCTGAACGAAGGCAGCTTTCCGGCCGAGCGCCGCAACATCGCGCGCCTCTTCGCTGCTGATCATCACCGTTGCGATTTCCTCCCAGGACATACGCCGATCAATGCGCAGGATGAGCAGCGCCTGATCTTCGGGATCGAGGCTTTGCCGCAGACGCGCAACGCCTTCGTCCAGTGCCGATTCGGAGCGGGCAAGCTCGACGGTTCGAACGCGCTCCTCGGCGGCGGTGATCTCGGGTTCTTCGGGGAGCGAGATCGTCTTGCGGAAATGCGGCTCGCGGCGAAGACGCTGCCAGGCCATCCAGGCTAGCCCGTAGAGCCAGGGCCGAAAGCTCGCCTTCCAATGAAACGCCGCCAACCGGCTCCACAGCTCCTCGCAGAACTGGGCGAACACCTCTCCCGCCAAGGCCTTGTCCCGAACCACCGCCACCAGAAAACCGAGGATCTCCGGACCGAAGCCTTCGATTGCCGCGGTCGCCGCCTCCTTCAGCTCGCTGCGTTCATGGTGCCGGCGAATTCGCCGCTCGAGGGTGGTTGGCTCCCTAGGCATGCGCTTACATGATACCGGTCGGCCTGGCCGTTTCCGAAGGGTCGGAGGTGTGCAGCATGCGGCTATTCATCGCGATCGATCTCGGCGAGGAGGTGCGCACGGCGGTGAGCAGTCAGCTCGCAAAGCTTCAGCCGCTCGCCCCGAACGCCAAGTGGGTAAGGGTGGAGGGAATGCACGTGACGCTCGCCTTCCTTGGCTACATCGACGATGACCGGGTGCCGCAAGTCAAGGCCATTGCCGAAGAGGTGGCCAGCCGGCACGGGCCGGTGAGCTTCTCCGTCGAAGGCATTGGAGGCTTTGGCAGCTCCACCCGGCCGCGCGTCCTCTGGTTGGGGCTGACCGGCGACATCGCGGCACTGGCGGCGCTCAAGTCGGACCTTGAGGAACGGCTGGCTCCCCTCGGCTACGAGGCCGAGAAGCGGCCGTTCAAGCCCCATCTGACGCTCGCGCGCGCTCGAATGCCGAGCGGCGATCCGGCTCTCGCCCGTTGTATTGGAAGCTGCAGCACCAGCTCTTTCGGCCGGGCGCAAGTTGATCGAATCATCCTCTTTCGCAGCGATTTATCGCCGAAAGGCGCCCGCTACACCGCGCTCTACGAGCCGCGATTGAGCGGCAAGGCTGAGCGGTTTTCGCCGGCACAGAAATGAGGTAAGCAGCCCGCGCCATGGCGATGCTCTCCTGCATTCACCACGTCACCTGGCTCAGAGCCATCGAGGGCGGCAAGCACCAGTGCATCTATTGCCGGGAAATCGTCACCAAGAAGGACATCTACCCGAAGTTCGAGGATCTCGGCGTCGAGTTCCAGCAGCGTTGGGATCGCCACGAAAAGGGCGAGGACGCAAAGCCGCCGCCGGCATCGTGAGCGGCCGCGCTACTCGCCGAGGTAGGCCTTGCGAACCTCGGGGCTGGCGAGCAGCTCCTGCCCCGGACCGGCCATGTATATTTCGCCGGTCTCGAGCACGTAGCCATAGTGGGCGAGCGAGAGCGCCAGGTGAGCGTTTTGCTCGACGAGGAGAATGGAGACTCCTCTTCGATTGACCTCCCCGAGCGTCCGGAAAATGGTCTCCACCAGCTGAGGCGCAAGGCCCAGCGACGGCTCGTCGAGCAACAAAAGCTTGGGCCGGCTCATCAGCGCGCGCGAGATGGCGAGCATTTGTTGCTCGCCTCCGGAGATCGTCGCGCTTTGCTGCTTTCGCCGTTCCTTGAGCTGGGGGAAGAGCCGAAAGCAGTACTCCGCGTCCTGCTCGATCCCCTCGCGGTCCTTTCGCAGGTACGCCCCGAGCTGCAAATTCTCCTCGACCGTGAGGTTGAGGAAGATGCCTCGTCCCTCCGGGGCGTGCGCCATCCCCTTGAGCACTAGTTGGTTTGATTTCACACCGGTGATGTCTTCGCCGCCCAGGCGAATCGTCCCTTTCGTGGGACGCAACATTCCGCTCACTGCGCGCAAAGTGCTCGATTTTCCTGCCCCGTTTGCGCCGATCAGGGCGACGACTTCCCCCTTCCCTACCGACAGGGACACGCCGCGCAAAGCGAGGATCGCACCGTAGGCCACGTGCAGGTTATCGACGTCGAGAAGGCCCTCCCGCGCCTCGCGTTTTCCAAGCGTTTTCGGTCCGGCGCTTGCCGCAACCGCAGTCACCACGGTGGACCTCTCGTTCGGCGGCTAAGAATCATGACGGTCCTGCGGCGCTCGGACCAGCGTGGCCCTCGAGGTACGAGTCCCCAAGGTACGCTTCGATGACCTTCCGGTTGCTGCGGACGTTTTCCGGAGAGCCGACGGCGATCGTCTCGCCATGATCGAGCACGGTAATCTGCTCGCAGATCCCCATCACCAGCTTCATGTCGTGCTCGATCACCAGGATCCCCAGCGAGAACTGATCGCGCAGCCGCCGGATCAACGCCATCAGATCCGCCTTTTCGCGGGTATTCATTCCCGCCGCGGGCTCGTCGAGGAGAAGCACCCGCGGTCGGGTCCCCAGCGCCCGCGCGATCTCCAGCCGGCGCTGCTCGCCGTATGGGAGATTGCGCGCTTGCTCGTTCCGGCGGTGTGAAAGGCCCATCACCTCCAGGAGCTCCTCTGCTTGCTGGCGGATTTGCTCTTCGTCCCGCTGAAAAGTCGGGCTGCAGAAAAAGGCGCGCCACCAGTCGAGGTAGTTGCTCGAGGCTTCGAGCAATTTGGCGTCCAGTTTGCCAAAGGCGGCCTCTTTGCGAAGCCTGAGCAACCGCTCCTGATGGAGGTGACTCGGGGCGGCGCGGCAGGCCACCCGCACGTTGTCCAGCGCGCTGAGCGCTCTGAACAGCCGTATGTTCTGGAAGGTGCGCGCCAGACCCAGATGGTTGATCTGGTGTGGCATCCAGCCGTTCACCCGCTCGTCTCCCACCCATACGCTGCCCGAGCTCGGCGCGTAGACGCCGGTCAGCACGTTGAAGCCGGTCGTCTTGCCCGCACCGTTGGGACCGATCAAGCCTTTGAGGTCGCCCGGGCGAATCTCGAGGTTGAAATGCGAGAGCGCCTTGAGCCCTCCGAAGTGGATGCTCACGTCTTCCGCCTTCAGCAGCGCCTCGTTTCTCAAGCGAGGCCCTTTCGGCGCCGCGACCACCAGCGGGGGACAACGTCCCAGATCTCCTTATTGCCGAAGAGCCCTTGCGGCCGGAGGAGCATCAACAGGACGAGGAGAATGCCGTAAATCGGCATCCGGATCTGGTCCACCTTCTGTGCCAATGAAGCTTGGCCGCCGCTCAACGCGACGAACGCAGTGCGCATCGCCTCGGGCAACAAAGTGAGAACGATCGCGGCCAGAATCGCCCCGGTGGTCGAGCCGAGGCCGCCGGCCACCACCATCACCACCACTTCGATCGATTTGACGAAGGTGAAGGATCCAGGATTGATGATCGGCACGAAGTGGGCGAACAGCCCTCCTGCCACCCCGGCGAAAAACGAAGAGACCACGAACGCCCGCACCTTGTAGCCGGTGGTGTTCACCCCCATCGCCTCAGCCGCAACCTCGTCCTCCCGAATGGCCCATAGGGAGCGGCCATGGGTCGAAGCGGCGATCCGGCGCGCGATTACGATGGTGAGAAACACCCAGAAGTACACCATGAAGAAGCTCGAGCGCTGGGGAATACCTGACAGGCCAAGCGCCCTGCCAAAGGCCTGGGTGTTCTGGACGATCACCCGGATGATCTCGCCGAATCCGAGCGTGACGATCGCCAGGTAGTCGCCCTTCAATCGAAGCGAAGGAAGCCCGACGATGAAGCCGCAAAGCGCCGCGCAGGAGCCGCCGATGAGCAGCGCCACGATGAACATCAGTTGATCCGAAACCGCCACCGGCAGCAGCGAGATGGCGAGCTGTTTGGTCTCGAGAGAAAACTTCCCCGCGATGTAAGCGCCCACCGCCATGAAACCGGCGTGGCCGATCGAGAATTGCCCAGTCATCCCGTTGACGATATTGAGCGACACCGCGAGGATGATGTTCACCCCGATGATCGACGCGATGTAGACCAGGAAATACCTCTCGCTCACCGCAAGCTGCAGCGCGGCGAGCACCGGTATGGCGACGAGGAAAGGGAAGACCCCCCGAAGCCCCCGCGGCAACCCCGAGGTGATCGGCAAGGCCGTCGACGCCATCAGACCTTCTCCGCCGCGACTCGACCAAATAGTCCCTCGGGCCGAACCAAGAGAACGACGATGAGAAAGCCGAACGCCACCGCGTCGCGCCAGCTCGAGGCGGTGTATCCGACGACGAATTCCTCGACCAGACCGAGTAAAAGCGCTCCGACCACCGCGCCCGGAACGTGGCCGATCCCGCCGATCACCGCGGCGACGAACGCCTTCAGCCCGATGTAAAGCCCCATCAAAGGATGGATGGCGGTGTCCTTGATCGCGTAGAGGATCCCCGCTCCGGCGGCAAGCGCGGAGCCGAGCATGAAGGTTCCGGCGATCACCCGATCGGTGGGGATCCCCATCAAGCCGGCGATCCGATGGTCAAAGGAGACGGCGCGCATCGCCCGGCCAAAGCGTGTTTTGAAGACGAGGTACTGCAGGGTGACCATCAGCGCGACGGCGATGAGAAAAGAGATCACCTGCCAGTTCCAGATCACCACGTCTCCGTCGCCGAGGATGAACCATTCCCTGGGGCGGATGATCTCGGGAAAAGCCCGCGGCGCGGCGCCGGGCAGTGGTCCAAAGTCGAGCTGGAAACCGTACTCCAGCGTAAACGAGATCCCGATCGCCGTGATCAGCGACGTGAGGCGAGGCTTGTCTCGCAGAGGTCGGTAGGCAAAGCGTTCGATGCCAAGCCCGAGCAGCGCGCATCCACCCATCGCGGCGAGGAAGACGAGCAGCACCCCGCCCAGTGAGCTTTGCGCCGGGCGGCCGAGCCTCTGAGCCGTTGAATACCCCAAATAAGCGCCCACCATCATCACGTCGCCGTGGGCGAAGTTGATCAGCTTCAGCACCCCGTAGACCATAGTGTAGCCGAGGGCGACGAGCGCATAGATGGTGCCGCTGGCCAAACCGTTGATGAGGTGCTGAAGCAGGTCGGCCATTACGGCGACGTGGTGGTGATGTACTTCATGGTGCCGTCCCCCACCTCGAGCACCACCGCCGGCTTCACCGCGTTCCGGTTCTCGTCCAAGCTGATGGTTCCGGTCACCCCGGGGAAATCCTTGGTCTGCGCAATAGCGTTGCGCACCGTGGGCCCAGAGAGATCCGGAGCGCGCTGCATGGCCGCGATCGCTACCCGCGCGGCATCGTAGCCCAAGCCGGCGAGCGAATCCGGCACGGAACCGTACGCCGCCTTGTACTCAGCGATGAACTTCTGAACTACCGGAGCCGGATTGTCCGGCGAGTAATGGTCCGAGAGGTAACTACCCTGGATGGCGCTGCCGCCGAGCTCGAAGAGCTTGTACGATTGCCAACCGTCGCCGCCGAGGAGGGGAATCTTCTTGGGAATTCCCAGCTCGCGCGCCTGCCGGGCGATGATCCCAACGTCGTTGTAATAGCCCGGGACGTAAATCGCCTCCGGCTTCTGTGCCTTGATGGCCGTGAGCTGGGCTCGAAAATCCGAGTCGCCCTTGGCGTACGCCTCGGTCGTCAAAATCTTCCCGCCCATCTCGGTGAACTTGCGGGTGAAAAACTCGGTGAGGCCCAGCGAGTAATCGCTTTTCTGATCTTTGAGGATGGCTACCCGGTTGACCTTGAGATTCTCGCGAGCAAATTTTGCCATCACGAAGCCTTGGAAAGGATCGATGAAGCAGACGCGGAAAATGTAGTCGCCCACCAGCGTGACCTTCGGGTTGGTCGAGGAGGGGCTGATCATCGGGATATGACCCTCCTGTGCCTTGGGTGCCATCGCCAGCGAGTTGGAGGAGGCCACCTCGCCCAAAATCACCTTCACGCGATCCTGGTTCACCAGCCGGGTGGCCGCGTTGGCGGCCTCCTCAGGCTTGCTTTGATCATCGTAGACACGAACGGCGATCTTCTTTCCCTTGATGCCTCCGGCGGCGTTCGCCTGGTTGATCGCCAGCTCGATTCCGTTGCGCGTCGAGATTCCGAAGGATGCCTCGGGTCCGGTGAGCGATCCCACTTCGCCGAACAGCACTCCGTCGCTGTCCGCCGCACCCTGCGTGAGCGGAGCAGCTGCTGGTGCCGCGGGGGTGGCGGCGTGCGTTTCCGCCGGCGCGGCAGCGACGGACTTGTCCGCCGTAGCGCCAGGCGGAGTGCTTGGGGCGGCACCCTTCTGCTCGCAGCCGATAGCGAAAAGCGCCCACAACCCCAGCAGCATCAATGAATTGCGCCACATAGCAGCCTCCAGGAATTGGCCGGGTTTTCTATGGGGGATCGGCGGAGGGGGTCAAGGAATCCTTGAGGGCGGCGCCGATCGCTTTTCGAGCTCTGTCAGGTGTGTTTCGAGCTCATTCTCCTCGCGACCGACGTCGAACCCCAGGCGGCGAGCGCCATCCAGGGTCGCCAGGCAGCTCATCAGCAGCGCCACCGTTCCCCGTGCGGGTTCCCGATCGGCGTGCCCGTACAGCTCGTGCTTGAGCCGGCCGAGGAGGGTGGCGTAATCGCGAAAGCAGACAACCGGCGGAAGGTCCGTCAGCTCGCCAGTGTTTCGCGTGTCCGGAGCAAACGCGATGCCCACGTCCGCGAGCGCCAGCTGTCGGCCATCTCCGTAGGTTAGAAGGAGGTAGGGCTCGCCGGTCCCCTCCTTCGTCCGCCGCTCGACGGAAACGAGGTTCCCAGCGTCGATGGCAATCGCCTTACCGGAAAATGCATCCATCAGCGACTCTCCGCCCTCGTCGAAAAGCACCGAGCCCGGCAGCTTGGCGCAGAAGCTGCGGATGGCGGTCAACTGGTCGGCGCGCGAGGTCGGGTCCATACGCGGTGGTTACGAGACAGCGCCGGTTGAAAGTTAGTTGGAACTTTCAACTTCCGCTACGTGCCGGCCTTCTGCTGATCCAGGTAGATGGCATCGGCGATTCGATAAGCTGAGCCCTCGAGCCGCTGGATGGCGTCCTTGATTCGGGCGGTCTCCGCGCCGTTGAGCACCTTTTTGAGCTCTTCGACGTCGCGGAGGATCTCGTCGCGCTCGCTCGGCTTGAGCAGGTGCGCGTATTCTTCGATCGAACGCTCGGTGGTGTAGATCAGCCCCTCCGCCCCGTTCCTCAAATCGGCGAGCTCGCGCTTTTTCTGGTCCTCGACCTGGTGGGCCTGGGCGTCGGCCACCATCTTCTGGATTTCCTGCTCGCTTAGGCCGGAGTTGCTGATCACCCGCACCGCCTGCTGCTTGCCGGTGCCGAGGTCTTTCGCCGACACGTGGACGATTCCGTTCGAGTCGATATCGAAGGAGACCTCGATTTGGGGGACGCCGCGCGGCGCGGGAGGAATGCCCACCAGCTCGAAGCGCGCCAGCGTGCGGTTGTCGGCGGCCATTTCGCGCTCACCTTGGAGCACGTGGACGTTCACCAGCGGCTGGTTGTCCACCGCGGTGGAGAACACCTGCGCCTTCTTGCAGGGGATGGTGGTGTTCTTCTCGATGATTTTGGTGAAGACGCTCCCGGCGGTCTCCACGCCGAGCGAGAGCGGAGTGACGTCGAGCAGCAGGACGTCCTTCACCTCTCCTTTGAGTACGCCGGCCTGAATGGCCGCGCCGACTGCCACCACCTCGTCGGGGTTGATTCCCTTGTGGGGCTCGCGGCCGAAAAACTCCTTCACCACCGCCTGGACCTTGGGCATTCGCGTCATGCCGCCTACCAGCAGGACTTGGTTGATCTGCTGAGCGCTGAGCCCGGCGTCGCGCAGGGCGATTCGGCAGGGCTCGATGGTCCGCTCGATCAGATCCTTCACCAGCTCCTCGAACTTCGCCCGGTCGATCGTCTCGGTCAGGTGCTTTGGCCCGCTTGCGTCGGCGGTGACGAACGGCAGGTTGATATCCGTCTCGGTCGCCGAGGACAGCTCGTGTTTGGCGCGCTCGGCCGCCTCCTTGAGGCGTTGCAGCGCCATGCGATCCTTTCGCAAA
>Ga0126379_10000719_pt1 | contig 18744 bp, 8 predicted proteins | sample PanSoiMetPlot_24_FD_92640 | JGI IMG/M metagenome (GOLD analysis project Ga0126379, IMG submission 92640) | Tropical forest soil microbial communities from Panama - MetaG Plot_24 | ecosystem: Environmental > Terrestrial > Soil > Tropical forest > Bulk soil | place: Panama | collected 2016-02-17
CACAGGCTCGGTACCCGACGGAGTGCGCAGCAAGTAGCCCGTTTGGTCGTAAACGTCCATCGAACTGAAGACGTGGTTGAGTTTCTTCCAATCGAGATAATCGGGATACGAAAGGTTGGCGCGAGGAAGAACGGAAACACTTTCAGTGACTTCAACTAGTCGTACTGGATCCTTATATGGAAGGGGCTTAATCAGCGCCGCGTCAACGAAGCCAAAGATGGCGGTGCTGGCGCCAATGCCCAGGGTCAGAATCAGAATCGCTGTAACAGCGAATCCCGGGCTTTTGCGCAATTGCCGAAGCGAGTATCGGACATCCTGCAAGAAGTTTTCCATCAGCTTTCCCCTTATTCGTAGCGCAGTGCCACCATCGGATCGATTTTTGCCGCGCGCCATGCCGGGATGCCGCACGCAACTACCGCCACAGCCGTGAGCAGAGCAATTACGGCAAGATAAGTAAGCGGATCGAGGCGGGACACTCCGAACAGCAGCGATGTGAGTGCTTGGCTCGCCGCAACTCCTCCTACTGCGCCAATGCCAATGCCCAAACAGGTCAGCGTCAGGCCTTGCCGCAACACCAAAGCAACGATGCCGCTGCGTTGTGCGCCGAGTGCGGCGCGCACTCCGATCTCGCGCCTTCGCTCGGTAACACTGGCAGAGAGAACTCCATAGATGCCAGTTGCTGCGAGTGCAAGGGCGATCAACCCGAACGCCTGAAACAGAATCAGCACGAAATGACGCTCTGCCGCCGAAGCTGCGAGCAGATCGTCCATCATCGCGACTCGCACAATCGGCTGATCTTTGTCTACCGACCAGATCGCGTTCTTGATCGCGGGGGCTAATGCAGCCGCGTTTCCGCGGGTGCGCACTACCAACGACCGAGTTCCATCAGCCCAGTGCCATTGCTCCGGAGTTGTGTAAATGGCATCCGTCTCGCCCAGCGCAAGCGACATCTGCTTCACATCTCCCACTACGCCAACGATCGTGAACATCGGAGAAGTGGCGAGACCTCCGACGTGAACGCGCTTTCCGATCGGGTCTTGATTCGGAAATCTGTGTCTGGCCAGCGATTCGCTAATGAGTATGACCGGCGGCGCGTTCATTGCGTCACGCTCGTCGAGCACACGACCACGCTTCAGCGGGATGCTAAAGGCGGAGAAGTAGCCGGGAGTCACTGCATATCGATAGACGGGATAACCGGTATCAGGGCCGTCCTCTTCGAAACGCGCTCCATACACGTCAGAGTCACCACTCAGGGGCAATTGGCTGGTGAATGCGGCTACGCTCACACCGGGGACCTGACGTGCGGCATCGAGCGCTTGCTCGAAGAAGCGATGGCAAACGCGGTCTTCATCGTATTTCTTTCCGTACGTCTGCACTTGCATGCTGAGCATGCTGGATGCATCGAATCCCGGCGATACACCAAAGAGCCGCTTCAAGCTGTGCAAGAGAAGGCCCGCACTCACGAGCAAGACCAAAGCAAGAGCAACCTCCGCAACAACAAATACGAGCCGGGTGAGTTGGTGACCTCCCGCAGTGCGCTGGGAACTCTGCTGTAATGCGTCATGAAGATCTCGGCGTGAAGACTGCAGGGCCGGGATCAACCCCACCGCCAAGCCAATCAATAGGGCGACGGCGAATGCGAAAGCAAAAACCGTCGCATCGAGACGAATCGCGTTGACTCGCGGCAATCCGGGAGGACTTAGAGCGATCAGCAAGCGGATCCCAGCCTGAGTAACGAGCATCCCGAGTGCTCCACCAAGGATTGCGAGGAGCAAACTCTCTGTAACCAACTGGCGGATCAATCTTGGAGGTGCGGCGCCGAGAGCGGCGCGCATGGCAATTTCTCCCTGCCGTTGCGCCCCTCGCGCCAGCACAAGGTTGGTGACGTTTACGCACGCGATCAAAAGAACCAGAATCACCGCGCCGAAAACGGCCAGCAGTGCAGGCTTCACGCCCCGGGTCACGTCGTCTTGCAGCGAATCAATAATGACTCCTTGCCCGAGAGTTGCCCAACGCGGCCGCGGGAACTCCGGAACAGGAGTGCTTACGATCCACGCGAGGTCGCTCTTTGCTTCACGCTCGCTCACACCTGCTCGCAGCCGTCCGACCATCCGCAGGTGATGTCCCCACTCCCTTGTATCGGTAGAAGTAATGTTGCCGGTGTTGTACTGAAGTGGTGACCAAGCCTCGGCAGAAGGAGCAAGCACGTTTTCAAAAGCGCTCGGCATTATGGCAATCACGGTGAAGCTTTGGTCATCGAGTCTGATCTGTTGTCCGACTACCGATTTGTCGGCAGCAAACCGACGCCGCCAAAGTCCGTTGCTAAGGATCACAACCTTGGGACCGTTAAAGACGTCGTCGGCAGGAAGAAAGTCCCGCCCGATGATCGGAGACACGCCCAATGTACGGAAATAGTCAGCACTGACCTGCTGACCATCGATCCTCTCCGGCTGATCTGCACCAACCAGTGTGGGCTGCCACGGTTTCATCGCTGCGACTGACTCGAATGATCGGCTGCGTTCTGCTAACTCGCGGTAGGTGTGGAAGGCTTGCGGGACGCGTGTGCCGTCTTCGCCGGCGTACCAGATCATCATGATCCGCCTGGCATGCGGATACGGCAGAGATTCGAACAAGATTGGATTGAGCGCGCTAAAGATGGCTGTGGTCCCGCCGATTCCGATCGCCAAAATCAAAATGGCCGTGCAGGCAAAGCCCGGCGCCTTGCGCAACTGCCGCAACGCGAAACGAATATCCTGGAATATGCTTCCCATATTCATGTTCACTCGTAGCGTAGTGCCACCATGGGGTCCACTCTCGAAGCACGGTGCGCGGGTATATAACAGGCCGCGACTCCAACAACAACTAGCAATGCGATAGCGCCCGCAAACATCGGCGAAGCCGTCGTCACACCAAACAACAGAGTGCGCAACACTCGCGATATCGCCAACGCCGGGATGAGACCAACCGCAAACCCGGCCACCACCAGCGTCATGCCCTCACGAATCACCAGCGCAAGCACCGAGCGCGGTTGTGATCCAAGCGCAAGACGGATACCGATTTCGCGAGTGCGCAATGCCACCAAGCGCTCGAGCAACGCGTAAAGGGCCAGGCCAGTTAGCAACAGGGCGATCGCGGCACACGAGGATGAAAGAACCGACAAGAGCCTCTCTCTCTTCAGGTCCTCATCCTGCAGCTCGATGAACGTATAGGGAGTCGGTGCGATTGCGGCCGGCGCCACGCTTTGAACGGTTCTACGAATCGAGGAAACGACGTCAGCCGGTGTTCCGCTCTTTACGGCAAGCGAAAAAGTTGTGCCTAAGCCATCTGCACCAAACAAGCGGTAAATGGTACGCGGCGGAGTTTCGCGCAAGGTGCGGAAATGCGCGTCTTCAGCGACGCCAACGACCGAGCAGGTATCCGCCGGATCCACTGGTTTCTTGCCATCTGATTCTGAATTCTCGGCACCGGCGAAGACTAGTTTGCCAATCGGGTCTTCTCCCGGGAAAAAACGACGCGCAGCCGACTCGCTTAGCACGCAAGCATGAGGACCCGTCAAATCCTGCGGCAAGAATCCGCGGCCCCGTCGGATTGCGGTTCCCATCGTGGCGAAGTAATTGGGAGAGACGGACTCCTGCCATCCTTCCATGTCGCTGTGGACCTGTCCGCGGGCGTCGATAGCGAAATAGTGGCCGGAACTGAACCAGCTATGCAGCGGGGGCATGGACATCAAGGTGGCGGATTGCACCCCTGGCGCCCCGGCGACCTGATCAAGAATCTGCTGCGCTTGTTGTGCTGCCAAACTGGCAGTCGGTTTGCCCAGACTTAAATCGATTTCCGCCATTACTACTCCTTCTGCATGGAAACCGGATCGTTGAAGCAAGAGATTTCTCAAGGTTCCGATCAGAAGGGAGGCGGATGCGAGAAGGACAATCGCCAGGGCAACTTGTAGAGGCACGAACCATCCGCCCAGATTTTTCAGTGAGGATGATGCCTGCGTCTGCTTCAAATCCGGCGACAGGGCCGTTCGCCCGGCGTTGATCGCGGGCAAGACGCTGGCCAGAAGTGCAGCCAGAATTGTGACTCCCGCAGTGAAACTGAGAATTGTCGCGCGCGGCGTTACATCAATCGCTGGCGCTTGCCCGAAGGAAGTGATCATCGCAGCCAAAGATTTCGCCGCCCACCAGCCGACCAGGACTCCCACGCCGAGGCCACAGGTAGCCAGAACAGTCCCCTCGGACAGAACCAGGCGAAAGATTCGTAGGCGCGAAGCACCGATCGCGAGCCTGACCGCAAACTCCTGCTGCCGGCCGACAAGCCGCGCAAGCGTAAGGAGCGCGACGTTCGTGCAGCAGAGCAGGAGCAACAACCCAGCGAGGATCTCCAGTGCCAGCAGCGGAGATTCATATGCCACTCGCAAAAAAGATCGGCCGGAACTGCCACTCTCGACGCCGAGCTTGAAGGAGGCAAAGAAACCGCTTAGGAATATGTGCTTGCCATCTGCATCTTGGCGAACTGCCGCCTCCGTTGCGCCGAGGTCTGCCACAGCTCTACGTAGGCTCTCGCCTGGTTTCATTCTGCCCATGACCGTCAGCCAGAACGATCCGGGGTTCTCTCGCTGAGGCTGAGAATTCAGAACCGCTTCGAATGAGAGCGGCAAGAGAATGTCGACGTGTTCTCCAACGATGAGTCCGTCGAAACCCTTGGGCAAGACTCCGATAATGGTTACTGGCTTTCTGTTGATGGTCAGGACTTTTCCCAGCACCGAGTGAGCAGACTGAAAATGGTTCTTCCAGTAGTCGTATCCCAGGAGAGCTTGAAATCCATTTGAGCCACCGGAAGTGGTATCGTCGGCTTCGCTGAAAGCGCGACCAATCGCGGGCTGCAACTCGAGAACTCGGAAGCCGTTGCCGGTCATCAGCGCACCCTTCGTGCCGGTGACAACACGGTTCTCCAGAACTGCGACACTGTTCTGACTCCACGCCAGCAGACCCGTAAGTCCGGATTCGTGCTTCTGAAGGGCATCGTAGAGCGGACCGGAAAGCCCAATATCCTGACTGCCGTTGCGGAAGGTGTAGCGAACCAATTCCGTCGGATTAGGAACCGGGAGCCTCTCGAGGACGAGCAGGTAGGTCAAGGTAAATACCGCCGCGTTGATGCCGATCCCGAGCCCAAGCGTGAGCACCGTCGCCGCAGAGATGCCGGGCGCTTTGCGGAATTGGCGCAAAGCGAACAGGACGTCTTGGAATAGTGTCTTCAAAAGATGCCGCCCTCACTCGTAGCGCAACGCCACAATCGGATCGACCTTCGCCGCGCGCCACGCCGGAATGTAGCTTGCCGCGAAGGCAACTGCCATCAGCACCAACCCCACACCGCAGAACGTCAGCGGATCAAGCGGGCTCACGCGATACATTTGGTTGGCAACAATTCGCGTAGCCACTCCTGCCAGGACCAAACCCACTGCAGTCCCTAAGAGCGTGAGACGGGCGCTTTCCCGCAGGATCAACTGAAGAATGTCGATCTGCCGTGCTCCCATGGCGACGCGCACACCGAACTCGCGCGTACGCTGGGCGACCGAGTAGGCCATCACTCCATACAGCCCCATGGCGGCGAGAAGAAGGCCAACAGCACTGAGAAGGCTGAGTAGATCCGCCGTAATCTTTGCCCCGAACAGCGACGCCGAGATGTACTCGGCCATCGATTGAGCGTCGAAAATCGTGATTGCAGGATCGATTACTGCCGCCTCACGCCGAAGCGACGAAATGGCTTCGTTCACGGAGCCCGAAGTTCGCAGGTGGAACGTCAGCCCATATTCCGGACGGAAAACCTGGCGGATCGGTATATAGAAATAAGGTTGCGGATTTTCGGTCACGCGATGGTACTTGCTGTCCTTTGCGACGCCGACGATGGTGAACCACATGCCCCAACCATGCACTTTGTGACCGATGGGGTTGCGGTTGGGAAGGAAGCGGCGCGTGAACTCCTGGTTCACGATCATCACGTGCTGTGTCGTCGAATCATCGTGCCAGTCGAAATCTCGGCCTTCGACGATCGGAATCTTCATCGAATCGAAATAACCGGGTGAGATCAGGTCGCGATAAATCTTCATGTTCTCGTTTAGTCCGGGAACATAACCTTCTACCTGGAGCGTCTCCCAATTCCCTCCATGAAAACCCAGCGGCACCGAATCGTCGTAACTGACCGCGGTCACTCCTGGCAGTTGTTGCAAGCGGTCATGCAGGCCGCGGCAGAAAACATCGGTCTGCTTCGCGTCATAGCCGGAGGTGGAAAAATCAAACTGCGCCAGCGCTACTCCGTCTGGCGAAAATCCCGGATCGACCGCGCGTGCACGCGCAAAACTCTTTACGAACAATACCGCGCCGATCAATGCCACGGCTGCGAGAGCCACTTCGGAGACCACCATCGCGCCACGCAGACGGTGAGTCTGAGTGCCGGAACTCCCGGTGCGTCCGCCTTGCTTCAGCGCATTATTGATATTGGTTCCAGACGCGCTCAGAGCTGGCGCCAATCCCGCGAGAACCGTAACGAAAACGGCCAGTGCCGCCGTGAAACCAAAAACCTGACTGTCCATGGGCGGAGCGATCATCACCGGTCGAGTAACGGCGGGCAGCAGCCAGCGAAGGGCGCCACCTAGAAAACTCGCGAAGAGCACGCCACAGATCGAACCGGCGAGTGCCATCAGCAGCGTTTCGGTCAACAACTGAATCACCAATCGTGCGCGCTTGGCTCCCAACGCCAGACGAATGCTCAGTTCCTGCTGCCGCGCCGTGGCGCGGGCCAGAAGCAAGTTCGCGAGATTCGCGCACACGATGAGCAGAACTACACCGCCGGTCCCCATCAGGATCGCTACCGGCGTCAACAGCACGGACTGCGTGCCAAAGTGAGACTGCCACGCGGGAAGTACCACGGCACCTACTCCTTGATTCGAGTCCGCATCGACTTCTGCCATGCGGTTCGCGAGCGCCTGCACTTCTCCGCGCGCCTGCTCGATGCTCACACCGCCAGCCAGACGCGCCAGGAGCATGAAGTTACGTGTGTTGCGATCCCGCAACATCCATGTGCCGGTATGGGTCATCTGTCCATACATCGTGAGCGGGATCCAGAAGTCGTAGTCGAGGCCCGCGTGCGTGCCGTGAAAACTCTCTGGAGTGACGCCGATAACCGTCAGCGGAGTCTGGTTGATCCGCAGCGTGCTTCCAACCGCAGAAGGATCCGAGCCGTAGTGCGATTTCCAATAGTGGTCGCTGATCACGACAACGGCATGAGCATTCTGCGCATCGTCGCGTTCTTCGGGTGAGAAGAAGCGCCCGGCCTCGGGCTTCATGCCGAACATGTCGAACACTTCGGCAGAGACCATTTCGCCCCAGGCACGCTCTACATTTGGCGCTTCGCCAACCGAGAACAGGTAGCCCCGATACTCCGTCACGAAGTTCACTAGCCGCAGGTTGTCGCGATAATCGCGGAAGTCCATGTAGGACGTGGTGATGGGCTCGCCGTCGGGCGCAGTATTCTCAATCGCCACGATGCGGTCAGGATCGGTCGCTCCCGGAAACGGATTCAAGACGAGTGACCGCAGCCAACTGAAAATCGTGGTATTTGCACCGATACCAATGGCAATCGTCAGAACCGCAACCGCTGCGAATGTCGGGCGGTTCTTGAAACTCCTCAGTGCATAGCGCAGGTCTTGCATCAGGGCGGTCATTCCGTTTCCTTTCTCACTCGTAGCGCAACGCCACCATCGGATCAACTTTGGTGGCCCGAAACGCCGGGATGAAACATGCAACGAGCGCAACGAATGTCAGAGCAAACAAGGCAATTGCGAGTACCGAGGGATCAGCCGGACTCACGCCATATAAGACGCTCGCGGCCATGCGTGCCAAAAGTAAGGCCAGTGCAAATCCTGCGAACTCTCCGATTACAACCAGGCTCATACCGTTGCGCACGACCTGACGTAGTACATCACTGCGCCGAGCTCCCAAAGCCATGCGGACACCGATCTCGTGAGTACGCTGCACGACCGTGTAAGCAATGAGCCCGTAAAGGCCAACTGCGGCAACGATCAGGGCAAGCGCAGCAAAGCTTGCAAGAAGAATCGTGCTCGTCCGCCGCAAAGTGATTGACTGCGTCGCAAGCGAGCGCATCGGCATCGCATCAAAGACCGGTTGGTCTTTATCTACGTCCCAGATAGCGCGTTGAGCGGACTTGAGCAATGCCGAGGGATCACCCGTGGTGCGAACCAAGAATGAGAGCAGCGGGAACGGTAACTGTTCCAGAGGCCGATACAGGTCTGCGTGCGCTTCTTCTTCGGGACCAAATGCCCTTACATCTGACGCCACGCCGACGATGCGCCACCGGTCCGGATGCGCGGCGTCCCCAAGTTCCAGAAACTTGTCGATCGGATCAGCGCCGCCAAAATAGCGGCGTGCGAGCGCTGTATTGACGATCGCAACTTTCTCACTGTCGGATCGATCCGCACCAGTAAAATTGCGTCCGCGAAGCAACCCGATGCCCATGGTGGAGAAGTAGCTGGGCGTTATCAGGCGATTGTCAGCCTGGGGCTTTGACGTGTTGTCCTGTTGGGGCTGGCCCACAATCGTAAAGTCGGTCGTTCCCCAGAATCCCGACAGTGGAAGGAAATTCGTCGCTGCAACTGACTCAGCACCCGGAATGCTACTCAGACGTTCGAGCGTATTGGAGACAAAGCTGCGGCGCTTGTCCGGCGGGTTCTCAGGATATCGCGTACCCGGAAGAAAGACTTCCAACGCAAGAACGCGCTCCGGCCGAAAGCCGAGGTCTTCGCGATAGACCTGCCGGAAGCTTTCGATCATCAATCCACCACCGGCCAGCAGGACCGTCGACAGGGCAATTTCTGTCGCAACCAGGGCGTAGCGGAGCCGACTCGACTGGAAGGTAGAAGTCGATCCGCGAGACTCCTTCAGCGCCTCGTTCGGATCGGTATTCGCCAATTGCATGGCCGGAGCGGCGCCAAAGATAAGTCCTGTAAGGATGGTGATCAGTAACGCGAACGCAAGCACGGGAGCATTGATTGGAATCGCCTCGATCTTGGGGATACTCAAATTGGCGACACCGTTTGGAAAAATGGCGAGCAAGAAGCGCGTTGATGCGAAAGCGAGCGCTACGCCGATCGCACCGCCCAGAAGAGAAAGCACCATGCTCTCGCACATGAATTGGCGCAATACGTGAAAGCGGCTGGCGCCGATAGCAACTCGGAGCGACACTTCGGTCCTGCGTCCTGCAGCCCGCATGAGCAATAAACTGGCGATGTTGGCGCAGGCGATGATGAGCACCAAGCCGACTGCACCTAGCAGAGCCAGAAGCGGAGTCCGAATACCACCCGTCAACTCATGGCTCAGCGGCTCAACCCAAGTCTCGTTGCCGGCATCGGTGTCGGGATGTTGCGCGGCGATCTGACGTTCGAGCGCGTTCATCCGAACCTGCGCATCGGCAAGCGAAACTCCAGGCTTCAGCCGGCCAATCACGCGGACGAAGCGATCTCGATAATTTTCCGGCGAGGTTAGTGCCATGGGAAACCACAGCTCTGTGCGCGGAGGATACTCCGCCGCCGGAGGCAGGACGCCGATCACCTCGTAGGACTTCGAGTTGAGCGTGATCGCTTTTCCCAAGATCTGCGGATCGGCATGAAATGTATCGCGCCAAAACTTGTCGCTGAGCACGGCGACCGTCGCTCCTGACTTGGCCTCCTGCTCGGTAAACCCTCGCCCGATTCGAGTTTCCACGCCCAGAATGTGCAAATAGTTCGGCGCGACAGCGTATCCCAGGACCAGCCTTGGCTCTCCGGACCCGGTCAGCGTAACTTCATCGTCGAAAGAAGGCGCAATGTCTTCGAAGACATCGTTCTTTTGTTGCCAATCAGTGAAGGCTCCGGCCGAGATGGGAAACTGCAGATCGCCGCGTGATGGATTTCTGCCCCACACCATCACCAAGCGGTCGACCTGCCGATAGGGCAGAGACTCCAACAGGACCGCATGAACGACCGAGAATATTGCGGTATTCGCGCCCACGGCCAGCGCAAGCGTGATCACAGCTACCGCGGTGAACGCAGGGCTGTTGCGAAGCTGCCGTAATGCGTAACGCACATCCTGAAGCAAGCCTGTCATGCCGTAACCCTCGCTGTAATCTCTGCGAGTTTTGTCACTCGTATCGCAGAGCCACCATTGGATCCACTTTGGCCGCCCGCCGTGCAGGGATGTAACACGCCGCCAGCGCAGTCACTATCAAAAGCAGCACAACTGCGGCAAAGGTGACCGGGTCGGTGGCCGTCACGCCAAAGAGCAGCGATCCGATCATGCGCGTCAGGGCGAAAGCGGCAGCCAGCCCGATCACAAGGCCAATGATTATCGTGCGCATGCCTTGTCCAAGGACCATTGCCAATACATCGCTTGGCCGAGCACCGAGAGCGATCCGGACACCGATCTCGCGGGTCCGACGGCTGACCGAATACGCCACCACGCCGAACACTCCTGCAGTCGCGAGCAGCAAAGCAACGATTCCGAAGAATCCGATGAGAATCAGGTTGAATTTGCGCGAGCCCAGTGAAGCAGAGTAGACCTGCGAGAACGTCCGGAACTCCGGTGATAGTTCCGGATTGAGTTCCTGGAGGATTCCACGCGCAGCGGAAGTGACCAATTGCGTGGGCGCGTCGCTCAACATCATTAGCGCGATGGCTGGCCGCGGGCGCTGAAACAGATTCACATAGACGGTAGGGTGCGGCGGGACCTCGAGTCCGTTTTCATGAACGTCGCCAACGATTCCAACAACCGTCAGCAAGCGCATGTCTCCATCCATGTTTCCGAATTCAATCGTGTGGCCGATCGGATCCTGCCCAGGCCACCGCTCGCGGGCCAGCGATTCGCTGATCACCGCTACGTGCTGGGAGTCTGGCGTATCCTGCTCGCCGAAAATGCGCCCACGAATCAGAGGAATGCCGAGAACCTGAAAATATCCATTGGTCGCCACACAAAAATCTGCGGTGCCAAGCCGCTCTTTCTGCTGAAAGAGGATGTCAAACTCGCGCGTCAGGGCTTCATCGTTCACAGGAGTCTTTGGAAGCTCATCCTGTGTCATCAGCATGTACAAGCCGTCGGGGAGACCGCCGTTCATGGGAAGTTCACTCGCTGCCCCAACTTTGCTCACGCCGGGAACCTGCTTCAACCGATCGATCAGGTTGGCGAAAAAGATGGATTCCCGTGTCTTTGCTTTGGCGTCGGTCGCGTTCGCCCAAGGCAGTGACACTTCCATAGTGACGATCTTGTCGACGCGGAACCCAGGATTAACTTCGAGGACCTTCAACAAGCTGCGCCCGAGCAACCCTGCTCCTATGACCAGAAGCAGCGTGATCGCGACCTGTGCTGCGACAATACCCTCACCGATGCGGTGACTGCCTTGAGATCCGGCTTGTCCGCGCCCACCTTCTGCCAGACTCTCCCGCACATTGCGAGAGGTCCCACGTATGGCTGTAAATGCTCCGAGCCCCACGGCAACTGCGGTAGAGAGGAACAATGCAAACGCAAGTACCGGGGTGCTGATGGAAATGCTATTGAGGCGTGGGAGGTTTTGCGGAGCCAACGCGATCAGTCCGGCCACCCCGAAAAATGCTCCTAGTACGCCGAGGCCGCCGGCGATGACCGAAAGGACAAACGACTCGGTAAGGAATTGGCGAATCAAACGGCCACGGGCTGCACCGAGCGCGCTACGAATCGCGAGTTCACGCTCCCGCACCGAGGCTTGTGCCAGCAGAAGATTCGCGACGTTGGCGCACGCAACAAGAAGCAGAAATGCAACCGCACCGAGAAGAATCAGCAACGCCGAACGTATCTCGCGCGTGATCGATTCCTGCAGCGGGACGACAACTCCGTCTTTCAGCAGGAAGTCCGGGGGCTCGTTGGTGCTGTCGTGGATACGTCGTGCGATCGCGCTGATGTCACCACTTGCCTGTGCGACGGTGACGCCATCACGTAGTCGCGCAACCGCGCTGTAGTTGTGAGAAGTTCTGCTGGGGTTTTCTCCTTCAAGATCGGCGGGAACCCATAGAGCCGTGTCGGAAGGAAATTGAAATTCGTTTGGGAGAACTCCAATCACCGCGTAGACAGCGTTATCGACCTTGAGGTGCAACTGCGAGAGATCAGTAGCGGAACCCAGATACTGTTTCCAGTAGCCATAGCTCACCAGAGCCACCGGAGCAGCGCCCTTTTTCATGTCTGCGGCGGTAAAATCCCGGCCAACGGTCGGCTGCACACGGAAGACCTTGAGAAAATCGGCCGAGACGGTGGCCACGATCGAACGTGTCGGCTGTGCGGCACCTGAAACCGAGATGGGGTACGCGGTGTATTTCGCAATGGCCTGGAAGCTGTGACTTTGACTACGAAAGTCGTCAAAGTTCGGATCGGCCAGGCGGTTCCAGACGCCCTTGTTGGTAACTTCAAAAACCGCCATGATCCGGTCCGGATCCCTGTAAGGCAAAGGCCGCAGCAGCACACCATATACCACGCTGAAGATGGCGGTGCTCGCACCGATGCCCAAGGCAAGAGTGACGACTGCAATGGCTGTGAATGTAAGCCGCTTGTATAACTGCCGCAGCGCATAACGGATATCTTGAATTAGAGTTCCCATGCGGCTCCTCACTCGTATCGCAGCGCATCGACCGGATCGACTTTCGCCGCCCGCCGCGCCGGGATGTAGCACGCAGCCAAATCAACCGCCACTAATGTCAACACCACACCAGCAAATGTCACGGGATCGGTCGAAGTGATACCGAACAATTGGCTCGCAAGCACACGGGAGGCAACGATCGCACCGACGAGACCAATCCCTACTCCGATCAGCGTCAGGCGCATTCCCTGGCTGAGAATCATCCGGAGAACGTCTGCTCGATGTGCTCCCAGAGCTACACGAATTCCAATTTCTCGAGTGCGCCGTGCGGTCGAGCAAGCAATTACGCCGTAAAGTCCGATGCTCGCCAGCAACAGCGCCAGACCACTGAACAAGCTCAGGAGTGTGGCCAGAGAACGTTCGCCGGTTAGCGTTTCCGCAGCCTGCTCCTCTTGCGTACTCATTCGCGCCAAAGGGAAGTCGGCATCGATGGTCTGCGTAACGCGGCGCAGGCTAGCGAGCGCAACGTCGGTCTGATCCGTAGTACGAACTTCAAGGACAGCTTGTCCGAGCAAGTCAGATGGCGTCTGGTTCAACGGAATATAGATACCGGCGGCTTCGTCGGCTGCTCGCAAGTTGAAAGATTGGACGTCACGCACAATTCCGACGACTTCCGCTTGCTCGCGGGTTTTACCTTCCACAAACTCAAGTCTCTGACCGATAGGACTCTCATTTGGAAACAAAGAGCGGGCGAGAGATTCACTGAGAATCACCACTCTCGACGCATCCCCGGTGTCGTGCCAAGTGAAGTCACGACCGAAGACGAGCGGGATTCCCATCGTCGCGAAGAAACGCGGAGAAACCGGACTGCAGTGAACGGGGAGTCCTTGTGCCGGACTCTCGCTTATGCCCGGGCCGACAACTCCGCGATGCCATCCTCCCCCGCCACTCATGAGACGAAACCTCGACAGGCTCGCCGACATTACGCCAGGAGCGGCACTCATTTGTTCCTGCAGCGCAGAATAAAGGTTGAGTTCCTTTGTTCCCTGGTATCCCCCGAGCGTCGGATACAGAAAGGCCATAAGGATGTGATCCCGTTGGAAGCCCGGATTAACAGCCGCCAGCTTTTTCAGGCTTCGCACCATCAGTCCTGTTCCAACCAACAGGGACACGCAGAGCGCCACCTGGACCACGACGAGTCCCCCGCTCAGCTTTCGTTGTGCGTTGTTACCGGTCTCGCTTCTTCCGCCAGCCTGGAGCGAAGGAGCGGGATCCATGCGAGTGACGCTAAATGCCGGCGCTAGTCCGAACAGCAATCCCGACAAAATCGCCATGCCAGCGCTGAACCAAAGTACCCGTGCATCAATGCTGGAGTTGAGTGCAAGTGGATCGAATCCAGAGATGACGAAGCGCAAGAGCAAATCTGTTGCCCGGTTTGCTAATACGAATCCTAGGACTCCGCCGATCAGAGCGATGAGCAGGCTCTCGGTCAACAGATGACGCATCAGCCGCGCCCGGCTCGCCCCAAGTGCGAGCCGCGTGGCGATTTCCTTGCTTCGAGAAATTGATCGTGCCAACTGGAGATTGGCCACGTTCGCGCACGCAATCAGGAGAACGAATCCGGCGACCGCCATCAGAATATTCAGCTCGTGAGGCAAATCGTCCGGGAGTGAGAAGATGCCTCGGGCCGCGGAACGAAGCTCAACTTTCCGGTTTTGCAGTCTTTGCTGATTTGGATTGGACGTTTTAGGCCCAAGCTGCTGAGTCGCGTACTGCCGATCCATGACGCTCAATTCGGCAGTAGCTCGGCTGACAGTTGTGTCCGGTTTTAGGCGCCCCATGACTCCGACGGTCAGGTGATCATTCAAACGTACCTGCGGCCAATAGAACATCGGGATCCAAATATCCACGGCGTCTCCGAGCTCAATGCCGCGAAAGGACGGAGGCGCAACTCCGACCACACGAAATTGAATTTTTTTTAGAGCAACACTCTTGCCCAGGACACTGGGGTTTCCAGCGAATCTTCTTTGCCAGTAGTCGTAGCTGATTACTGCAACCGGTGGTTGTCCGGCGTGATCATCTTCGGGAAGGAACGCTCGACCGAGAATCGGCTTGACTCCGAGCACGGAGTAGAAATTTGCTGAGACGCATTGCCCGAATAAGTAATCGGTCTCTCCGTTCACACTCGCGAGAAACCGCGTCGTGTCGAATGCGAATACCGGGGAGAATGACTGGCTATGATCGCGGATCGCTTCGAACTCCGGATACTGGAAGCCGATGTCAGATCCCTCGGATGTTGTGATCTCGGGAAAGAACAGTTGCTGTGGTTTCTCGACTGTCAGGGTTCGCAAAATCACCGCGTCGAGCAAACGAAACATAGCGGAGTTCAGTCCGACGCCCAGCGCGAGGGTGAGAACAGCAACTGCCGCGAAGCCAGGACTTCTGCGCAATTGGCGCAGTCCATATCGCGCATCTTGAATAAGGCTCTCCATGCGGCTTGCTCATTCATTTCTCAGCGCAATTACCGGATCGACTCGACTGGCACGATAGGCCGGGATTAGGCACGCCAATAGCGCGATCATGCCAAGCAATACGGCCACGCCAGCGAAGGTCAGCGGATCAGACGGCTTCACCTGGTAAACAAGACTGGCGACAACCTTTCCCAGCGCCAACGCACCACCGATTCCGATCGCAACACCAAGCAACGCTGGCTTCATTCCTTCGATAAGGACCAGGCGCAAGACATCGGTCAGGCGAGCTCCAAGTGCAAGTCGAATACCGATCTCCGGAACTCGCTGTCTGACGCTGTACGAAAGCACGCTGTAGATTCCAATCCCAGCCAGCAATACCGCGAGAGCGGCGAAAACGCCCAGCAGGAGCATGTTGAAGCGAGGCTGCAAGAGAGAATTCGCAACCAGATCGTCCATCGTAAAGATGTCGCGAACGGGAATATCCCTGTCGACTTCGTGGACGGCGTTCGTCACCGCGGACACCATACTCCCCGGCGATGTCGTTGAGCGCACAACCAGTGTCATCGGGAACGAACGCCAGTCAAATTCGGCGGATTTTGCGAGCTGGCCGAGCGGGACGTAGAGAGTGGTCGAGGGGCGAGCCTGGTCCAAACTGTCGAGCTTGACGTCGCCGACTACACCAACGACTTCGCGAACCTGCGCCGGTGAGAAGGTGAGTGTCAGCCGCTTGCCAATTGGATTTTCACCGGGCCAGAAGCGCTCAGCCATCGATTTGCTGATCAGGATGGCTGCTGGCCTACCGGCAATATCTTCGTCATTGAGGTCCCGCCCTCGAAGAATTGGGGTCTGCATCGACCGCATGTATCCAGGGCTGATGAGTCGCACGTCAACTTCCGGCTGGTCGGCCATTGCCACCACGGGCTGACCTTCAATCTGAATCGGCTGATGCGAGCCCCCATTGTTGAGCGGGACGTCATCGGCAACACCGGCAGACTCGACACTCGGCAGTGCCCTCACCTTCTGGAGTACCTGGTCGAAGAACTGGATCTGCTGCTCCGGCCCCGGAAATTTGGACATGGAAACGGCGGCCGTCATGGTTAGCACCCCGTGAGACTGAAAGCCAGGAGCGACGTTCTGAAGCTCGTGGAGACTTCTGATCATCAATCCCGCGCCAATCAACAGAATCAGCGATAGTGCAACCTCAGCGACCACCAGAACACTGCGTGTGGCACGGCGGCCGGAACTCGCATCGGTTCGGCCAAGGCCTTGCTTTAAAGCGTGGTTCACATCGGACTTCGCCAGGCGCAGAGCCGGAAGAACTCCCGCAAAAACTCCGGTCAACACAGAGAGGCATACTGTGAATGCGAGGATCTTCCAATCGAGCCCAGCCACGACAGAGCCAGGAAGTTGATTTGCAAGAAATGCGAGAACGAAGCGTTGGCCGAAATGGGCAACGATCAGACCTAGGACTCCTCCGATCAAGGCAAGGGTTACGGACTCGGTCAAAATCTGTCGCACGACGCGTCCGGAACTCGCGCCTAGTGCGGTCCGGATCGCGATTTCTTTCTGCCTGCTGAACGTCCTGGCAAGCGAAAGATTGGCAACATTTGCGCACGCGATCAGAAGGACAAAACCAACGGCACCGAGTAGCACCAGTAACGCTGGGCGAACGTCATTGACCATGTCCCGGTGGAGCGGCACGACCAGCGCACCCCATCCCTTGTCGTCGACCGGATAGAGTTGCTCCAAACGGCTGGAGATCGTGTTCATCTCCGCCTGCGCGCGCTCGAGATCGACTCCCGGCTTCAGACGCGCGATGACAATCGAGTGGTGTTCTCCTCGCACCGCGCGCTCTTTATCGGTCCACCCCATCGGCATCCAGACCTGGGCGAACTCGGGAAAGCGAAAACTATCGGGCATCACTCCGGCGATCTGAAAGTTTTGCCCGTCCATCGTGACGTTGGTTCCAACAACTGCGCGGTTCGAGCCGAAGTGCTCCTGCCAAAACCGGTGGCTGAGCATGAGGACGTTGGTACGTCCTGGCTGGTCTTCTTCCGGGGCAAAGCTACGCCCGAGCATTGGCGGCACTCCCAGCGTCTCAAAGAAACCGGCGCTGACAGTGCCGGCAATCACTTGTTGTGGTTGGGCGACGCCCGTTAGAGTCAGCAGGCGGCCGCTGTAAATCGCCATTTGCTCGAAAACATGGTTTTCGCGCTGCCAATCGATGTAGTTGGCTGCGGAAACAGAAAACCGGTCGATGCCCGGAAAGCTTTTTGCCGGAGGTTTGTGCCAAACCCGTACCAGACGGTCAGCATTTCGGAACGGCAGAGGCCGAAGCAACACCGCGTTGACTACGCTGAAGATCGCCGTATTCGCGCCGATCCCGAGGGCCAGCGTGATGATCGCGACCGCGGTGAACCCCGGGTTCTTGAAGAACTGCCGCGGCACCAGGCGCAGATCTTGCAGCAGGCGGTTCATGCGCCCACATCCGCCAGCAGTTTCTTGAGCTCTTCTTCGGCGACAACTTTACCATCGAACAAATGGACTTCCCTCTGCGCATGTTTCGCAAATCGCGGATCGTGCGTCACCATGCAGATCGTCGCGCCCTCGCGATGAAGGTCAGCCAGCAACTCCATGACAGCTTCGCCGTTTCTTGAATCCAGGTTTCCGGTCGGCTCGTCCGCCAGCAGGATGGACGGCTTTCCGCCGAGCGCACGCGCCACAGCGACGCGCTGTTGCTGACCGCCGGAGAGCTGTGATGGATAATGCCGGACACGGTGGGCCATGCCGACGCGCTCGAGTGCTTCCATCACGCGCGTCTTACGTTCCGCGGAAGGCATCTTCTGGCGATACGTCAGCGGCAACTCTACGTTCTCGTAGACGGTCAGATCGCCAATGAGATTGAAGCTCTGGAAGATAAAGCCGATCTCCTGATTGCGAATGCGCGCCCGCTCGGCGAAATCCAGATTTTCCACCGGCTTGTTGTTCAGCATGTACTTGCCACCAGTCGGCGTATCGAGCAACCCGATAATGGAGAGCAGTGTCGACTTGCCGCACCCCGAGGGCCCGGACATCGCCACGTACTCACCCTTGTTTACAGAGAGATGGACTCCGGAAAGCGCATGAGTCTCAATCTCATCGGTGTAGAAGACCTTGGTCATGTCAGAAATCTGGATCAGGGATTGGCTATCGTCTCTCATGAATGATCTGCCTCTGTTTCGTGAATTTTTTTGGTTCAGTCCTGAAGCCGGATGCGATCGGTATTATCCCAGCGTGACATGTCGGAAAGCACCACCGTTTCTCCCTCATGCAAGCCTTCGAGCACCTGAATCGAATTTACGGACGCGCGTCCCACTTTTACCGGAACACGCGTAGCGTCGTGCCCATCCGCGTCGAGCTTGAAGAGACTGATCGTGCTGTCTTCCTGGCCGAACGCCGGACGCCCCACATACAAGACGTTGTCCAGTCGTTCGAGATCGATGGTGCCGTCCACACTGAGATCGGGCCGCGCGCCTCTCGGCAACTCTCCCGTTAGTTTGACGTCGACGGTCACTGTTCCGTTTTGCACACCCGGATCCACGCGCATTACGGTCCCGGCGATCACGCCGTTATGGGTGTCCACTGA
>Ga0126379_10000720_pt1 | contig 18744 bp, 25 predicted proteins | sample PanSoiMetPlot_24_FD_92640 | JGI IMG/M metagenome (GOLD analysis project Ga0126379, IMG submission 92640) | Tropical forest soil microbial communities from Panama - MetaG Plot_24 | ecosystem: Environmental > Terrestrial > Soil > Tropical forest > Bulk soil | place: Panama | collected 2016-02-17
ATTCGCCGAAGAACGCCATCCCGTATGTTTCGATGGTCGATGCGGGAACCATCGAGCTGGTGCGGAGCGCTGGGGCAAAAATTGCGACCTCGGCGGACCTGGTACAGAAGTATGAGGCGTGCTGGAGCAACTCGCAGCTCGAATCGCATATGGCCGCGGGACGCGCCATCGATCAGATTGTGCAGGGTGCGTTCGCGCAAGCGGCTGAGGGCGTGAAGAAGGCTGCGCCGCTGTCGGAATACGATTTGCAACAGTGGATTCTTCGCCAGTTCGAGGAAGCAGGCATCACGACGGAGGAAGGTCCGGACATTGCCGTGAACGCGAACGCCAGCGATCCTCACTATGGCCCGAAGAAGGATAGTGCGGCTCCGATACGCGAAGGTGACCTGTTGCTTGTGGATGTGTGGGGAAAGCAGAAGGCCGAAGGAAGCGTGTACTACGACGTGACGTGGATGGGCTACCTAGGCAAGAAAGTGCCGGAGAAATATGCCAAGGTATTCCAGGTGGTGCGCGACGCTCGTGACGCTGCTGTAGGATTGATTCGCTCTCGCGTCAGAGCCGGGAAGCCGTTGCAGGGTTGGGAAGTTGACAATGCCGCGCGGCGGGTTGTGGACAAAGCCGGCTTTGGCAAATATTTCTTCCACCGCACCGGCCACAACATCGGCACAACCGTTCACGGAAATGGCGTCAACATGGATGGACTGGAGACACGTGACGAACGCCACCTGATTCCGCAAACCTGCAATTCCGTGGAACCGGGGATTTATTTGAAGGAGTTCGGCATGCGAACTGAGGTGGACGTTTATGTCGATGAGAAAGACGCGCGTGTGACCGGCGCAATCCAAACCGAGATACTCGCGCTGCTGGCTTGAGTTCGTAAAAGAGTGAATGTATGGCAGAAGAATTGATTGACCACACAATCGAAGGAACAAGCCAGCATGCTCAGCAGGCGCCCGAGGTTCTGAACGAGCATCGCGCCTGGGCCATTGGAATTGCGGGCTGGCTGGTGCCGGGACTTGGCCACGCACTGCAACGAATGTGGGGGCGAGCGGGGGTGGTGTTCCTTGCGGTGGGACTGTTGGTGATCACTGGCGCGCGGATGAGGGGAAACGTGTTTACGTCGAAAGGGAACGATGCCTTTGACACCCTGGGATATGTCGCGGATCTGGGGACAGGCAGCTTTTATCTGGCAGCGCGAGCTTTGGAAGTAAATGGCGCCGACGTTTCACACGCCGGTGGCGACTACGGGACGCGATTTCTGGCGACGGCGGGCGTGTTGAACCTGCTGGCGGCTTTGCATGCCTTTGAGGCCGCGCGGGGGCGGAAGGCGTGAGCGTGACTGGCAGTCTTACGCTGACACATATTCAGGCTTTTCTGTTTTTTGCCGCAGTCATTTCCGTAGCGTTCGGCTATCTGGGAAGGCGCCAGCCAAAAGATCGCTTGAAATATATCTTGTGGTCCTTCTTCCTTTTCCTGGTAGTCGGAATTGGAATCGGCTGGGCCATGTATCCATTTTCTCGCTAGAAGAGAGGCTGAGGTTCGGTAGTCTCTTGATTAGTGCTACCCGTGGAGCTAGTGCGGCGAGTGCTTAGTTCTTTCCCGTGTCAATGATAGGAGCCGGCCAGTGGTAAGTGCTCGCCTCCACAGATGTGTAATTGGCGTCCAGCGTGGTCTCCAGCAAGTCTGGCGCTGATTGCGGCGCGAAGCCACTATGAGAAGGATCAGCGCAACCGGGCGACTTTCTGCTGGAAACCGCGCACCATCATCGTGTGCTTCCCCGGGCTCGACGGCACCCTCCCGTCGGCACTTTTTTGTGAGCGCCAGTTCAGCTCGTACCCGGATTACTGTCAGATGGAGTTGCGCTGGCAGGCGGCGATGCCGCACGTAGTGCAGGTCAATTCCTGCCACTCGGATACCGAGGTCGCGGGGCCTCGTACTACGAGCGATTGTCCTAATTGCAGAAACTCTATGCGGCGATACGTGCCACAGGAAGATCGTTAAGGAAAAAAACTATTCTTTGCAACCTGCCACGGGAAGTAGAATGGAATTACGATCTGACGGGAGAGGCCACCCACCGTGAAACGAGGCGATCTGCAGGACACGGTCTTCAAGACCTTTCTGAAGATTGTCGAGAGACTGAACCTCCAGTGGGCATCCGCCCCTTAGGAGTAAAGTGATGTCGACTGGTACTGAGAAGGTGACAGACCTAGGGCCCAAACCACGCGTTCTGCGGATATTCATCAGCTACGCTAAAGAAGACCAGAAAATCGCAATCGCAGTTTACAACGCAATCCAAACAGCGCTGGGAGCGTTTGCTGACGTTTTCATCGACGATGCGTTAAGATTCGGGCTAAAGTTTCAGGATGAAATCAAGAAGAGACTAGACCAAACAGACGTCTTGGTGGTGATCTACTCGGCTGAGTTGAAGCCCAGCCATAGTTTCACCGGTATGGAGCTTGGCTATTTCATGCGCGTAATCGAGCGTGAAACAAGTTTTTCTAATTTCAAACGGAGGATCATCCCCATCTATGTCGACGGTCCACCGGATACGCTTTCGGATATAGAAGGAATAAACATCGGAATTTCTCGATCAACCTTGGCCATGACGTTTGAGGAGTATGAAGCTACCCTAACCCTCGATGCCGACAATCGAATGGTCAAATTCCTGCAGGAATTTCAGGAAATAGTAGATAAGATTCGGGAGAAGAACGGGTTCCCGAAGGTTCCACAGAGTCCCGACCAACAGGATGTGTTAGAGCTAGTCCGAAAAATGCAGTTAGCCATTTTTGGTCACTTGAGGACGAACCCGGAATCAACGCTTAAGCCCCAGAAACAGATCATTATCAGTACAAACGATGTCGCGCTCGAGGCCTCGGGAGATGATCTGCCCGCAGATGCCGTTCTGACGCCAGTAGGAAGTGGGAATCCGATGTCGGTCTTCGGTCTTCCAAGCACTGAGACGACATGGGGCGATTTTCAACGGCTTATCAGAAATGCGAAGTTTCGAGATTCGTGGATCGACGCAATTACGAGTGTGGTCACTTCCTCTCTCCAGAGCCAGCTGGAGGTTGACAACAGCCAGGTAATCGTGTCGCAGGATGAGAAACACGCATTCCGCGTCATCTTGACCTCCGGAACGAAATACTTCAACGGCGTCAGAGAGTTCAATCTTTACTTTGTAGAATATCTAAGACGGGGAGACTTCGGTGATCAATCGACGACGCTGCTTCTCAAAGGACTTGAGCTCTCCTGCCGCTTCCGGTTCTTGTTCCTGGAGCGAAATAGCGAATTTTCAAGTATGAGCATCAGAATCGCTAACCCGGCTGCCATCCGAGATGTTGCCCGTAAGGTAGAGCGAGAAATGAATTTACTTGTGAGGGATGCGCTTGAAGTTGGGTTGGACAAGGCTAACGTGTGGGCCGATTTTGTTGATTGGCCATGCCTGGCGCGGATGAACCAGGCGTGGCAGCCAATAGAGTTGAAGATACGCGATAACTTAACGGAGATCAGAAAATGCCGTCAAGACTCAGAGACTCTGCCGGCGCTTCGCGAATCGTTAGCCGCCTCTATTCAAGAACTTGAGACCACTTTCAAACCGCTTAATGCCGAGCTAATTGACGAATTAACAGATAAGCTGAAACAGTACATTCACGAGTAATTCAGTTGCGGCAACTTGACGGCGACTGCGCTACCAAGCGAAACGGCACGGCTGGATGCACTAACACTGACGGCGAAGCCAAACGTCGACTACCGAAACTCTTGGCATTCTGTCGAACTGCGAGCCGCAACTCCGATCGACACCCCCGAGTGGCAAATAGAACGAGTGTCTGTGGTCTGATCAAGCGCAGACAGCAAGGGCCTCCATGATGCCGATTCGCAGTCTCGCGCACATTTTTCGTAAGCGACTAATGTAATTCGCGTATTCGGTTGTTGCTGGCTTCAGGATGGGGATGTCAGGGTCGGCGTCTTTCGAGAGCGTGAGGAAATTCATGATGTGCGGCGTGGTTCTATCCCCGCGTAGCTCCGTGCAGCAGAATATCTCCGAATAAGCAAAGTAGCGCAACGAGCGACAGCAGCCAGACAACACGAGGTAGCTTTCGCGTCAGGTATCCCATCAGTTCGGCTGGGCTTTCCTGGAAATCAGGGTAAATTCCTTGGCTGGCGTCAGGGGCAAGTCAGAGCCATCATCGTCCCACCTGATGCTGACAAAATCATGCTGGTTAGCCTCTATTCTAACTTTTGTCACCGTGCCCCGTTTTTCAAATTGATTCTTGACGTAATCGCCGGAAAAAGGAATTTCACCAGTTGCGTACGGCATGGTCATCTCTGATAAAAGGTGGGGCCACGGTAGCGCTCCGGTCCATCGGTCACACTTTGCGGCCCCTATCTTGGAGTTAAAGGCCTATAGCAACACGTTTTTGTGTGGGTCGAGCGGAGATTTATCGCCGCTTACCGCATCAAGAGAACCGGGAGTACAGAGCAATCATCGCGGCCAAATATCCTTCCCATGGACCCCATGGAAGAAAGGAACAGGGTCAGAGCGCCGGTCCGTCCAGAGAGATGGTCGCCCTGACCCATCTCTTTAACCTCTATCCGCCTTGTACGCCTCGGTGTGGTTTGAGTCAATTACGCTTTTCCTGCCCTTATGTGGCGCGCAAGCGGAGAGGTACGTCGCAACTGTGCCGATGACGGGAATACCACTAGGCGTGGCGCGCGAGGTGCCTCCATTCGCTCCGGATGAATTGATAAGGCTGCTTAAGGAAGAGTCCGAAGCTTAACCCACCACAGCCGCAGAACGGATCCACGTAAGAACTTGACGCCCAGGGGCGCGTAGTGAAATAACCAGGGGAAATAGCAACATGCCCCGGCGTAAGTGACGGTACTATGAGCACCAAATTTGCGAATGCTGGATTTCTTTGCTTTATTCTCTGTCATTGTTTTCTCCTAAGCGGTACCGTTAGACGCATCCAAGCACCGCAGTTCCATGTAGCCACATTTATCCGAACAAGAAAAGTAAGGCAGCCAGCGGACGCCATCCAGGCAACAAGAAGGGTCTTTCGCATAATCTGGGTCTCCTAATTACCGCACGTCTTCATCGCTTCATCGCAAAAATCTGCAATTCGCAGCAGCACTTGTTCTTTCTTGAGTTTGACTAGGATAGCTTGCGAAGATACGTTCTCAGCCTTCTCGTTAATCAGGCAAGTTGGACCGAGACAAAACCACGAAGCCTTGTCAGCAGCGCTCCCAGACGTGGGCAATCTTCTTGAGCAACCCCGGAGAATTCCAACCCCATTCCGCTAGCGCCCTGCACATGGCGCACAACAGCCTTGGTTCTAATCTGGCCTTCTTCGACGAGAAAATCAATCTGTGCTTTGGCTCCAACAGGCTGAGGTTGATGTGTCTCAACAAAAATTCCCCCAAGACTCAGATCCCGAATGCAGGAAACATCACTACGTCCCGCGAAACTCCAATACACTCGAACCCCTTCCGAAGTTTTGACGCGCGCAGTCTTTCTCCGGGAATAGGATGGCAACTGTGATAGGGATTGCATTTAAGACCGCTGACCCTACTGAGGGGGAAGTCTCAGTTCAGAAAAGGTTGAAGGCCACGTACGCCTTATGGCTGAATCACTTCGAAGATATATTCGAAATAAGCCCACAGCGCTGCTTCAGCCGTTCAAAGCTCCTGATTGGTAGTGCCTCAAACTGCTCCTAATTTGAAGAGGCTCCCACCCTTGCGGGAGAGAGCCTCTCAACTACGACAGAATGCAAAACCTGCGCTCTCATTCTGCCCGGAGAGAGCCCAGAGCAAACTGCCGCAAAACCGAGTCGGACACGATCACGCTGCAGGCATCCGCATTCCTTCGATTTGCCTGCGAGATTAGTGAATGGCGGAAGAACTGTCCATCCCGTCTCGAGGGTATTCAGAAGCGTATTTCACGGGTTTGCGCGTTATCGTACATTTTGCTCCTAGTACTCGATTCCGCGTTGTGAGTTGGCCAGTTCAGATCCGCGCAAACACCTTGCGCTTCTTCTGCTTGATTAAAACAAAAACGTCCCACTCGGCGTGAACCGGTGGAGCTTTGTGCTTCTAACAGCGAGCGATCTTCGTCAAAGTGTTGCTGTATCATACTGTCCGCATATTCCTGCTCGACCTTGCTCCAACGTGCCACAGGCACGTTCACTAGATTGATAATCTCTGGTTTTTGCTTGCTCATGTTGTTCAACTTGTGCCATTCGATCAGATGGCGGTGTATCGCGACGCAAGCCCAGCCTTTGACTCATCTCGGTGTCACTGCTGATCACACCGTGATCGATGTGGCCAAGATCGCGGGTGGAATTATTTCCGGCATGAAAACTCCGTCGCTTCTAACCTCAACTCCAACACGACCTGAACCACCGAAAGCGGCTGAACATGCCGCCTTTGCATTTGGTAAACGCCTTGCGATTCATCTCAAAGGTATTTCTATTCCTATTTCTATTTTCAGGAGAGGCAACGATGGCAAACGAAACGTATGACAGTAGCGAAGGGTATATTGTCCTCCCTGTGCTGCACCCGAGCAGCGATTTACACAACATTTCCGTCGCAGAGGATACCCCCGACCGCGGATCTACACTCCGCGCGGCCAGTGAGTATTCACACCCAGCGATTGAGGTACACGAAAAGCAACGTACTGCCGACGATGCGCTCGAGAAGTCAGACAGCTTACGTGTAAGACGGCTGCGAGTTTATGGATGGCACCTCGCGCCGGTGAAGGACACCGAGAAGCATCAATAGATGCTCAAGGAAATCCTGGAAGAGTGGGATGGAATCCTGCCGGAGATGACACCCACGGCAGTGCTCACGTTGTCACAGCTGTGAGTGCCCCTTTCGCGCTACATGCGCACCCCGATAGCGTTGACCCTAAAGTCAGCCAGCTCAGACCGGGAAGCCCATTTGAGCGCGCCCGAGATCCGTCAGATCCGCCTCGGTCGCACGACCTTTGAAGTGGACTTCCAAGTCCATGACGGCGAAATCGGGGGCCGAACGTCCTTGGAGAAAGGCTTGCCTTTGTTTCGGAAGGTATGCGCGATTCTTCGGGCAGTCGGGCGCAGAACCGATGTAGATGACACTCGCGTACTCGTTGCCTGTGTGCTCGTCGCCGACCGCGTGGCAGATGTCTGTGTGCCAGAACACGGTGTCGCCGGGCATGACCTCCGGAATCGAGACCAGGCCGGCGATGAGATCGGGATGCCACTCTGGGCTGACCCCCAGCGCGCGGCCTGGTGCCGCGCCGCACAGATCAGCCTCGTCCACGTCGTCCTGGAGCGCGCGAAGGAGCACGTAGGCTATGCCTTGTGCGATCGGAATGAGTCGTAGAGTGCCGTCTTTCGGCCCTTGGCGTGTCAGCGCTGTCCAGCCCTGATAGGTGCGGAACATACTGCACACAGCCGGCGATGGAATCTCATGGGTATTTAGCCGGTGCGTGGCGTCGAATGGGTCATAGCCGCGCCAGTCACCGGCGAAGACGTTCTCGTATACCTTCTGATAGCCGGGGTCAATCCAGCGCTCAACAGTGCCCGCGTCCATGTGTGGGGAGAGTCCAAGCGTCTTGTCTCCCGGCTGCCGCCGGCGCACACGGTCAGCATACGTGCACTGCCGGTCGGGATTGAAGACGCCTTCATATTTCCACAGGCGATCGAGAAAAGCACGCGTCTCGGCGAGCCCCGCGTCCTGGCGCGCCATGATCTGTGGCCTGGACCAGTAGACGTTGAAGACTTGCGGCTTCCCAGCTTTCAGCGCGGAGAAGTATTTGTCGAGACTCCGCTTCTCGACTTCTAGTTGTTCGTAGTGGTTCGTCTCGAGATACTCGCCGACTTCCGCGAACCAGTCACGCGCGAGATCGGCCCGGAACACTCCACGAACCACCGCACAACCGGTTTTCCGGATAGCCTGACGGATTGCCTCGGGTACAGTATTGTTCCTTATATCGGGATAATTGAGCTCCGGCATCACGGCGCGTCCTGCAGCGACCTCCCTGAGGATGATGTCGACAGCTCGCTTGACGTAATCCCTCACGTCTTCATAGGCACGGTTCAAGACCTCGCGACGCGGTGCGAGCTTGCGCTTGAACGCGGTAATCTGGTCACGTACGTCGACTTCAGACCTCTCAGCCGCCCTGCCAATTGCCATAGTTTATCCCCCTTCGTCCCAACCCTCGAAGCCATTCATCCGGGCCGACGAACGCCGTTCGACGTTCTGCGAAGATTCCTTTATAGTGATTCAGAGGGATTCTACTCCTGAATTTCGACGGCGTCGCTAGTCTCCTGATAACGCCGTTTTCGTCGCGAACTAACTGGCATCAGGAAACCAGTTCTGTCTGAGGCTGGTAGAGCGAAGATTGCGAAAGCAGCCAAAAAGCGGTGGGCAAAGGTTAGAGCACAAGCAAAAAAGGCAATGAAATAGTTGAGAAAGCGAATGTGAAACAATCGCGTATCTGGCGCATTGTTACGCGGGCGGATTTTACCTGCTTTACGAGAGTGAGCCGAGTCTCACTTTCGGAACCGACCTGGTGGCAGGGAAGCGAGCGGATCGGGGAAGCGCGTTGCGATTGGGAACCTGCGAAAGATTTCTCGGAGTTCCACCGAGGTCGACCGAATGCCGGGGCAAGGGCGAATCTCTGATCAAGCAGGCGGCCGCCAGCATCTGGTAGAGGGCGCGACGGTGTGGTTGCCGACGAATTGAGCGGAGATTTGCGATTGGCCGAGATATGGACGTGTCCGGCGTTCGTCCTTCCGGTGAATCATGCGTCTGATGGTTGTTAAAGTAGGCCCTGAAGTCGAGCAGCCTGTCGCCGAGGTCTGCTGTCGTCCAGAACTAAGTGTGATCCAGATACTTGTCCCTCGGCAAAACTGGAGCCCTCTGTGAAGTCAATAACATAGCTGCTGCCATCTCAGCACGGCTCTGTTATAAATCGTGACCATTGCTTCGCTTCGTCGGGCTCTGCTTGGGAATGCTGGGCCGTCTCTTTCGCAGGCGGCGAAGTCTCCTTCTCGAGAATTCTGCTTTGCGTCAGCAACTCGTCACGCTGAAACGTCGACATCCTCGCCTGATCCTCGGCCTGCTCGATAAGCTTTTCTGGATAATCGCTCGGAGCGTCTGGTCGCCTTGGAAAGATTCTCTCATTCTGGTCATCCCGGAAACTGTCGTGTGCTGGCACCGGACAGGCTAGGGGATGCGCATCTGGATTGACGGTGTTCCTTGCAGTTTTGTGGATGTCTTTCAAATGGCTGAGGAAGAATTAAGAGAATCTGCAACCTGGCGAGGCTTGCCTAGAAATCAGGGTGAACTCCTTAGCTGGCGCCAGCGGCGAGTCAACGCCGCCATCGTCCCACCTGATGGTGACAAAATCATCTCCGTTGGAAGCCATTCTCAGTCTGGTCACCGTGCCCGCTTCCTCTAACTCGTTCTTGACGTAATCGCCCAGAACTGGAGTTTCGCCGTTCGCGTATGGCATCGTCGCATCCGCCAGCAATGAAGTTTTCAGGCCACAGCAGTTTTCCAGCCAACTGGTCAGCTACCGGGGCCCTCTCGTACAGTTAAAGGAACGTATTACCAACGCGGTTTGTACGGGTCAAGTCCTGATGAGCTTGCCGGAGATGTGGATCCCGGACTCAAGTTTCCGGTAAGGCGACCACACAGGCAGTAAGAATCGTGACGTTCGGCCGATTGCTGGTGAAGCGCTTTGTCAAGAGTTACGTGGTGCCCTCTCTAGCTGAGTCTAAAGTTTCGCAGCAGCCAACATTTTTCCGGCCAGATCACGAGCGAGGTACTTTTGCAAGACAATCCGTGTCTCGGGATTGGCGGCCAGGTAACGGTCGAGCGGCTCAACCTCCCATCGCATGCACCGAACAGGTTCTACTACCATGGCATCTACATCGGCTGTGACGCCACTCAAGAGAAGCGCTGAGCCCACAATTTGGCCCGCGACGAGCTCCCCGAAGACACGATCATCTCTCGTGGCCCGCACTTTCCCGCGAACAATGACCGAGATTGCCTCAACACTTTTGTCACGCTCCAGCATTCGCTCACCAATTTCCACAGTTGTCCACGCTCCGATACTCAGAATCTGCAGGACTTTCCGAGACGGCAAATCCGGGAAGGCGAGCCGGTGAATTTCCTCCTCTTCAGGCGTCAATTTAACCGGACGTCGCTCGACAAAAAGACGCCAAGACTGGAACGAATTGATCGCAGCAAAGACGCTACTCCAAATGATTGGCTCCCAGAGGGGTTCCGGCTGCAGTATGAAATACGGCAGCGCGATCAGCGAGGCCGCCACCGCAAACAACCTCAGCCAGAGAATGTCGCGAACGCTGTACGCTACCAACAGCAGGATGTTTGCGGCGTGCAGGAAATAGCTCGGGTTAAGTAGACCCATGTTTGTAATCTCCCTCAATGGCAGTCGGAACTTATTCTGCTGAGGCTGGTGGAGAGGGCAGGTCGTGCTACACGCTCCAGCTGAAGGCTTGTTAGAGACTAATCGTCGGTTAAGATCTTCGAATCGCTGTTGAGCTTGGTCTCGCAGCTAGTGAGGTCCTTTTTCTTTCCGACGTGACTGCGGAACTCGACTTTGCGAAGGCCTCGGGCATGCGAACGTGGCTCGTGTTGCGGCCCGGTGCGCCACTGCAGGCTACGTCCAGCCACGCGACCATTCGCAGTTTCGACGAAGTCTTTCCATTGGGCCCTCGTAACAATTCGCCAGACACAGCGTAACGGCGGAGTGATAAGGTGAGGAACCATAAAACTATTTCGATGAATTCAATGAGCTGGCAATTTTATTGAGCTTCTCGCTTGTCGCTAGCATATCATCCTTGAGCTTCAATCCCAGCTGAGCAGTCGCGGGGACCTCGATGAACGTTAGCATCTGCGCAATTCTATCCCCATCGTTCTCAAGTTTAATTGCGGTGTCGAGCAACTGCTGCCGAAGGATATCCTTAGCTTGCTTTCGGTCGGCTATGCATGAAATCGACCTGTAGACGCGTAACGTGAAATTTAATGCAAGCATTCGCTCGAATGCCAGTGAAGACGTAGTCTGAAGATAGTCCGCCGCCTCAAACTCTGGTCCAGTTGCACGTTGCTCCGCCGCATGGAAATCGTCGACATAATGGGAGTACGCTTCAAGTTCCGTTCCTAAGTCCGTAATGGTTGCCTGCCTATTCTGTGGTTCGGTTACGACTGGGGCAACAAGTAGGAGTGCAAGGCCTAGGAAACGCAGTGCGATTCTCTTCATGTAACGGCTCCTGGGTGGCGTACGGCCCATCTAGGAAGACAAATATAAATGGTGAAGGCCGATATGTCTCGCATGCTGCCAAGAAACACAAATAAACATTGAATACCCCGCGTGCTAGGCTTACTTCATCCTCAGCTCTCGCCATGAAATGAACAGGTCAAAATGAGTTCAGACTTAAAACTTGATGTGACCGTGAAGCTCTTGAAGGTTGCTGGCGATAAGCGATGTACATATTTCTCCACCACTACGAGGAGAGGGAATGCGCATCTAGATTGACGGTGTTTCTTGCAGTTTTGTGGATGTCTTTCAAATGGCTGAGGAAGAATTAAGAGAATCTGCAGCCCGGCTAGGCTTGCCTAGAAATCAGGGTGAACTCCTAGCTGGCGTCAGCGGCGAGTCAACGCCACCATCGTCCCACCTGACGGTGACAAAATCATCTCCGTTGGAAGCCATTCTCAGTCTGGTCACCGTGCCCGCTTCCTCTAACGCGTTCTTGACGTAATCGCCCAGGACTGGAGTTTCGCCGCTCGCGTATGGCATCGTCGCATCCGCCAGCAATGAAGTTTTCAGGCCACAGCAGTTTTCCAGCCACGTGGTCAGCTACCGGGGATTGTGGTTACCGAAAACTCCGTCTGATCTGAAAACACAGGGTTCCGATCATTCGTGAGATCATGGTGGCTATCATGATGAGCTCTCCTTTTCTAGCCTTTTTCGCTTTGATAGCCGCCACCTTTCGAGCCCTTGCCCTACGACTTTACGGGTAAGGGCTTAATCGGGAACAGCGGCGCGAATTGAGCGTTCGCGGAGAACACCGACTGAATGACCGGTTGCCTGTCCGCCGTCCTACTTGATGCCAATCACCATCGACTCCGAGCCAACCAAGTGTTCCACGCGAGTCTCACGGAACCCGACTTTTTTCATCCAACCCATACAATCCTGGCCCGTGTAGTCGAATCCGCCGGGTGTTTCAATCAGCATGTTCAGACTCATCAGCAAACCGAAGGCATTTTGCGACCGGTCATCATCAATGATCGATTCGTAGATGACAACGGCGCCGCCTGGGTTGAGCGCTTCATACGCTTTGCGAAGGAGCATTTTCTTCTCCTCCAGATTCCAGTCGTGCAAGATGTGGCCCATCGTGATCGCATCCACCTTCGGTAGGGGATCTTCGAAGAAATTGCCCGGGTGAAAAGAGAGATGGTTGTTGAGGCCGTGTTGGTCCACATATTCCGCGAAAATAGGCCCTACTTCAGGAAGGTCGAAACCAAAGCCGTTCAGGTGTTTATTCGCGAGCGCTATCTGCACGGCCAAGTCGCCCTGCGCGGTCCCAACATCGGCGAAGGTGCGGTATTGTCCCCACGGACCCTTTCTTGCGATGGCTTGATTCGCGCCCCGGCTGATGCCTGTCATCGCCGCGAGGAACGTCTTAAGCCGGGCGGGGTCAGCGTAGAGGGCGTCGAAAGGCGAACCAGTTCCTCCATCCTTTGCTTCATTCTGTTGTTTGCCGGTTCGGAGCGCTACGGTGAGATGGCTCCAGTGCTCATAGAGGCGCTGGTTTGCCATTTCCAGCATGCCGCCAATGTATGTGGGCTTGTGCTTGTCGAGGTATAAATCGGTCGCAGGTGTATTCGCATACTTCCCGTCCACGCGACGCAAGAAACCCAGTGCTACCAAAGTATCGAAGAAATCGCGCGCGGCTCGCGGGTGGATCCCAAGACGATGCTGAAGCGCTTCCAAGTCCTCCGATCGCTTTGCCAGTTCCGTAAAGACCTCCATCTCCACCGCGCTTAGCAATGTCTTTGAAGACCAAAATCCCAATCCCACCTGCATGATGTGTTCCTGATTGGGGCCGGCGTGCTCAGTCATTTTCAAATCCTCCGTAGGGTGATTTGCGAAGGCGCGCATCGTAACAGCGCACGGGGCTGATAAGAAGGCTCCGCGTCCGATTCAACTTAGCCTGCAGGTAACCTTTCCTCTATGATGCCCGAAGTCGCCTAACCGCTCATGTTCTTGCTAGACTGCGTCGCCGCGTTCGACACTTGCTCTGCGACACTGCAACGTCCGCCTTCCGAATCCAAGGATTGTGTAGGGGTACCTCCGAAATCCTGTTTCGTCGTAGGCATGCTGAACTGCACACTTTTCGCGCTCGTTTCCTGATAGAACTCTTCCAGATTACTGACGATAAAACCGAGCTCCACGCTTCCCACGGGATTCTTTTCTGACGCACGATGTAAGCCCAACGACGTTTCGCCTGTAGAGAATTCGCTCCAACCGGGCGACTGGAATCTCAACGGAAAGCCAAGAACGTCAAAATAAGATTTCACTGCACGGCCCAGTATCCGCTACAAACTTAATTGTGTAGCTGAGTCTCCGGTTCGACGCCTCCAGTGGTCCAAAGAATAACCTTTATCAATGTAAGATTCCAAGCATGTTCTAGCTTGTAACGCTCCGTTACCGGTGCTCTCGACTGTCTTCGTTCAGGTGCTAATCGCATTTGTGGTGTTTCCAGCGTTTGCTTTCGCATATCGTTCAGGAAGTACGCGGCAGAGGTGCAGAGCAGCGCAAGCGAGATCCACGAAATGCGCGATGCGGGGAATCCGAACGTATCGGTTCCACCGAGAACCGCTGACGGGGCAACGTTCTGCGAGTTGTTGATCGCCCGCATGCATCAGCATGGTCAAGAGCAGGCTGCCGTTGGTGCGCGCGTACAGCCAAGCAAACGCCACGGACATCGCGGTCACCCGCAGCACGAACACCGGAAGCGCCTGCCGATAGGAATCGCCGTCGCGAATGAAAAACTGCGGCAGATGCCATGCGCCCCAGATGAACCCGGGCAGCACACTCGCGCTTCCTAGGCCGAAACGGTCCGCCAGTCGGGGAAGGGCATAGCCGCGCCAGCCGATCTCCTCTCGGCCTGAAACGGGGTCGACGATGCGATGGCAAAGGAATCAGGTACCACTGCGAGGTGTCAAAGCGCGGCCATGAATTGGTTGAGGCCCGGTAAATCATTGCAGCGGTTAGCGCAATCATGAATCCAAGTGCGAAGACGTAGTACTTCGTGGCGACGATCCACCTCGTAATTCTACGAAGGAGCGCGATCATGCCCGAGCGGCTTTCGGCGCGGAACGTAACGGCGAGGGCCGCCAATGCCGGAGCGAACGCCCCGAGCAACATCAAGGCGCCTCCCAACGGCGAGCCCGCCGGTATCGGCACGAAGGCGACGGCAAAGAAACAAATCCACATCAGCGCGAACGCCAGCGCGAAGAACACAAAGAGCGTACTTGCTGACGAAACGCGCACCGTCGGTTCGAGGGACTCGGCATCATGCAAGCAGCCTCAGATGAGGGAAAGACGCAACGGGCAAGGAGACAACTATGCCACTCCTCAGAGGCAGCGAAGACTGCGCAGTCAGCGCCTGGTAAACGCCAGTGATTTTTCGTCCGCGCGTTTACACCGAAACGCGAAATGGGGCAGGATATTCCGCGCGCGTTTGATGATCCGCCTGAAGGTGGCCGCTGGGGGTGCGGCGAAGGCGGTAGGGCTAGTTCCTATGGGATTTCTATCATGCGCGAATGGTAATTTCTTCGAGATTGGCGTCCGATGACACTACATGATGAACTGAGCTTAGCACGCGACGCATCCGCCGCCCAGCGGCTACGTTGTACGGTAGTCACTCCGCACCGCAAGAGCCAATCGGCTAAGCGCTTGAGATCTTTGGTGAAGGTTGCAAACACCCGGTCGGTATTATAAACCACACCACTGTCTACACGGCTTACTTCCGTTGCCTGTTGCTCGAGCATAAATTGCAAGAAACGCTTCGTCGAGCCAAGTTCCTTTCCGCTTTGCCCTGGGCCACCGGCTGGGCCCCGCTAGAGAGGCACTCCAATACCGAAAGGTGGAGCAACAGATAGGTCGAGCCGGGAATGGTGATTGAAGACCTGAACCAAAGGAGAGGGGAGTAGGACATGGAGCCCAAGCGCGAAAAGCGGCAGAACATCCAAAAGAAACTGGGGCTTCTCACCCCCGTCGTCGCTGCGGTCCCTAGTATCTCGCCCACGCCAAGGCCTTATCTGTCGCGCTTCCCACGGCTCGTTCTAAATCGCTCGGTTTCCCGAATTTGGAGGACGAGCGTTAGCGTAACCGTCTCGAACCGTCGTCTACGGACCCGTACGCACGGTGGTGTGGCTGGGGCCAGCGGGCAACCGCTGCCCCTATGCCGATCAAACACCGTTACCGGTAAAGTGGTTTTGCGCATAGGGTGTTGGCTCCCAATTCTGCCCTAGGGAAGGTTAAGGCGACTTGCGAACGTGCGCCGACAACCAGGCTCGCAATGTCGCAAGATATTCAGGATCGACCGTGCCTTCCGCCCCGTTCGTAGTCAGGTGCATGCCATGGTCAACGTTCGGAAACACTCGAATGGTAAAGTCACGATGGCCGCTTTGGGTCAGAACCCGCCGGATGACTTCAACGCTTTTCTCTACCGGTATTAACTGGTCTTGGTCTCCGAACAAGAACAGGGCGGGCACCCGCAACGCCTGCAGCGCAGGGACGGGGTCGTAGTGCATCTCTCGCGCGAACCGAATGATGTTCGGATTGTCCTGCTCAGTAAGCTCGGAAGGTTTATGAAGCGGCGCGAACAAATCGTCCTGCTGAGATTTCGTTTCGTTGTACCAGGGTTTAGTGCGAGCCTGGTTCAGGTCCGCTTTTGCCTTCTCGTAGCCTTTCCCGCTAAAAAGGTAACTGTAGATTTCGCGACGCAGAGCGCTGGCTTCGTGAATATCATTTTCGGCCACGCCTCGAGCCCGTAACTCATTCGCGTAATAGACAATCATCTGTTCACCGGGGGAAACCCCAGGGCCCGACACGGCGATGACGAAGGAGACATCAGCGGAACGCGAGGCCGCAAGCGGTCCCAACCATCCTCCCTGGCTGAGGCCCCAAACGCCCATGCGCTTCGGATCGATGTCATTGCGCGACTTCAAGTACGCAATGGCCGCAAGCCCATCATCGCAAAGGTCCGTGAACGGCACAGTCCTGAAGTTTCCACCGGACTCGCCCACCCCTCGTTTGTCGTAGGCGAGCGCGGCAACGCCCTCTGCTGCAAACCAACGGGCCATGAAAAGATCCCTCTCTTGCGGTCCCGAGCCATGGAAGAGGACAACCGCTGGGTGCCACTGTGTTTCGTTGGGAAGCAATAGTGTGCCCGCAAGAGTTATGTTCCCGCTGACGAAATGGATTGATTCTTGGGTGGTATCCCGCCTGTCGAATGACGCAGGCCCACGAAGAGTGCAGCCGGCGAGAGGCAGTACAACAGCAAGAACAAAGCAGGCCCACCCTAGACGTACTTGCGCAGCGGCAGGCACTTTGAGATGTTTTTGGAGGCGAGGCGTCCGGCGGTGAATGACAGCCTCCACGGACCATTCGGATAGCAAACGATTTGATCGCCCAGTTCCCCCCTTCGCGGGTAGCGCAGAGAGATTCCCGCGGCTCCCCCTGGAGTCCCGGGCGCCAGGGGAGTATATCACTGGCGCATTTGAGCGTAGGGTAAAGCAACGCGGCAGGGCAGCTAATTTTTTGGACCAGGAAAGGGGCAGTTGTCCGATAACATGCCAGCTCAACCGGTCGATGCAACACCATCTGATATAAGTAAGTCTCCTCACTAAAGGTGGTGTTTGTGACCCAAGGGAAACGGTTTGGGCTTTCGGCGTCGCAAAAAGAGGGACGTGTGGCGCTGCTGGAAGGCGGGAGATTCGTTGCATAACATCGGGCGCACCTTCGGCAAGGAGCATTCGTCCATTCGTTGTCTGGTGTCGCGTCACGGTGGATTTGTTCCGGCGGCCCGGCGGCGCTCGCTCCTGGCGCTCACGCTGCGCGTGCGCGAGGGGATCTCTCGAGGGCTCGCTGGCGGTTCGTCGATTCGCGAGATACTCAAATAAATCTTGCGGCCACAACGCCAACACACAAAAGTGCAAAAGGTCGCCGCCTCGGCCCCCCAATCGTCGCTCCAAGGAAGTAGTCTTTGCCATTTGCTGGCCTTTGTGTCTGGGTGGCTTAAGGTTTCCGGTTGAGAATGTTCCAAAGAGTTCCAGCGAAAATGTTGGATTGGGACTCCGGAGGCACGCCGCAGGCGTCCAGCATTTTGTGGTAGCGTTCCAGTTCGCGGTCGAACTCTTCGATCTCGCCATTGAAAATATCCGAACCAAAAAGCAGCTTTTCGAAAGCGCTGCCGCCGGTCTTGGGCGTATGCGGACTTACCACGCCGGACCACCAAAAGATCGATTTGAAGAATGTGTAGTCCTCCTGCGTCTTGATCAGCGAGGAGCCGGAGAGATCGAAGTAGAGGTTAGGATTCCAACGGGCAATTTCTGCCGCCCACGCATAGTCAGGGTTGCCGAGGTGCGCGCCGATGATGGTGAGCTTTGGAAATTGGCGCGCGATACCGTCCAAGGTAGTTGGACGCATGCGGTCGACGCTGATGTCTCTGGGAATATTAGGATCGGGGCGGTTCACGATGCCGGTGTGAAACAGCAGGAGCATCCCGTACCTCTCGGCGCGCGCGTAGATGGGCCAGTAGCTGCGGTCATCGTAATTTTTCAGAGGCGACGTGATTTCGCCCAGGCCTCGAAAGCCGGCTTGGTGAACCAAGTCGACAAGATCGATCGCACGTGGATCGTCCAGGCTGATTTCACCAAAGCCGATCAATCGATTCGGGTGTTTGGCGATTCCGATTCGGGCGGATTCAAGGTCCCCCGGTTTGAGGAGAAGGAATGCAATGCCATCCATAGCATCGAGCTTTGCAACGAACTTCTCGAGAAATCCCGAGTCACCGTTGTAGTGAACGTGCGCATCAATGAGGTGTGGAGCGACCCCCTGGGCGTGGAGCGAGTTCGCGAAGATCACCACGATCACGGTCAAGAGAGGAATTGTTTTGCGCAAAAAAAAATCCCCGATCCAGAGATTCAAAGTCGAAATTTCGATCACCCACTTTCCGCCCACGCAGAAGATACTCCTGACCGTCGCACTATGCAAACTGTGAGTCGAGTCTGCAGTGTAAGGCGCTCCCGCGGATGACGGACTATGACTCGCTCTCGAGACTTCAATGTATGGTAGATTTTCAGGCAAATACGCATTGTGCGGCTGTGGCCGGCGAATGTTATTTCGCCTGCCGCAGCGCATGCAACATTGTTGCATACTGTCCTCGGTTTTGAGCCTGTGCCCGCTGATTCTAAAGGTATTGGCGCGGGATAGCATTTTGGCTAGAGACAGAGCGAGATTAGTATGCTGTTGAGAGCGAAACGAGCGGCCAGCGGGATTGCAGGTTGACGCGAGAGGTGGGGGGCATATGGTTTTGCGCGAGGATATACCTGGGTTCAGAATTTCCCGCTTCACGGGGAGGTCCTATGTACTTCTTCAAGATCGCCATTAATCTTGCGTTATGCGCGCTTCTTGTGGGCCCACTGAGGAGCCAGACATTA
>Ga0126379_10000722_pt1 | contig 18735 bp, 31 predicted proteins | sample PanSoiMetPlot_24_FD_92640 | JGI IMG/M metagenome (GOLD analysis project Ga0126379, IMG submission 92640) | Tropical forest soil microbial communities from Panama - MetaG Plot_24 | ecosystem: Environmental > Terrestrial > Soil > Tropical forest > Bulk soil | place: Panama | collected 2016-02-17
CGGCAGCTTCAGATAGCTGGGCCCACCCAGCAGATCGAGCACCTCGACCGCGCTGTACTCGCGGTCGGGGTCGATCCCCGCGCGCATGATGCCGTGCCAGGCAGGCTCCTTGCGGGCGGCGAAAAACTTGTCGTCTAGAACCTCAGCGGGCAACTTTCAAACTCCTCTCAGTTGCTTGACGGCGCGGCGATGCGCCTGGGGTCGGGGACCTCGTGCTCGCCGAGCGAGCGGTACAGGTCCAGGTCGGTGTCGATGAGCGCGGTGCGACCGTCGGTGTCGATGACCACCAGGCAGCGCACGTGCACTGGCACGCGCTCACCGTGACGGTGCTCGTGCGGCATCTCGAACGTGATCGGAAACACGTCGTGCGTGTCGAGCGTGTCGATGGCGGCCAGGTCAAGCTGGCGGTTGTAGTCGCGTTCACGTGCGATCTGCGCGGCCTGCTTGAGTTGCGCATGGGTGAAGAACTTCACGCTGCTCCTTTCAAACCCCACTGTCGGGGCGATGTAGATAACTGTAGCATGTCCAACAACAGTTGTCAAGTCCAAACTACCTGGACACGTCCCGAAGCTGGCGCAGCAGCGGCTTGCCGATCTGCTTCATGAAGGGGGCGATGGCGATCAGCTTGTGCTCGCGGGTGCTCGGGTAGTACTGCCAGCGGTAGTGGCCGTTGACCCACCATGAGTGCTGGTACTGGCGCAGCGCACCCTCGACGTCGCCGTCGCGGTACGTGGGCTCCTGCGGTCGGGCACGCAGCGTGATGATCGACACCTGCTGCGTCGGCCACTTCTTGTTGACGCGGTCGTAGTCGCGGCGGATGGGACGCGGCAGGCTGCGCGTCATGGGGATGGTGTCCACGAACGGCGCCTGCATGAAGGCGAGCATGCGCAGCACCGCGCCGATCTGCTCGAAGTGCAGCCGCCCTTCGAAGTCCTGCGGCCAGCGCGCGCCCCACGGCAGCGGCTCCATGACGAGATACTGCATGCCCAGCAGGCGCTCGTCGTCGGGCCACGTCTGGCGGTCGAAGGTGAGCATCGCGCCCGCGTCACCTAACCGTGTGAGCAAGCACCACCACGTCTCGGTGTGGCCAGGGATCTTCATGCCCGTCTCCTGCGCCAGCATGTCGCTCTCCTGCGTCATCCAGGCGGCCATCTCGAAGCTGAAGAACAGCGACGTGAACGGCAGCGCGTTGGGCTGGAAGACGTGCTCGGGCAGCGGCGCGGCGCAGGCGGCGTCCAGCGTGTTCTGGTGCCACAGGTAGCACTGCGCGGTGCGCGTGCGGCCCATCCACTCGAAGGCGGCCTCGGTCGGGCTGAGCAGCAGCGGTCCGCCGTCGTCAGGAAACAGACGCGGATCCCACACGGTGATCAGCGAGTCGCGCTGGGCGTGCTCGCGGACCACTTCGGGCGTCATCTGCGCGCGGGTGATGGCGTTGCTCCACACCGCCTCGACCAGCATCTGGTGCCCGAGCGCGTGCCACCACTCGGTGTTGGGGTGGTGACCGTTCCGCCCCGACAGGTAGTTGTTGTAGCGCACGCACAGCGGATCGTCCAGGATCGTCCGGACTCTTCGGCTTGCGTACGCCAGGAACTCCTCATCGGTTTCCGGTTCCAGACCCATCGGCCCCTGTATGATGTTCGACGCAATGCCCAGCGCGGGAGACTGTCGAAACAGTCGCCGCTTGCGCGCGTTGTCTTCGCGGACACGCTCGTGGTCCGCTCCGATCTGCTCGTTCAGGCGCTCCATGAAGCGCGTCAGCAGGTCGTCTACGCGGTCGTCGCTCATTCGACGGCCTCCAGGCTCCTGACCTTCAGCAGTGGGTGGTCGCGGCGAAGCTGAGCGATCACCTCGTCGAACGTGCCGCGCAGGAACAGCGTGCCCTCGACGCGGATGCGCCAGCCCTCCGTAACCACTTCGGGCGCAGGTTCCCGTTCTGGAGCAGGCTCTATGCGAGGTGTGGGAGGCGCCACGTGAACGTCCTTCATGGCTTCGATGTGCGCTGGCAGTTGCCGCTTCGGACCCGAGTGCGGGCCGCCGTCGCGGTCGCCTCTGCGCCAGGCGATGTGGAACTTGTTGAGGAGCCGAAACGGAGTCGTCTCGGGTACGCCGTACGTCTCCGCGATCTCGCGCAGCGGCGTGTCGGTGTCGGTGTACAGCTTCAGGATCTCCTGCTCCTGCTCACTGGTGAGTGCGGATCGACGCGGCAATTCAGTAACTTCCTCCTCTACGGGTTTCGGAAGCGGAGTCTCCGCCTCCTTTATGGCGTGGCGCGCGAACTTTCCATCCAGGTTGACGGCGACCTGCTGCTTGCACCACGGGCACTCGGCCTGCTCGCCGCGCCCACGCGGGAGGGCGGCGTGCGCGACGCCGCGTCCGAAGCCGTCAGGTAGGGCGCTCGCGGCCATGAGCGCCATGTCGCCCGAGCCTTCACAGATGACACGTCCCGCCGCCACGGCAACCTCCAGTTCACGCTTGAGCGCGCGCCGCACCTTGATCTCGCGCCACTTCGAGCGCTGGACAACCTTCTCCTTTTCCCAGCAGCGCTGGCATAAGTTGAACTTGGCGGTGCGATGGCGCGCTTGTCCGCACCGCCGACAACGGGCGTGGCTTACTTTGACCACACTGGTTCCTCCATTTCGATAGTGTAGCAGAAGCCACAACTGTAGTCAAGGCCCAGATTCAGCGCCGCCTGGCGACCCAGTCCCACCAGGCGACGAGCAGGCTCCAGATCAGGAGCAGGGCTACGGCGATGCCTACCAGCGCGCCGTACTGGGCGGCTGCGGGCAGCGCCCAGCCCTCCATCCACGCCACCACCAGCAGCCACAGCGCGGCGGGGATGGCCAGGAACAGCACGACGCGCAGGCAGGCCAGCCAGTCGCGCATCACGCCTGCTCTCGGCACGTGGCGCACTGCCCCTCGTCAGGGCTGCAGCCCACGCTGTACGGATCGTGCTCCGCCCAGGCGTGGCCGCACGTGGCGCAGAACGCCAGTGGATCCACACTGGGGATGGGCGTCCAGATGTGGATGCTGGTCACCACGTTGCCCTGGTCGTCGCGCAGCCCTGCGCGCAGGATCTCCAGCAGCGCGTAGTCGGTGAGCGTACGGATCTCTTCGCCCTGGTCGCCCAGGTACGGCGTGCGTCCGTTGGGGGTCTGGCGCGACCACGTGAGCGTGACCTCGACGTCGAACGTCTCGAACGGCATCTCAGGCATCGGAATCCTCCGCGTCCCAGAAACCGAACGAGGCGCCGTCGCCTTCGGCCGAGCCGAAGAACGTGCCTGCAGGCGCGACCTCGTTCAGCGCGTCGAACAGCCCTTCGTTCAGAAAGAAGCTCACGCGGTCCGAATCCCACAGCATGAGCGCGTCCTCGGCCAGGTCCTCTGGGCTGTCGTAGCCCAGGAAGTCGGCCAGCGTGCGCGTGGCTGCCTCGACGCGGCGCCACTCGGTCACCAGCGGATGCTCCGGGTCGGCGACTTCGAGGACCGCGACGAAGCGCGGGATCAGATGCTTGGCGTTGAGTGTGCCTTCCGAGATCGAGCCTCGGAAGCGATCAGGTAGCTGTGCCATCACTGGCCCTCCTTTTTGTGGGCCGCCACCAGGGCGGCCCATTTCGCGCGTTCTGCCTTGCGCGCATCGTCCATCGCGCGCCAGTACAGGTGCACGTCGGGCGCGCAGCCCTCCGCCTGCAGCCCTTCCCACAGGTCCACGGTGATAGCGGCGGCCACGCTCTTGGTGGGCGCCGATTCGTACCACCGCGCCAGCACGCGGGCGAGCGTGCGGATCTCTCCTTCCGTCACGCCGCCACCTCCGCCTGCGGGGCCTCGAAGTAGCGCGCCTCCACGTCGCACGCGGCCAGAAACACGTCGCGCTTGAAGCGCGGATTGTCCATGGCAAACACGTTGCACAGGCTGTCGGCGATGGCTGCCGTAGCCGCGCTCACCTCCACCTGCGCCTGCAGGTGCGCGAAGCGCGCCAGTACGCTGGCGACCCGCGCGTAGTCCTTCTTGGTCATATGCACCCCTCCTCACGGGTGTGGCCACGCGGGCGGGAGTCGAACCCGCCAGGTACCGTGCGCGTGGGTGTGGGGCAGAGCGCCCCACGGAATCAGTGGAGAATGCCCAGGAGGCGCGCGGCCTGCGTCAGCAGGTCGAGCAGCGTGAGCCCTCGGGCGGACTCGGTCGAGAGCGCGTCCAGCTTGTCTTCGAGCGCCTTCAAACGCGCCTCGTAGCTGCCGCCAGCGTGCTGCAGGTCATCCACACGCTCGGTGATGGCTTGCTGCGCCTGGCGAACGATGCGCTCGACTTCCTCGGCGCCCAGGCCCGCGTCGGTCTCCAGCGCTTCCACACGCTGGGGGATGTCGGCCAGGTCATTCAGATCCACGCCGCACGTGTTCAGGCTCTCCAGGCTCGAAATGCGCGACTCGAAGTCGGTGTTGTCGAGCACGCTCTGGATGGCGCCGTCCAGGTCGTCGCTCTCGACGTACGTGCCCGACAGGTCGTCCAGGCCCGCATCCGAGAGCGCCTCGCGGATGATCTCGCCTACGCGGTCCTCGTCCAGGCCGCCTTCGATCTCGTCCAGTTTGTCCTGCAGCGCGGACGTGTCCAGGTCCACGCTCACAGTCACCAGATCCATGTAACGTCGGTTCATGTTTGCCCTCCTCAGCGGCATGGGGATACTGTAGCAAATGCCACAGCAGTTGTCAAGCCTGAATTTCCTCAGTCAGGGTAGACCACCGTGACGGTCTGGCCCACGTACAGGGCTGCGAGCCGGTCCAGGATGCGCTCGATGGCGCGCTGGGTGCGGGCGCGGGATGTCGCCACCACACGCCCTCCGACCACGAAGCGGATCACAGGTCGAACAGCCCGTCGTCGTCGGGCACCTCGTCGAAGATGCCGTAGCGCTCGTCGGGTGCCATCAGAATCTGCTCGTAGGCGAAGTCGTGCAGGTCTGCGGGTACTTCGAGGATCGGCGCGTGCCACGAGTGACCGTTACGCCGGTGCGGGATGCCCAGGTTGTCGAGCCACGCTTCGATGAAGGCGAGCTTGGGGTCCTCGGTGCGCTTGCACAGCGTCTCCCACTCGCCCTCGTAGGCGTAGGGCTGGCCGTCCAGGATGCCGCTCACGAGGCGTAGCCCGTGCGGTCGTGCGAGCGCAGCCACGCCCGACGGTCGTACACCGCGCGGTGCCGCTTGACGTACGCGTACGCCTGGGGCACGGTCATGCCCTGGCGGGTGGTGAGCCAGTACACCAGCGTCAGCGGCGAGCGCTCCAGGCCCTGCCAGCAGTGCACCAGCACCTGCTTGCCGTCGGCGAGCGCGGCGTCAATCGCGGCGCACGCGGCCTCCAGACGCGTCGGCGACGCGTACGGCAGCGCAAACTCGTCCTCGTCGTCCAGCAGGATCGGGCAGTGCGCCACGTTGGCCGCTTTCGGCGCGCGGATGCCTTCGCGGACGTCCACCACCGCCCAGTCGGGCTGGTTGTAGCGCGTCCGAGCGGCGAGCTGGTCGCCCAGCCAGATGCGGTCGAAGATCAGGTCGCGCGTGCCCCGCCCTGGGCGGCGCGTGAGGGCTTCGGCGACCTCCATCTGCGCGTCCTGCATGAGCAGGTCGCGCGCCCATTTCGGCATTTTGTTTTTCTTGTTTTTGCCCAATGAAACCTCCCTCAGGCTGCCACGCGGGCGTTGAACTTGCGACCTGACTGGCGGACGCGGTCGCCGCCCTCGTCGGCGAACATGCGCGGACCCTGGCCGCCCTGCAGGCGCGGATTCAGCATGAGCGCGATGTCGAACAGGTCGTTGGCCATTTGCGCGCCGAGAATCTCGGCGGTGTTCGGGCTTTCGCGGACCACACGCACCTCGCCGTCGCCTTTGGCAGCGGCCCGCTCGGCGATCTTGGCGATCTGGCGAGCGTTCCGAGCACGCGGGGCGGGGCGCGCAGCCCTGGCCCTGGGCGGGCAGCCCAGGCAGCCCTGCACGCTGCACGGGGTGTCGGTCGTGGCGTGGCGGCCCGCTAAGTTGGCGTCGGCGGGCGCATCGCCCGCCTCCGCTGCCTTGTGCGCCTTGGCGCAGTGGGCGTCGAACTTGCCGCGAACGAAGTCGGTCGGGCGGAACGCGCCCCAGTACGCCTTCGAGCACTGCGGGCAGTGCAGCCACTTGCCGTCAGCGCTTTTGCGCAGGAATGAAACGTTGGCCATCGGTCGTGTCCCCTCCTCACGGGACGATTGAACTGTAGCATACGCCACAACGGATGTCAAGTACTCCGGTCAGTCGAGCGGAAAGAAGATCGAGTCGGGTGCGCCGTGCTCGTCAGGCGTGTACATCGGGTCGTCCGGGTTGGCGTACACGCTGTCGGGGTCGGTGGCGTACTCGTCGAGCGGCGCGAAGCACACGTCGCACACGTCGTCATACGTGACGTCCGAACGAAACACGGCCATGTCGGTGGTCATGCCGCGCAGGCGGTGCCAGGTGCACACGAGCGTGCCGTCGAACTGGTAGCCGACCACGTCGGTGACTTTGACCAGGGGGATTTGGTGCATGCCGAGAATGTATCATCCCCGACAGTCGGGCGTCAAGTATTCCGGGAAACAGGTTTCCGTAGGAAACTGGCGCGCATCACCAGGGCAGGCGCGTGGGGTCGAGCGTGGGCGGCGCGGGCGCAGGGCTGAGCAGGTCCGTGTACAGCCCCTGGCGCACCAGGGCGCGGTAGTACAGCAGCCGCTGCCACTGCCGGCACAGGCCGCGCTGGGTGGGGTCGTTGGTCAGCCAGTCGTGCGCGGGGCACAGGATCAGGTCGCGCCCGCGCACGTAGCAGCGGCACGGCGTCTCGAAGCCGCGCACGGCGGCCTCGGTCAGCGCGTTAGTGTCCTCGGGCGAGGGCGAAGGCGACTCAGAAGTCGCTGGCACTGGCGCCGCCCTCCCACGCGATGGCGCACTGAGTGGTGCAGAAAGCCAGGGCGTACCACGGCATCCGCCAGGGACCCTGAGGCAAAGTGCGGCCACACGCGGCGCAGTGGGTGCGCATGGTCCACACCCCCCGCATGTCGCCGTAGGTGTCGGCAGCGATGAGGCTGTCGCAGTAGTCGGAATAGGATCGGTCAGTCATCCAGAGTGCTCCGTTCTGTGCTCTGTCCAGCACACCGGTAACTGTATCAGACGCTACAGTCGGGTGTCAAGGGGCAATCTCCCGGTGATGGCGATGGTAGGTGATGTATTCCTGCGGCGTGGGGATGGCGAGGTAAACGCGTCTGAACCCTCGCAGCCCGTCTAGGTATTCCTGCGGCCACTCTCCGCTCATCATGGACCCGTGCACCAGCCACAGCGCGCGGTACAGCGCCAGGAAGAAACGGTCGGGCTCTTCGGGGAAGAAGCGCGGGTCGGTCAGGTGCGCGTACATGCACTCACGCACCGGCTCGCACAGTCCCCAGTTGTCAGTCTGTCTGGGTTTCGGCATCGCGCGCGTCCTCGGCGGCCTGCAGGGCTTCGACCTGCTCGGCGAGCGTGGGGGCCGTCTGCTCGGGCTCGGGGGCGTACGTCACCTGCTCAGGGCTGAGGCGGTACACGGCGCGGTCGATCTGATGCTCCAGGGCGGTGCGGTTGCGGACACGCTGCCGCTCCAGGGCTGCACATGCGCGGCAGTACGCACGGCGCAGGCGTGGGTCGCCGTAGATCTTCAGCGGGTGGCCGAACAGCTTGCACTTCTCACCGCGCAGGTCGGACGTGTCCCAGGATTTTGGGCGGGGATTGATACGCGGGTGCGCGCGGTCAAACGCGGCCAGGGCTGCGTGCTGCAGGGCGACTTCGGCTACGGGGTCGTCGGTGGGCAGCGCATGGTGGCCAGGGGCGATACACTGCACGTCATGGCACGTGCGGACGATGCCTTCGATGTCGGGGCGGCCCGAGCGCAGCCACAGCCACTGGGCTACGGGCATGCGGCGACCGCCCACGGTGACGCGAGGGACGCCGCCGCTGGCAGGCTGAGGGCCTGTCCAGCGCATGTGACCCCAGTCATCAGGGCTGGAGACGTGCGCGAGGGAGCGGTCGTGCAGGTGCGAGGGTGTGGGGGGTGGCGCGTCCAGCAGCAGGTCGGCCAGCGTGGCCGAGGCGCGGGGGCCGAGTCCCACACGGGTGTACAGGGCGAGCAGGGCTGCGCGGGTGGGCAGACGCGGACACGAGCAGTGGCGAGTGTGCGCAGGGCTAGCGGCGGGCATAGAACAAACGCTCCTCAGGGGTAGTGGGGGGCAGGCAACAGCCTGCCAGGTTCAAGATATGCCACAGTGCAAATTTGTTTTTCAAATTTTGTGGCACGTGGTAGTCTACCAAAAGTGTTGACGGATCACCCAAACCCTTGACATTCTCTTACACGTTGACGTGGTCTGCCAGGTAGCACTACCAATCTCGCGTCTATGTACCGTGGCATCTCTTGAACCTGGCAGAGTATTGACTGAAACAATCTCAAAAGCATAGGGACCTGCCAGGCCGCAAAATAATCGATTGACGCCAAAAGTCAATCGTTTTTTTAGGCCCAGGTCGATAGGGTGTTATTAGACGATCTTTCGTGGCTTGACTACGCCTCCCGGACACGTTAGCCCTCAGGAACGCCCTTAGAAGTGCCCGCTTGTGATGGACACGCCAGCGCGCGCGTGCGGATGCGCCCGGACGCGCACACAGCCCTGCAGGCGGGTGTGGACGCCGGGCACGCACTTACACGCGTGTAAGACGCGCGCAGGGCTCAGGCGGCCGCCTGCAGCCGTGTGAAGGGCTGTGCGGCCGCGCAGAGCGGGCACAGGCGCCCGCTCGACTTGCGATTCTTGAGCTTGCGCTCAAAGTTCCGATCCACGTCCGACCACGTTCGGACAAGTCGGAAGCCGATGCCCTCGCGCAGGGCCTCGCGCATGTACTTGGAGCCGCTCTGGCCGCGTCTGTGCAGCCCTACGCGGCGCGCTGGGCTGCGGGAGACGGTCCAACCGAGGTAGTGGCCAGCGCTGGGGGCGCCGTGTTGGTTCACGGCGCCAGCGAGCGGGCGGTCAAGGTGCAGCAGGTACACGGTCCCCGCGTAGGGCTGTGTGGGGGCGGAGGCGGGCACTAGCGTACCCGCCACTGGATGGCCGACCCAGCGAACCCCTGACCGTAGTCGGTCGCGACCAGCTTGCCGTCAACGTAGCCGACGTTGCCCTCGTGCAGGTCGCGAACGCCGTAGCGCTCAAGCGTGCGGACCAGCGCCGCGAAGTCGTGGCGGTCGGGGTCGCCGACCCGCTCGGCCTTGCGGAACATGATCCACGCGCCGTCCGCAGGCATCATCACGGGCGGGCAGAGCAGCGCCTTGGCGGGGGCGGGCGCCGTGGCGTAGGACTGCCACTCGGCCAGATTGTGCTTCTCGCAGCCCTGCTTGGCGTGCTTGACGATCACGTCGGGCAGGTAGCCCTTGCGAGCGATCCCCTGGCCAAGCAGTTGGCCCTGCAGCGCCGCCATGGCGTCAGGATTGACCAGCATCGCGACCCCAGCCGCCACGGCGGGCGCCTGAGCCAGCGCAGCCCTGCGCTGCGGGCGGCCTGCCTGAGGGCGCGGAGCCCTGCCAGCGTGCATCTTGGCCCGATGCGCTCGCACCTTGACCCGCAGGTAGTCGGCGTCGCGGAAGACGCCCCAGAACGCGAAGTCGCCGCAGTTGGGCTCATTGCAGCGAAGCCAGTCGCCATCGCGGCGCAAGTGGGCCGCGACGGAGGGCGGAACGTGCTGGGGGACGATTGCGTTTGCCATTGGGTGACTCCCGAGTCGGCCGAAGTGTCGTGGCGACCGACTGACGGAAAGCTATCCGAGACCGGTATGTCGCTGCAAGCAAATCCGATTGGAGGGTTTACGTGCGCAGAACTGCGCGCCAAACCTCGCGCGTCACGTCGCAGCGCACTGGCGGGCAGGGCTGCGCAGGGCTGCCCGGGGGCGTAGCCCTACGTGGGCGCGTGCACATGCGTGGGTCAGCTTGTGGGGTACCTACCGCTTGGGAAGTTTTCCGGATTGATTCCCGGTCAGTTGTTTTTGTCTTGACTACATCTGGTACAAACGCAATGTACAGTCTTGCTCTGTACCGCAGCGATTGGTACACCTGCAGTCAAGACAAAAAAAGGGCACCTGTATCATTCAGGTGCCCTACTCGTACCGAGGTACGTTGGATGTACTACTTGCTCGCGTCGCGCTCCCGCATCGCCAGCAGCAGCATGTACCAGCCCACCGCCGCGTCCTGCCGCGAGATCTTCGGGCGGCCGATGCCCCGCGCCAGCTTCGAGCCGACGTCCTTCCACATCTGCTCGAACAGCGCGATCACCGCTGGGCCCTCGCCCGCCGCCACGAGCACGTCGGGCGCCGTCTTGCGGTTGCGCCGCACGCCACCCTGAACCCGTGTGGGCGCGTTCGCCGCCACCGTCTGGCCCGCCCGTGCCGCGTCCAGGATCTCCTGCGCCTTGGGTCCTCTGGGTGCCGCCGCCCGCTGCCGCACCCGCTTCGCTCGGCGGGGCGGCTTCACGCCAGGCACGGACACGTCCAGCGCGTCCAGCGTGACAGGCACGGCCTCGGGCGCCCCCAGGGGCGGTGTGGAGGCGGCTACCTCGCGTGCGGGCACCGGCGCGTCCGTACCCCAGTCGAGTCCTTCCAGCTGGTTTTTGAGATCAGATTCGGATACCGTCATCGTCTACCTCCATGTAGCAATCAACACACTGTAGCATCTTCTCCGGTGCCCTGCAATGTGTCACAATGGGCGTGTGGAACTGGTGCCCTTCCCTATCAATGGGCAGGCGGAGCAGATGGCCGAGGCGGACCTGGTCACGTCCGACCCGCTCATCGACCCGACCGAGCGGCTGAAGGTCGTGCTCAGCGAGGTCAGGCGCGCCAGGGAGGACCTGGACCGCTGCAGGTACCAGGCCGACACGCTGCCCTCGGGGACGCCTGAGGACGTCGTCCAGGACTACGAGCGCCGCACCAGGAACGCGTACAGGCGCTGGTACGACGCGCAGCACCAGGCGGCCGCGCTGGAGCAGGAGACCCGCAGGCGGAAGCTGGAGAGCCTGGTCGGCTACTTCCAGATGTACACGGACACGCGCGCGGCGCTGCTGGCGGAGTACGGCGACCTGGGGCCGCAGTACCGCATGCTGATCGAGCGCATGGCAGCCATCGACACCAAGCTGAAGCTCATCGAGCGCAGCGGGCGGGATGTGGACCCCGCCGAGTTCGAGGGGCTGCACAAGACGCACCTGGCCTACGTGAACCAGTTGCAGAAGTACACCGAGGCGCAGAAGACCGAGAGCCTGAGCAAGCAGACCCAGGACACCGTCAGCGCGGTCATGCTGATCATCGAGCACCGCATCTCGGCCATCAACCCGCAGTTGTGGCGCGAGATCGTCGGCGACGTCCGCAAGGCCATCGAAGCTGCCTGAGGAGGACCCATGGCATTTCCCCCTAGAGCCCGACCGCCGAAGGCGAAGGCGGCCCCTAAAGCCAGGGCCAAAGCGCCCCCGCGCAAGCCGACCGCTGCCAGGCCCAAGCCCAGCTTCGGCGGCAACCCCGCCGACATGCTGCTGCCTGGCGGCGCCAGCCTGGAGGCGCCGCCGCCGCGTCTGCCTGGGCCGCGCGCGGTGCCCAGCGCGATCTCCTTCAGCCCCAACGCGCCGCCGCTCAGCGGCCCCAGCGCGCCGCTGGGCGTCGGCCAGCAAGCACGGCCAGGCGCGGGCCACATGTCCAACTACCCGCAACCCAAGGGCACGGGCACCAACACCCGACCACGTGTGGGTGCGGGCATGAGCGCCTCCAGAGACGCCGCCCTGGATAAGCAGGCGGGCATCAAGCCAGGCTCGAAGAAAGACAACGCTCTTGACCGAAAACGCGGCGTCCCCGTCCGCAAGGCAAAGTGATGGCCAGACTCAGCAGCGCCAGTCGGCAAAAGCTGCCGTCCAGCAGTTTCGCTTTACCCGGAAAAGGCTCTGGCAAATCTGGCAAGGGGAGTGGCAGCTACCCGATCCCGGACAGGAGCCACGCTCAGAATGCCCTGGCGCGTGTGGCACAGCACGGGACTCCGGCTGAGAAAGCCACCGTGCGCGCCAAAGTCAAGGCCAGGTTTGGCATGGGCAAAAAGAAATGACCCGCATCGACACCGACGGAAGGACATATCCCACCTGATGCCTGGTCCCGTCATTCCCGCTAACAACCCCGCGTTCCCCAACTCGGTCTTCCCCAACGGTGTGGATAACATCACCAACCAGATGCACGGGGAGATCCCCGACGCGATCTCGGCGCTGCAGACGGCGCTGCTGCCCAACCCGCCAGCGGGTTCGGGGCTGGGCTCCCTGAACGTGGTCTCGCTGAACGTCTCGGGCACCGTCACGGCGGGCGCCCAGGTCTCGGCGGGCGGCAACGTGCTCGGCAACCAGTTGATCGCCACGGGCCGCCTGCGGCCAGGCGATGGCACCACCGCCTCGCCGAACGGCATCTACGGCGGCACGGGTGCACCCAGCGCGGCGCTGGGGGCCGACGGCGACTACTACTTCCGCTCGGGCACGCCTGGCACGAGCTTGCAGCGCATCTACATTCGCAGCGCGGGCGCCTGGGTCGGCATCGTGTGACGCTGCAACTGGTCAGCACCGACTCGACCCCGTTGCCGCCGCTGTTCGCGCACCTGCGGCTGGTCGAGGCGCAGCCTGACCTGGAGCCGATCTACATCTCCATCCCCGCGCCCGCCGTGCAGGTACGCACCGACGGCGGCTATGACATCTATCCCGGCAGCTTCTTTCCGGGGCAGGTGGACAAGATTCGCAACCATCCCCACCCGCAGACACCGGACGCCATCATGGCGCTGGAGACGTTCCTGATCGGCGGTGTGGGACCCACGCTGCCGGGCGCCACGTTCACGGGCAACGTCACTGTCAACTCGCCCGCCGCGTTCATCGGCAACGGCAGCGTGCCGCCTGGCGGTGCTGTGGGGCAGGTCCTGACCAAGACGGGTGCGGGTGACTACGCCGTGGCGTGGCAAAACGCGAGCGGCGGCGGGCTGACGCTGCCGCTGACGCAGAACCTGACGTTCAGCCCATCTGCCACGTGGAACATCGGCGACAACACCGGCGGGCTGCATCCGTACCGCATCTTCGCCGAGAGCGACCTGGTGCTGGGTAATCCCACCGCGCCGGACATGCAGATCCAGTGGGACACCATCGGTACCAGCAGCACCCTGTTCCTCGATCCGGTCTACGATCTGTACCTGGGCGCAGGTCAAACGCGGCGCTGGTGGCTGCAGCCTGCCGGCCACTTCGTGGCGCAGACAGACAACACGTACGACATCGGTGCGCCTGCCGCCAACCGCCCGCGCAACGTGTACGCGGGCACAAGTTTCGTTGGCCCAGGCGCGGTGCCCACGGGCGGCACCGCCGGCCAGGTGCTCTCGAAAGTTGACGCTACCAATTACAACCTGGTGTGGACGACGCCCGGTGGGGGTGTGACGTGGCCGCTGTACGCCCCCGACGGCACGTTCTCGGCGCCCAGCTACAGCTTCGTCAACTCGCAGACCACGGGCATCTTCCGCAACGGCGCGGACACCATCGGCTTCTCGACCGCCGGTCTGCTGCGCTGGGCGATCAGCGCGGCGGGCCATCTGGTCACGCCTGCCGACAACACGTATGACATTGGCCAGAGCGGCGCGACACGTCCGCGCGATCTGTGGCTGGGCCGCAACCTGGCCGTCGCGGGCACCTCCACGTTGACGGGCACTACCAGTGTGGGCGGCGCGCCGCAGACGCACATCGCGCTGTACGTCGTGCCGACGACGCTCGCCACCGCCAATCAATACGGCACGTATAGCTCGCCTATTTTCTCGTCGGCCGCGACCACGTCCGGGTCGGCGATCTACGTCTTCCTGCGAACGGCGGGCGTCGTCTACACCATGGCGACCGGCTACGCCATCCAGGTTGCCGCGCCCAGTATCGGCGCGGGCTCCACCGCGACCACGGTGTACGGCATCAACGTCGCCAATCAGGGCGGCGCGAGCCGCACCAGCGTGTATGGCGTCTACATCGCCGCGCAGTCAGGCGCGTCCACACTCAACATTGGACTCTTCAACGCGGGCTCGACGCGGTTCGACGGCCCACTGGACTGGAACACCGACAACACGTACGACATCGGCGCCTCGGGTGCGAACCGTCCCCGAACGCTGTACGCCGCGACGAGTGTGCAGACGCCGCTGGTCACCGCCCCCGCCGTCACCAGCACGGGCAACCTGACGCTCACCGCTGCGAGCGCAAACTACGTGCTGATTTCGGGCCCTGCGCTGAGCACCACCGCACCGCGCTTCATCCTGTACGACGACGGCACCAACGCGGCGTACTGGAGCTACGGCGCCGACGCCGTGGCGCGCAACCGCTCGACGGGGCCCTGGCAGTTCGAGATCGTCGGCACGGGCGCCAACCGCTTCGGCGCGGCCACCGCCACACCGCTGATCGTTGGCAGCGGCGGCATCACCATTGCCGACAAGCTGTGGCTGATCGGCGGCGCCCAGGCGGGCGGTGTCGGAGCGCAGAATCTGATCCGCAAGACCGAGTTTGGCTACGCCAGCGGCACCACGTACGGCGCCATCCAGATCGGTACGAACCAGTCGATCTCCCTGGGTGTGGACGTCAGCGCCATCACCGGCGGCAGCTTCAACGGCAACAATGAGTTGATCGTTGCCAATACGTTTTCGATTAGTCAGTTGAACGCTGGCGGCACCGACTTCTTGAGCGGTTTGCGTCTCAGCAACGGTGTCCTGACGATCTTCGGGACCACGAGCGTCGGTGGGTTACCACCGGGCCAACCGACGATCAAAGCGGTGGGCACCTCATTGAGCATCGACTCGCAGTCTTCGACCTGGGTGACTGGCGCGGCTGGGACTGCCGTCGCTGGCAATGCCTACTTCGATGGCACCAACTGGCAGCGCTACAACACGGGCAATCCGGCGACGCTCATGGTCGCTGGGCCGACGACCTTGTCGCTTCAAAATGCCCCAGCCGGCGCGAACCCGATTACGTGGACTCAACGGGTCTTGCTCGACGCCGCGAGCGGCAAGGTGACGCTGCCAGCCGGTACCGCGCAGCAGGCGATGGGCCAATACGTGGGCGCCCCCACGTTCTCGATCTCAACGGTCAACACATGGACCGAGACGCCGATCAAGGCGACCATCACCTCGACCGGGGCGCTGCTGCGGATCGAATACTCCACGTGCTGGAAGCACTCGGCGGCGAATGCCACGTGTCAGATCGGTCTTGGCTTCGACGGGACAGTCAGCATTGGCCTGCTGGAAACAACTCAGGCGCTCGCAACTGCCTCCATCCCCTACAGCGGGGTGTATTACACGACCCTTCCCGCAGGTAGTCACACGGTGGCGGTCTGGATGATCAACAACTCGACCGGCACCCTGTCGATTGACAACGGCATCAACTCAACTATCTACGTGACGGAGCAACGCTGCTGAAAGGATCCGCCGTGTGACCATTCCTCCCCAACCGCCCGCGACGATTGGCACCCAGCCCAGGACCGCCGAAGAGGTGAACGCGCTTACTGGGCTGCACCTGAAGGGCTTCCTGGCCTCCAAGGCGACGATCAACCAGGACGCGTCCTTCTTCGCGGCGACGGACCTGAAAGCGGCGCCGTACTATTTCACCGCCGACCAGGAGACCGACCTGAAGTCAGCCATCATCCAGCTTGACACGGCGCTGGACGCCGTTGACCTGACATTCATCAACCGTATTGTGGGGATGTTCTGATGACCGACACGACCGAGGAGCCGACCTTCCCGCCAACCGATCCAGAAGTCCCGGAGGGCGGTGTGGAAGCGGAGCCGCCGCCGCCGGCCCCGATTGCCGCCCCGCCCGAGCCCGAGAGCCTGGCCGAGCAGGTGCAGCGCATGGCGCACACCGTGCCCGAGAGCACCGGCCCCAGCGACGTGGTGCCGAATCGCCCGAACATCCGCCCACCTGAGCCTGCTGTGGAGCCCAGCGAGGACGCGAACGAGGCCACGCCCGTCGAGGAGCCCGCCGCCGAGGAGCCGAGCGCCTGATGCCCGCGCCAGCAGCGGGCACGGCCTACGGCATCCCGTACCTCACGCTCAACAACGTCAACTTCTCCAGCACGGCCTCGGGTAACGGCTTCACCGTCACGTGTGAGACAGACCAGGCGTGCATCCTGTCGATGGACTACTACCCGCAGGACGGACGCCTCAGCAGCGCTCCGTCCAACAACGGCACCGTCACCGACTCGGGCGCGCTGCTCAAGCACACCTTCACGGTGACGTTCTCCGACGCGCGCAACGCGGGCCAGTTCATCGGCTTCCGCATTCGGTCGGACGTCACGGACACGTCAGGCTTGACGCTGCGGCCGTATATCGGCAGCGTGCGTCTGGCGGGCTCGCGCACGACGGGCAAGGGCACCGCTACGCCTGTCAAGTTCTTTGCCTTCGGCGGCGCGCCGCCCGCCCCTGCGGGCGGCGGCACAGGCGTCAACGCTGGCTCATGGAACCAGTACACGTGGTCGCAGTGGAATCCAAAATCGAACTAATCCCACGATCCGAACTGGTTTGCGCCGCGTCCTTTCGCTCGCATGTCGGCGGTGTTGTCCGCGAGCGTGCCGAGGAAGAGATGATCAGGTCTGACGCACCGCTGTACATCGCAGTGGTGCAGGACGCGGATGCCTCTCGGAATTGGTCCGTAAGTCATCTCCCACACCATGCGGTGCACCAGTTGCGGACGAGCCCGGGTGCCTGCTCCCATCTGGCCGTATCCCCCGTCGGGCAGCGTTGTTGCGCCTGTCCAGAGCCAACAGGTTTCCGTCTTGTCAACTTTGGACCAGAGGCGCGTAGCGATGAGGGGGTGGCGCGCGTAGTTGGCACAGCGGCGACCGCAGTAGATGTTTGTGGGGCGTCCCGTGCGAGCGAGGAAGTTGGCCCCGCAGAAGGCGCAAACGCGCGGAACGGAGTAGGTGTAGCCGATGATGAATTATAACCCCAAGGGGACGTGACGTGAGCATCTACAACGTCAGCGTGGTCGCGGCGCCGACCTCACTGGCGTTCAGCTTCCTGGAGTCGGACCGAAGCGGGCCGTACTACCCGGTGGCGTTCACCACACTGTGGGCCACGTACGTGGACGCGAACACCGTGTTCACCAAGACCGTCGGCGCGCTCGGCGCGAACACGGTTACGGTGCCCGGTCTGACGGCCAGGACGCAGTACGGCTACTACCTGGCCAACGCCAAGGACGCTGCCGGCACCCAGCTTCATAACACGTACTCGGGACCCGCCAGCCCGATCCTGACGCGGACGCTGGCCAACCCGAGCAACGTGCCGCCGTGGTACTTCATCTACGGCTGGCGCTCGATGCTGTGGTCGAACTACGGGCCGCTGGTCAACGCCAACATGTTCACCACGTTTACCGTCACGGGCGTGACCGCGACCAGCGCGCAGATCAACTGCACGCTCGCCCTGGACGGGGTGTGGAGCGCGGCGTTCGGCAGGCAGGCCAACGGTTACCTGGGCCGCACGCTGGGCAGGGCCGTCAACGGCGGCCAGGCCGACGCGGTGCTGATCACGGGCCTGCTGCCCAACACCCAGTACTTCGTGGACGTCATCGCGCAGATCAACGACCCCAACGTGAAAGGCATCCCGCAGTCGGGCCTGTACACCGCCGTGGCACTCACGTTTACCACCGCGCAGGGCGTGCCGCTGTCGCTGCCGCTGGACAATACGCTGCCGCTGCAGTTGGAGATGGCGGCATGAGCGACGTCGGCAACCAGGCTGCCTGGAGTTCGGTCGTGGACGGGCTGGTCTTCAATCCGGATACGGCCATCTGCCGGAAATGGCTGGAGTTGAAGTCGTACGGCACGTACATCGGCGTGCCGGTCTCAGACGAGCTTGACGACCCGGACACGGGCGGCAAGCAGATGGCGTTCTCGTCCGGCGCGGTGATTGCCTGGGATCCGCGCAGCGGGGCCAGCGTTGCCTAGCCCAGCGGCGTTGTTCGCTCCGCCGCGTCTGCTGCAGCCGCCCGCGCCGCAGCCGACGTGGTGGGACACGTTTCAGTCGAATCGCGGTCTGGCCATGCCGCCGCAGGTGTACTCGTGGACATGCTCGATCTGCGCGGCCAACTGGGTCATCGAGGCGACGGGTTTCGACCCGAACGCCAGCCGCGAGCAGACGGCGTATGCTCTGGGCTACCCAACGTGCGTCAATCCAGCCGTCGGTCTGGCTGACACCACGTGCATGGTGCACCTGTTTGAAAGCTATGGGGTTGCCGCGTTTCAAGAGTGGGTCAATTGGGAGCGGGCTTACTCGCTGTGTGAGCAGACAACAGGCGTCCTGAACAGCACGCGTTGGTACCATTTCGTTGCAATTCGAGGGGTGCGTAACGGAAATCTATGGGTGGCCAATAGTGCGCCTGGATATCAGGGCATCTGGGACGATGTATCGCCTGCCCAGTTCGCCGCGTGGGCTGGCTCGTGGCAGGTGGTTTGGCTGGAGAGACCGTGAGCGTTTCTTCCTTGGGCGGCCCCGACGTCGGCGGCGCTGGCGGCGTCCCTACCATGAGCGCGTGTCCCAATCACACCACGCCTGGGTTACGTATGCCGTCTACGCGACGGTGCTGCTCGTGCTCATGCTGACCATCATCTTCATCTGGTGGAGGGCCGCCTGATGCCTGGACCTGGCTATTCGAAGAAGTTCCCGCACGGCAAGTCGATCAAGAACCC
>Ga0126379_10000723_pt1 | contig 18735 bp, 13 predicted proteins | sample PanSoiMetPlot_24_FD_92640 | JGI IMG/M metagenome (GOLD analysis project Ga0126379, IMG submission 92640) | Tropical forest soil microbial communities from Panama - MetaG Plot_24 | ecosystem: Environmental > Terrestrial > Soil > Tropical forest > Bulk soil | place: Panama | collected 2016-02-17
ACTGCTTGATGCCGAGACTCTTGTAAATACAGCTGATGTCCTCGGCGGTCTCTGCTGCGATGCCCTCAAAGGGACAGACACGGCGTTTGACGAGCGTATTCACAAAGCGCGCCCGCACAACGGCCAACTGCAGACAGCGGCCAACCTGCGGCGGATGCTCGAAGGCAGCCAGATCCGCGAATCCCATCGCGATTGCGGCCGTGTACAGGACGCCTATTCGCTGCGCTGCATTCCGCAGGTCCACGGCGCAGTCCGTGATACGCTTGCCCACTGCCGCGAAGTCTTCGAGATAGAAGCCAACTCCGCCGTCGACAATCCGCTAGTGTTCCTCACAGATCCAAAGAACAATCAAGGCGACGTCATCTCTGGCGGAAACTTCCACGGTGAGCCCCTCGCCTTCGCACTGGATTTCCTCGCCATCGCCCTGAGCGCTTTGGCCGGTATTAGCGAGCGCCGCATCGAACGTCTCGTCAATCCAGCCTTGAACGAAGGGCTGCCTCCTTTTCTTGCTCCGGGCGCCGGTTTGAACTCGGGATTCATGATGCCTCAGGTCACAGCTGCCGCCCTGGTGAGTGAGAACAAAGTTCTGGCGCATCCTGCCTCGGTGGATTCGATCACCACCTCAGGCAACAAGGAAGACTACGTTTCGATGGGAATGACGGCGGCGCTGAAGCTCAAGCAGGTAGTTGAGAACACTCGCAACGTTCTCGCCATCGAAGCTATGGCGGTCGCGCAGGCGATCGACTTCCTCGCTCCACTCAAGACATCCCGGCGCGGACAGGCCGCCCATGGGGCGATTCGCTCTGTCTGTCCCACGATGGAAGAAGACCGCGTCATGTACGCAGATCTTTCGCGAATCGCCGATCTGATCGCAAGTGGCAAAATCGCCGAGGCCTTGCGCTGATCTCTCTCCACTTATGAAGACTCTAACCGAATATCTACGTTTTCACACGAAGACTCATCGTGCTTACGTTCACATCACTCCGCAAGTCGAACAAATTGTCAGTAAGAGCGGCGTGATGGAAGGCATGGTGCTTGTGTCAGCCATGCACATCACAGCGGGGATTTACGTGAACGACAACGAAAGTGGGCTCATCGAAGACATCGATCAATGGCTCGAGCATCTCGCGCCGTTTCGCAAGAACTATAAGCATCATGAAACCGGCGAAGACAACGGCGATTCGCACTTAAAAGCCCTGCTGATCCATCATGAAGTGATCGTGCCGATCACAGCAGGCAACCTCGATCTCGGAACGTGGCAGCGAATCTTCTACGCAGAATTCGACGGACAGCGCGACAAACGCGTCATCGTAAAAGTCATGGGAGAATGAGCCGATGTCAGAAGAGCTAACCGAATTGCAGGAACATGCCGAGCACGCCAAAGGGAATCCGAAATTGGCGCCAGTGTCGGTCACAATGGCGATCTTGGCTGTGCTCGTTGCGGTAGCTTCCCTTCTCGGACATCGTGCCCACACCGAAGAAGTGGTTCTGCAAGCAAAGTCTTCCGATCAGTGGGCCTACTACCAGGCAAAAAACATACGTCGCCATACCGACGAACTCTTCACCGACCTCACCTCCGTGCAAGCAACCACTGATGCTGCCGCTTTGGCGAAACTTCGCGAAAAATATTCCAGTGAAGCAGCCCGCTACAAAGACGAGCAGAAAGAAATCGAGGACAAGGCTCACGAAATGGAAGCGGAAGTTTCGATCGAACGAAATCGTGCCGATCGTTTTGATCTTGCCGAAGTCTTCCTGGAGATCGGTTTGGTCGTCACGTCCATCACCCTACTGTCTGGAAGACGATTCTTCTGGATGCTTGGGATCGGCTTGGGGATTATCGGAACTGTTATGGCGGTGACGGGATTCCTGATTCACTAAAGCCAGACTTGCAAGCTTTGGCTCGATTCATGGAATTGCTGTATACCATTCCGCTTTGTCATCCTGATGGCGCCGTTTTTTGGCGCCGGAGGACCCATGCAGCTCTCCCTGCAGTGCTCATGCGGCCAGGGACTGCATAGATCCTCCGGCCCTGCAAAAAACGCAGGTCATCAGGATGACACTGCGGCGGATTACATCCAAAGCTAAAACGGTCTAAATGCTCTCGGCCTTCGGCACCGAGGTGGTGAGTGCGGTCTCGCCGTTTTGATGAGACTTCACAACCACATGGGGTCCAATCGCCAAAACATCCATTCGGGTTCGCTGAAAGCAATCGATCGCTTCCTCCGGTGTGCAGACGATCGGCTCATTCTCATTGAAACTTGTATTCAGGATGACTGGAATTCCGGTCTTCCGATAAAACGAAGAGATGAGATCGTAGTAGAGCGGATTTTCCTCCCGCGTCACACTCTGTAACCGCCCCGTATCATCCACGTGATTCACCGCACATAGAGCCTTTCGTTTCTCCGGACGAATCTTGTACACATGCAGCATGAACGGCGACGGGTGATCATGTTCGAAATATTCATGCTGATGATCGGCCATGATCGATGGCGCAAATGGGCGAAACCATTCCCGGTGCTTAATGCGCGCATTCAATACATCTTTCATGTCAGGCAGGCCTGGATGCGCCACAATCGAGCGGTTTCCCAAAGCACGCGGGCCCCATTCCATCCGTCCTTGAAACCATCCAACCACCTTGCCAGCCGCAATCTGCTCGGCGACGGAGTCAAGTAGCCTCGCTCGGTCTACCTTATGCGATTCAAGTCCTCCCGCCCGCAGCGCCGACTGAATGCGGGAATCGGAGAACTCAGGCCCAAGATATGCATTCTTTAGCTCGACTCTTCGTGGCTGTTTCAGTACCGAGTGATAGGTGTGCAGCGCCGCGCCAATCGCCAGGCCTTCGTCCCCTGCCGCAGGTTGAATATAGGTCTGGCGAAATGGTGTCCGCTCAAACAACTTGCCGTTGGCAACGCTGTTTAAGGCACATCCACCTGCCATCGCCAAGTAATCCGCCGGCATTCGTTGGTGCAAAGCATTTAGCAGATGAAAAAAGATTTCCTCAAATCGATGCTGGAGCGCGTGCGCCAAGTCCATATCGCGCTGCGCGATTTCAGTATGTGGCTCGCGCGGCTTACCAAACTGCTTTTCCATGCGGTCCGAAAAATGCCGAGCCAGCCGCACCGTTCCATCCCGTAGCACTTGCATTCCCTGATTGCTGCCGAGCGACTTGAAGTAGCTCAGGTCCAGTTGAAATCCGCCATTTTTCTGCATGACGATTTTGCTGATTTCTTTGCAGAACATATCTCTTCCGTACGGCGCCAATCCCATGACCTTACCTTCATCGCCGTAGTTCGTATACCCGATGAACTCGCCGATCATGGTGTAGAGACTGCCCAGGGAATGCGGCAGAAATACTCGGTCAAGTACTTCAATCTCGTTGCCTTCACACCGCGCCACCATTGTGGAAACGAAATCGCCCGATCCGTCATAGCTGAAACCGGCAGACTTATCCCAAGGAGAGCAATAGTACGCACTGGCGATGTGCGCGATGTGATGTTCGAGGTGGTGCTCCTGAAATCGCAACTGCGAAACATCCACGTCGAGGGCCTTCGCCAACAACGACCGTACGTCGCGCATAGCCTCTTTCCGTTGACGAAGGCGGATGAAATTCAAAATCTTGGCAGGGTTCGCAAGCGCATATTGAACTTTCTTGGCGAGATTCGCATCACTATCCTGACCAACGGCCACGTGTTCGACATCAGAGATCTTTGCGCCCACCGCATCGAGGCAGGCTTTGACTGCCAGGGCCGGAAATCCGCCGAAATGCTTATGACGGTTGAGCCGCTCCTCGGCAATCGCGAACTCCACCTTGCCATCGAGGATGATTGCCGCCGACGCATCGGCGTGAAACATATTGAGGCCCAAAATCAGCATGAACTAAGTTTTTCTCCCGAAGTTTTGCTGTGTAGGTGAGGTCATCCCGGGTGGCTAAGGTTTAGTGATTGCAGTTTGCTGGCTGGCGTCAAAAAACGCTTCGATATCTACACGAACGGATTTTCCCATCGCAAGAGATCGATCGATGCGCAATGTCGCCAGAGTGGAACAGGCCAACTCTTCGAATCGGATCGCGGGCGTCGCGGCCTGCAGCGAACGAACGAATGCAGCCCACTCGTTCACATGACCTTTATCCTGTCGCCAGCGAGAATTCACCGTTCTCTTGCGCCCGTTCCGAACCAATTCAAGATGCCGAAAATCTTCGAGTACCGCCGTAGCTCCGCCGCCAAACACTTCAACCCGCTCCTTCGAGAACGATCGATCGCCGTTCGCAAGATAGCTGATGGTTCCTTCCGACCCATTGGCGAAACGCAAGGATATGAGAACGTTGTCTCCGCTGTACCGCGCCGAACTTCCAACTGCCCGACCGCCGACCTCAACTATCGGCGAGCCTGCCAGGAACATCAACAGGTCCACAAAATGACAAACCTCACCGAGAATGCGTCCGCCACCTTGCTCGCGATCGTTCACCCAGTGATCCGGCGGCAGATGCCCAGCATTGACGCGGTAATTCAGCGCGAGCGGCTCCGAGATCGAACTCAAGAACGACTTCATCTCGACGACCATCGGCGCAAATCTGCGGTTGAAACCGACCATCAAGGCAGGACGATTCACAGGCTCGATGTTCAGATAAGCGGCGACAATTTCTCGGAATTCCTCCTCCGTCAAGCACAACGGCTTTTCGCAGAAGACATTCTTCTCTGCCCCCAGCGCCGCCAGAACCTGTCCAGCGTGCAAATGATGCCGCGTTGCAATGACGACGGTATCAATGTCTGGATTGCGAATCAGTTCGGCTTCATCAGTCGTGCAATCGCGAAATCCAAACTTCTGCGCTGCATAATGCGCGTGAGATCCGGTCGCCGCGCAGACGGAAACCAACGTCGTAGCAGACGATGCCTTCATCGCCGGAATCAACGTAGAAGACGCAAATCCGCCGGCTCCGAGCAAACCGATCGTGGCGCCTTCACGAGACCGTGATCCTTTGGCGGCCTGAGAAGAGGCAACAAGAGACAGCGTTTGCACCGCTTCGGAGTTTCCGGAATACTCAATAACAACTCCCAAGAAACGTTCGTGCGATCTACCCGTAATCAGATCGTAAGCGCTCCGCGCTCGTTCAACCGGAAACCGATGCGTGATCAGCGCGCCCACATCAATCGTTTTCTGTGCCAGCAACTGCAGGAAGGCTTCCATGTTACGTGTTTCGGTCCACCGCACATAACCGATCGGATAGTCTCGCCCCTTTTGTTCGTAAGCCGCGTCATAGCGGCCGGGCCCGTAAGAACGCGAGACACGGAAATCGAGTTCCTTCTCGTAATAGGCCTTACGCTCAATATCCATGCCGACCGTGCCGACCGCCACAACAATGGCGCGGTCACGCGCAATCTGACCGGCTAGGTTCACAGGATCGCTACTCCCGGTCTCTGCCGTGATCAGGACTGCGTCTATACCAGAACCTCCGGTGGCCTCTAAGCAAAGATCGCGAAACGCGGAACTTGTACTTGCAAGGCCATACGCTCCCAATCCGCTTGCTAACTCAGCCCTGATGGGATCAATGTCCATTCCCAAGACCCTGCAACCCGCAGCCCTTAACAACTGCACCGTCAGTTGCCCCAGCAATCCAAGACCGATGACAGCCACGAGATCTCCGAGTCTGGCTTCGCTCGTGCGGATCCCATGCAGTGCCACAGCCCCCAAAGTTGCAAATGCAGCCTGATCGAAGGGAACTTCATCCGCAGTCAGTTGATCAGGCGCCGGAATACGCGCCAGCAGCAAGCGCGGCACACAGGCGATTTCCGCATGCACGGCAATCCCCGCACCTGCACAGGCGACACGATCGCCAGGTTGTACGTCGGTTACGCCTTCACCAACAGCGACAACCGTTCCCGCACTGCTGTACCCGGGGCTCTGCGGCTGGTCCAGGCGGCTCCGCACAGCCTGAACGGCTGACAAAATACCATCCCGTTGGACCTTGCTGATCACCTCTCGAACTAGGTCGGGACGTGACTTCGCTTTCTGCAGCAAACTCTTCCGCGCGAACTCCGAGGAGGCGCGCTCAGTCCCGGGCGAAACCACTGACGCTGCAATACGCACCAATGCGCATCCCGGAAGGAGTTGTGGTGCCGGCACCTCTTCCACCGTAACTTCACCTGTCCGCGCGTGCTGAAGAACCTGTTTCATGCTGTCGCTGCTTGCGATGCGTGCAACAATTCAGTTTCAAACTTTCGCGCGCCACCATCGAGAAATGTCTGCATCCACAACTCCAATGTCAGGAACTGCCATATCTGCAGCGACCAATCCTGACGGCCTTTGCGATGCGCATCTACAAATTGTTGCACCGCCTGCGGTCTGAAGATACCGCGTTGTTGCAATCGCTCGGGCGACAAAAGATCGTCCACCATGTCCTTGAGATCGTGAGCCAGCCAATAGTCTAATGGAGCGGCGAATCCGGCTTTCGGTTGTCGTAACACTTCATCCGGCAGAACTCCATCCATGGCACGACGAAAAATGTGCTTCGTTGTCGGATTGAGTCCGCCCTTCAACTTCAGCTCCGGCGGCACATTCCAGGCAACGAATTCCGCGAGCTCTCGATCAAGGAATGGAACCCGCACCTCAACAGACGATGCCATACTCATCTTGTCGTTGTACGTAAGGTTTAGACTTGTCATGAAGATTTTCGTATCCAAATAGAGCATCTGGTGCAGAAAATCTGCGTGCTCCATCCGCTTGAACGCCGCGTTATGCTCGCAAGCAGGATTCGAATCTGCCACTTCTGCAAACTGATCGCTGTAGAGCGCCTCTTTCTGGCCACGATCTAGATAAGTGCAGTTTGCGATGAAACGATCTATCTGATGAAGCGACGCACTCCTAGCCATCTTTTTCGCGAGCCGAACTGTCCCTTTTGCAGCGGTACCGCGAAGAGCGGGCAACCCAGTAATCGCCGCCTCGAATACGCCTCGCGCGAATGACGGTACGCGTCCGTACGCTTGCGCCCAATAGTGAGCGATATGCTTGCGATAGCCCGCAAAGAGCTCGTCGCCTCCGACTCCTGATAGAAGCACGGTCGCTTGTTTCCGCGCCTCACGACACACAAGGAATGCCGTTATGATGGCGGGATCCGCCGTCGGTTCGTCCATGTGCCAAGTCAATTGTGGCAGTAGTTCGGTAACGTCAGGCTCAACCACTATGCGCTCGTTCTCACAACCGAGCCGACGCGCCAGCCGTGTTGCCACGTCAGGATCATCCAGCGTGGTTTCACCGATTCGGTACTTGTCAGGGAATGTAACCGTGTACGTTCGAACCGGCTGGTTCGTAGCCTTCCGCATCATCGCCACAATGCTTGAGGAATCCAACCCGGCGCTGAGAAAAGCCCCAACGGGCACGTCACTAACCATCTGCCCCTTGACCGATCGCCGGAAGCGTTCACGTACCTCCTCTGCCAGATCCTGTTCACTGCGCGTGTAACTCTCGTTCGCCGCCGGAAAAGTAAGGTCCCAGTACTGCGTAATCTTGAGTTCACCGTCTCGAAGAATCCCATAGTGCCCCGCGGGTAACTTCACGATCCCACGAAACATCGTGCGCGGATCGGGGACCCACAGAAACGTCAGATACTGATGCAACGATTGCGGGTCGAGTTCCGCTTCAATCCCCGGTACTTGCAGCAGCGCCTTAATCTCAGAGGCAAACGCAAAACAATCGCCGCGGTGAAAATAGTAAAAAGGCTTCACCCCGAAGTGATCGCGAGCGACCAGCAGCATAGGACTTCCCGCCCGCAGATCACAAACCGCGAACGCAAACATTCCATTCAAGCGCTTGACGCAATCCGGACCTTCCTGCTCGTAAAGATGAAGGATCACCTCAGTGTCAGTATGTGAGGCAAACCGATGGCCCTTGCTCTCGAGTTCACTGCGCAACTCGGCAAAGTTGTAAATCTCCCCGTTGTACGTGATCCAGATCGTGCGTTCCTCGTTACACATCGGCATATGGCCGAGGGACGACAGGTCGAGGATGGCAAGGCGGCGGCTCCCAAGGCCCACGTACGAGCCATCGGGAAATAGGCGATCCCAAACACCGGAATCATCCGGACCACGATGCGCTTGCACGCCCGTCATGCGCATCAGCGTCTCCCGATCACCGCAATTGACCAAACCACTTATGCCGCACATTGGTTAGGACGATTCCCTTTGGCCCGCTGCCCGAACCCGCAGCTCGTAGATCTTTGCCTTGATATGAAAAAACTGTACGCCCTGCAGACCGCAGTAGATCAGTCCCGGAATACCATCCAGAAAGCCGAGAGCGAAAATGTATTTGTAAAGAAAAAACAAAATCGGCGATCCGGGAAGAGCAAAGAACTTCTTCCGCAACCACCGCCGGCGCTGTGCCTGCGTCCCGAACGGCGACGGCTTGAGGTCCCGTGTATTCCTCTGCCCCTCAAGCCACACTTTCGCTTCCCAGTTTGAGTACTCATTGTGCTTCTGGATGTATCGGGAAAGCGATTCGACGTTGTGATGAAGTAGTGGGTACTTCAGACGGGCGGTTTTTCCCTTCGAACCCTCGTCCAGCACGATGTGCTCATGAATCTCCATGTCCGCCATCGACGCATCCTGATCCTTGAGGCGGCACTCAAACCGTCCCTTGCCTCGCCTGAACAGCGAGAGCTTGTAAAAGCTGGCCCCGCTATGACGGAGTTCGCGCCCAAGAAAAAACATACGAAGCACCACGTAGTAACCGTCGCAGACAGGATTTCGGATTGCGCTTCGAATCTCCGACGCAAGCTCAGGAGTCAAGGCCTCATCGGCATCCACCAGAAAGATCCAATCGTGCGTGAGTGGCAACGAATCCATCGCCCACTGCCGTTTCTTCGGCCAGCCTCCCCGGTAATGGAACTGCACAACGTGCGCCCCATACGACTCCGCAATTTTCACAGTCGCATCTGTGCTTTGCGAATCGATGACGTAAACTTCGCCCGCGCATCGCAGCGATTCGAGACACCGCGGCAAGTTGTGAGACTCATTCTTCGCAGCCACGATCACAGTGATCGGCAGCATCTCTGCCGCTCGTGAAGCAAGCAGCTGTTTGGAGTCAGCCAATTTGTGCATTGGAAAGCGAGAGGCTCAAAGCATTCTACTCTGAGGATGGCCTCTTGAGTACCACTCAGTGCGGCTATACTGCTACACACAATCGTCTAATGAATCTGATCACTCCTCAAAAAGAAGACGTGCGAGACTTCTGGAATGCCGACCCATGCGGCACTCGCTACCTTGCCGGGAAAGACGATCTCGAGTCACACGCCTATGCACGCTATTCACTCGAGCCCTTTATCTTCGACTTCGCGCAGTTTCACGGCGCCCGTGGTCTTCGAGTTCTGGAAATTGGAGTCGGCATGGGCGCCGACTATCTCGAATGGCTAAAAGCTGGGGCAAACGCGACCGGCGTAGATCTTTCAGCACCTTCGATCGAACGTGCGCGTCAGCGTTCCCAGCGGGCCGGATATCAACCCGATCTGCGCGTCGCCGATGCGGAACAACTTCCGTTCCCGGATAACTCCTTCGACATCGTCTACTCTTACGGCGTTATGCATCACAGCCCGAATACAGATCAATGCGTTCGCGAAGCCTTGCGTGTCTTAAAGCCTGGAGGCAGAGCCCGGATCATGATCTATCACCATCGTTCGATTACGGGTGCAATGCTGTGGCTTCGTTATGGCCTGCTGCGCGGAAAGTCCCTGCGACAATCTGTCTTCGATCATCTCGAAAGCCCCGGCACAAAAACCTACAGTCGCGCCGAAGCTCTGGGGCTATTCGAATCCTTCACGAATGTGCAAATGCGCCAGGTCTTCAGCCCCGGAGACCTATTACTCAACGAACCATCTGCGCGATTTCAGTCGGGTTTTTATAGGCTAGTCTGGAAAGTATTTCCTCGCTGGCTAGTCCGCAGAGTTGGCCGGAGATGGGGCTTGTTCTTATTGATTTCTGCTGAAAAGGCCGCTTAGAGCCTTTTCCGATCGCTCGCAAGGTTTAAGCAGAAACATTCTGCAATTCACACCATTGCTGCAAAACGTACAACGACCAAGGACGCGTCCACGATATTGTTCCTGCAAGAAACCTGTCCCAAATTTGCTGTACCTCTGTACCATTCAGCACCGAGCCTAGCGGCCCCGCGCTCACTTTCGCTGCACTCAATTGCGGCTCAATCTCGGCGCGAAGTTCCTGCCGCATCCAGTGTTCAAAGGGAAGTGTAAATCCGCGTTTATGCCGGCGAACGATCTCGTCCGGCAACGATCCCCCCAATGCATCAACGAGTAGTTTCTTCGGAGTCGTATCGACCTTCACGGCTCCCGGAAGCCCCATCACTGTTTTTGCCAGCTCATGATCAATCAGCGGAACGCGCACTTCAAGTCCATGCGACATGCTCATGACATCGGCATCTCGCAGAAGGGTGTTGACCATGTAGCAGCGCGATTCGAGATAAGACACCCGGTTCACTGGATCAAGCGCGACAACCCGATTCAAGTGATCGCGCTGTCCCGACAACGCAAGCTCACAAACATCATGGCTTACTCTTCCCATCAAGGAGTTCCGCTGCTCGGGAGTGAATAACATTCGCGACACAAAATAGGGATGCAAAGCTTGCTGACCATTGCGCATTAACAAACTCAGTTTGCGATTCTGGTCGCTGGACGGAGCCACCGCACCAAACGCGGACACAACTCCCCGACGAACTGCCTGAGGAACGTGTTCCCACGCTCGCGCGATTCGTTCCCATCTCGGAATCGTCCGGAACGACGAGTACCCCGCGAATACCTCGTCGCCACCCAATCCCGACAAAGCCACTTTTACTCCGGCCTTGCGGGTCTCCCGTGACACGAAATAGGTGTTGATGCCGTCCATGGTTGGCAGATCCATCGCGCCGAGCGCGTCAGGAATTGCGGTGAGCAAATCTTTCTGCGAAACAGTGATCTCGTGATGATCCGTACCGAACTTGCTCGCCACGGCTCGCGAATATTCTGCCTCGGAATAATCCGCCTCCCGAAAAACAATCGAGAACGTACTCGGCTTCACCTTTCCTCGACTCACAATGCTGACCAGAGCACTCGAGTCGATTCCGCCCGAAAGGAAAACCCCAACCGGCACATCGCTGACCAATTGCATTCGAACCGATTCTTCGAGGAGGTCTTTTATCTGAGCGGCGGGAGCACGACCGTTGCACGGGTGTGAGGAGGCATCCGCCCCTGCCGAAGGTGCATCGACAAGGTCCCAGTATGCAGACTCATGTATCTTGCCTTTCTGCCATACCAGTGTGCTACCCGCAGGAAGTGCGCGGATGCCCTCGATTAAAGTCAGCGGATCGTATGCGGATCCAAATGTCAGATAGTTCAAAAGCCCCGCCCGGTCGATACGCCTGCGAATCAATCCCGTTCCGAGAAGGGTTCGCACCTCAGACGCAAATAGAAAAAAGGCTCCGCTCTGTGCGTAGTAGAGCGGTTTAATGCCCATTGGATCGCGCGCAATGAACAATCTGTGCTGGCGCGCATCCCACAAGGCAAAGGCAAACATTCCGCGGAACCGATTGAGGCAGTCATCCCCCCAGCGCGCATACGCTTTCAGCAAAACCTCTGTGTCGGAATGACTGACAAAGCTTGTGTCGCTTCTCTCCAGTTCAGCGCGAACCTCGCGAAAGTTGTAAATCTCGCCGTTGTAGACAATCCAGTTGCCGGTTTCGGCATCGTGCATCGGTTGATGAGCGAGGGCTGAGAGATCGAGGATTGCGAGGCGTCGGTTACCCAGCCCAATCTCGGTGAACCCATCAGAGGAGTCGCGTAGAAGGATTGTGCCGGAATCGTCGGGCCCGCGGTGCGCCAACGATTGCGTCCCGCGCTCCAGAACACCCGCCGGAATAGCCGCTTCTCGCGCAACTATGCCGAAGATTCCGCACATTGACTTATCGAAGACCCCTGAGTGCCAGCACGATCACGAAATCAGCCGCCTGGCCTTGCCCAGCACTCGCATCAGTCGCGGGAAGCGTTCTCCCAGTGACAATTTCAGCATTCTCTCTGGCGCAAGTTGGCTGCGTAGCTCAAGATCGCCATACTGCCCTGTGAGATCGATGAACCTGAAATTGTCCTGCTCAGCCTTGTGCAGGCAGAATTGCGAGTACGGCAAAGCATAAATCGTCGCTCCGACCGCTTCGGCGAAATAGGCAGCAAAAGGGAAAACCAACGTTGGCTCGAACTTGGTTTTGTGTTGCCATATGTTGGGGGTAAAGTCGTCTCCGCCGATGTAGCCTCTAACCTTGACTTTCGGAAATACGCGGATCAGATCGATCGCGATGCCCTTAAGCGTATGGTCTCCGTCAATGTACGCGAAGTCCAACTCACCATCGGGAATCTGATCGACCACATCCGTGGTCTTACCGCGAAGAATGACCCGCCGGTCCGCTGCAAACTCCGTTCTCTCGCTAGTGGTTCTCAAGAATTCTTCGAAAATCGCGTCGCTCTGATTCGAAGGCTTGTTCCAGCGGTCAAGATGCCTCCAGGGATCAACCATGTAGTACTTCGTCACAAACTCACAATGCCGAAGCACACTCTCCGCAAACTCGCCCTGATAGACTCCCACCTCGACCATGCGCTGGACTTCAGCCGACCGAACGAATTCAATCCAGAGCTCAGTCCGGGACTTCGATTCCGCGATGCAGCTCTCCAGAATTTTCTGAGCAGATTGTTCGACGGGCAGAACCACAGTCGCCTTCCCTCTCTATGTCAAACAACTTGGAAATTCGCCAACGAACTACTGAATCCTATCCGCCACAATCCGCAACGCGTAGGTTCCAGAACCTGAACTGCAGCCTGTGTACGAAGTCGAATATGTGATGGCAGCATCTCCCTTGGACCAGAGCGAGATCTCCCCACTCCCAAAGCCCGACGCCGCGCCCAGTTTCATGCTGTCGGTGTTCACAATGCCGGACCCCGCTAACGGAACGTTCATGGTTCGAGCGGACGCTTCATCTTTCCATCCAATCTGCAGCGCAACAGCTGCACTCCCGGGCGAGGAGCACGCAGCGGTCGAATCCAGATAATAAGTGATTCGGTACTGACCTGTCCCGCATGTGGCGCTTGCGCAAAGGCTCTTGACCGGGATCGCCGCCGCCTGTCCAGTCAACGACACAGAATTGTGCCCCGCAGAGCCGCCGCCATTCCCCTGGCCCCCACAACCCGCGCACTTTCCGGTCACCGTCAAATCGCCGTTGATCGTGACCGGAACATTGAACGTCTTAGCGGACGCACTCAGCTTCTCGACTGGAGACCCATCGGGAAGTTTGCCAACGTATTCCCTGATCTCGCGCTGAGCCCGACTGTAAAAAACATCGCCACTCCCTTCGTAGCCGAGATCCAGATCGTTCACATCCACCGTCGGACGATGATTTGCAGCGGCCCAGGTCCTGCCCCAATCGCTGTCCACCAGCGTGATCAGGGGTGTAAATCCGAATGCGTGGCCATGATGACCAAAATTCAATCTCCCTTTGTGTCCGTCCTCGCGACTCAGCACTCCGTTCGCGGCTTTCAGAATGGTCGCTCCAGGCATGCCCCCCATTCCATTCGTGTTTAATGCGTCGAGATTCGCAGCTGCTGGCGGAACCGCACCCGTCCCGATCAGCACTCCGGCTTCCCCGCTCACACTGGTAAGAGGAAGAGTACTCACAATTGCTCCCGCACCCAATACGTCGGCGGTCAAAGGTGGCGCAAACTCTCCCCAGGTTGCTGTCGACTTGTCGCCGCGAGTACTCAGCACGACCGCTCCAGGCCAGAAGTCGAGCCGCGGCATATAGAAGTTCTGTAGAAGATTTTCGGTTGGATTGGTATAGGACTCGGTTTCTCCTCCGCTGTCAACGAACGAGCACGTCAGCGTCGCGCATGAAGCTTGCTGAACCGTTGTGACCAAATATTTGCCCGTACCCTCAGGATAAGGCGGCGTCGATCGTTGGTCCCAATCGATACGAAGGATTTTGTAACTGGACGCGCCGGCAATCTTCGGGAAGGTCCCAGTAATCTTTCGAGCGCCATCAGTGAACGCATACCCGGCAGGCAACGGAACTCCAGAGCCAAACTCTGCATGTACAGGCACAACCCAGTACAACCAATCGTGTGTCCCGGACCTTACCCCCCAGTTTGGAAACGCTCCCGAAACCCCGTTGGACGGAACTCCGCTCATCTTGACTTCCGCACCTTCAGCCAGAATCCCGGCGTTCCCAACGTTCCCCATCGGACTGTACTCGCTGCAGCTGGCAGCCGCCTCGTAATACACGTTTTCTGAAACGAATCCTCCGTATCCTCCACGCTGATTACTCACACGCACACCAAAAACAGACCACCCTTGAATTACGCTGTCCGAAATGCGCAGTCCGTTGCCCGAAAGCCATTCCACGCCCTTTCCGGCGCACTGCAGTGAGAGGTTGAGGTGCTTCAACCATCCCACCGCCGACCAGTGATTAAACGGGCCGGGAGCCGAAATATAGGCCCCGCAGAATTGTGGGTTACAAGTCACACTCTTGCCCCCGAATGCGGCGTCCAAACCATCCAGCAGAAACGCCTGATCATCATCGACCTGCACATACGAACCAAAACTATAGGTCGGAGGTGCTCGACGTGTACCCACGTTGAAAATTCTTGTCTGTTGCGCGTTGACTTCGATAAACGGTTTTGTCCCCGCGACCATCATGGGTCGGCCACGTGGACCGATCAAAGTGATGCGTCCGTAGGAGGTTGAAGGGCCATGATCGCCAACAAACACGCACGCATCATTCGGCGTGTAGCAGTCCAGGATCGCACCACTGAAATCGACTGTCTGGTCCGTCGCCCGAATCGAGATGGGTGCAAAGACATCGTATTCGCCCGGAGGAATTACGACTCGGCCGGACTGCAGCACACCAGTGGGGTTCGTCGGAGTAAAACGCGCAGCGATCGATGCCTCCTGGATTCCGCCCGACGCGCTGCCGATAACGTACCCTGAGGGATGCGAATTTACGGTCGTGAATTCGAGCGTTCCGGGGCGATTGTCCCCCTTACAGCTTCCGCCCGTGACCTTTACCGCTTCCGGCGTTCCAGCACCAGAGACGTAGACGTAATACCAAGGCTCAGTTGCAATTACTCCTGGCGGACACGGAGTAAGAGTGACCGTGTTTTTGCCCCGCGATTCGAGTGGTGAAGTTGGACTCTGCCGCCAGTAGAGTTCCGTGGCCGACCGAATCACATTCGTCGACAGCGGCCCTTGATCCGAGGAAGTCGCATATGCGCTGTTATGAAACGAGATGTACGCGATCAAAACCAGCGCCACCGCGCTCGCGGATGCTGTCACCGCTTTCATCTGCGATTGCGTCGAATGAAACAGGGCGGTGATTCGCTGGTTGAAATCAAACACAAAGCCTCCTCATCTGCGGTGCGGCGGATCGCTCTGCAAGTAAGCGCTACTCTAAGCTGTACCGCAGGGTTTCGACAAACCGCGGCGTTCGATAGAGTTTTGCGAGCAAAGCAGCATCATTTTCGTCGCAGTTGATGCAGCGGAACTTCTGTTGTATTGTGCGTCTTGCTCCTTTTTAAGATGTGCGGGATTCGTGCGTCCGCAGTGTCGGGTTCTGCTGACGCGCCGGATACAATAGCCTTCATGCCAATTGCCGCCAACGTGGTCCTTGGGCACGGTGTAAAAATCTTCCAGCCTGATTTAGTCAACCTTTACGGCTGCACTGTCGGCGATGAAACCAAGGTCGGCGCCTTCGTCGAAGTGCAGAAAAATGCCTTCATTGGAAATCGCTGCAAAATTTCTTCCCACACCTTCATTTGCGAAGGCGTAACGATCGAATACGACGTTTTCGTGGGACACGGTGTGATGTTTATCAATGACCTGTATCCGCGCGCCACAACCGACGACGGGCAACTGCAAACGGAAGACGACTGGCAGGTCGTCCCAACGCGTGTGAAACGAGGCGCATCCATTGGCAGCGGTGCAGTCATCCTTGGCGGCATCACCATCGGAGAGGGTGCCATGGTCGGGGCAGGAGCGGTCGTCACACGATGTCCCCGATCACCAGATTGCGAAAGGCGTTCCGGCCCGACTCGGCCGTGCGGTTACGCGCGGACGGATTTCTGAACGGCACGCGGGCTAAGGGGGAATCTCTGATTCGAATCGGCGTGATCGGATACGGCTACTGGGGACCGAACCTGGTCCGCAATTTTTTTGAAGCCAAAGAAGCGCAAGTCGCCTGTGTCAGCGATCTCCGCGAAGACCGCCTCGCTTTGCTCAACAACCGTTATCCGACCGTCAGGCCCACGCGCGATTTTCGTGAATTGATCGAAGATCCCTCGATCGACGCGATAGCCATTGCCACACCAGTCTCCACCCACTACGACCTCGCTTTGAGCGCCCTGCAGGAAGGCAAGCACGTGCTCGTCGAGAAGCCTCTAGCATCCGACACCAGCCAGGTACAACACCTCATGGATGTCGCTCAGAAGCGAAACCTGGTCCTCATGGTCGATCACACCTTCGTGTATACCGGCTCGGTCCGCAAGATCCGCGAACTCGTTGACAGTGGAGGTCTGGGCGAAATTTATTACTACGACTCCGTTCGGGTAAATCTCGGTCTTTTTCAGCACGACGTCAATGTGCTCTGGGATCTTGCCGTCCACGATCTCTCGATCATGGACTATGTTCTCCCGTTTCGTCCCTGTGCCGTCTCTGCCACGGGCCTGAATCATGTGCCAGGTGGAACAGAAAACATCGCGTACCTGACGCTATTTTTTGAAGGGAGCCAGATTGCCCACATCCACGTCAACTGGCTCGCTCCAGTCAAATTGCGGCGCACCCTGATTGGCGCCAGCCGCAAGATGATTGTTTACGACGATCTGGACCCGGCCGAAAAAATTAAGGTCTACGACAAGGGCATCACGCTCAACAATCATCAGAACCCTGAAAAGCTCTACCAAATGCTGGTAGGCTACCGTACAGGGACATGCTCGCTCCACAGATTGACGGAACCGAAGCCCTGCGCCGGGAAATCGACCACTTCCTCCAATGCATCCGACAGAATGAGGAACCGATCACCGGCGGCAGTGCTGGATTGCGAGTCGTCGAAATTTTGCAGGCCGCGTCGCAATCCATGGCTCAACGCGGACGTCCTGTCGAATTGCGCCTGACAACGCTTGAGGCAACCGCGTAAGCGCAGCAAATAAATCTGAAAGTTAGGCAGCGATGGCAAACGTTAAAGTGCCGTACCTCGATCTAAAGGCCCAGTATCGAAGCATTAAGCCCGAGATTGACGCGGCGATAGCCGGAGTTCTCGAAAGCGGTCAATTCGCTCTCGGCCCTGAAGTGGCTGCATTCGAGCAGGAGTTTGCCGCTTATTCCGGAACCACCGAGTGTATAGCCCTCAACTCGGGAACCAGCGCCCTGCATTTGGCATTGCTTGCGGCCGGCGTCGTCCCCGGAGATGAAGTCATCACGACGCCGTTTACCTTTGTGGCCAGCGTAGCGGCGATTCTCTACGCAAACGCGCGTCCGGTGATGGTTGATATCGACCCACGCTCCTTCGCGCTCGACCCTGCCGCCATCGAGGCTGCCATCACTCCGCGCACCAAGGTCATTTTGCCCGTCCACCTTTACGGGCAGTCGGCCGACATGGATCCCATCGCCGAAATCGCTCGCCGCCACAAATTGATCGTCATCGAAGATGCCGCCCAGGCCCACGGAGCTCGCTACAAAGGCCGCCCCGTCGGCAGCATTGGCGACATGGCCTGCTTCAGCTACTATCCGGGCAAAAATCTCGGGGCCTACGGCGAGGGCGGTGCTGTCACCACGAGTAATCCCGACTACGCCCGTACCATCCGCATACTGCGCGACTGGGGACAAGACCGCAAGTATCACCACCTTCTGCGCGGATACAACTACCGCATGGAGGGATTTCAAGGCGCTGTTCTGCGCGTGAAGCTCCGGCACTTGGAACCCTGGACTGAAACGCGACGGGCGATCGTGCACCAGTACAACAGCCTACTCGCAGACTGCGACCTCGAAACACCCGTCGAAATGCCTTGGGCCCGGCATGTGTACCATGTTTACACGGTGCGCTCGAAGAACCGCGATCACTTGCAGGCAACGTTGGCCGGCGAGGGAATTCAGACCGGCATCCACTATCCAATCCCAGTCCACCTGCAGCCGGCGTATGCTGATCTCGGCTATGGCCCTGGAGCTTTTCCCCGGGCGGAGGTAGCAGCGAAGGAGGTTCTCTCTCTCCCGCTGTATCCCGAACTCTCGTCCCAGGCCGTTGTCCAGGTTGCTAATGCCGTGAAACATGCAGTTGGAAGCAAACAGGTAACGGTATCGCATTAGGTTTACGCCGAAGCATCGCTATGCCCATATTCGACGCGAGTCCAGACATACTCGAGGTCACGCTCCGGGACGGCTCCTACCTCATCGACTTCCAGTTCACCGCAGAAGACACCGCGAACATCGCTGCCGCGCTCGACGGTATTGGCTTTCGTTGGATTGAAATCGGACATGGCCTCGGCCTCAATGCTTCTCAGTCAGGGAAGGGCACCGCCGCCGCCACGGACGAGGAATATCTAGACGCCGCATCTCAGGCGCTCCAGCACACAAAATGGGGGATGTTCTTTATTCCCGGGATCGGTCGCGAAGAAGATCTTCGGCTCGCGGCGAAATACGGCATGTCGTTCGTGCGCATCGGCACCAACGTAACCGAGAC
>Ga0126379_10000724_pt1 | contig 18730 bp, 14 predicted proteins | sample PanSoiMetPlot_24_FD_92640 | JGI IMG/M metagenome (GOLD analysis project Ga0126379, IMG submission 92640) | Tropical forest soil microbial communities from Panama - MetaG Plot_24 | ecosystem: Environmental > Terrestrial > Soil > Tropical forest > Bulk soil | place: Panama | collected 2016-02-17
AACTCCTGGATCTGGGAGAGCTTCAGGTCCTTCGCGGCGGCCTTGACTTCGGCGGCGTTCAGGACGCCGTCGAGGGCGAGACCGGCGCCTCCGCAGAGGGAGAGCTTGAGCAGGTCCCGGCGGTTGACGGAAGGAGCGCGGCCGCCTGACGAGGCGGTGCTCTCGGAGCGCTGGTCCGAGGGTTTGTCCATAAGGAGTACTCCTCTGTCCCTTATCGCTTACGGGGCCGCGACTGACAATGGAACCTAGGTGCAAACACGTTTCTAAGCGCCATCTAAGTCAAAGTTTTGTACTTCGCAACGGCTGTCTCTTCGTTGAAGAACATGCGTTCGCGTCCGAGGATCTGGCCGAGAGGCGCACGCTGGACCATCGAGAGGACAGCCGGGTTGAGGCCCACGAGCCAGAGCGCGACACCCTCGTCGCGTCCCCGCTTCTCGCCTCTCGTGAGCATCTGAAGCGCCGTGTACTCGAGGTCGAAGACGCCGGAGAGATCGAGCGCGACGACCTTCGGGTGCGACTCGGCCATCCGGGCCAGGATCTTCTGTCCGACCCGCTCCGCGTTGGCGAAGAAGATCCGTCCCTCGAGCCTCAGAAGGAGAAGCCCCGGGAACGACTCGTCGTCGGGGTGCTCGTCCGAGCGCGGCCGGAAGATGTTGGTGCCGCGCTTGCGGCCGAGGACGTGCACCGGCGGGTCGGCGATCTGGTGGGCCAGCGCTACGAGCGAGACGACGATCGCGACGAGGATGCCCTTGAGGGTCCCGAAGAGCATCACGCCGGCGAACGCGGCGAGCGCCCAGATGAACTCCGTCCGCCGGATCTTCAGGATCGATCGGAAATCCACCGGCTTGATCAGGCCGATCGAGTAGACGACGACCACGGCGGCGAGCGTGGCCTGCGGCATCAGCCCGATGAGAGGGGCGAGGAAGAGCATCGTCGCGAGCGAAGCCGCCGCGGTCACGATCTCCGAAGCCTGCGTCCGGGCCCCCGCCTCGCGGTTGACCGCCGTCTGACTGGTCCCGCCGCCGGCGGGCATGGCTCCGAGCAGGGCTCCCGCGGCGTTCCCGGCCCCGGTGGCGAGGAGCTCGCGGTTGGGCTTGAGCGAAGGTTCGTCGCTGCGCGCGAAGGCCCGCGCTGCCGCGATCGTCTCGGAGAACGACATCAGGGCGATCCCGACCGCGGCCGAGGCGAGCTCCGGGGCGAGCGAAAGGTCGGGAAGCGTCAGCGACGGCAATCCCGTTGGGATGTGCCCGACGAGCTCGACGCCCTTCTCCTTCAGCCCGAGAAGCCACGCGCCCCCGATCCCCGCCGCGATGGCGACGAGAGGCGCCGGAGCTTTCGGGGCGAAGCGGTGCAGGCCGACGAGAATGCCGATCATGACGAGCGAGACCGCGAGCGTCGGCAGCGACGTCTCCGGGATGTGGCCGGCCGTCGCCGCAAGCTTCTGAAGGAAGTTCTTCCCGGACACATGGAAACCCAGGAGCTTGGGGACCTGGTCGAAGACGATGACGACGCCGATACCTGCCTTGAAGCCCACGAGCACGGGCTCGGAGATGAAGTTCGCGACGAACCCGAGGCGCAGCAGGGAGGCGACGACGAGGATCGCCCCGACGAGAAGCGTCAGGGTCGAAAGCTCGGTGAGGAGCCGGGCCGGGTCGGCCGCCGCCCCCCCCTCCGCGAACGCCGCGCCGGTCAGGATTGCCAGCGTCGTCGTGGTCGAGACGGAGAGGACCTTCGACGTCCCGAGGAAGGCGTAGACGAGCATCGGAACGAACGTGGTGTAGAGCCCGACCTGGACGGGCAGCCCCGCGATGGTCGCGTAGGCCAGCGCCTTCGGGATGACGACCGCGCCGGCGGTCAGCCCGGCGACGACGTCGAACCGCAGGGCGGGCTTCGAAGCGGCCGGCTCCGCGGCGCTCACGGAGTCGCCGCCGCAGCGGGAGTCGTCTCACTCTTCATCCACTCGTCGAAGAGGTTGTAGGCGACCGAGAGCAGCGTCGGGCCGATGAAGAGGCCGAGGAAGCCGAAGGAGAGGAGGCCTCCGATCACGCCGAGGAAGATGATCGCCATCGGCGCCTCGACGCCGCGGCCGATTAAGAGCGGCCGCACGATGTTGTCGGAGCCGCCGACGATCAGGAGTCCCCAGAGCCCGAGGAAGATCGCCCATCCCGTCGAGCCCTGGGAATTCAGCCAGAGCGCGGCCGGCAGCCAGAGGACCGTCGGGCCGCCCGGCACGAAGGAGAGGAAGAAGGTCCCCATGCCGAGCAGGAACGCGTTGGGGACTCCGGACACCCAGAAGCCGATCATGGCGAGGATCGCCTGGACGGCGCAGGTCCCGAGCATTCCCTTGAAGACCCCGCGAATCGTCGAGCGCACGACCGCCACCTGGCGGCGCGCCGACTCGCCCCCCAGCCGAAAGGCGATACGGTCCACGGTCGCCGCGACTTTTTCCCAGTGAATGTAGAGGAGCCCGGCGATGAAGATCGAGAGGAGGAATTCCAGGACCCCGATGCTGACGCCGCTGACCGCGGTCACCAGGAAGTCCTTGACCGGCTTCAAAAACGGCCGCAGGTCCTCCCGGAGGCTCTGCGGGTCCGCGGAGTAGGCGGCCCATTTCGCGCTCGCGGACTTCCCGACGAGGGGGATCCCGCCGAGCCAGGCGGGCGGCTCGCGCAGACCGCCTTCCAGCATCCCGTTGAACCGGGCGGTCAGCTTCGGCATCTCCGAAGTCACGTTCACGGCGAGAGCCGCGATTGGGACGAGGAGCACCGCCACGAGGAAGAGCCCGGTCAGAAAGGCCGCGAGCTTGCGTTTCCCGCGGACGAGCCCGAGGATCTTCTGGAAGAGACCCCGGGTCGAAACCGAGATGATCGCGCCCCAGAGGAAGGCTGTGAGGAAGGGCCGGACGATCAGGTAGCAGCCGACGACCAGCGCGACGGAGATCACACCGACCGCGATGCGCTCGAAGGTGCTGAGGCGACCCGGTACTGTGCTCATTTTCCCTTCTTTCCGCCGGAGAGCGCCTTGCGCGCCTCGGCCAGCTCCCTCTGTTTCGCCCTGTCCACCTTCGGATAGGCGAGGTCGAGCGAGTCCAGCGCGTCCACGACCGCCGCGCCGACCATCACGCGGGTGAACCACTTGTTGTCGGCCGGGATGACGTACCAGGGCGCCTCCGGGGTGGCGGTGTTGCGGATCGTGTCCTCGTAGGCCTCCTGGTAGTCGTCCCAGTAGCCGCGCTCCTGGATGTCGCTGCTCGAGAATTTCCAGTTCTTGTCGGGGTTGTCCAGCCGCTCGAGGAAGCGCCGCTTCTGCTCCCCCTTCGAGACGTGCAGGAAGAACTTGTGGATGGCGACGCCGTTTCTCGACAGGTAACGCTCGAAGCAGCGGATGTCCTGGTAGCGCTCCTTCCAGATGTCCTTCGTCAGGAGCTCCTTCGGAAGCTTCTGCTTCGCCAGGAACTCGGGATGCACGCGGACCACGAGGGTCTCCTCGTAGTAGCTGCGGTTGAAGATCCCGATGCGCCCCCGCTCGGGAAGCCTCTTCATGCAGCGCCACAAGAAGTCGTGGTCGAGGTCGTCGGAGGAGGGCGACTTGAAGGAGACGACTTCGCACCCCTGGGGGTTGATCCCGGACATGACGTGCTTGATCGTGCCGTCCTTGCCGGCGGCGTCCATGGCCTGGAAGACGAGGAGGACCGCCCACCGGTCCTGCGCGTAGAGCATGTTCTGCAGCTCCGCGAGCGCCTGGACCCCGGTCGCCAGGGCCTCCTTCGCGCGCGGCTTGTCCTCGTCGCCGAAGTCGAGCGTGTCTCCCGGGTCCACGTCTTTCAGCCGGAACTTCGAGCCGTCGGTAACCCGGTAGACCTTCGCAAACTTCCGTGCGCGTTTGATGATCGCCTTGTTGCTCACGTTTCGAACCTCCTCCTTAGTTCAACCGAAATCCGAGGTGAATGCTCAGGATCTCGCCGACCGTGAACGGCTGGGAGCGCCAGGCGAGAGTCGGCGCCTCCACCAGGATGTCCACGATCCCCGCGTTCAGCGCGATGCCCAGCCGCGTCCCGGCCTGGAAGTAGTACTGGCTGCCGGCTTCTCCGTGGACGTCGGGCGAGGAATCGATCTCGTCCTTGCCGCGGATCTTTGGCCCGCCCTCGAGCCGGACGGCCGTGAGCGAGAGGCCGAGCACCCGCAGGGCGTACCAGCGAACGCCGAGGCCGAGGACTCCGGTCAAGTACTGCGACTCTCCCGACGTGTTGCGCGCGCCGATCGAGAGCGAGCCGCCCGGGGCCCACTCGAACCGGCCTCCCCATCGGTCCCGGTCCCACAGGACCTGGCCCCCGAGCGAGCCGCTGCCATACTGGCGGCCGCTGGCGGCGATCTCCGGGGTCTCGACGGTCGTGGCTCCCGTCGCGAGGTACCACGACGCCGCCCGTCCCAGGAGGCGTCCGTACGGCGCCGCCGGAGGCGACCAGGAAGCGTCGCTGCGCTCCACTTTCTCCTCGTGGTGCTCCAGGAGCGAGCCTCCCGCGAGCCTCGGGTCGCGCAGCGCGTAGCTGAAGCCGATGCCGATGGAGAACTCGGCCGCCGGCCGCCGCCAGTTGACCTCCAGCGGGCCGTCGAAGGTCAACGCGAGCCTCTTCGAGAGGATGTAGTCGAACCGAAAGAGCCGGGTCGAGAGCTCCGTGCCGCTCTTTTCTCCGCCGAAGGTGATGCGCCAGGCGGCCGGAACCAAGCCGAGCGCCGACCGTCTCCCGAGCGGCAGGATCAGGTCGAGCTCCAGCCCGGCGAGGCCCGAGCCTTCGCCGTCCTTGTAGTGGCGGTAGCCGAGCTCGCCGGCGAGCGCGTAGACGAAGGGATTCAAGCCGGAGCTGTACCTCAGCAGCATCCCCTTGCCAGCGACGTCGAGGAAGTCCCTCGACCAGTTGTAGCGAGTGTCCAGGCCGACGAAGCCGTAGGCGCCCGGCAGCGGATCGGGGGGCTGCCGCTCCGAGCACTCTTCTCGGGCGCAAGGAATCGCCGGCGAAAACCACTTCGCCTTGTAAGCGGCCCACTCCTCGGTTTTCTCGGGAGCGTCCGGGCCGGCGGGAGAGGCCAGCCTCGCCACGCGGAGGCCGCGCACGACGACGAGAAGCTCCACGATCGCCTGGCGCGCGAGGTCGCCTTCCTCCGACAGGCACTCGAAGGGGACGTTGTAGGGGAGGGAGACGAGATCCTTGCAGCGGCCCTGCGCGGTCTCCCGGTCCTCGACGACGTAGGCCTTGTCGCGGCGGTCGTCCCAGCCGTGAAACGCGGTCTTCGGGATGCCCTCCAGCGCCTTGCTCGGGAAGCCGGGCAGGCGCGTCAGCGGCTTCCAGACCCGCAGCTCCTCGATCTCGTGACCGCCGGGCCGGCGCTGAGAGTGCGCACCGGAGAAAGAGTCGCCGATGGCGTGCATCATCTCGTAGAGGCCGTAGCCGCTCCGCCGGGTCCCGGGCCCACCCTCGAGGACGATCTGGCGAAGCAGGCCGTCCATCAGGTCACGGCAGCGCGCGAGCGCGGAGGTGGCCGTGCCGCGCGGGATGTCGGTCCCGGGGATGAGCTCGGTCTGCGCGTCGTCGAGCTTCGCCATGAAGTGGAAGCACTGCCCGGCGTCGGAGAACTGGCGGCGGAAGGCGGCGTCGGGCTGGTCGGTCAGGGGCCTGGGCCACTCGAGGAGGGGATTGGATGTCGCCGCGTCGCGGCAGTACGCGGGCGGGACCGCTCCCCACCCGAAGCACAGCGGCGGCGAGAGCGCCCCGTCGTTCAAGAGGTCGCGCACGACCTCCGCCCTCGAGGGACGGCCGTCGTGTTCCTCGAGCAGGGTGCGGTAGGCGAGGGCCTCGATGACGACGTGCCCCTTGCTGTCGAACGCGGAGGCGCGCACCGGAAGCATCGCCGCGGCCACCGCGGCGGCAGCCAAGCGAACCGCGGCAAGCCGCGGCTCGCCAGCGAATCGGCTCATTTGCGGGAACTCTACCGATCTGCCGGCGAAGGATGTATGGCACCAAGGTCTATCGAGCCGGGGATCGCTCGGAATAGAATGTGGCCGCTCGCGGATTTCCGTCAGAAAGAGGAGAAGAACATGAGGCATCGAGTCCAAGCGCTCTGCGTCGCGGCGGTCCTGATGGCCGGCTCCGCGCTGGTCCTGGCGGCGGGCCCCGAGTCGTTCACCGCTACGGCGTCGGTCAAGAAGGGCGCGACGCCCACGACCTCGCCGGTCAAGATCTCGATCGATCGCTACTCGACGGACGCTGAGCGCACGACGGTGATGGGCGCCATGAAGACCGGGGGGACCCACGCGCTCCGGGAGGCGGTGGCGAAGATGGAGGATGCGGGCTCCTTCGAGTTCGGGGACAAGAAGACGGCGATCAAGTACGCCTACGCCCGCCCGACCGGCTCCGGCCGGATCGTCACGCTGATCACGGCCGATCCGATCACGAACCTCGGAGCCGGAATGCCGGAGTACAAGCCGCAGGCCGGGCATGACGTCGCTGCCGCGCTCCTCGTGCTCGACTCTCATGGAGGGGGCCACGGCGAGTTCGCCCCTGCCGCCACGCTGAAGGCCAACAAGTCCGGCGCGATCGTGGTCGAGGACTACGGCGCCGCCAAGGTCTGGCTGAAGAACATCGCCAAGACGAAGTAGTCGCGGCCCGACCGCGGAGTCCGTGTGGCCCGTCGCAATCCGCTGACCCACATCTGGGGGTCCGAAAAGGGCCTGATGGCGATGCTCGTGTTCCTCTGCCTGGCCCTCTTCGTGGGAACGCCGGTGTCGGCGATGTCGGGGCGTTCCACGATCGTCTTCGACGCTCTCTTTTCCCTCCTGCTCGTGTCCGGGATCGTCATGGTCGCGCGCAAGCCGATCCTGACCGTCACGATCGCCATTCTGACCGTCGCGGCGATCGGGTTCCGCTGGATATCCGAGGTTTCACACTCTCTGGTCATCTGGAGCTGGGGAGAGGCGCTGAGCATCGTTCTGCTCGGGGTCTTCGTCGCCCTGGTCCTCGTGCAGGTCTTTCGGGAGGGACCGATCACCGGCTACCGGATCCAGGGCGCCATCCTGGTCTACCTGCTGATGGGTCTGATGTGGTCCGCCGCCTACGAGCTCGTCCTTCGCCTGGCGCCCGGGTCCTTCTCCTTCGCCCAGGGCGCCCCGACCAAGGACGTGGCCGACTACCGGCTCGTTTACTACAGCTACATCACCCTGACGACCATCGGATACGGAGACATCACTCCCGTGCACCCGATCGCCCGAAGCCTGGCCATGGCCGAAGGGCTGACCGGACAGCTCTACCCGGCGATCCTGATCGCCCGGCTGGTGTCGTTGCGGATCGAGACGCGGAAGCGAACCTGAACCGATCCGTTAGAAGGCGAAGGCGAGCGAGCTGACGACGGTCGGCGTCTCCCAGCCCGGGTTGAAGACGTAGACGGAGAGCGTCCACTTCTTCCACGCGAAGGCGGCGAAGAGCCCGCGCTGGACGTCCAGACTCGTGTGGTACGCGCGCGTGCGCTGCGAGGCGAGTCCGAGCGAGAGCCAGTCCGTCGCGGAGAAGCCGAGCTGCGCCCAGTTGTAGAAGAAGTTGTTGTCCGAGTCGTCCGTGTCGAAGACATACTCGCCCTCGCTGTAGAGCTCGAAGCGGCCGTAGGCCAGTGTCAGCTCGTAGCCGGGCGCGACGCCGCGCGTGTCTCCGAAGACGCCGCCGGCCATGGCAGTCGCGCTCAGGTGGAGCTTTTCTTCCTCGCCGGCTTCCAGGTTCCACCCGATCCAGGCCGACCCGGTCTTGAACCCCTCGTAGTTGTAGCGGCCCTCGAGGTGCAGCGCGCCGTGGTTGGCGATGAAGGTTGGCTGCGCGTAGTGGCGGTCGTCGGGAGGGAAGTAGCCGTAGAGGCTCGCGTTGAATTCCCACCCTTCTTTCTCCGGCGCCGCCGGAGTTGCCGTCTCCTGGGCCCGGAGGCCCGCGGCGAAGAGTGCCAGGAAAACCGCGAAGACGGGGAGGCGGGCTTTCATCCTCCGAGGGCCATGGTGATGCCGACCAGCGCGACCCCGATTCCGACCATCACCAGCCCAGTGAGCCAGGGGCGGAACCCCGAGTACTTCGCCAACTCCCAGCCGGCCAGGAAGAGGAGAACGATCGCGACACCGTTGGAGACCCGCAGCGCCAGCATCGCGTCGGAGATGAAGAAGAAGGGGACCACGACTGGGAAGGTCGAAAGGAAGACGAGCAGAAAGGAAGCGAGCGCTCCGGTCAGGTCTTCGCGCTTCAACCCCGCGCGCGGCGGCGGCTCGGGCATCGCGTCGAGGCCCTTGCGGATGCGCTCGAGCTCCTCGTGGCGGAGAGTCGCGGCGATGGCCGGGTGCAAGGACTCGGCGATCAGCGCGTGGGCTTCCTCCGGCTTCGATGCTTGCCGCAGCCGGCGCAGGACGAGCAGGCCCGCCCCCCGGCTTCCCAGGGAATTCAGCACGTACATGATCGCGTCCACGATTCCCCACGCGAGGTTGCAGCCGATCGCGCCGATCAGCATGGTGCGGACCTCGGCGCGACCGCTCTCGGCGGCGGACAGGGACCCGGTAAAGGTCAGGACCATGATCAGGCCGAAGAGGATCTCGGAGAACCGCTCGGTCGGGTCGAGGACGTGCCGCCGCTCTTCCATCGAAACGCTGCGACGCTATGGCGCGGCCACCGGGATGAAATAGAACATCAGCGCCATGATGGCGTAGAGCGCCACGAGCTGGACGCCCTTGTACCAGTTGGCGCGGCCGTCGCCCGACACGATCGTCCCGACGAAGACGGCGAAGAAGAGCGAGCCGACTTCCGCCCGTCCGAAGGAGAGCATCAGCGGGTGCGGGCCCAGGACGTGGCTCGCCAGAACCAGCAGGGGAGCGACGAAGAGCAGGATCTGGATGCTGCTCCCGAACGCGATTCCCAGCGAAAGGTCCATCTTGTTCTTCATGCCCATGGCGATCGCCGAGCCGCTCTCCGCCGCCCCGCCGACGATCGCAACGAAGACGATCCCGATGAAGGTCTGCGACATTCCCAGCGCCTTGCCGGTTCCCTCGGCGGCGCCGACGAGGATCTCGCTCATCCAGGCGGCCAGCACCGACGCCGCGACGAGGCTCCCGGCGGCGCGCGCGACACTCCAGGTCGGGCCCTCGTGCTCCTCATCTCCCTTGCCTCGGACGCTCTCGAAGGCCTCGGGGTGCGTCTTCAACAGGAAGACGAGGTAGAGCGCGTACGCGGCGAGGAGAACGATCGCCAGGCCCGTGTTGAGCAGTTCCTCCTCGCGGATCGGACCTCCCGTCGAGAAGAAGCGCGAGAAAGCGCTGGGGATCGCCAGGCTGATGGCCGCGATCAGCATCATCGTGCTGTACACCCTCGACGCGGCCGGGTTGTAGTCCTGGTCGTGATAGCGCAGGCCACCCAGGAGGAACGAGATTCCGAGAGCCAGGAGAAGGTTGGCGAGGATCGCTCCGATGATCGACGCGCGGACCAGCTCGTGGTTGCCCGCCTTGAGGGCCACGAGAGCGATGATCAGCTCGGGAGCGTTGCCGAACGTCGCATTGAGCAGGCCGCCGATGGCGTCCCCCGTTCGGTGCGCGACCTGCTCCGTGGACTGGACGATCAGCGCGGCGATCGGGACGATCGCGAGGGCGGCCGAAAAGAAGATGACGGGATCCGACGCTCCGGTCTTCTCGAGGACGAGCGTGACGGGAATGAATGCGAAGAGCCAGGAGATCGAGGGCTTGAAGCTGATCTTCACGGCTCCGAATCGCCTCCGCCGGGCCTGGCAGGGGCTGGCGCCGCCGCCGGAGACTGCCACGTCGGGTTCGCGATGTTCCAGCCTCCGCCGAGCGCCTTGTAGATGTCCACGGAGTTCGTCAGCAGGTTGACCCGTGCGCGGGCCAGCGCGATCTCGGCGGGGAACAGCTGCTGCATGGAATAGAGGACCTCGAAATAGCTCGAGAGGCCGCTGTTGTAGCGGAGGTTCGTCAGGCGGACCATGTCCCGGTAGTAGCCGACGGAGTCGGCGAGCTCGCGGACGGAGGCGGCAAGCTTGTCCTTGGCGTAGAGGACCGTGGTCGTCTCGTTGAAGGCGTTCGTGACCGTCTGCTCGTAGAAGAGCTTCGACTGCTCCCACTGGGCGTAGGCCACGTCGTACTCGCTCCGGAGGCGTCCTCCCTGGAAGAGCGGGCCGAAGAGCCCGGCGGCGATCGACCAGGTCCTCCCGGGCGTGAAGAGGTTCGAAACATCGGGGCTGACGCCACCGAAGAGCCCGGTCAGGCTGATCGTGGGGAAGAAGTTCGCGGTGGCGACTCCCACCCCGGCGTTGGCGGCGATCAGCTCCTGCTCCGCCTGCGCGATGTCGGGCCGGCGCTGCAGCAGGTCCGACGGAAGCCCGGCCGGGATCTCGGGCACCACGGGCGCGTCCGCGAGTGTGATTCCGCGCGGGACGTCCGCCGGGTTTCGCCCGAGCAGGACGTTCAGGACGTTCTCGGTCGCTTCGATCTGGCGCTCGATGTCGGGCACCGTCGCGTTGACCTGCTTGTAGGCGGCGGCGGCGTAGGAAGACTCGAGGGCCGAGGCCGCCCCTTCCGAGAGCTTCCTCTCGAAGAGACGGGCGGTCTGCTGGAACGCATCGGCGGTCTTGCGGGCGATCACGAGCTCCTCGTCGAGCTCGCGAAGGCGGAAGTAGGTGCTCGCCACGTCGGAGATGAGCGAGATCAGGACGCCCTTTCGCGCCGCGTCAGTCGCCAGGTACTGGGCCTTGGCGGCCTCGTTCAACCTCCGGATCCGGCCCCACAGGTCGAGCTCCCAGTTGAAGTTGACGTTGACGCTGTGGAGGTTGACGGTCTCGTGGTTGGCTGGGCCCGTATAGGTGGACTGCTGGGAGCGGGACCACTGCCCGCCGTAGAAGATCTGCGGGAAGAACTCCGACTTCGCGATGCCGGCGCGCGCCCGGGCCTCCTCGACCCGCCACGCCGCGATTTGCGCGTCGTAGCCCGTGACGAGCGCCTCGTCGATCAGCTTGCGGAGCGTGTCGTCGTGGAAGACGTCCCACCACGGCTGGTCGGCGAGAGTCGCCGCGGGCTGGTGCGGGCCGATGACGTCGCGGTAGGCGACCGGAGGTGTGACGGGAGGTCTCTCGTAGTTGGGGCCGACCGCGCATCCGCAGAGAAGCGCGAGGCCGACGGAGAGGGCGGCGATCTTCTTCATGTCAGTGCCCCGCTCCGGCCGGGCTTGGATGGGTCGCCGCCGCGGGCTGCGGGGCCGCGACGGGCTTCTTGTCCTTGCCCGCGATCCTTTCGACCAGCACGAAGAGCGCCGGGATGATGAAGATCGCGATCCCCGTCGCCGCGAGCATGCCGACGATGACGACGGTCCCCAGGATCTTTCGCGACTCCGCGCCCGAGCCCGAGGCCGTCCAGAGCGGCACGCAGCCCAGGATGAAGGCGAAGGAGGTCATCAGGATCGGGCGCAATCGCAGCTTCGCTCCCTCCAGGGAGGCGTCCACCAGGGTCTTGCCCTTTTTCATCTCGAGAACGGCGAACTCGATGATCAGGATCGCGTTCTTCGCGGCGAGGCCGATCAGCATGACGAGACCGATCTGGCCGTAGACGTCGAGGTTGAACTTCCGCATCAGCAGTCCCAGGAACGCGCCGAAGACGGCGACCGGCACCGAGAGGAGGACGCCGAAGGGGAGCGACCAGCTCTCATACAGGGCGGCGAGGATCAGGAACACGAAGACGATGGACATGATGAAGACCTTCGCGCCGGCGCCCGCCGCCTTGACCTCCTGGTACGACATGTCGGCCCAGTCGTAGCCCATCTCGCGCGGCAGAACCTCCTTCGCAACCTCCTGGAGAGCGTTCGTCGCCTGGCCGGAGCTGTAGCCGGGCGCCGGGATGCCCGTGACCTGCGCGGCCCGGAAGAGGTTGAACCGGTTCGTGAACTCGGGCCCGGAAACGCCCTTGGTCGTCACGACGGCGGAGAGCGGAACCATCTTGCCGTCGTTGTTCCGGACGTAGAACTGGTTGATGTCTTCCGCCTTGACGCGGCCCTCGGCCTCGGCCTGCAGGAAGACCTTCCACTGGCGGCCGAAGCGGTTGAACTGGTTGACGTAGATGCCGCCGAGGAAGGCCTGCAGCGACTGATAGACGTCGGCGACGGCGACGCCTTGCTTCAAGACCTTGTCGCGGTTGATGTCGGCGTAGATCTGGGGCACCGCGGCGCGCCAGACGCTGTTGACGTTGGCGAGCTCGGGCCGCTTGCGCGCCGCCTCCAGGAACTTCTGGAGGTTCTGCTGGAGGAACTCGACGGTTCCGCCGCTCCTGTCCTGGAGCCAGAAGGAGAAGCCGCCGCCAGTGCCGAGGCCCTGGATCGCCGGCGGCTCGAAGGCGATGACGCTCGCCTCCACGATCTTCGCGCGAAACTGCCCGTTCAAGCGCCGGACGATCGAAGAGGCGAGCATCTCGTCGCCCTTGCGCTCGTCCCAGGGATCGAGCCCGATGAAATAGAAGGCGGTGTAGGGCGCCGAGGCCCCGGCGAGAAGGGAGAACCCCGCGACCGTCGTGACGTATTTGACGCCCTTGGTCTCGGCGAGCAGCTTCTCGACTTTCTGGCACACGGCGTCGGTGCGCTGGAGCGAGGAGGCGTCGGGAAGCTGGACGTTCAGGAAGAAGTAACCCTGGTCCTCGTTGGGGAGGAAGCCCGACGGAAGCCGCTTGCCGAGAAGCCCCGAGAGAACGGTGAAGCCCACGAGGATCAGCACGCTCACGACCATCTTGCGGATCAGCCCGGCGGAGAATTTGACGTAGCCGTTGGTCATCTTTCCGAAGACCTTGTTGAACCAGGCGAAGAACTTCCCGAGGGGCCCTTTGGACTGTTTCTTGGGCTTGAGGATCAGGACGGAAAGCGCCGGCGAGAGCGACAGCGCGTTGAAGGCGGAGATCAGGACCGAGACGGCGATCGTGATGGCGAACTGCATGTTCATCCGCCCCTGGATGCCGCCCATGAACGCGACGGGGATGAACACGGCGGAGAGGACGAGGGCGATTCCGACGCAGGGCGCCGAGACCTCCTCCATCGCCTTCTCCGTCGCCTCCCTGGGCGACAGGCCGTGCTCGATGTGGTGCTCGACCGCCTCGACGACGACGATCGCGTCGTCCACGACGAGGCCGATCGCGAGCACGAGGCCGAAGAGGGACAGCGTGTTGATCGAGAAGCCGAGCCCCGGAAAGAAGATGAACGTGCCGACGAGCGAAACCGGCACGGCTAGGAGCGGGATCAGCGTCGCGCGCCACCCCTGGAGGAAGAGGAAGACGACGATGATGACGAGGACGATTGCCTCGAAGAGCGTGTGCTGGATCTCCTTGATTCCCTCGGTGACCGGGAGCGTCGTGTCGAGGGCGATGACGTAATCGAGATCGTCGGGGAAGCGCTGCTTCAGCTCCACCATGGCCTTCTTCACGCCGTCGGCGACCGCGATCGCGTTGGAGCCCGGCACCTGGAAGATGCCGATGGGACAGGACGGCTTGCCGTTCAAGCGGGCGCGCTGCTGGTAGTTCAGGGCTCCGAGATCGATGCGGGCCACGTCCTTCAGGCGCACGACGGAGCCGTCGGGGTTCAGGCGGACGACCACGTTGCCGAACTCCTCCGACGAGACGAGTCGGCCCTGGGAACGGACGGTGTAGGTGAACTCCTGCCCCTTGGGCGCCGGCTCCGTGCCGATGCCGCCGGACGGGTTGACGGTGGACTGCTGCTTGACGGCGTTCAGGAGGTCGGGCACCGTCAGCCCGAGGCTCGCCAGGCGCGCCGGCTTGACCCAGATCCGCATAGCGTAGTCGGCCGTCCCGTAGTTCTGGATCTGGCCGACGCCGGGCACGCGGTAGAGCGCGTCGTTGACGTTGATCGTGGCGTAGTTGCCGAGGAAAAGGGCGTCGTAGGTCCCCTTTGGCGAGTAGAGCGCCACCATGATCAGCGGATTGGACGTGGACTTCTTGACGGTCAGGCCGAACTGGTTGACGTCGGCCGGCAGGTTCGGCTGGGCCTGCGAGACGCGGTTCTGCGTGTTGACCTGGTCGATGTTGATGTCGGTCTCGACGTCGAACGTGACGTTCTCCGTCATCGTCCCGTCGTTGGCGTTAGTGGACTGCATGTAGATCATGTTGTCCACGCCGTTCATCTGCTGCTCGAGCGGAGTCGCGACCGACTGCTCGATGGTGATCGCGTCGGCGCCCGTGTAGGTCGTTGTGACCTTGATCTGGGGCGGGACGATGTCGGGGTACTGCGCGGTCGGGAGCTTCGACATCGCGACGGCTCCCGCTATAGTCATCAGGATCGCGATGACGATCGCGACGATCGGCCGGCGGATGAAGAAGGAGGCCATGGCTTACCCCTTGGTCTCTTTGGCGGGCTCGGTCTTCGCGGGCTCGGCCTTTCCACCGCCCTCCGGCGCCGAGGCCTGCGTCGGGTTCACGGTCATTCCGGATCGAACCCGCTGGAGACCCTCCACGATGATCCGGTCTCCCGGCTTCAAGCCTTCCTCGATGACCCACATGTTCCCGTCGACGGGGCCCGTCTTGACGACTTTGATCGTCGCCTTGTTGTCGGAGCCGACGACCGCGACCTGGTAGCTGCCCTGCAGCTCCGACACCGCCCGCTGGGGCACGAGGATCGCGTTCTTCTTGACGTCCAGCGAGACGCGGACCTTGGCGTACTGGCCCGGCCTCAGGATGTTCCCCGGGTTGGGGAACGCCCCTGCGAGTTGGATCGTGCCGGTCTTCGCGTCCACCTCGCGCCCGATGAGGATTGCGCGGCCGTGGTGCGGGAAGACGGAGCCGTCGGCCAGCATCAGCTGCAGGGGACCCTTTTCCAGGTCCTCGTTCGCGCTCAGGGTCTTCTCCACGGAGCCGTGCTTGGCGACCCATTCGAGGTACTCCTGCTCGCTCGGGCTGAAGTTGACCTTGATCGGGTCGACCTGCGAGACCGTGGTCATCACGGTCAGCCGGTTGACGAGGTCGCCGACCTGGGACTTGGCCACGCCGGCGATGCCGTCGATCGGGGAGACGATCTTCGTCCATTCCAGGTCGAGCCTCGCCTTTTCCATGGCGGCCTTCGCGCTCTCGACGTTGGCGGACGCGGTGCGCTCCTTGGTCTCGGCGTCGTCGAGCTCCTGCTGGCTGATCGCCTTTTCCTTCGCGAGGGGGCGGTAACGCGCCGCGGTCGTCTTCGCGTTGGCCAGGGTTGCCTCGTACTGCGAGAGCGAGGCCCGCGTCTGGTCATAGGAGGCCTGGAACTGCCTCGGGTCGATCTCGAAGAGCGGCTCGCCGGCGCGGACGACGAAGCCCTCCCGGTAGACCTGCTTCAAGACGTAGCCCTCGATCTGCGGCCGGATCTCGGCGTTGACCGAGCCGTCGAGCGAGCCGATCCACTCGCCGTAAATCGGCACGTCCTTCTGGACGACGGCCGCCACTTCGACGGCCGGTGGCGGAGGAGCGGCAGCCTCCTCTTTCTTGCCGCAGCCGGTGGCCGCGGCGAGCGCGGCGAGGGTCAGAAAGGCGCAACTCCGTGCGGCACGTAGCATGGATCTACCTCCGTTCGAGCGGCTTCGACGAAACGCTATCCGGCGCGTTCTCCCGAGTAAGCCCGGACCAAGGTGCAACCGGGAATCCCCTCCCGGCCCTTCGGCCCTGCACCAAGGTCCCCGATGAAGGGGGATCGGGCGGCTGTTAAGGTCCGGGCACTCGCTTGATGCCCCGAGCCGCTTTCCGACAGGCCCTGTGGCTCGCCCTGCTGCTTCTGGCGCCGGCGGCCGCGCTCGCGCAGAAGACCGACGTGGTCGTGATGATCAACGGCGACCGCAATACCGGGGAATTCCGCAGCTACAACCAGGGGTACCTGACGCTCAAGACGGACAACCAGGGGGATCTGAAGGTCAAGTGGAACAAGATCGTCTCCATCGAATCGGAGAAGACCTTCGAGATCGAGCTCGTGGACGGGAGCAAGATCTACGGCAAGCTCGCTCCCTCCGAGCCGCCCGGCAAGCTGATCGTCCTCTCGGGGGGCTTCGAGCGGCCGCTCGGGTTCCTCGACGTCGTTCGGATTGCGCCGGTCTACAAGAGCGTCTGGGCCGGGTTGAACGGGTCGGTGGACTTCGGGTTCACCTACACGGAGGCGAACAACTACTTCCAGCTGAACTTCAACGGAGAGGCGACCTACCGCAGCCGGGGATACCAGCTTGGGACCGAGCTCTCCGCCTTCGCCAGCCACCAGGAAGGAGTCACCGCGTCGGAACGTGCGTCCTGGCAGGTGGACTACGGGCTCTTCCTGCCGAAGCTCTGGTACCTCGGAGCCGTGGTTCGCGTCGAGCACAACAAGGAGCTCGGTCTCGACCTGCGGGCGCTCGGGGGGCTGGGCCTCGGACGCCACCTCATCCAGACCAACCAGACTCTCTTAGACGTCCTCGCCGGCGTGGCGGGATCGCACGAGACGCCCATCGACGGCGAGGGGAGCTACAGCGTCGAGGCGGTCATCGCCGGCAAGTACTCCTATTTCATGTACGACTTTCCCAAGGTCGCCTTCGGCGTGGACGTGACCGTCTTCCCGAGCCTGACGGACTCCGGCCGCGTGCGCCTCCAGGCCGACGCGCGGGTGCGCCGCGACATCATCTCGGACTTTTATGTCTCCATCAGCATTTTCGACACCTTCGACAGCCGCCCGCCGACGGCCGGAGCGGCGACGAACGACTGGGGCCCCGTCATCTCGGTCGGCTACAAGTTCTGACCTGCACCAAGGTCCGATCGCCCCGGGGCCGCCGCCGCTGCTAGCGTTTCGGCCTCACCCGCCATGCCGCGTCTTCGTCGTGTCACGCTCGTGCTGGTCGCCGGATCGTGGATCGTTTCCGCGCGGCCATTTTCCGGCCAGCCGGCCTCGATGAAGGATGCGCTGCGCGAGAGGCTGGAGCGCCTGCAGGCGATGGACCGCGCCGGCGTGCCCCGAGCGGAGATCGCGGCGCGCCGGGCCCTGCCCATGCTCTACGAGGAAGCGGGGTTCGAGCCCTTCTGGACGGCCGTGCGGGTCCAGACGCTGCTTTCGCTGCTGCGCGAATCCGCCGAGGACGGCCTCCAGCCTGAGGACTACCACCTCTCCGAGCTGACGAAGCTCGCGCCGAGTTTCTCCGGCGGCGCGGAGGCGGGAGCGAGGGCGCAGGCCGACGTGCTCGCGACCGACGGTTTCTTCCTCCTCCTCTATCACCTTTACCTCGGCAAGGTGGACCCGAAGACCCTCGAGGCGACCTGGAACTTCGATCCCAGGCCGGTCGGGGAAAGCCAGGGCGTGGCCTTCGTGCTCGACGCGCTGAAGACGGGAAAGCTTCGCGAGGCCGTGGCGAGGGTCCGCCCGGACCACTGGTGGTACGCGAAGGCCCGCGCGGCGCTGGCGGAGTACCGCGGCCTGGCGGCGAAGGGAGGCTGGCCGGCCGTCCCTCCCGGAAAGACGCTCAAGGCGGGAATGAAGGACCCGCGAGTCGTCGCGCTCCGCCGCCGCCTCGCGGCGACCGGGGAGCTCTCGGCCCAGCCGCTCGACTCCGACGCTTTCGACCCGGCTGTCGTCGAGGCCGTGAAGAGGTTCCAGGAGAGGCATCGCCTCGGCGCTGACGGGGTGGTGGCGGCCGGGACGCTCGCCGAGTTGAACGTCCCCGTGGAGGCCCGCGTCCTGCAGATTCGGTTGAACCTCGAGCGGGCGCGCTGGGCCCTTCACGAGGTCACCGACGACGACCTCGTGGTCGTGGACCTCGCCGGGTTCGAGGTGCTCTACGCGAAGAAGAACCAGGTCGCGTGGAGGTCCCGGATCCAGATCGGAAAGCCCTACCACGCCACGCCGATTTTCAAGTCCAGGATCGACACGGTCGTTTTCAACCCGACGTGGACAATTCCTCCGGGGATCCTCGCGCGGGAGACGATCCCGGCGATCCGGCGCGACCCCGGGTACCTTGCGAAGAAGGGCCTCGAGGTCGTGGACGCGAAAGGGCAAAAGCTGGACCCGGCCGGAGTGGACTGGGGGTCCTCGAAAGCGTCCGGCTACATGGTGCGCCAGCCGGCGGGGGAGGACAACGCGCTGGGGCGCGTGAAGATCCTGTTCCCGAACCCGTACTTCGTCTACCTCCACGACACGCCGAGCAAGTCCCTCTTCGAGAAGTCGGACCGCGCCTTCAGCCACGGCTGTATGCGGGTAGATCGGCCGCTGGAGCTGGCCGAGCGCGTCCTGAACGATCCGGAGAGCTGGAACGCCGGCACGATCGCGCAGACGATCGAGGCAGGCGAGACGAAAACCGTGCGGCTGAAGAACCCGGTCCCCGTCCTCATCATGTACTGGACGATCGATCCCGTCGGCGAGGGAAAGACCGAATTCAAGCGGGATCCGTACGGGCGGGACCCGCCGCTGGCGCGCGCCCTCGACGAGCCCTTTCCCTCCGCGACGAAGGCGAAGGCTTAGGGGCTTCCCGCGGGAGGCGGGAACTTGGCGAGGATCTTCTCGGTCGCGGTCTCGATCTTGCCGGCGAGCTGCTCGGGATTGGTCCCGATCATTCCGGTGTAGACGCCGCGCCAGACGAGCTTCATGCCGGAGTTGCGGATGTCGAGGGCCAGCGTCCCTTCCTTCTCCCACTTCGAAGAGAGATAGATCGTCCCGGTCCAGTAGTTGTAGGACCCCCACTTGTCCTGCTGC
>Ga0126379_10000725_pt1 | contig 18727 bp, 17 predicted proteins | sample PanSoiMetPlot_24_FD_92640 | JGI IMG/M metagenome (GOLD analysis project Ga0126379, IMG submission 92640) | Tropical forest soil microbial communities from Panama - MetaG Plot_24 | ecosystem: Environmental > Terrestrial > Soil > Tropical forest > Bulk soil | place: Panama | collected 2016-02-17
CGTTGTTGATCGGCTGCGATTGCGGTGTCGTCGTCGGAACTACGCAGGCCCTTCTGCACGCTTCATCGCAAGAGATTCGTGTCCTTTATATTGACGGCGATTTCGATGATTCTCCTCCAGACGGCCGGCGGTCGCAAAGTGCCGCATCGTGCGCTGTGTGGCTCCTGACGAACAATTCTCCGTTCTGGGCTGGCCCGGCCCTGCGGCCATCTCAAGTGTCGGTCATCGGTGGGACGAATGCTTCACGATCGGGACAGGCGGGAATAAATTCGATCTCGCTGGCCGACTTTCGGCGTTCGAAGCCGCGCGAGGTTGCGCAGCATGTGCTGCAATCCGTTCCGGCTTCGGCCTCGCTACGCGTTCATATTGATATTGACGTTCTGCAATCGCGGGAGATGCCGGCGGCGTACATTCCTCACGCCGAGGGAATGACGTTGTCGGAACTCGGCGAACTTCTGGCCGTTTTGCTGAAGGACCCGAGGATCCGGATCATCGAAATCAGCGAATATGCTGCCCTGCGTGATTTCGAACAGGTTTCTGCGGGCAAACTTGTCGACGTGCTGTGCGAGGCGCTGAAGCGCTAAGAGGTCAGACTATTTGGCCGAGCGATGCGAGAATTTTCATGGAGCGAACTATGAGTACTCTGCTTCAGGACCTCCGTTACAGCGTGCGGCTACTGTGGAAAAAACGAGCCTACAGCATCACGGTTATTCTGATGTTGGCGCTTGGGATCGGCGCGTTCACGGCCGTATTCTCCGTCGCCAATGCGGTTCTTTTGAAGCCGTACGGTCCAGTCAAAACCGACCAGTGGGTGTACCTGTGGGAACATCGCACCAAATCTTCCTCGCTAAATCAAATCAGTGTTTCGATGGCGAACTTTCGCGACTGGAGAAGCGCGTGCTCTTCCTCCTTTTCCGAAGGGATCGTTTGGCTGCCGTGGAGCTACGCAGCCTCTGGCGAAGGCATTAACAATCCCGAGCGTGTGCGCGCGGCGGTGATTTCACCGGAAGTATTCTCGGCGACGGGGGTAGTGCCGGCTGCGGGACGCTTGCTGAATCCGGAAGACAGCTCCAGCGCGGATCGCAGGGTGGTACTCAGCTACGAATTCTGGAAGCGTGCCTATGGTGCGGACCCAGCGCTCCCGGGCAAGAGAATCACTTTGAATGGCGCTAGCCATACGGTCGTCGGCATCGCTCCGGCCGGATTTTCGTTTCCGCCCGAGGATCAAGTGGATGTCTGGACCGCTATGCCCCAGGCCGCGCTCGCCTCTGCCAACCGTTCTGAACGCGCCTACCGCGTTGCAGCCAAGCTTCGCCCCGGCGTGACGGCAAAAGCAGCTCAGGCTTCGTTGAATGTTGTCACCGAGCGTCTCGCGGGACGGTATGCGGAAGACCAGGAGTACGGCGCAGTGGTGATCCCGATGCGCGAGGGAGTGGCCGGCGACTTCCGTACACCGGTGATCGCGTTGTCAGGGGCGTTGGGGTTCGCGTTGCTGTTGCTGTGCATCAACGTGAGCTACCTGAGGCGCGTTCATTTGGAAGCTCGCAGGAAAGAGCTCGCGTTGCGCGTGGCCTTGGGTGCAGGCCGGCTGATTTTGATCCGGCAATTGTCAATGGACACGCTGCTGCTGTTCGGGCTTGGCGCCGGCCTCGGGGTATGGCTTTCACCGTTCGGGGTTCACCTGCTGCTCGCTTCCGTTCCGGCTCGTGAGATTCCCTGGTTGCACGCGCAAATCGATGGGACGGTATTGCTTTTCTCGGTAGGAGTGACGTTGCTGGCTGCTGTTCTGACGGGATTGATCCCCGTTCTAGGCGCTTCTCGCTCCGCCTTGGCTGTGAGTCTGGGCTCGGGGGGAGCGGTGACCGGCACCGCTGGCATAGGCCGGCGGTTGCGCGGATCGATTATCGTGGCGCAAATTGCGCTGGCTCTTGTGCCGCTGTGTGGAGCAGGCCTGCTGATCCGCAGTTTTGTGCGTTTGCTGGAAGTGGCGCCTGGTTTTGCCTCGGAACATCGACTGACGCTCGCGCTTACCGCGCCAAAGGGCCGTTATGCAGGACCATCGGAGATCACGTCGCTGGCAATACGAATTCGCGAAGAAAGCCTGCAGCTTCCCAGTGTGCGCGAAGTCGGGCTCGCTCAGGCCATTCCTTTCTCTCCCGGGGCACGGTGGTTGCAAGCGCTGACGCGTACGGATCCGAAGGCGATTCACAATTTCGCGCAGCTTCCTTTGGTGAGGTACACCGTGGTGTCACCAGGTTACTTTGCGGCGATGGGCATCCCGCTGAGAGCCGGTCGGGCTGTGGTTGATGCGGACGCGCACGATGCGCAACCCATCGTGGTCATTAACGAAAAATTGGCCCGCCAGCAATTTCCCAGCGAAAATCCACTCGGGAAACAAATCTGGATCGGCCATGCGGAATCGCTGCCTTCGTCTTCTCCACGAACAATCGTCGGCGTGGTTGCGGATACCCATATGTATGCACTCGAGCGGGACGCTGATCCCGGCGCCTGGGTTCCCATCGCACAACAAAGCGTGAGTGAAGACATCTGGCGCAACCTTTTTCTGGTTGCCAACACGGGAATCGATCCTATGAACGCGCTTGCGTCTGTCAGTCAAATGATTCGAGGTATTGACCCGCAACTGGCCATCGCCGACGTGTCGTCAATGGAGCAACGGCTGCGCGATTCCTTGTGGCGTCAACGATTCAGCAGCAGCGTGCTGGGGGCTTTCAGTCTGGCTGCACTGGGGATCGCGGTGCTCGGCGTGTTTGGCGTCATGAGCTACCTGGTTGCGTTGCGTTCCCATGAGATTGGCGTGCGCATGGCCGTGGGCGCGCGGCCCGTTGACATTTTGCGGATGGTGCTTCGCCAGAGCTTCGTGCTGGTGGCGATTGGAATTGGGATAGGCTTGCTCGCGTCTATCGGGCTGACTCGTGTCCTGCAAGGCCTGCTGTTCGGTATTAAGGCGACCGATTCGCTGACGTTTGCAGTGGTGGTGGCAATCTCAATGATATCCGCGTTGGTGGCGTGCCTGCTGCCAGCCGAGCGCGCGGCGAATGTCGATCCGGTTGCTACGCTGCGCATGGAATAAAGTTTGACGTCTTTCCCGCGTGTGGCCGCTCCTAAATAGCGCCGACACATTTGTTTGCGGTGCTATCATCATTTGCATGTACGCACAAAAATTTCAGGTGGACGTCATCATTCGGGGCGAGCGCAAAGCCTGCCCGCTCGACTGGCTGGACCAGTTCTGCATGCGCAACTTCACGAATTCTGCCGATTTCGACGACACGCTGCCCGTCGCCGATGGCCGCATGGAGGCCAGCTTCCGTCTTACTCCTGAACGCTTCGCCGAAGGGCTCTCCGCATGGCTCGCGCAGCGCGGCAAAGCGGAAGGCGAGCCGCTGCGTGTGGAAGTCACCCGACTCGAATCCGCGGCTACTGTGCATCAGCGATGATGTTGGACAAACAGAGATTCCTCGCTTCGCTCGGAATGAGGTAGGTTTTTTTCGCGCCGCTTGGTGCCCCAGAGACAATCTCTTTACATCCGGCCCATATTTCAATGACAACTTCTCTTGCGCCGCCTACTACTCTATAGCTTCGCTTGCGGCTCCGGAGTCGGAACAACGACGCAGGAATTGCAGAGAAAAACGGAAGCGTCCTGAGAGTTTCTGTTTGCTCCCAGTCGTTGCCGTTTACCCGGTCCACCCTTTCGTGGAATGGACGGACTCTCACCATGGGTGGCAGCGTGAACGATCCCCTCGGACTGACCGTCGCTCGCGATGGGCACATTATCACGGTGCATGGCAACGATGGATTCGCTACGGAGATCACCCCGCAGGGAGCGCAGATCGCGAAGCTGTTGGACAACACAGGCGGTCCGCCTGCTGCAGGAACGCTATTTGGCGTACGGTTCGATTCGGAAGTTGGGCTTGTGTTTGTTGACGACGGCTCGAACACTCTGAACGTTCTTCAGTAACTCCTCACTAGCGGACGGTTCCCACGAGCACCGCGTGAAGGGCCGTCCGCATCCCTCCTGCGTTCGGCGTTCTCACTCGTGCGTTCAAAAACCGGCATAGAGCTCGCACTACACGCCGGAAAAGCCTCACCCTGAAGGGGTGAGCTACAGATTTGTTGAGGTGGTTTTGCTTTCTAGAGCTGCGCGGATTGCGGGCAACGCTTTTAGCGCCGCTTCTTCGCCGGCGCGAATCATCTCACCGGTCTTGGTGAAATCGTCCCAGACGAAACCCGTAACGTCTGGTTCTATAATGACGTCGATGTTGCGGCGCCATTCGAGGTCCGCGTGTTTCTGAATGATGTTGAACGAACGGCTGAGGATATCGGTGAACGTGCGCGGCTCAGCCACCGCTCCGGCTTCCAGGTACACCGCGATAATCAGTTCGGCACCCAGCAGGAGCGCTCCCTCGATGGGCACGAGAGCGGTCAGGAATCCGTCGACCAGCGTTCGCCCTTCATAATGGATGGGCACGAACAGGCCGGGATAGGCACAGGAGGCGCGCAACGGTGGGCCCAGCGGTCCCGCATGGTAATAGACCGTGAGACCGGCATTAATATCCGTGGCTGCGAGTGCCAGAGGTTTCTCCAGATCTTCAAATCGTTTCGCGGGAGTCAAGCGGATCAGGTATTCCTCCAGGCGCTGATTGGTCGCCAAGCCCAGCCACGATGGTGTCCATCTGCCAAAATCGCTGAACTTCGTGGTGCGCGCTACAGTCTCCATTTTTTCCAGGGAAGTTCCCGCGCAATAAGCCGCGCCGATCAGGCCTCCCACGCTTGTGCCCGCCACGACGTCGACTGGAATCCCCGCTTCACGAAACACGCGAAGCACGCCGATGTGCGCGATGCCGCGGGCGAATCCGCCGGCCAGGGCCAGCCCCACGCGTGGACGCCCGGGGGTTTTCGCGTTTCCGCCATAGGCGAACGAGCGGAACAGTTCCTTGGCGGTGTGAAGAAGCCGCTGGGAGCCGGGTTGTTTCTCATCGGGCATATCGGCTTATTCTAAGTTCGCGGCGCGCTTCACCAAACACCTGTTTGACCGGCGCTTGCCGGTTTTGTAACCTGTTCGGCAGTCTCATTTTCGTTCCACAAGGCAATGTTATGACTTCTCGCATTCAGAAAACGGTTGTGCTCGGCGCGGGCACCATGGGCGCGCGCATTGCGGCGCACTTCGCGAACGCCGGGCTCTCGTGCCTTCTGCTCGATATCGTGCCGAGAGACGCCATGCAAGCCGATCGCAACAAACTAGTGCTTGCCGGGATCGACGCCGCGAAGAAATCCAAGCCTGCCGCATTTTTCAGCCCGTCCCTGGCTTCGCGCATCACGATCGGCAATGTTGAGGACGATCTTTCGCGTATCGCCGATGCCGATTGGATCATCGAAGTCGTCGCCGAGAATCTTGAAATTAAACGCAATCTGCTGGGCAAAGTTGCGCAGTTCCGCAAACCTGGATCCATTGTCACCACCAACACTTCCGGACTTCCCGTGCATCTGATCGCCGAAGGCTTGCCCGAAGAATTCCAGCGGCACTGGGCCGGCACGCACTTTTTCAATCCGCCCCGGTACATGAAGCTGGTGGAAATCATTCCCGGGCCGAACACGTCAGCCGAGGTTCTCACCACGCTTGCAGATTTTTGCGACCGCCGTCTGGGCAAAGGCGTCGTGGTTGCGAAAGACACGCCGAACTTCATTGCCAACCGGATCGGGACATATTCGATGCTGAATGCTTTGCGGCTGATGTCAACGCTTGGCATGACCATCGAAGAAGTCGATGCGTGCACCGGGCCCGCCATTGGCTGGCCCAAATCCGCCACGTTCCGGACCGCCGATATCGTTGGACTGGATGTGCTCGTACACGTAATCAAAAATATTTACGAGACCGCGCCGCACGACGAGTCGCGAGAAGCGTACAAAGTTCCAGGACTTGTCGAAGAAATGCTGAGGCGCAATTGGCTTGGCGACAAGACAGGACAGGGCTTTTACAAACGTGTCAAGGGGAGCGCGGAAAAAGAAATTCTCGCGCTGGATATCGGCACGATGGAGTATCGGTCGCGCGCCAAAGCCCGCTTCGCTGCCATCGAAGCTGGCAAGGGGGTGGAAGATACTCGCAATCGTCTGCGCGGGCTGATGACGCCGCTCTTCGAAGGCCAGAAGACCGACAAGGCGCAGCAGTTCATTTGGTTCGGGCTCTCGGAAATGTGTCTGTATGCCGGGCGGCGTATTCCGGAAATTTCCGACCACATTGTCGACATAGACCGCGCGATGAGGTGGGGCTTTGCGTGGGAACTTGGCCCGTTTGAAACCGTGGACGCGCTTGGCTTGCCGGCTTTCGCCGAACAAATCAGGAAAGAAGGCCGCGCGCTGCCGACGGTTTTTGAGAAGGCACTCTCCGCAGGGCGAAACAGTTTTTACCAATCGGCAAAAGGCACTAGGTCCGTTTTTGATTTTGCCACCGCTGCGACCAGCAAAGTCGAGGAACCCGCGGGCATTCTCATCCTGAATAATCTGAAGGATGCGGGGAAGGAAGTGGAACGGAATTTCGGCGCCAGCCTTATCGACCTGGGCGACGGCGTGATCTGCTGCGAATTCCACTCCAAGATGAACGCTATCGGCTCCGATCTGATTGCCATGATTCACAAGGGCATCAAGCGACTGGACTCCGATTTCGATGCGATGGTGATCGCTAATCAGGCTAGCAATTTTTCCGTTGGGGCGAACCTGATGCTGGTTCTGGTGGGAGCGCAGGAGCAGGAGTGGGACGAACTGCACATGGCAGTAAAGCAATTTCAGAACGTCAACCTAGCCATCAAATATGCGGCCAAGCCGGTGGTGGCTGCACCGCAGGGCATGGCGCTGGGGGGTGGCTGCGAAATCGCGCTGCACGCCGCGAAAATTCACGCCGCTGCGGAAGCGTATATTGGCCTCGTCGAAGCTGGCGTGGGACTTATCCCCGGCGGTGGCGGAACGAAAGAGATGATGATCCGCGCGAATGAAAACGCGGCGTCCGGCGCCGACCTGGATCTGTTCCACACACTGAGGCCAATTTTCGAAACTATTGCGACCGCGAAGGTCGGGACCAGCGCCGAAGAATGCCGCGAACTGGGCTACCTGCGCCGCAACGATGCGTATTCGATGAATCGCGACCGGCTGCTTGCTGACGCGAAGCAAACCGCTCTGGCTCTTGCGCTCGGCGGTTGGAGGCCGGCGGCGTCTTCGTGGCAGGAAGGGGCGCAAACTACGCAAATCAAAGTGCTGGGCGAATCGTTCCTGGTGGCGGCGAAAATGGCTATCCATTTGATGGTGCGCGGCGGCTACGCTTCGGACTACGACGCGCACGTTGCGCGCAAACTGGCGAACATCCTCGCCGGTGGCGCGCTTTCGGCCCCGCAGTTCGTGAGCGAGCAATACGTGCTGGACCTTGAGCGCGAAGCGTTCGTCTCGCTATGCGGTGAGAAGCAGACACAGCAGCGCATAGCTCATACACTGAAAACCGGCAAGCCGCTGCGCAATTAGCTGGCTCTCCTCGCGTCGCAATTGTTTAGGGGCTTCAGTCTCTGAGGACCCTCCCGGTCGCAAATCGGCTAAAGTCGTATTGTTTATCCTGCCTTATTCGGCTAATATCATTTGCTGGAGGTGTGCATGCAGAGACTCCTCGCACCGCGTGAGGCTGCTAATATTCTCGGGGTCAGCTATCCTACGCTCAAGCAATGGATCTACCGCGGCAAGATTAAAACCGCCAAGACTCCCGGCGGCCATCACCGCGTCCCGGAATCGGAAATCGACCGCCTGATCCCCAAGAAACTGGATCGCGGCGATATCGACACGCGCCGACTTAACTTTCGCAAGATTTCCGGCCGCAATCAGCTCATTGGCCGCGTTGTTGCCATCAAATACAGCGGACTGCTCGCGCAAATAACCCTGGCTATCGGCGAGCAGCACATCACGTCCATCATTACCGCTGACGCCGCCAAGGAAATGCGATTGAAGCCCGGCGAGCGAGCCGCTGCGCTGATCAAATCCACCGAAGTGATGATCCTGCGTGTCTGACGCGCAACCGACTGACACATGAATTCGTTTGCACAATGCATATTCCGCAATCGTCGCGTTCGCCGCTGGGGTGGTCTCTTCGCCCTGGTCGGCTTTCTTCTGTCGGCGCCAGCCACTCGTGCGCAGGCTATTCGGATTGCCGCTGCCTCTGATCTGCAATTCGCCATGGATGATCTTGCCTCTCGCTATCAAAAGAAAACCGGCCAACAACTGTTCGTGACGTACGGCTCCAGTGGCAATTTTTATGCGCAAATTCAGAGCGGCGCGCCGTTTGACGTTTTTTTCTCTGCGGACATTCTGTACCCACAAAAACTGATCGACGCGCGTCTTGCTGATCCCAAATCACTCGTGATTTACGCGTGCGGCCAGATCGTTTTGTGGGCCCCGGCTGACGCGCAGCTGAATCTCTCGCAAGACGGATTCGCGGGCTTGCTCGATCCTCGTGTCCAGAAGATCGCCGTCGCCAATCCGGATCACGCTCCCTATGGGCGCGCGGCGGTCGCAGCGCTGCGGCACGCAGGAATCTACGAGCAGATCAAATCCAGACTGGTCTACGGCGAGAACATTTCTCAAGCGGCGCAATTCGCACAATCTGGCGGCGCTCAGGTGGGAATTCTTGCGTTATCTCTGGCGCTCTCACCCAGTATGAAATCGGGCGACCGGTGGCTGATCCCTTCTGAGCTCTATCCACCGCTCGAACAGGCTGCCATTCTGCTCGCTTCCTCCGCGAACAAAGCCGGCGCACGTGCCTTCCTCGAATTCGTGAACAGCGACGCAGGCCGCGAAGCCCTGTCGCAGCACGGATTCACACTTCCCAAATCCTCTTCGCCCAACGCACAAAAACAAAAACCATGAACCTCGACTCGCTCTTCCTCTCTCTGCGCCTTGCGGCTACCGTTGCGATCCTTCTTCTTGTCATTGCGATGCCGCTGGCTTACTGGCTGGCGTTCTCGCGTTGGCGCGGCAAATTTTTCCTCGAATCAATTGTCGCCCTGCCTCTGGTTCTTCCGCCGACGGTGCTCGGCTTCTATGCGCTCATCGCGCTCGGCCCGCGCGGCCCGATCGGGCAAGTCTGGCAATCTCTGTTCGGACACAGGCTCGCCTTCACGTTCACCGGGCTGGTGCTGGCGTCACTCGTTTACAGCCTTCCCTTCGCGGTACAGCCGTTGATTGCGTCATTCGAATCGTTGGACCGGCGGTTGCTCGACGCTTCCTCGGTTCTTGGGGCGGGCCGAGTGCGCACGTTTTTGCGGGTGATTCTTCCGCTCTCGTGGTCTGGCCTGGTCACTGCGCTGGTGCTGAGCTTTGCCCACACGCTGGGGGAATTCGGCGTTGTGCTGATGGTCGGCGGCAATCTTCCCGGCATCACCCGGACCGTCTCCATCGACATTTACGATCGCGCCCAGGCGCTCGATTACTCTGGCGCGCACCACGTGGCGCTGCTGCTGCTGCTTATTTCGTTTGTTGTGCTGTCGCTCGTATACGCGATCAACCGCCGAGTGTGGTCGCCATGGACGGTGAGGTGACGCCGCTAATGCTTCAAGTCGCCGTTCGCAAACAGTTTCGCACCGCGGGCGCGCCGGCTTTCGATTTGCGGGTAACGCAGGAATTTGCGCCGGGCGTCACCGTTTTGTTCGGCCCTTCGGGGGCAGGCAAGTCGACCCTGCTCGATTGCATTGCTGGTCTACAGACGCCGGATAGCGGACGCATCGCACTGGGTGAAGAAATCTTCTTTGACGCGAACCAGAAGATCTCTCTTCCGCCACAACGCCGTAGGATCGCGTACGTCTTTCAATCCTTAGCTTTGTTTCCTCATCTGAGTGTCGAAGACAACGTCGCTTATGGACTGTGTTCGAATGCCCATTCGCTCCGCGACTTGCGCGTCACGCAAATCCTAGACGCGTTCCACATCACGAGTCTACGGCGACGCAAGCCTCCCGAACTTTCTGGTGGCGAAAAACAGCGGGTCGCTTTGGCGCGTTCGCTTGTGACGAAGCCCCGCGTACTGTTGCTCGATGAACCGCTCACTGGGCTGGATTTGCTATTGCGCCGGGCGATTCTGCAAGACCTGCGGGCGTGGAATGACGCGAATCGCATTCCGGTCTTGTACGTTACTCATAATCGCGAAGAACTCGACGCGGTTGGCGAGCGGGTTGTCGCCTTGCTGCAAGGCCGCGTTCTGGAATCCGGCGCTTCGCGTGACGTTCTGGATGCCCCGCGATCTCTCGCCCTTGCTCGCGCCGCCGGTTTCGAAAATGTGATGCCTGTGACAGTTCTCGAGACACGGCCCGGGGACGGCGTGATGCGCGTCGTCCTAACCCCCTCAAATTGTGAATTGGAAATTCCGCTTGGCCCCAATGAAGCTGGCTCGCGACTGCAAGTTGCCATTCGCGCCGGTGACATTCTTCTGGCAACCCAGGCGCCGCACTTTTTGAGCGCTCGCAACGTACTGCCAGGCACGCTCGAATCACTCGAATCGCGCGGGCCTTTGGTCATCGCGCAAGTGAACACCGGTGCTCGCTTCATCGTGCACATCACTCCCGGCGCGGTGCGCTCGTTGCAGCTCTCCGCCGGCTGCGCAGTTTGGCTGGTCCTCAAGACGCATTCTTGTCATCTGGTCTCGTCGTAGTTCCTTCTTCGGCACGGGATGCACGTCCTGCCCTCTGCTATCATAGTTTTGGTCGACTCGAGGACTCCGTGGCGCGCAAGAAGGTCAAACGCAAATCTGCTCCCAAGCCGCTCCGAGCGCGCAATGCTGCGCGCGTCGGATCGCAATCCAAGCCCGCTACGCGTCTGGAAGAAGTGCTGCAGAGCGCGGCCAATATTTTTTTCGCCAAAGGGTTTCACGCGACCAGCATCGAAGACGTTGCACGCGACGTCGGCATGCTGAAGGGCTCGCTGTACTACTACATCAAATCTAAAGATGACCTGTTGTTTCAACTGCTTCTTGCCGGCATCGAGGATGGCGACGCGTTTATCGCGAGGCAAATCGATGTCGCCGGCGATCCCGTCGAGCAACTGGAGCGCGCCATCCGCGCCCAGATCGACTACATCATCCAGAACAAAGTGCCGTTCGGGTTGTTCCTGCACGAATTCGATTCGCTTTCCGGCAAACGCCAGCACAAGCTGATCTCCGTGATGTCGCGTTACAATTCGCGATTCGTCGAGCTGGTGCGTCGCGGGCAGCAGCAAGGCAGACTCATCGACGGCGAGCCGTGGCTTATCGTTAACGGGATCCTTGGGATGTGCAATTGGCTGTACCGCTGGTACGACACCGACCATGTTTCCGGCCCCGAACAGATCAAGCAGGTGTTCCTGCGCATGATTCTGAGTGGCATCCAAAACAACAGTAACGCGAAAGGTATGGGGGAAGACTAACCAAAAGGAGAGTGCAGACTATCCGTTGGGTTAGTGCTGGCGTGGAATCCTCGTCCCGGCTGATCATTCAGTTTTGCCCTGGCTTCTTATTCCCACCGAATCTGCTGCTTGGCTTCCTCGCTTCCCTTCCTGCTTTCATAATGTGTATGGCACGCCGCCTGCATTAGTTAACCGCGTCTGCAGCAAACAAAATCAGACAGGAGTTAGGCAAACAGAAAAAGGCACATCGGCGGTTGGCCAAACCTTTTTACTTTTTTCCTTTCTGTGGCGCTCCGCTTCCGGCAAAAAGGAGATTTTATGAAAAACCTACGGTCAGTGTTTTTTGCTTTGGCAATCCTGCTGCTTGCCACGGCGGCTCAGGCACAAACGACAAATGTAAAGGCCAAGATTCCCTTCCACTTTGTGGTTGGCAATCAGACCTACTCTGCGGGTGAATACACCGTTAGATCCATGTCGCAAAGTAGCTCAGCCATTCGCATCGACAATGCAGACGAGTCCGAGAAGGGTATCGCCCTCGCTAACGTGTGCCATAGTGCCAGCGCGGCCGGCGCAACAACGTTTGTATTTCAGCGGCTCGGCAACAACTATTTCCTGTATCAGGTTTGGACGGACGGCAGTGACACCGGCCGCGAGTTCCCAATGACCAAGACGCAGGTGCAGCTTGCCAAGAACGACAGCAAGCCGGAGCTCGTGATCGTCGCCGCAAACATCTCCCGCTAACCCCACGGCACTCCCCCGCAGTGTTCGCCCCGAAAGAAAGAGGGAACGTCTTCCGACGTTCCCTCTTTTTGTTTCTATATGTTTTTTTGCGAACGCAGAGACCGCGTTCTGGCTTTTCCGCAGGGCGGAAACCGGTCCGCCACAAAGTCCTCGGCATGGTGTTTTAGCGAAATGTTTGCGACGAAGAATGCTTTCGGCCGCCGGTTTAGATCTCGAAGTGGAAATATCCACCACGATACTGGTTGTCTTGTTGAACAGAACGATGTGGCCCCCGATCAGTACGTTGGCGCAATTAGGCGGTGGCGGAGGCAGCATACGCTCGATCCCTCTGGGGCGGGACCGAATTCAAGTCTTGTATGAGGAGCGATGCGAACTCTGGCAGTACTCTGACTGGTGGTGTTACCAACCACGTTTGTCACGTGCAAGACCTGGCGTCACATTGCCTCGACCGCGCAGCGCCTTCGTAATCATGTGTCCCATCAGGTCGCGGACTTTTAAATGCTTCTTTGGGCAATGCTGGGCCACTAATCCGTATCCTAACCGCGTTGAATTGCCGAGAATTGATCCTTGGGGAAGCGCCCCAATTTCACTCGGAGTCGCGATCAGCTTGTGAAATCTTCCTCTTATCTTCGTGCGGTTCTCAGCGTTATTGCCGTTGGCTCGCTGTTCTTCCTCGTAAGCCGTCCCTTCTTCTATCACGACAGCACGCTTACCCCTTTTGCCATCGCCTACTCCAGCCTTTTTTTCATCTTCCTTCGCGCCCGCTTTTCCTACTCCGGCCTGGCGGGAATTGTCCTTTTGACTTTTTTGTTCGGTGTTCTCAATTTTCGCATCCTTGGTTACCCGGCAACATGGGAGGTGGCGATTACTCTTCTGAGTGTGGCCAGCTTCTCGATTCTGCTTCTTCGCGGCATTTGGTCCGATGGCGACGAGCGGCGTTTGGCACTTTACAGCGTGTTACCTTCCTCACTTTTCCTGATGTCCGATTGGGCTGCTGCCTTCTTTCTCAACCTCACCGAAAAGGCTCATCCCTCCGTTCTCGATCTCTATCTGTACTCCTTTGACGCCAGCCTTCGCATCCAGTTTCCGTTTCTCCTGGGCCAACTTTTTGCTCAGCATCATGCCTTCGCTCTGGTCAGCACTTGGGTCTATATGACCCTGCCCATCGCCATCGCTCTGGTTTACGTCGGATGTCTGGTGCAACGTTGCGGCAACGCTTTGCCTGCCTTCCTCGCGCTGTTTCTGACCGGTCCCATCGGCATCTTGCTCTATAATCTCTTTCCCGCCGTTGGCCCCATCCATGTGTTTGGCACTCGGTTTCCCTTTCAGCCCTTGTCCGTCGACCAAGTGCACCGGCTCTTCCTTGAGCCGGTTGCTATTCCTGGCTTGCGCAACACCATGCCTTCTCTGCATGCCGCTTGGATTTACCTGGTGTTCTGGTACGCACGGTCACTGTCTCGCGTCGAGAAGATCGTCGCCGGCGTTCTGGTCTTCTTTACTCTCTGCGCTACCCTCGGTATTGGTGAGCATTACATCATTGACCTTGTCGTCGCGGTTCCGTACACGGTTTTCATCATTGCCCTGGTCAATCTGATCGTGTCTCGTGGACGGTCGGTTTTTCTTGTGCCGCTTTCCGTCGGCCTGTTGTCCACCCTAGCCTGGTTTGCAGCTTTGCGTTTTGCTCCCGGCATTTTCTGGCTCTCTCCGGTAATTCCGTGGCTCGCTTGCTTTATCACACTGCTCGTCTCGTCCTATTATTTGCGTGGACTGCTTTTTCCGTCGGCCGCCGCTCTTGCGACGCCCGCGCCGGCTTCAGCTCCAGAGATTTCCGCCTGAGTATGCAAACTCGCGGCTAGGTGCTCTGACCCATGGCGGGCAGAAGACGACCGCTACACAAGCGAATCGCACAAATGCTATGCTCTCCTCCCCCAGCGTCATCGGAGGACTCCATGCCTCGACTGCTTCGCACTCTCGCGTGCTTCTCCTTGCTTCCTGCCGCGATCTTCCTTCTCACTTCGGCTTGCCACGCGCAGGAAATCCCGCCGCAACTTCAGCCGCCCACCAGCGAACAACTTCTTCTCCAGGTCCACGCGAAGGGCGACCAGGTGTACATCTGCCAGGAAGGTGCCACGGAATTCGCCTGGGCATTGAAGACTCCCGACGCACAACTCTTCGAGAAGGATGGCAAGCCGTTTGGCAAGCATTCCGTCGGACCGGGGTGGGAAGCCCGCGACGGCAGCCGCGTGAAAGGCAAGGCCGTTGCCACTGTTCCTTCGCCCGATCCTGATTCCATTCCGTGGTTGCTGGTCGAGGTGGTGAGCCACGAGGGCAACGGCGTACTCTCTCGCGTGACCAAGATTCAGCGCCTGAACACCAAGGGCGGCAAAGCGCCTGCTTCTGGGTGCAACTCGACCCACGCTGGCCAGGAAGCCCGCGTGCCGTACTGTGCGGATTATCTTTTCTATGCACCAAAATAGCGCACGCGCGTCCTCCGCTTTTTGTACACTCATGCCATGAATCAGGTGCTTCGCAACCTCGTATCTGCCATCCTGCCCGTTGTCGCTTTGAGTAGCTTTGCTTCCCGTTGGTCGTCCAGACGGGAAATCGCCCCACAGCTCCAGCCGTTCAGCAGCGAGCAGCTTCCGTGATCGCTCCCACACCGTGGAACTCCTTTTCCAGGTGCACGCCAAGGGCGGCCAAATCTACGTCTGCCAGGAAGAAGCCGGCAAGTTTGCTTGGGTGCTCAAGGCTCCCGACGCACGACCCTTCGAGAAGGATGGCAAGCTGTTCGCCAAGCAAGTGCGTGCCGCATTCCGCGGACTAGCTTTTTACGCGCCGAAATAGTGAACGCTTCCCTCCAATGACTGATCCCGCTACCAACTTCGATTCGCCGCCGGGAACAGCGCTCCCAGAACCACCGCCAGGTCTTACGCCGCGGTGGGGAAGGATTGCGGCCGGCTTGCTGAGTCTCTTTCTTCCGGGCATGGGCCAACTCTTCAATCGCCAGCCCCGTAAGGCGTTGGTCATCGCTATCATTACGCACATTTTTGGAGCCTTGGTCGCTCACACGCGTCTGCTGCTTTCGTTCTGGACGATGGTGGCGTCGTTTCTCGTTGTGCTAGCCTGGCAACTGCTGGTTGCTGCGGAGGCCGCGCGAACTGCCGCCCGCGGGAAAAAGCCAGAAGCGCCTTTGCCGGCGCCCTGGCTCTCGTACCCCGTCATTGGGGCCATCATTTTGGTCAGCGCGCTCGCGCCATCGCCCGCGCACACTATGCACGAATCCGGCTTCCGCACGCACAAAATTCGGTCCAAATCGATGTGTCCCACGATTTGTGTTGGGGACCGCATCGTCGCAGACTCGTGGGCGTATCACGCGAAGGCTCCCGAGCGGGGAGACATCGTCATGTTCAAACACCCGTCCTCAGAGGCTCTGATTGTGAAGCGGGTGATTGGACTCCCGGGCGATTTCGTCGTTCCCGGTCCCAAAGGCTCCGTTCTCGTCAACGGCCAGGCGTTTCATCCGCCAGAGATTACCTGTGGCCATTTCATTGGGGTCAAGGTGTCCTCTGGCGATTCCTCGCCGATGTTCACGCCAACAAAGGTGCCCGAGGGCACGTTTTTCGTTGTCGGCGACAATCTCAACGAGAGTCTCGAGGGTCAGTCCCCGGAGTTTAGTCTCGTTACGCTCGAGATGCTGCGCGGGAGACCTCTTTATTTCTACTGGTCTCCGGTCCGTTCGCGCATCGCCTGCGAGATCCACTGATCACGGACTCACCGCGCGTGGCGCATGCTCTAGGCAATTGCGAGCTCAGAGACGTCACATCAAATCTCGGCCGCTGGTTTCTGGGATGAAAAGAGCGCTGAGTCCGGCGAGGGCATAGGCGACACCGCAAGCGAGGAAGGCCCATGAGAGACCGCGATTTTCACCGAGCCGACCGATCAGCAACGGAGCCAAGGCGCTGAAAGATCGCGCCAGATTGTAAGAGAGACCGAGAGCCACGGCACGGATGCGGGTGGGAAATAGTTCGCTGGCCAGGGTGCCGGAGCCGGTGAAAAAGCCCGAACCGAAGAATGCCGTGATGCAGCCGAAGATGAGAATCCACGCCGGTTGGCGCGCTGCGGCAAAAAAGGGCACGAGAACCGCGGCCGCCAACAGATAAAGGATCACGGTCTTTTTGCGGCCAATTGCGTCGGCAACACTGCCGAAGAAAAGATAGCCGGGAACCATCCCGGCGAGATTAATCACGACAACGAAAGTAACCGTTCCCAGGACGCGAAAATCGCGGCCGCCCTGGGCCAGCGGCAACGCCAGGTATGCGGGCATCCAGCTGAACAAGCCCCACCAAGCAAAAAGTCCAAAGGTGTTCATGCTGAGAAGAGCGAGCAGGCGGGCAAGCGCGGCGCGCCATAGGACTCTTTTTTCGGCGGAAGTTGTGGCGGTAGGTTTGGATTGCGCGCTCCAAATTGCGGGCTCGGCGACGTTTTTCTGCAACCACAAAGTGAAGAAGGCAGGGAGCAGGCCGAGACAGAAGAGACCGCGCCAGCCAGCTAGGGGAGCAAGGCCGCCGGTCACGACGACGGCCAAGGCGTAGCCGATAGCGTAACCGCTTTGCACAATGCCCATGGCGCGGGCGCGAAGATTGGACGGCCAGGATTCCGCCAGGAGCGCGGCTCCGCAAGTCCATTCACCACCCATGCCCAAGCCGATGGCGATGCGACAGATTGCGAGGGCGATGATGTTCGGCGCGAGTCCGCAAAGAAATGTGGAGAAGGAAAAGGTAAGGACCGAGTAGATCAGCATGCGCTTGCGGCCGTAGCGATCGGCGAGGAACCCAAACAGAAAGCTGCCGAGGCCGGTGGCGATAAGGAGGAGCGTGGTGAGAGAGCCAGCAACCGCTTTGGACATGGAGAGAGCCGGGAGGAGTTGCGGCAGGAGCGCGGAATAGAGCATCACGTCGAAGCCGCTGAAAAACCAACTGAGACCGGCGGCGAGGAGTGAGTTGCGCTGTTGCGCAGAGAGTTCACTCCAACGAAAAGGGGTTACCGATGGGGACACGAGAATGGGCAAGTGACGTCTCAAGGCACGGCCGGCGCACCTAAGGGGCCAGTCTACTGAGAACGCAAGCGCGATGCACTGAAAAGGAGGGGCGTTGTGCAAGGAACACACAGGAGAAAAGCAGAAGGTGCGGAATTGCCAGCGTATTGGTTGTACTGTAAAGTAGGAAGAGTTGTTTGCCACATTGTGCGGGCCTGTAGCTCAGGTGGCTAGAGCGCGCCCCTGATAAGGGCGAGGTCGGTGGTTCAAGTCCACCCAGGCCCACCATTTAATTCAATGACTTAACAGGAGGGTTGGATTCCGCTGCCGGACGTTGGTTCACGTTTTGGTTCACACTCCCCTCAACAATTGCGTTCACAGCCTCCGTTTCGCTTTCATTCGGATATGAGAATAATGCTCAATCATGTTCCGGCTGACGTGGCCTGCAATAGCCATTAGCGTCTGCTCGCTCGCCTGGGACTCTGCCAGCTTGGTAATACAGGTGTGGCGCAGATCGTGAAATCGCAATTGCAGGCCAGCACGCTTGAGAGCCGCCCTCCAAGCCGTCCGCCAGGACTTGATAGGCCGGGAAGGGTCACTGCGGCTTCGCGTACTCAGACTTGGCGGCGATGAGGATGGGGATGTCGGGGTCGGCGTATTTTTAGAGTCGGAAGACAACCCAAGGAGGGGCTTACGTCTAGAAAGAAAGTGACAAGCACCACCGGATGTCTGACCGCCAGTAAGTCGTCCTAGACCGCATCGGGCGGGGCCTGATGAACAATTCACCCAAGGCCCAACAACTGTTTTTTAACTTTGGTTTCGTCCACGTATTCTGAGTGCGCTTTGACAAACCATGGCCGACTTGCTACCACGGATTCCATTTCTTCACAGATAGAACACAACACCGTGCTTACGCGGAAGTAAGACAAGTTTCCGACTAGAACAGCCTTGCCATTTTGTTTTATCACGCACACGCCTGCTGGCATTTTGCCCGTTCCCGGCCACCCACATTGTGAACAGCACACGGGTATCTCTAGGGACATGTTCTGTTTTTCGAGACCAGAATCAACATCTTTCATATGTCGGTTATGTCATAGCTGAGCAGATACCCGAATAGAGCACTGGTTGGGATTCTATTTCCATTAGTACTGCTATTTTTCTGGGCCTTTAGATTGGGACGGGATGGTACTCGTGAGGCCACTGTACCCACTTCCTCATTTCATATCAGCAAAAGGTGAGCTTTTATTTCTGGCTCAAAAGATAGAGGTCGGCGTGACCACCGGGATGCGAATAGACGATTGTAGAAAGGTCGCGTGAGAAATCGTATGTTGAACCGTAAAGCAAGGGGAAAGTAAAGGGAAGCTTCAGCGCGACCTGGGATGTCCCGATGACTCTGCCATCCTTCCAAGGCTGACGGTAAAAAGCGGCTTCTCCACGAAAGGCAACAGCATACAATAACGACTTACCATCTCGGGCGAAAATAGCGCCGCTCGCAACGCCGGGAAGCAATGGTATACATTTCCTTTCAGAAATGGA
>Ga0126379_10000726_pt1 | contig 18725 bp, 15 predicted proteins | sample PanSoiMetPlot_24_FD_92640 | JGI IMG/M metagenome (GOLD analysis project Ga0126379, IMG submission 92640) | Tropical forest soil microbial communities from Panama - MetaG Plot_24 | ecosystem: Environmental > Terrestrial > Soil > Tropical forest > Bulk soil | place: Panama | collected 2016-02-17
AAAGCCGACTAACGTCCCCTGGAGGGGAGGAGACCCAAACCGAATGGCCGCAAAGAAAGTGAAAAGGAACTCCGCAAAGAAGAGTGGAACCAAGCGCAAGCCGAACGCCGCCTTCATGAAGGCGATGCAACCTTCACCGGTGTTGGCGGAAGTTGTCGGTGACAAACCAATGCCCCGGACGGAAGTCGTCAAAAAGCTCTGGGCATACATCAAGAAGAATGGACTGCAAGATGCCAAAGAGCGCCGGATGATCAACGCCGACGACAAGCTCCGTGCGGTCTTTGGCGGCAAGAGACAAGTCTCGATGTTCGAGATGACCAAACTGGTGAATAAGCAACTCAGCTGATTCACCACAAGCGACGGGTACCGCCCAGAGGCTCGCTGCGATCGGCGAGCCTCTTTGTTTGGAGTAGACGTTTGCCGGTTGAATCCCTAAGAGCAGGGGGATGCGGTATCCTTCGCCGGCAAACGAGCTCTTCCATCCCGCCTCGGTGGCTGCCGAATTATTCGCATCGCTCAAGCGGGAGTTTCTGGCCCAACGCAACACGCCCCTGGCGACGTACCGCCTGCAGTTTCACCGGGGCTTCCGCTTCACCGATGCCACTCTTTTGGCGCCCTACCTCGAGCGCCTCGGGGTGAGCCACGTTTACTCATCCCCCTACTTCAATGCCGCTGCCGGCAGTACGCACGGCTATGACGTGATTGATCACAACAGCTTGAATCCCGAAATCGGCACTTCCGAGGAGCACGAGGCCTTCTGCGCCGCGCTGCGCGCGCAAGCTATAGGACAGCTGCTCGATTTCGTTCCCAACCACATGGGGATCGACCGTGGAAACGCGATGTGGAACGACGTTTTGGAGAATGGTCCGGCGTCGATCTACGCCAAGTACTTCGACATCGACTGGGACCCAGTCGGGGAGAAGTTGAAGAACAAGGTGCTGCTTCCAGTGCTCGGCGAGCAATACGGGACCGTGCTCGAGCGGGGCGAGCTCAAGCTCGCCTTCGCCGAGGGGGCGTTCACCTTGCACTACTTGGATCGGAGCTTGCCCATCGCACCGGGGCAATATGCGACCATCCTCGGGCACCAAATCGAGGTCCTTCAAGAACAGCTCGGAGCCGCGGATCCCCACCTGATGGAGGTTCAGTCCATTCTCACCGCAATCGACCATCTGCCGCGCCAGTTCGAAACCGAGCAGGCCAAATTGATCGAGCGCAATCGCGAAAAAGAGGTGATCAAACGCAGGCTGGCCACCCTGGCGGCAAACGCGCCCGGGGTGGGCTCGTGGATAGACACCAAGCTGAAGATCTTCAACGGCTCGCCGGGTGATCCGCGCAGCTTCGATCTGCTCGACTCGGTACTGGATCGCTGCAGTTACCGCCTCGCCGATTGGCGAGTAGCCGGCGAGGAGATCAACTACCGGCGCTTTTTCGACATCAACAGCCTCGCGGCGATCCGGGTCGAGGATCCGGAGGTCTTCGACAGCGTCCATGCTCTCGTCTTTCGCTGGATTTCGGAGGGGAAGGTCAGCGGGTTGCGGATCGACCATCCCGATGGCCTCTTCGATCCGACCGCTTACTTCTTGAACTTGCAGGAGCGTTATTGGGTCGAGCGGGCGAAGAAGGAGTTTGAGAAGATGCAGGCCCCCACGCCGCGGTGGCCTGAGGTGGAAACCGAGTTGCGTAAACTTTTCAACGCCGAGGTGGCCGAGCAACCCGATTCTCCACTCGCTCGGGCGCTCTACGTGGTGGTGGAGAAGATCCAGGGCGGGCGAGAACGAGTACCGGACGCCTGGGCTATCTCCGGCAACACCGGCTACCGTTTCGCCAACGTGGTCGGCGGTCTGTTCGTCAATAGAGACGCCGAGAGGGCGATCACCGAGGCGTACGCCCGATTCATCAACCACCGGTACAATTACCGGGAGCTGGTATACGAGAAAAAAAAGCTGATCATGAGCGCCCCGATGGCGAGCGAAGTCAACGTGCTCGCTCGCGAGCTCGATCGGACCTCCGAGCTGAACCGACACACTCGCGACTTCACCCTCAACTCGTTGCGCCGAGCGTTGGAGGAATTCATCGCTCTTTTCCCCGTGTATCGGACCTACGTCGACGGTTGGCGCCCCGAGGTCGATCAGCGCGACATCCAATACATCGAGTGGACCATCGAACGGGCCAAGGAACGGGAATCGGGACTCAGCGTCACCATTTTCGCGTTCTTGCGGGACATCCTGCTTCGCCGTTATCCGCCTGAGCTCGACCAGCGCGAGCGCCAGGAGATGCTGCGCTTCGCCATGAAAGTGCAACAGGTGACCGGCCCAGTGATGGCCAAGGCTCTCGAGGATACCGTCTTCTACATCTACAACCGGCTGATCTCGCTCAACGAGGTGGGCGGCGATCCAGAGCGATTCGGAACCAACCAGGAGACTTTCCACCTTCGTAACCAGGAGCGGGTGGAGCGCTGGCCAGGCTCGCTGTCCACCACTTCGACCCATGATACCAAGCGCAGCGAGGATGTCCGCGCGCGGATCAGCGTCATCTCCGAGCTGCCCGCTGAATGGCGTACGCTGCTTCGGCGCTCGGCGCGCTTGAACCAGCGGCACAAGACGGCCGGACGGCCGGATGCCAACGACGAGTACCTGTTCTACCAAACTGTCGTCGGCACTTGGCCGATGGGCGATTCGATGGCGCCCGATGAATTCGAGCGCTTTCGGGAGCGGATCGAGCAGTACATGCTCAAGGCGATCAAGGAAGCGAAGGTGAATACGAGCTGGGTCAACCCGAATCCCGATTACGAAGCGGCAACCGCGCACTTCGTCCACAGCGCGCTGGACGTCTCCCGAAGCGCCCGCTTCCTGGCCGACGTGCAGCGATTCAAACGACGCATCGAGCTGCCGGGACAGATCAATGGGTTGGCGCAAACCCTCCTGAAGATCGCCTCGCCGGGGTGTGCAGACATCTACCAAGGTTGCGAGCTATGGGATTTATCGCTGGTCGATCCGGATAATCGTCGCCCGGTCGATTTCGCCCTACGCCAGCGGTTGCTCGAGGCGCTCGACCGAGACGCCGATCGCGATCGACTCGCCTTGTCGCAGGAGCTGGTCGCCGACATGACCGATGGGCGAGCCAAGCTGTTCGTCATCTCCCAAGGGCTTCGCTTCAAGCGGCGGCACAGCGTCCTCTTTCGATCCGGCGAATATGTGCCGCTGGCCACCTCCGGTCCCCGGAGCGCCCACCTCGTCTGCTTCTGCCGCCGGCTGAGCGATCAAGTGGCGGTGGTGATTATCCCGCGGCTGGTGGCCGCGCTGATCGAGTCGGGCGGCATTGCGTCCAACCTGCGCGAGACCTTCCTTCTTTTGCCGGCGGAGCTCGCCGGAGCCAGTCTGAAGGACGTCTTCACCGGTCGCACGATGCGTGCCGAAGAGAGAAACGGCGCGGTGACGATCAGCGCCGGCGAGGCGCTGCGGGATTTTCCCGTCGCCTTGCTCGCGAGAGCGGCGAATGAGTGAGCCTCGAGCTTCGCGCCACCGTTCCCAGCCCGCTCCGCTGGGCGCCACCTACGATGGCGAAGGCGTGAATTTCGCCGTGTTCTCCGAGAATGCGACGTTGGTCGAGCTGTGCTTGTTTGACGCCGCAGATCCGTCGCGAGCGGTCAGCCGCATCGATCTATCCGAGAAGCTCCATCACGTTTGGCACGGCTACGTGCCTGGGATCCGGCCGGGAGTCCTTTACGGCTATCGCGCGCACGGACCGTACCAGCCTGCCCAAGGCCTGTGGTTCAACCCATCCAAGCTCCTGCTTGACCCGTACGCCCGCGCGATCTCGGGCAAGCTGGATTGGAGGCAGCCGGTATTCGGCTACCGTCGGGACGGCCAAGAGCCGGACCCAAGCATGGCACTGGATCCGTCCGACGATGCGCCGGGCAAGCCGAAGAGCGTGGTGGTCGGCGGCGGATTCGACTGGAGCGGCGACGCCTTGCCTCAAATTCCATGGCACCGGACGGTCATCTACGAGCTTCACGTGAAGGGCTTCACTCAGCGCCATCCCGGCGTGCCGCCGGAGCTTCGGGGCACCTACGCAGGGCTTACCACCCCCGCCGCGATCGCCCATCTTCGCCGCCTCGGCGTCACCACCGTAGAGTTGTTGCCCGTCCATGAGCACCTGGACGAAGGTCAGTTGGTTCGCCGGGGCCTGACCAACTACTGGGGCTACAGCTCGATCGGCTTCTTTGCGCCGGAACAGCGCTATTCGAGCCGCGGGTCGACCGGCGGCCAGCTGGACGATTTCAAGCAGATGATCAAGACGCTCCACCAAGAGGGATTCGAGGTGATCTTGGACGTGGTGTACAACCACACCGGCGAAGGGAACCAGTTTGGCCCCACCCTCTGTTTCCGAGGGCTGGAAAACAAAGCCTACTATCGCCTCGACCCCGCGGACCCGCAGCGCTACCAGGATTTCACTGGCACCGGAAACAGCCTGAACACCTGCCATGCGCAAACGCTCAAGCTGATCGCCGATTCATTGCGGTACTGGGCAGAGGAAATGCACGTGGACGGCTTCCGATTGGACTTGGCCACCACGCTCGGGCGGCAGTCTCGTGATTTCGATCCGCGCGCCGCTTTCTTTCAGATCATCCATCAGGATCCGGTGCTCTCCAGGCGCAAGTTGATTGCCGAGCCCTGGGATGTTGGCGAAGGCGGATATCAGTTGGCCCATTTCCCGGTGCTCTGGGCGGAGTGGAACGACCGGTACCGCGATGCCGTCCGCCGATATTGGAAGGACGAAAACGCTTCGGTGGGTGAGCTGGGCTACCGCTTGACCGGCTCTTCGGACCTCTATCAATCCAGCGGACGAGGCCCCTGGGCGAGCATCAACTATGTCATCTCGCACGATGGTTTCACCCTGCAGGATCTGGTCAGCTACAACCAGAAGCACAACGAGGCCAACGGCGAGGCCAATCAAGACGGCGCCAACGAGAACCATTCCTGGAATTTCGGTTACGAAGGCGAGACCGAGAACTCGGAAATCATCTCGATCCGGGAGCAACAGAAGCGCAACCTGCTGGCCACCTTGCTGCTCTCCGAGGGTGTCCCGATGCTGTGCGCCGGTGACGAGATAGGAAGAACGCAAAAGGGCAACAACAACGCCTACTGCCAGGACAACGAGATTTCCTGGCTGGATTGGCAGTTGAGTCCACCTCGCCAGGCCTTGCTGGAGTTCACCGCCAAGATGATCCACCTGCGGCACGAGCAGCCGGTGCTGCAGCGGCGCCAATTCTTCCACGGCGCGCAGATCTGGGACTCAGCCTACAAGGACTTGGCATGGTTTCGTCCCGACGGGCAGGAGATGACGCAGCAGGATTGGAGCGGCGCGCAGGTTCGCCCGTTGGGCTTTCTCATCGGTGGCGACGCCATTCCGGCGCTGGATGAGGACGGCAAACGGGTGCTGGGCGACACGCTTCTAGTGTTGATGAATCCGCTGGCCGAGCCTGTGGAATTCACCCTCCCCGCTCTACACTGGGGAGTCGATTGGGGAATTGCCGTCGATACGTCCAAATCCGAGCCGGTGCCGTGGAGGACTCCAGCCGGCGGCGGCGTGCTCCTCGCCGGCCGGTCGCTGATGCTGCTCAGCTGCCCGACCCGCATTGGCCGTTGAGCCGACGGCGCTTGCGCCGCTTGCTGCAGCTTGCAAGATTGCGGCCTCCCATGTCCGTCACCATCACCGAAGGGATTCGGGTCACCTTCAAGCCAGCTTACTGGCCGGAGAGGTCCGCGCCCGAAGCCAGCCAGTTCGCGTTCATGTACTCCGTCGAGATCGCGAACGTGGGGAACGAGCCGGCGCAGCTGAGAAGCCGCCACTGGGTAATCACCGACGCGAATGCCAGGGTTGAAGAGGTTCGCGGTCTGGGAGTGGTCGGCAAGCGGCCGAGGCTCGCCCCGGGAGAAAAGTTCGAATACACCAGCTGGGCGATGCTGCGGACGCCTTTTGGTTCGATGCGCGGCAGTTACTTCATGGTGCGGCCGAGCGGGCAGGTGTTCGAGGTCAAAATAGCGGAGTCGCCCCTCACCTTGCCAAACGCTTTGCAGTGAATGCGGCCGGCAGCGAAAAAGGGGCTGCTGCTCATCAACCTGGGAACTCCGGACGCGCCGACCACGGGAGCCGTCCGGCGGTACCTCCGCGAATTTCTCTCGGATCCGCGGGTGATCGACATCAACCCACTCGGGCGTTGGCTGCTGCTGACGCTGTTCATCCTTCCAAAGCGCCCTCGGGTATCCGCCGCCGCTTACCAGAAGATCTGGACCGATCGCGGCTCGCCACTGCTCGTCCACAGCCAAGAGCTGGCGCACAAGGTTGCCCTCGAGCTGGAGAGCGAGTTCGAGGTGGAGCTGGCAATGCGCTACGGCCGTCCGTCGATTCAAGGTGCAGTGGATCGCCTGCGGCGCAAGGGCATCCAGCAGCTTGTTGCGTTGCCGCTCTATCCCCAGCACGCCGCCTCATCGACAGGTTCTTCCGTGCACGCAGTTTATCGAGTGCTCGGCGGTGCCTGGGACGTCCTGCCGGTGAAGATCGGCGGCGCTTTTCATTCCGATCCGGATTTCCTCGAGGTGTTTGCGCAGGTGGGCGACCCGGTGATTAAGGCGGCCCGGGCGGAACACGTGCTCTTCAGCTTCCACGGCTTGCCGCAGCGACAAGTGAGAAAGAGCGATCCCAGCGGAGGCCACTGCCTGCATTCGGCGGACTGCTGCGACCGTCGCGTCGCGGCGAACGTCAACTGCTACCGAGCGCAAGCATTCGAAACCGCCCGAGCGTTGGCGCAAAGACTCGGCCTCGCGGAAGGCGCTTACGAGATCTCGTTTCAATCGCGTTTGGGACGTACGCCGTGGATTCAACCGTACACCGATCTTCTGCTTCCGGCGCTGGCCAAACGAGGCGTCAAGCGGCTCGCGGTGATGTGCCCCTCTTTTGTCGCCGATTGCTTGGAGACCCTCGAGGAGATCGGCATTCGCGGCCGGGAGAGTTTTCTCGCTGCGGGAGGCGAGGAATTGGTTCTCGTACCCTCCCTCAACTCGCATCCGGCCTGGGTGCAGGCTGTCGTCCGCATGGCTCGGCGGACCGCCGCCTAGGCGCGAACTCCGCAAGAGCGAGTGCCACCCCGCCTTAGCGCCGAGGTGACGCAGCGCGGATCAGGCGGTCGCGAATCGCCCAGCCCAGCCCGGAATCAGGCGGCGGCACCACCAGGATGAGGTCGAAGCCTTTCCGGTCGATCTCGCGAAACGTGGCGTACAGAGCGCGGGCGAAATCGGTGACATCGGCCGGCATTGAAAACGCCGCCGCCTCGCGGGGAAGGTCGAGAGGATTGGCAGCGACCACGGCAACCCGCCGTCCGCTCAAGAGCAGCGCTTCGGCCCGCGTTCGCAATTCGCCGGCAGTAACCAGCTCCACACCGGCGATCGGCGCGTAATGGGACTGCATCAGCCCGGGGGCGCGAATCCCTGACTCCCGCTGCGGCACTTCTCGCCCCAGCACGCGCTCGAGCTCTGCGCGCGAGATGGCACCGGGGCGCAGAACCGAAGGAGCATCCGAGGCGAGATCGACGATGGTCGATTCGATGCCGATCGAGCAGGGCCCGTCATCGAGGATCAGATCCACGCTGTCGCCCAGGTCTGCTCGCACGTGCTCCGCGGTGGTGGCACTGACCCGACCAAATCGGTTGGCCGACGGGGCCGCGATGCCGCCGCCGAAAGCGGTGAGGACTTCGCGCATCACCGGGTGCGCCGGCACGCGGACAGCGACGGTGTCTTGTCCTCCGGTGATCCAATCAGATGCCCGCCCGCTGCGGGGCAGTACCATCGTCAAGGGCCCGGGCCAAAATGCGTCGGCCAGCTGGCTGGCGCTGCGAGGAAGCTCGCGCGCCCAGCTGGCCGCAAGGCGCGCGTCAGCCAGGTGGACGATCAGCGGATGAGAGGACGGCCGTCCTTTGGCAGCGAAGATGCGCCGAACCGCGAGCTCGTTCTCCGCGTCCGCTCCCAGGCCGTACACCGTCTCGGTGGGCAGAGCCACCAGCCCGCCGAGGCGAAGCAAGTCTACGGCCTTGGCGATCAGCGTTGGATCGATCATCGGACGCGAAGAGAAGATTCTTGACAGCTGAGGCAAGTCTCGGAAATAGAAGCAATCCGAATGGTTTCGCTGCGAAGATGATTCGCGTCCAAGGCCTGACCAAGTACTACGGGCATCATGCAGCGATTCGCAACCTCGCTTTCCAAATCGAGCGCGGCGAAGTGATTGGCTTTTTGGGGCTCAACGGCGCCGGAAAGACGACGACCCTGAAGATCCTCGGCTGCGTCCTCTTGCCCACCAGCGGACGGGTAACGATCGACGAGCTGGACGTCGTTGGAAATCCCCACGAGGTCCGCAAACGTATCGGGTTTTTGCCCGATGCGCCGCCGCTCTACGAGGAAATGACGGTGGGTGCCTATCTTTCCTTCGTGGCCCAGCTGCGCGGGGTGAGCGCTCAGGCGGCCCCCAGCCGGGTGCAAACTGCGGAGGAGCAGATGGCCCTGCGCGAGGTCCACCGGGAGATCATTTCCTCTCTTTCCCATGGCTTCCGGCAGCGGCTCGGCGTGGCCCAGGCGCTGGTGCACAATCCGGCGCTCGTCATTCTCGACGAGCCCAACAGCGGATTGGATCCGGCGCAGATCGTCGAGATGCGTGCGCTGATCAAGAATTTGCGCGGGGCGCACACCATCCTCATTTCCAGCCACATCCTTTCGGAGATCAGCCAAACCTGCGATCGCCTGCTCATCATCCAAGAGGGCGAAATCGTGGCCCAGGGCACCGAAAGCGAGCTGGCCCGGCGCTTGGGCGGCTCCGGATTCATCGAGGTGGACGTCCGCTCGCCGGCGCGAGGAGCGCTCGACGCGCTCAACGCGCTCCCGTCGGTCCAGAACGTTGAGCTGGAGAGCGAGGGTGATGGGGTAGCAACCATTCGGTTTCGGGCGCCGGCCGAGATGCGGCCGAACATCACCCGCGCGCTGGTTGCCGCCAACGTGGATATTTACCGAATCGATCGGGTGGAGGAGAAACTCGAGTCCATCTTCCTCAAACTGACTCGCAAGGAGGCGGCCTAAGTGAGGTCGGTCGTCCTCATTGCCCGCCGCGAGCTTGCTGGCTACTTCAGCACGCTGAGCGGATACGTGATCATCGCCGCGGTGCTGGCGGTGGACGCGCTGATGTTCAACGCGATCGGGCTTGCCGGCAACAAGCGGTCAGCGGAAGTCTTGAATCAATTCTTTTTCCTCTCCAGCGGCATGACGATCACCGCCGCAGTCTTCATCTCCATGCGCCTGCTCGCCGAAGAGCGGCAGTCCGGCACCATCTCGCTGCTTTATTCCTCTCCGGTGCGCGACGGTGAAATCGTTCTTGGCAAATTCTTCTCCGCGCTGGTGTTCCTCCTCGTTCTGATTGCGCTTACCGCCTTCATGCCGGCGCTGATCCTCGTAAACGGAAAAGTCTCCCTCGGCCACATCGCCGCCGGGTATCTGGGCCTGGTTCTCCTCGGAAGCGCGTCGCTGGCGATTGGCACGTTTGGCTCCGCCCTTTCGAGGAGCCAAATCCTGGCGGTGATCATCTCCGGTTGCATGGTGGTTGCGCTGCTGACCTGCTGGATGCTCGCCCACGTGACCGAGCGCCCACTCTCCGAAGTGTTCACCGCGATGGCGCTGCACAATCAGCACTTTCAGCCCTTCCAAGCCGGGCTCGTTCACCTCCGCGACGTCGTGTATTACCTCGCTGTTACCTACGTCGCGCTCTTCGCCGCGACCCGCGTTCTCGAAGCGAGGCGGTGGAGATGATTGCCCGGAGCCGGAGCTTTCTCTGGTCGGTGCTCTACGCAGCCGGTCTGGCGGCGCTGTACTTGGGCGAGCGAATCTTGGCTGCCGGCCGAGGCCGATGGGTGTTCACCTTGGCTGGGCTCGCTTTGGTGTTGGTCTCGGTAACCGTCCGAGCCGTCAGGGTCGCGGAAGCGCGGGGCGCTCGCCGGCGGGTCGAGGCATTCGTACTCGGCTTGCAGCTGGTGGGAATCGCTTCGCTGGTTTTTTACTTTGCCCAATCCGATGTTTGGATGGTGTTCGGCGGCAGGAGGCTCGCCGACAGCTCACCGCGTCTGGCGGTGGCGCTCTCCGCCGCTTGGCCGGCGCTAGCCCTGGTGGCGCTCGTCGCGCTGCTGCTCGTCGAGATGTCGTACTCGGCGATGGCTCTCGCAGAAGAAGTTGAAGCCGCGCGGGTGCGCGACGCAGCCTTGTCCGGGATCGGGGTGGCGGCAGTGGTTATCTTTGCGTTTTGTGCCGTGTTCGTCGCCTCGGAACGCGATGCGAAGTGGGACCTCTCCTACTTTCGCACCGCCAAACCCGGTGCGGCGACGCGCAAAATCGCTCAGGCGCTGGCCGAGCCGGTCGAGGTCTCGGTCTTCTTTCCCCCGGCCAACGAGGTTCGCGACGAGGTGGCCGAGTACTTCCAGGATTTGGGGCGCGACTCGAAAGAGCTCGAGGTGCACTACTACGATCAGGCAGTGGATCCAGCGAAAGCACGGGAGCTGGGGGTGAGCGGCAATGGCGCGGTGGTGCTCAGCCGGGGCACCCGGCGAGAGCAGCTGCTCTTGGGCCTCGAGCTTGAGCGGGCGAGATCACAGCTGCGCAATTTGGACCAGGAGGTTCAAAAGCGACTGCTCTCCGTGGCCAAACCGCGCCGGCCCGTTTACCTCACCGTGGGGCACGGCGAGCGATCTCAGGAGCGCGGCTCCGCGACGGATCAACGGCCGACGATCTCCGCGTTGCGCGAGCTGCTGGCGACGCAAAACTATGAATTGCGCAATCTGGGTGCTGCCGAAGGCTTGGCGACGGACGTTCCAGGGGATGCCGCGGCCGTTCTGGTGATCGGTCCCTCGACGAGCTTTCTCCCGGAAGAGATGGCTTCGCTGAAGCGCTACTTCGAGCGAGGCGGGCGAGTGTTCATCGCTCTCGAATCGGAGCCGCAACTCGATTTCAAGGAGTTGCTTCGCCCGATGGGACTGAGCTTCGTGCCGACGCCCTTGGCGAATGATCAAGTGTACTACCGAAGAACGAATCAGGTCAGCGACCGGATCATCATCATCACTGCCTCTTATTCCTCCCATGCGTCGGTAACCTCGCTCTCGCAGCTCGGCACGCGTGCTCCCTTCGTCTTGGTGGGCTCGGGGTACCTGGAGGAAGTCAAGGAAAAGCCCGACGGAGTGTCGGTCGATTTCACCGTGCGCTCGCTGCCTACCACCTGGAACGACGCCAACCGCAATTTCCTCTTCGACCCCCCAGCAGAGGTTCGCAAGGCGTGGCAGCTGGCTGCAGCGATCACCCAAAGGAGGCAGGCCAGTCAGAAACCTGAGGACGAGGCCAGGGCAATCGTCTTGGCGGACGCGGCTGCCTTGACGGACGTGGTGCTCGAGAATCCGGGAAACACCTATTTCGCCCTGGATGGGGTGCGTTGGCTCCTCGGCGAAGAAGCCACCGCCGGGCCGACTGTGAGTGAGGGGGACGTTCTCATCGAGCACACCCGAAAGCAGGACGTCTTTTGGTTCTACGCCACCATCTTCGTCGTTCCAGCCTTGGTGCTCGGCGCCGGCTTTTGGGTGACCACCCGGCGCCGCCAAAAGGCCGAGAAGCCCACCGCCCCCTCTGAGGCGCCCCAATGAAAGCGCGCGGAGCGGCAGTGCAGGGCACCTTGGCGCTGCTGGGGCTGGCGGCGGCATACGCCACCTGGCAACGCCCGGCGGACAAAGCGACTGGCGGCGAAGTCGTCGTTCTCGACCTCGCGCGCAATGATCTGCAGCGCGTCCGCTATGAGGATGGACCCAAGCTGATTGAGTTGGAACGGCGTGACAACGGGACCGAGAAAGGTTTGTGGTTGCATCTAGCCACCCGGGAGACGGCCGGCGACGGAGGCGCAGTGGGCGCGGACGCGGGATTTCCGGGCGCGACGAGCGATCGGCGCAGGGACGCGGGGGTCGTCGCTGAAAGGCCCGACGCCGGCACGCGGGCCGCAGATCGGGCATCAGCCGCCGCGCCGGCTCGAGAGGCGAAGCAACCGGACCGCGAGGTCCGTGCAAACGACACCGCCGAGAAGCTCTTCGATCGCTTCGCTCCGCTTCGCGCCTCCCGCGCTTTGGGCGTGCTCGACGACGCGAAACGCCGCGAGCTGGGTCTCGAAAGCTCAAAAAAGCGCTTGGAGGTATTTGCGCGCGGTGGCAGGCAAGCCTCCTACGTCGTGGCGGTCTCCGCCCTCGGTGCCGGCGCACCTTATCTGCAAAGCGATCAGGACAAGCGCGTTTACCTGCTGAGCGGCTCGATCGCGACGGACCTGGATGCCGCCTCCACGCGATTGGTTGATCGCCGACTGCACCTCTTTAAGCCGTCGGATTACGACTCGCTGTTGGTCAAGGTTGACGATAAGCAGCGCGAGCTCCTCCAGCTCTCTGGGGAGGGGCAGCCGCAGAAACTTGCATCACCAAAGACACCCAGCAAGCCGGATGACTTCGCGCGCAATTGGCACGATCGGATTTGGCGCCTCGTCGTGACCGAAGTCCTCGGCAAGGCCGAGGTACCCAGCTCCGGCGAGCCCAGTGTGGCCATTCGGATTGACTACCGCAGCCGCCAAAAACCGGTTGGCTGGATCGAACTCTCTCACCCGCGGACCGCGACTTCGGGCCCTGCGCCGGAGATCTACGCTCGGACAGAGCACACCGCAGGGTGGGTGAAAGTTCACGCCATCGGGGAGGATCTGGTTAAGGAAGGAAAGAAAGTGGTTGCCGAGCCGTAAAGCCGTGCGCCGGTTACTTCGCCCGCTACTGCTTGCTGGCGCTCCTTCCCGCGACGGCTAGAGCACGCTGCAGATTCTCCACCAGCTCTTCGGGCTGGCAAGGCTTCATCAAGAAATAGTCCCACTGCGGCGCCGGTTGCCCGGAGAGGTCGGCCTGCTTGTGACCACTCAGAGCGATCACGGGAATCGCTTTGGTGGTGGCGTCGCTTTTCAGTCGATGAATGGCCTCCCAACCGCTCATTCCCGGGAGGGAGAGGTCCATCAAGATCAAGTCCGGCCGAAGCTCGCGCGCCTTGGCTAAACCCGAGCCGCCGTCGCGAGCCTGGCAGACGCGGAAGCCCGAATCCTCGAGAAACTCGGCATACAACTCGCGTGAGTCGTCGTAATCATCAACCAGCAGGACCAGCGGCCCGCTCACCCCTTGTCCGTACGTCGCGACTTTGTTGGGCATCCGCGGACCCGGAGATCAGCAATCAAAGAGGTTGTGCCAGAACCTGCCGAATTCTGCCAGACCTGGTAATCGGGAGGGCTAGATTGCAAAGACGCCTTGTGCGCCACTCGGAGGGCTGATGAGCGAGGAAACGATTGGGATCATTGGCGGAACCGGGTTGGGCGAAGCGCTCGGCGCTCTAGGTAAGGGCGAGATCCACAGGGTAGAAACACCCTTCGGCCCCCCTGCGTCGCCGATCGTCACCGCCGAAGTTGCCGGGGTTAAGGTGGCGCTGCTCGCTCGACACGGAGAAGGCCACCGCTTCAACCCAAGCCGGGTGCCATTTCGCGCAAACATCTTCGCCCTCAAACTGCTTGGGGTGACTCGCATCCTTGCCACTACCGCGACGGGGAGCTTGCGGGAGGAAATCGAGCCCACCCATTTGGTGGTTCCCGATCAGGTGATCGACAAGACGTTCCTGCGCGCGAATACTTTTTTCGACGAGCTCGCGGTACACGTGGACTTTGCCTCGCCATTTTGCCCAACCATGCGAGGCCAGCTGCTCGCCGCGGCCGACGGCGGGTCGACGCGGGTTCACCAGGGTGGCACCTACGTCTGCATGGAGGGACCGCAGCTCTCCACGCGCGCGGAGAGCGAGCTCCACCGTGCCTGGGGCGCGGATCTCATCGGAATGACCGCGATGCCTGAGGCCAAGCTGGCTCGAGAGGCCGAGATTTGTTACGCGCTGGTTTCGCTGGCCACCGACTACGACTGCTGGAGACCAAGCCGCAGTGACGTTGATAAGGTTCAGGTTCTCGAGGAGATCCTGCGCAATCTAAAACGTGCTACGCAGAACGCGCTGGAGCTCATACGCCGCGCCCTGCCGTCCATCGGACGGCCAGGCGGCGCAAAGTGCCCCTGTCAATCCGCTTTGGCGATGGGGATTTGGTCCGACCGTTCGCAAATTCCCGCCGAGGCGCGGCGGCGCCTTGCGCCGCTACTGGGCAAATACCTTCCGGCTGCATAGGGTGCCGGCCGCGCCGTGCAGCGCCGGCCCAATTGACCGTCCAGTGCCGCCGCCGGCATGCTCCCACCGTGCCGAATAGCTTGTCGCTCGTTCAGGTCGAATCGATGGAGCACGTGGAGATCGCCCGCGCTCTGTTTCGCGAGTACGAAGCATCGCTTCAGGTGGACCTCTGCTTCCAGAGTTTCGAGGCCGAGCTCTCCGGGCTCCCCGCTCCGTACGTTCCGCCGCGTGGGGCACTGTTGCTCGCATTCCAAGAGGGTGAGGTAGCGGGCTGCGGTGCCTTTCGACCTTGGTCCGCCGACTGTTGCGAGCTCAAGAGGCTGTTTGTCCGCCCGGCGTCTCGCGGCAAAGGCATCGGCCGCATCCTAGCGACTGTCTTGCTCGCTCGCGCCCGCGAGGCGGCGTACCGATCAGTTCGTCTGGACACGCTCGATTTCATGAGCGAAGCGGTGGCGCTTTATCAATCCCTCGGCTTTCAGAGGATTGAGCGCTACTACGACAATCCGCATCCCGGAGCGCTCTTTTTCGAGCTAGCGCTCTCCTAGCCGCCGAAGGGTTGTTCCTTCGCCCCCGGGACGCGATTCGTCTGATGCGGCGACTGTTTCTCCGCGGACAGATCCAGCCACGTGTCCTCCCTGTCATCGGCCAAGTTCGTGTTGATCCTCTTTTGGACGTGGGTTATGCGACGCCAGCAACCAAGACATCGCCACCGCTCTAATGAGCGCCCTCTTTCCACGAAGCGCGAACACTGTTCTCCGGGTGGTCGTGGTTGTTCTGCTGGCGACGCCGTTGTTAGCCGTAGGCGCGCTCTATGTCTACGCCTACAGTCCGCTTTATACCAGCCAGTACAGCCAGGTTGCGCAGGTCATTCAATTCGATCACCGTCACCATGTCTCCGACGACGGAATCGACTGCCGATACTGCCACCGAAGCGTCGAGACATCGCCTTTCGCCGGCATCCCGTCGACATCGGTCTGTCTGAGTTGCCACGAGCAGATTTGGAACAGGAGCCCACTTCTCGAGGAGCTTCGCGCCCGCTACTTCACTGACCGCGCCATTCCCTGGGCTCGCGTCCACCGCTTACCCGATTTTGTCTATTTCAATCATTCGATCCATGTGAATAAGGGGATCGGCTGCGCCACTTGCCACGGGCGGGTCGACGAGATGGCTCTGGTCGAGCAAGTTGCGCCGCTGACCATGGGATGGTGCCTGGATTGTCACCGAGATCCGGCGACGCACCTTCGCCCGGTCCAGGAAATCACCAACATGACCTGGGAACCGCGAGGAGATCGCGACCAGGTGGCGCGAGAGCTGATGCGCCAGAACCAGGTGCATACGCGTACCAACTGCACCACCTGTCATCGATGAAAACACCACGACCAGGAGGCATCGAGCAGGGCGTCTCGCCTTCCCCCAACCGGACGGGCGCCGAGCCGCTCGGTGCGCACCATTGGCGGAGCTTGGAAGAGCTCCAAGGCTCGATCGAGTTTCAAAAGGCCCTCGAGCGCGAGTTCCCCGCCGGTGCTGCGGAGCTCGCGGACGGGTTGGATCGCCGAAGCTTTATCCAGCTACTCGGAGCCTCGCTGGCAGCGTCGGCGCTGGGTGGCTGCACCTCCGCTCCTGCCGAACGCATCTTGCCATACACGCATCAGCCGCCTGGCTTGACGCCCGGCAATCCCCTTCACTTTGCCACCGCGCTCTCCTTGGGCGGTCGGGCGGTGGGAGTGCTCGCCACCAGTTGGGAGGGCCGTCCCACCAAGCTCGAGGGCAATCCGCTCCACCCGTCAAGCCAAGGCTCCGCCGGTGTGTTCGAGCAGGCTGCCCTCTTGCAATTGTATGACCCTCAGCGAGCTCGACTCGTCAAGCACCGGGGCGTCCCCGTCGCCTGGAAGACTTTCCTCACTGAGTTATCGCGCCGCTTGCCGCAGATGCGAAGAAGCAACGGTGCCGGCCTGCGATTTTTGCTCGAGCCCACCGCTTCGCCGGTGCTGACCGACTTGGAAACGCGCATCCAGCAGGCGTTTCCCGCCTCGCGTTTTTACCACTACGAGCCCCTCTCGGACGACAACGGCCGCCGCGGCACTCAGATTGCTTTCGGGCAAGCGCTCGAGCCGCAATGGGACTTCAGCAGGGCTGAAGTGGTGGTGTCGCTCGAGGCAGACTTCCTGGCGAGTAGCGGACCTCATCTGCGTTCGACCCGAGCCTTCGCTCAGCGGCGCGATCCCGGACAGCCAATGAACCGGCTATACGTCGTGGAGAGCAACTTGAGCATCACCGGAACGATTGCCGATCACCGGTTGCGGCTGCCTCCGTCGGAAATCCAAACCTTCGCCCTCGAGCTGCTCGCCGAGGTCGGGCGGCAGCCAGGTCTGGGATTTCTCTTGGGGACCTTCCAGGGCGCTGGTCCGCCGGGCGGAGGGGCGCACGCCAAGTGGGCCAGAGCGCTCGCCGCTGATCTGTTTCGCCATCGCGGGCGATCCCTCGTCCTCGCCGGGCCGGGGCAGCCACCCGTCGTGCATGGGGTCGCCCACGCCATCAACGCGTTCCTCGGCAACATCGGCCAGACGGTGCAGTTCATCCGCGCGCTCGAAACAGCTGGTGACTCGGGGGTCGCATCCTTGTCTGCACTCGCCGACGACATCAAAGCCTTGCGGGTCGACACGCTGGTGATTAGCGCGCGAAACCCTGTCTACACAGCTCCCGGCGACCTCGATTTCTCCAGCAAGTTAGCGTTGGTTCCCAATTCCATCTACCACGGACTCTACGAGGACGAGACGTGGCGTTACGCGGCCTGGGGCATTCCCGCCGCCCATCCGCTGGAGACCTGGTCGGACGCGCGGGGGCACGACGGGACGATCTCGATCCTTCAACCGCTGATCGCGCCTTTGTTCAACGGCATACCCGAGCTCGAGCTGATCGCGTCATTTCTCGGCGTTGTCGACAAATCCGCCCATCAGATTCTCCAGGAGTTTTGGATTGGGCGAGCACCCGGCGGTGACTTCGAATCTCGCTGGGACCAGTGGCTGGCCAGTGGCCTGATTCCCGCTTCCGCCGCCCCGGTCGTTTCGGCGACCATCCGCCTTGACGCCGTCGCTGCTGCCATTCAAGCGGCGGTGAAGAGTCGCCGTGCGCCCGCCAAGCATTCCAACGCGCTCGAGATCGCTTTCTGCGCCGACTACAAGGTCTATGACGGCCGCTTTGCCAACAACGCTTGGCTTCAGGAGCTTCCGGACCCGATCACCAACCTTACCTGGGACAATGCCGCATTACTGAGCCCGGCGACGGCGACACGGCTCGAATTGAAGCGGGGCGACGTGGTGTCGATTGAATACCGCGGGCGTCGAATCGAGGCGCCGATCTTAGTGTTGCCAGGGCACGCGGACGAGGTGATTTCGCTTCCCCTCGGCTACGGGCGAACCGGTGCTGAAAGCGTCGCGCGCGATGTTGGGTTCAACGCGTTTGTCCTCCGGGATTCGAGCGCGCCCTGGTTCGACAAAGGCGTCACCGTCACCAAGCAAAAGCGCACCCATCCGCTGGCGATCACCCACGATCATTGGTCGATGGAGGGACGGGAGCTGGCGATTGAGGACAACGTTCAACATTTTCAACAGCACCCCGGGGAGCTCGATGAGCATCGCGGCCCGGTCGAGGCGTTGTACCAGGTGACCTACGACAAGGAAAATTATCAATGGGCGATGGCGGTGGATCTAAGCCGGTGCACCGGGTGCAGCGCTTGCGTCGTCGCCTGCCAGGCGGAGAACAACATTCCGGTGGTGGGCAAGCAGCAGGTTCTCAAGAGCCGCGAGATGCATTGGCTTCGAATTGACCGTTATTTCACCGGTTCGCTCGAAGAGCCCGGTGTCATCACCCAGCCGGTTGCCTGCGTCCACTGCGAGGCTGCCCCCTGTGAATACGTTTGTCCGGTGAACGCAACGGTCCACAGCGACGAAGGTCTGAATGAAATGGTCTACAACCGGTGCGTTGGCACGCGCTACTGCTCCAACAACTGCCCCTATAAAGTTCGTCGCTTCAATTACCTGCATTACACGCAGCAAACACCGAGCAGCGAACGGATGCTGATGAATCCGGACGTCACCGTGCGAGCCCGAGGGGTGATGGAAAAATGTACCTACTGCGTGCAGCGCATCGAGCGAGCACGAATCCACAGCAGGATCGAAGGCCGCGCAATTCGCGACGGAGAGCTCACCACCGCTTGCGCTCAAGCGTGTCCTGCGCAAGCGCTCACCTTTGGCACGTTGAGCGATGCCAGTTCAGTGGTCGCCCGCTTGCACCGCGATCGACGCCGCTATGATCTCCTCCACGAGCTTGGCACCCGCCCGCGCACCGCCTACCTGATCCGAATCAAAAATCCCAATCCGGAGCTCGCCTAGTGGATCCGGCGGCGCGCGATAACCTGCTCGATCCGAT
>Ga0126379_10000727_pt1 | contig 18724 bp, 13 predicted proteins | sample PanSoiMetPlot_24_FD_92640 | JGI IMG/M metagenome (GOLD analysis project Ga0126379, IMG submission 92640) | Tropical forest soil microbial communities from Panama - MetaG Plot_24 | ecosystem: Environmental > Terrestrial > Soil > Tropical forest > Bulk soil | place: Panama | collected 2016-02-17
CCAGCCACCCGCCTTTGAGACCGGGCTGCGAGCCCGCCGGCAAGGTCAGTCCCTGATGGACCGCTGCGGCCGACGTGCCGAACACCAGCCCGACGAATGCGCCGTGGCCGGTCGCGCGTTTCCAGAACATACCCAGCAAGAAAGTGGCGAAGAGGGGCGCGTTGACGAACGCGAACACCAGCTGGAGCACGTCCATGATGTTGTTGAACTGGACCGCCACGTAAGCAGTTAAAACAGACAGCGCCACGCCGAAGATGGTGGCCATCCGGCCCATCCACAGGTAGTGGGCATCGCTTGCACCCCGATGGAGGTATGACTGATATATGTCGTAGGTCCAGACCGTATTGAAGGCGGTCACGTTCCCCGCCATTCCGGACATGAAGCTCGCCAGCAAAGCCACCAAACCCAGCCCGAGCATTCCGGCGGGGAAGTAGTGGAGAAGCATGTTGGGGACCGCCAGATCGTAATCCAGTACGGGCCGACCGTTGACGTCCAACTCGGACCGCCCCGTCCTCTCGTCGATCTTCGCCGGAATGATCCCTTGCCCGCCCGGTGAAGCCGATGCAAGGAACGCCTCAGCCTGCTGGGTTGCCGGCGGGCGTACCGCCTGGTTGGGAAGGGCAATTGCAATCAGTCCCGGAAGAATCACCAGGAACGGAAAAAACATCTTGGGGATGCTGGCGATCAGCGGCGTGCGCCGTGCAGCCTCCATGGAATCCGCCGCCATGGCCCGCTGCACCACTAAAAAATCCGTGCACCAGTAGCCGAATGAGAGAACGAAACCCAAGCCCATGACCAGCCCGAACCACTCGATCCCCAGCGGGTTCGTCTCCGCGCTGCCAAGGCCCTGCCAAGCGTGCGTGTAGCTCGCCGGTAGCCGCTCGACCAGCCCGCGCCATCCGCCCACGTTCTTCAGCCCGAGGTAAACCAGCGGCAAGAATCCAGCGACGATCAGAAAGAACTGGAGAACTTCGTTGTAGATCGCGCTGATCAGGCCGCCGAGCAGCACGTAAGCCAGGACAATCAACGCCGAGGCGATGACGCTGACGTCAAACACGCGCTCCGCCGGCATATGAAAATACACCGAGGCAAAATCGAGAACGCGCAGGCTCTGAAGCAGGCGCGCCATGGCATACATCGAGATGCCTGATGAAAATATCGTCATCACTGCGAAGGAGATTGCGTTCAGCGCTCGGGTTTTCTCGTCGAAGCGAAGACGGAGGTACTCGGGGACCGATCGGGCCCGGGATCCGTAATAAAACGGCATCATCAACAGGCCGACGAAGACCATCGCCGGAATGGCGCCGATCCAATAGAAGTGACTGGTGGCGATGCCGTACTTGGCCCCCGAGGCCGCCATCCCCACCACTTCTTGCGCCCCCAAATTGGCGGAGATGAAAGCCAGGCCGCAAACCCAAGCAGGCATCGCGCGCCCGGCAAGGAAAAAGTCGGCGCTGGTGCGGGTGTAACGTTTGAGCAGAGCACCGACGCCCACGGTGAAAGCCAAATAGGCCAGGATGATTACCCCGTCGATGAGGGTCAGCTTCACGCCTCATCCTTTGTCGGGATCAAGCCGAGTCGCCCTAGCTCCAGGCCGAGGTATGAACGCGCGTTGAAGAAGGCAACCTGGCGCGCCATCCGGCCGAGCAAGACGGCGTCGTCCGGAACCAGGCCGAGCTTCGCGTCGTCGGCCAGCAGGTTACAGAGAATACGGCGAAAGTATTCGTGGCGCGAATAAGAGAGAAAGCTGCGCGAATCGGTGACCATCCCGACGAACCGCGAGAACAGGCCCATGTTCGAAAGCGCTCGCAGCTGCGCCTCGATTCCATCCTTCTGATCGAGGAACCACCAGGCTGACCCATACTGGAGTTTGCCGGGGACGGAGCTGTCCTGAAAGTTGCCGATCATCGAGGCAAACAGCTCGTTGTCCCGCGGATTCACGTTATAGAGGATGGTTTTTGCCAGCTGGTCGGTCTCATCCAGGCGGTCGAGGAAACGCGCCAGCGGTCGAGCCTGCTCGAAGTCGCCGATCGAATCGAAGCCGCCATTGGCGCCCAGCTTCCGGCCGAGGCGGGTGTTGTTGTCGCGGATCGCCCCGAGGTGGAACTGCTGCACCCACCCGCGCGAGTGATCCATCAAGGCCATCCGATGGAGCAGAGCCGACCGAAATCGGCTCGCCTCGTTCGCCTCGAGCGCCTCCCCGCGACGGAGCCGCTCGAAGGAACGAGCGACGTCCGCATCGGCCCAGGACTCTGCCTCGATCCGCTCCAGGCCGTGGTCCGAAGCGCGACAACCGGCGGAGTGAAAGACCTGGTGACGGCGGTCGAGTGCATCGATCAACTTGGCGAAGCTTCCGATCGACAGCGCGGCCGCTTCTCCCAATCGATTGATCCAGGCATTCCATGAGGTCGCATCGTCGACGGCCAAAACTTTGTCCGGCCGGAAGGTGGGGTAGACGCGAGTTTCGGGATCCCGGCGGGCCGCCAGGGCGGCGTGGTGCTCGAGCGAATCCACCGGATCGTCCGTGGTGCAAACCACCGCGACCCTGAATTGGTTGAGCAGCCCACGTGCTGAAAAGCGCGGCCCGGCGAGGAGCGCGTTGCATCGCTCGAAGATGGAGCGAGCCGTGCGTGAATCCAGCAGCTCGTCGATGCCGAACGGCCGCTTCAGCTCCATCTGCGTCCAGTGGTAGAGCGGGTTGCGCAAAGTGTTCGGAGCGGTCCGCGCCCAAGCCTCGAACTTCTCCCAATCGGAAGCTTCTCCAGTAATGCAGCGCTCCTCGATGCCGTCCGTGCGCATGGCGCGCCACTTGTAGTGATCGCCTTCAAGCCAGATCTCAGTGATCGAGCGGAAGCGGTGGTCGCTGGCAATCTGCTCGACTGGGAGGTGGCAGTGGTAATCGATGATCGGCAGATCGCGAACGAAGCGGTGGTAGAGCTCCGCGGCGAGCGGCGTCTGAAGCAAGAAGTCCTCATCGGTGAAGGGTTTCATGCGCTTGGCTCCGCTGGAATCAGTTGCGCCGGACGGAGATCGGGGATCAGCCAGTGGATGACGGCCAGCGCAGAAAGATAAGCCGAGCCGACGATCAGAAAAATCGCGAGGTAGCTCCCGGTCAGCTGCAAAAACCAGCCAGTGGCAACTGCGATCAACATCCCGCCAACTGCTCCGGCCATTCCTCCGATGCCGACGACCGATCCCACTGCAAAGCGCGGGAACATATCGGAGGCCAAGGTGAACAAATTCGCCGACCAGCCCTGATGAGCCGCCGCGGCCAAGCCCACCAGTGCCACCGTGGTCCAAAGGCCGGAGCCGCGGGCCACCAGGGCGATCGGGGTGACGCACAAGGCGCAGATCAACATGGCGGTTTTGCGGGCTCGGTTGACGCTCGCTCCTCGCTTGATCAGCGCCGAAGAAATCCAGCCGCCGCCAATGCTACCGACGTCGGCGATCAAGTAGATCGCGATCAGCGGTGGTCCGAGCTTGGAGAGAGTGAGGCCGTACCGGTCGTTCAAGAACTTCGGGATCCAGTAGAGGTAGAACCACCAAACCGGATCGGTCATGAACTTGCCGATGGCGAACGCCCAGGCCTGTCGGTGGCCGGCCAGGCGCCGCCACGAAACGCGCAACGCGGGCTCCGGCGGATCGCTGCGAATGTAATCGAATTCGGCTTTGGATAACCGGGAGTGCCGCTCCGGTGCGTCGTAGAAGAGGAACCAGAGCAACAGCCAGCTGAACCCGATCGCTCCAGTGACGACGAATGCCGCTCGCCACGAGAAGGCAAGCGCGATCCAAGGGACGACTGCGGGCGCGACGATCGCGCCTACGTTGGTCCCAGCGTTGAAAATGCCGGTGGCGAGCGCTCGCTCTTTCTTCGGGAACCACTCAGCGACCGTCTTTATCGCGGCGGGAAAGTTTCCCGCCTCGCCCAAGCCGAGCCCGAACCGGGCAAGTCCGAAACCGAGCGGCGTTCGCGCCAGTGCATGAGCCATGGCGGCCACGCTCCAGAGGATGAGCGCAAAGGCGTAGCCGCGCCGCGTGCCCACCACGTCGAGCAGCCGGCCGACGAATAAGAGACCCAAAGCATAGGCGCCCTGGAACGAAGTGATGATGTAGCCGTACTGCACCTCGTTCCAGCCGATCACCCGCTGAAGCGTGGGCGCCAAGATGCCCAATACTTGCCGATCGATGTAATTGATTGTGGTGGCGAAGAAGAGGAGGGCACAGACCACCCAGCGGATGGAGGCCATTCTTCCGAGCCTGGTGCCCGCCCAGCTCTGCCGCTGGCCTTCCGTCAGTGCCGCCATACGCTGCCCTGGGGAAATTCGTAGGCATTGAGCGATTCAGGCTTCATCGCGATGCTGTACCCTGGCGCAGTCGGCGCCAGGTACCGCGCGTCGCGAATGGCGCAAGGGTGGATGAAGTGCTCGTGGAGGTGATCCACGTATTCACAGACGCGATCCTCGAGGCTGCCGCTCACCGCCAGGTAGTCGAAGATCGCCAGGTGCTGCACGTATTCGCACAAACCCACGCCTCCGCCGTGCGGACATACCGGCACGCCAAATTTCGCCGCCATCAAAATCACCGCCAATGCTTCGTTCACCCCGCCCATGCGGCAAGAATCCACTTGCAGGAACTTGATCGCATTTGCCTGCAGCAGCTGCTTGAAGATCACCCGGTTTTGACAGACCTCGCCGGTGGCAACCCCGATCGGGGCAATGGCTTTCGCGATGGTCGCGTGGCCCAGCACATCGTCGGGGCTGGTCGGTTCCTCAATCCACCAGGGGTCGAAGCGCGCCAGCGCCTTCATCTGCCGGATGGATTCATCCACGTCCCAGCATTGATTTGCGTCCATCATCAGCCGGCGCGAGGGACCGATCTCCTCGCGCATTAGCGCGGCGCGGCGCAGGTTGTCTTCCAGGCTTCGCCCCACCTTCATCTTGAAGGCGTTCCAACCCTGAGCGATCGCCTCCCGACACAGGCGCCGCACCTTCTCGTCCGGATAGCCCAGCCAAGCGGTGGAGGTGGTGTAGGCCGGGTAACCGCTGCGGCGCATTTCCGCCTCGCGCAAATCTTTTCCGGGCAGACGCTTCTTAAGAAGCGCCAGGGCCTGCTCGGGGGTGAGAACATCGGTGATGTAGCTGAACTCGATCGAGGAGACGAGCTGCTCTGGTGACAGGTCCGCCAACAGCTTCCAAACGGGCTTGCCCTCGCGTTTTGCCCAGAGGTCCCACACCGCGTTGATCAGCGCGCCGGTGGACATGTGAAGGATCCCCTTTTCCGGACCCAACCAACGAAGTTGGCTGTCCATCGTGAGGTCCCGGTAGAACCCCCGCATGTCCGCGCAGATCCCCTCGAGCGAGCGGCCGACGACGTGCCTCTTCAACGCGTGGACGGCGGCGACGCAAAGCTCGTTGCCGCGCCCGTTGGTGAAGGTCAAGCCGTTCCCTTCGAGTCCCTCGTCTGTAGTCAGAGTGACATAGGCGGCGGAGTAGTCGCCGAAGTTCAGCGCATCAGATCCGTCCTTGTGACGGGAGGTCGGAAAGCGAATGTCCCGCGCATTAACGTCCATCACTTTCACTGGTTGACTCCGCTCGCCAAAAACCCGCCATCCACCGCCAGCACCTCACCGTTCACGAAGCTAGCTGCCTCGGAGGCCAGGAAAACGCACGCCCCCTGCAGCTCTTCTACGCGGCCGAAGCGCTTGAGTGGGGTCCGGATGAGAAACTCACGTCCGCGATCGGTCCCATCGAGCAGCCCGGCGTTGAGCGGGGTGCGCAAAACGCCGGGCATGATTGCGTTGACGTTCACTCCCTTTGCTCCCCACTCGATCGCCAGGGACTTGGTCAGCGCGGCGACGCCCGCTTTGCTGGCGCCGTAGGCGGCGACTTCGTGCAGCGCGACGAAGGAAGACAGGGAAGCGATATTGACGATCCGCCCGTAGCCCCGCTCGAGCATGTGTCGCCCGAAGATCTGGCAGGCGCGCAGCGTCCCGGTGAGATTGACATCCAGGATCTCGTTCCATTCCTGCTCGGACACCTCGAGCGTGGCTCTTCGTTGTGTGCGCCCGGCGCAATTCACCAGGATGTCCACCTTGCCGAACGCTGTGACCGCCTCGGCGAGCACCGCCTCGAGCGACTGCCGCTGGCCGACATCCGAGCAGACGCGCAACGTCCTTCGCCCGCGGTCCTCCACTTCCCGCGCTGCCACCTCGACCTGGTCGCGCCGGCGGGAGGTCGGAATGACGTCGGCCCCCGCCTCGGCCAAGCCACGCACCAACCCGAGGCCGATCCCGGAGGTACCTCCAATGACAACCGCTGCGCGTCCGGCAAGGCTCAAGGCTGGCAGGCTCGCGGTCGGCATTTTCAGCTCGCGATCGCAAGGACCATTTTCTTTGCCGCTGACTCGTTGGCAAGGATGCAGGCGCTGGCGGCATTAAAAGCGCGTTGGGGGCCGCAACGCAGCGGCGCTCCACTGCGAATGGCGGAGCAGAAGCCGGCGATCTCCAGTCCGTAGGCTGCTGCGCGATCCACTTTCTCCGCCGTTGCCGCCGCGCCGGGGTGCCCAGCAGCGTCGGCCTTAAGACTCTCCGAGGCGTCCATCACCGGTTTTGACGTTTGCTTGCTTACCTCGACGCTGGTCGATCTGGAATCGTCCTCGTTAAAGAGGAACGCCTCCGCCTCGCCGCGCAAGATTAGCGTGCCCTTGGTACCCATGAACTGCTCAGAGTAGTGGTCGAATTTATTCGATTGGATGGAGGTGAAAATTGCCGTCCGCCCTTGCGGGTAGGTATACGTTGCATACACGTGATCATTGACCTCGCGACCATCCTTATATTGGTAAATTCCCCCGGTGGCATAGACCGACGAAGGCTGTGAGTTGAAAAACCAGTTGGCAACAGCCAGCTGGTGACTGCCCAATTCGGCCAGCAAGCCTCCGGAGTATTGGCGATACATCCGCCAATTCAACAAATGGTCCCAGTCAGCATAGCCCCACGGTTTGGGATCGAAGTGCGGCGGCGGATCCTCGGTTCGCCGCCATGAGCCGTTTCGGTGCCATACCAACCTTGCAAAGTGAACCTCCCCCAGCAATCCCGGGAGGATGATGTTTTCGTAGGCGGCCTGATACATCGGGTTGTAGAAGCGCTGGTAGCCTATCTCGAGTACTCGCCTATTCTTCTCGGCCGCGGCAAGCATCCGCTGGGCCGCGGCGACGTCCCAGGCCATCATCTTTTCGCACAGGACGTGCTTTCCCGCCTCCAGGCAGCCCACCGCGATCTCCGAATGCATCCAGAGCGGCGTGGCGATGAGGACCGCCTCGAGATCCTCCTTCTTCAGCATCTCCTTCCAGTTCTCGTAATGCCGTGGTTTGGCCCAGCCATTTTTCACCAGAACGCTTGTCGCCCTGTCCAATCGGTTCGGGTTGATGTCGCACAGGGCTCTCAGATCGATGAACTCCTTGCGACACTGTCCCAACAGCAATCGACCCTGGTCACCGGTGCCGATCAACGCCGCCTTGACCGGTCCACCGGACGGTGGCTGCCTCGTCGCTGCGTTGGTGCCTAGCGCGACAAGGGCGGGCGTGCCGACCAGCGCTTTGAGAAAGTTTCTCCTTCCAACAGTTTTCTGTTCTGGTGTCAGGTTCATGGGATCAGAGATACCCTCGTCTTGAGTTCGTCGATGGAGATAGCTTCGATAGCCGCGCCCCGATGCGAGCCGAAAACCTGCGGCTGATCAGTAGGATCTTCCGGCACAAGGAGGGCGAGCACTTGATGATGATTCCGGCAATACCTCTCGGCCAGATCGGCCCCGCCGACGAAAAAGGCGGTAGCGAGCGCGTCGGCGACGGCGCCCGAAGAGGCGACGACGGTGGCGCCGGCGACGCCGTGGGCGGGAACCCCGGAGCGGGGATCCAGAATGTGCCCGTACCGCCTGCCGCCCGCGACGAAGTATTGCTCGCCGGCGCCGGACGTCGCCATGGCGGCGTTTTTCAATCTGATCGTCGCAAGCCGGCAACCCGGCTGGTGCGGATGTCGAACGCCGACCAACCAACCGCCCTGGTCGCCACCCAAAGCCACCACGCTGCTTCGCCCACCGCTCAACAAGGCCGTTCTCAACCCATGCTCGCCCAACCTCGCAGCTGCCCGATCCAGCGCGAAGCCTTTCCCAATGCTGCCGAGATTGATTTCAACGCCGGGCTTTGCAAAGCGCACCGACCGGCGGGCGGCGTCGAGCCATAGTTGAGACATTCCTACCCGCCTGCGCGCCGACTCCAGCTCGGCTGAATCTGGAACTCTTCCCTGCCTCGAAAAGAAACCCCAGCACCGGATCAAGGGACCGGCGGTAATGTCAAAGGCTCCGTCCGTTTCCCGATGCAGCTGCTTCGACAGCGAGAGAAGCTCGAATAAGCCTCGTTCGACCTCCACCGGCCCTTCAGCGGCGTTCCGATTGATCTCGCTGACCTCGCTGTCGTCGCGGTACACGGTTAGCTGGGCTTCCAGCAGGTCGACCTCGTCGAGAGCAAAGCTCGCCGCCGCGATGCCCCGCGGCTCGGTTGCCGGTAGCGTCACCTCGAAACGACAGGCCATCGCTTCGCGGGCGACGTGCACCCAGTACCCCGAGAGCGCACGCTGGGCCGCCGGGGCGAAGGAGAGGAATTGACGGCGATTGAAGGTCCTCATCGCGGATGATCAAAGCTGTTTTTGGCTCACCTTTTCCAACTCGGTGTCGGCAACGGGCCGGCTCTGATGAAGGCTGAAGTTTCCCACGTTTTTCAGCAGGAAATTCGGCACGCCCGCCGCATGAGCCGCCTTGACCCGAGCCAGGTAGACGTTCTGAACGTCGTCGAGGACGAACGCCGGGCGCAGATCTTCCTTTACGTACTTCACCTCGACGTCGCGCATCTCCAAACCGCGCAAGTGGCGAAGGTAGAAACCGTGCGCCGGCATCACGCCGAATCGGGCAGGCTCGGGATAGGCATCCTCCATCTCCGGCGGCTGGGCAGCGGCGTCCTCCTTGCTCCCGCCGCCCTGATGGAGAATGTACAGGTTGCTCAATCGAAGATCTTCGACGTGGTGACCTGGAATGCCGGTGATCAACGTCGCTTGGCGAGAGAGGCAATTGGAGGCGACCACATCGCTGATGTTGACGCGGCGCAACTTGCCCACCGAACTCCCTGGCGGTCCGCGCATCCGTCGCCCGAGACGACAAAAGATGGGCACGTCGGTAATGTCTCGCATGGTGATGTTGCTGATCGAAACATCCTCGAGCAGCCCCCCATCGACCGTTTCCAAGGCCAGTCCCCGGCAGTCTTCGATCACGCAATTGGAGATGACGATGTTTCGGAATCCGCCGTTGCTCTCGGTACCGAATTTGATCCGGCCGTTGCGCGGCGCCCGCTCCCCGGCGCTGAAACGCTTGTAGGTTGCGTCGAGCAGCGTGCCCTCCTGATAGCCCCCGGTCACAAAGCAGTTGGTAATGGTGACGTTCTCTGTCGAACGCGCATAGCCCAAGCCATATGAGCTTTTGAGACAAATTCCGTCGTCCCAAGGCGAGTTCACGCTGCAGTTGGAGACTCGCACGTTCCGGCAACAATCGATGTCTATTCCATCTCGGTTGGTGTCGATCTTCAGATTGTCAATGGTGAGGTTGTCCACGCCGGTAGCGAGGATGGCGAAGTGCCCCGCGTGGAACATAGAGAAGTCGCGCAGCGTCACATTGCGACAATTCTTCAAGCCGATCGCCTTGTTCCCCACGCCTGCGGGTAGGATGTCGTCGCGCGAACCTCGGCTGAGACCTTTGCCCCAGATCAGCCCGGGGCCAAGAATCGAGACGTTGTCGACCCCTTCGCCCCAGATCAGACTGTTGTGCCAGTGGCTATGGCCGAAGTCTTGGAACTTGTCCCAGTCGTTCAGTTCCGGTGCGTCATATCCGCCGCTTGTCCCACTGGGTGGAGCATCCGCAGCGACGAGGGTGGCACCGGGCGAGAGATACAGAACGATGTTTCCCTTGAGGTGGATCGAGTAGCAGAGATAACTGCCGCTCGGGAAGCGCACCGTGCCGCCCCCCGCCGAGGCGGCCGACGCAATGGCCTGGTTGATCGCCGCGGTGTCCAAGGTCCTGCCGTCACCCTTGGCTCCGAATGCCCTGACGTCGTACTCGCCTCTAGGCTCGGGCCCGCGGGCGCGCGGTGCGGCAGCGTGGACGGGCACCGCCGCCACCGCGGCGCCGGCAACGCCCGCCCCGGTGATCTTCAAGAAATTTCGCCGCGCCGCATTCTTCATCGTCTGCTCCGCAGATCTACGGCGACGCGCCCCGCGTTGGCGTTGGGTCCCACCGTAGAGTCGGCCCCGCCGCGCCCGTCCTTGCCACCGTCGTTACTATAGGTCGCCGCGGCTGCCAAGGAAGAAGGAGCAAATTTCAACATCTGAAACAGTTACTTTGGATGCTGAAACCAGATCAGCCGAGCGCCTGGCCCAGGCGGCGCGCGCAATCCCGCAGTATTTCGGCTTCCCATGCTGGCCGGGTGGCGTTTTTCGGATGGGTCCGGGCGCTCGGTATTCGGTCGGTCAGATGCAGGAAGACCGCGGCAGAGTGCTTGTAGGCGGCCACCGGTTCGCGGAAGACGACGTTTCCGAGGTTTTGCAGAGCATCAGAGAGAGGAAAATAAGCGGGATCATTTGCTTCCCACAGGCGGTCTCGCTGTCCAAACTTCTCCGGCGCCAGGGTGGCAAGGCCGAGCAGATAATCGGATCCATACTCCACCATGTCGATGCCCAAATCATTGCCCGTGTAAATTCTGAACTCCGGACGGCGGGCGTCTCGCAGCGAAAGCCGGTCAAACTCGATCAGGCGGTCCAGGGAGGAGTGTTTCATTCCCTTGATTTCGGGGATGTCCATCAGTCCGCGTACCGTCTCGCTGTCGAAAATCTCGCCGTTCGGGGCGAACATGCGGCCAAGCTCGAAGCTCAGCACGTGCTCGTAGCCCTTCGTCGCTGCTCTGTAGACGGCGACTTTCTCGCCAGACGACTTTCCATGCAGGCGCGCGGTCTGAAACAGGATCGGTATTGCCCCCCAGCGGACGATTTCATCGATTCGGCTACGGTAGAGGGAAACCAGGTCTCCCTCGCGGCCCTCGACATAGGTGCCCGCCACGAAGGGCACCTCTCTTCCCAGTGCCTCGCGGGTCCAGCGCAAGACGTCTTGCTGCTCGGCGTCGCTCAAATAGTTCACATAACCAGTGTCCATGTTGACGGCGTTCAACAAGCCCGCGCGGTGGGTGGCCAACAAGTGGCGTTGAAACGACTCGACCGCCACACGTCCGTCGGCCGCGTAAGGCAGCAAAGCGGCGGCGATTCCCTGGATTTTCCGTCCTGGTTTTCGCCGTCCGAGCAAAGTGTCGATTTTCATCCGGTCTCCTTGTTCAACTTCAGCCCGCTCTCGTTGCCACCTTGATTTCCCGTAATCGCGCCCCAATCTCCGATTCTCTGTAATATCGGTCGAGGGGGTAACATCCGGATGGCAAACCATTGCGCGGCGCAGTGGTGCAATCGCTGAAGGTGCGGCAAATCTTTCCGCGTTCCAGCGTTGCGCCTTCAAGGGCGTCGCGGAGCAGCTCGGGATAGCTGAGGGCCATGCGACCGATGCCAACGACGTCGACCCATCCCTCGCGCACCACTGCCTGGGACACCTGCGGGAGGAGCTCCTGCAAGTAACTGTAGCCAGAGCCAACGATGATCAAATTCGCGAATCGCTGCTTGAGCCGGCGCACGACGTCTATCTGCCGCGCCACCCCCACCAGCGGATCCTCCGGCGGCAGATACCCATCCGAAGGCGGGAACAGCGCCGGCCGCTGAATGTGCGGACAATAGTAGGGGCTCCCCGCGGTGAGATTGACGAGCTGAATGTCGAGCTGCTGCAGCAACGACAATAGCTGCACCGTCTCGCGAAGATCGGGTTCGAGCGGGTTCTCTGGGTCGAGGCCAAAACCCCAGCGGTACGGAATGAGGTGAGGAGCCAGCTCAGGGATGCCGGTCCCTGGCTTCTTCGGTGATGAGAGCTCGGGGTTTGCGCGAAAGGGAATGGTGTCGAATGCCGAAAGCCGCACCCCAATCCGCAAGCCTGGCGCGGCAGACCTGATTCCCTCTACCACCTCTCTGAGAAACCGAGTGCGGTTTTCGAAGGAGCCCCCATATCGTCCGGGACGGGTATGAGCGCCAAGGAGCTCGTGGGCCAAATAGCCATGACAATGCTTGATATCGACAAAGTCGAAGCCCAACTCCCAGGCCAGAACTGCCGCGCGGTGGAACGCTTCGACGATGGCGCCGATCTCCGCGTCGGTGAGCAACGGGTAGTTCGAGGGCAGCCGCTGCCGTCGGTCAAGAATTGGATGGTGGTGAACGATGAGCGGCTCTGGCCGATCGTTGGCGTTCGGCCGGCTGTAGCGACCCGAATGCGTCAATTGCAGTCCGATGAGCAGACCATCTTCCGAGCCAGCCACCTCGCGATGAGCTTCGATCAGCGCCGAGCGTAGCTGTCCAAGGCCGGCGCGGGTGTGAAGGGCGGCGATGAGCTGATTGGGATTGGCGCGACCATCGTGTGTTACCGCGACCGCTTCGCCGCCCCAGATCAACTTTGCCCCGCTGAGCCCAAATCGGCGCCAACGGCGAAGTGTTCTCTCAGTTGGATTACCGTCGATGGTTCCGTCCCAGCCCTCCATCGGGTGGATCGCAATCCGGTTGCCGAGCCGAAGTCCGCTGCGCACCAGCGGCTGGGCGAGGGGGGATTCCGAACCGCGCAGCAGGCTGCCCTCACAGGGAATTTGCACTCCAAGAGACGCCAGGTGTTCTTGAAAAGCGCAGACGTCGCGCAAGCTCGCTACGCGCACGATTGCCGGCGCGCTCAACTTGTCTCTCGCTTGCTCGGCAAGGCGGTAACCGCGACGGCGCCGAGCAATGCCATCCCGACGAGGACGAGAAACCCGACCCGGTAGCTGCCGGTGACATCGCGCAGATGGCCGATCAGCCAGGGAGAGGTCGCCTCGGCCACCCCATCGGCGGTTAAGATCAATCCCAGCAACCGACCGAGGATGCCGAGCTGAAAAATCTCTGCGGTCATCAGCGGGATGATCATGTAGTCGCCGCCAAGTCCAATGCCAAAGACGATGGCGAACAGCACAACGGCGACTTTCGTCTGGGCGAAAAAGAGGAGCGGAATGGCGATCGCCACCAGCAGATAAATCAGCAGCATCACGTATTTCTTGGGGAGCCGGTCGGCGAGCCATCCCATCAGGAGACGTCCGGCGATACTGGAGGCCAGCACGAGCGAGAGTATCTGGGCGGAGTCGGATTGAGGGTAACCTTGATCGAGGCTGAGGAAGAGCTTGAGGTTTTGTTGCGTTCCGCTTACCGCGGCAATCGAAGACATGCTGCCCAGCACAAGCAGGTAGAAGGGTAATCTCTTGAAAGCATCCTTTAGCGAGACCGGGCGCTCGCCCACCGCCATGCCGTGTCTTGGAGAATCATCATTGAGGAAGAACGTCATCGGAAAAGCGATGACGATGATCACAAATCCCAGAGTCCGCAGCGCCGCCTGCCACCCGAGATGTTGCACCAACGCATGCGAGATCAGCGGGACCGCCGCGCCGCCCAGGCCAATTCCCAGATAGGCGATGCCCATCGCCTTGCCTCGGGATTTATCGAAGCGGCGCGAGAGCAGCACTTGGTTGGGCAGTGGCCCGCCGCAGACGTAACCAAGAGCATTCAACACATAAAAACAATAAAACAACGTCAATGAGGAAATGCTGCCGAGCCCAATCAACGCCGTGCCGGCAAAGAGGATACCTAGCATCATCAATCGTCGTGGACCGAATCGGTCGACCAACCACCCGGCGACGAAGCCGAGCAGCGGCCCGACCACCAACTTGCTCAACGCATTTCCTGAGGTGACCTGGGCTCGAGTCCAACCGAACTGCTTAACCATGAAGTCGTAGTAAAAAGGCAGCCCCCAAAGTCCTAGACCGACGATGCAGAAGAGAGCGAAGAATGCCGTAGCGAGAGGCTGCAGGGCGGAACGCTTGAGGAACGACTCGGATTCGATCGGAGACTGCACCGCCACCGGCGCAGGGTTGATCATGTGCCCCTCCCGCTCTTGGGGCTTTGGATGCCGGCAGGCGACACCGAGATGCTGTACTCTTTGCCACCTTGCAAGTTGAGCGAAACGGTGCCGTCAGGCTCAGTAGAGAACGGGATGCGTTGGCCGCCCGCGATCACGGACGCGATGCTCTGGCCGGGCGGCAGTCGGAGGCGGTGGGAGCCAGCCAGCTGCGGGTATAGCTTTGCCGAGGCAAGCCTTCCCTGACCCCAGGTCAGATCCACTGTCACGCCGCCCCTCGCCCTCAGGCCGGCGATGTGACCGTCGCTCCAGGCGCCCGGCAAGGCGGGCAGCAGGCTGATTTCGCCGGCGTGGCTCTGCAGCAACATCTCCGCAATCCCAGCCGTGCCGCCGAAATTACCGTCGATCTGAAAAGGAGGATGGTTGTCGAACAGATTCGGCAGCGTCGATTGACGCAGGAGCACGAGAAGGCTCTCGTAGGCGCGTTCCCCATCTTCGAGCCGCGCCCAGAAGTTGATGATCCACGCTCGGCTCCATCCGGTGTAACCCCCGCCCGCGCTCAGCCGCCGCTCGAGCGTCACCCGTGCCGCCTGGGCAAGCTCGGGCGTTCCGCGGGGGGTGATCTGATTGCCGGGGTGGAGCGCGAACAGATGGGAGATGTGCCGATGGCCGGGGTCCGGCTCGTCGTAGTCTTCCGCCCATTCCTGTAGTTGTCCGTGCCTGCCGATGCGCAGCGGAAGAAGCCTGGTGCGCGCGGCTTTCACTTGATCGCGGAAGTCCGAATCGACTCCCAGCAATTCGCTCGCCTCGATCACCCGGCCGAAGAGCGCATAAAGGATCTCCCCGTCCATCGTCGGCCCCATGCACATCCGAGCCACCGTTCCGTCGCTCATCCGATATCGATTCTCCGGCGAAGTCGACGGACCGGTAATCAGATGCCCTTTTCCATCTTCGACCAGGTAATCGAGAAAGAATTGGGCAGCTTCTTTCATGATGGGATAGGCCTGCTCGGCGAGGAACGCTCGGTCGCGTCCGAAGTCATAGTGCTCCCACAGGTGCAGGCTGAGCCAAGCGGCTCCCATCGGCCACATCCCCGGGCCCACGCTGTCCACTGGAGTGGCATGGCCCCAGCCATCGGTGTTGTGATGAGCGACGAAACCGCGCGCGCCGTACATTCGCTGCGTCGTCTCGCGAGCGATGGGAAGCAAGTTGTCGATCAGGCCAAACAGCGGCTCGTGCATCTCGGCGAGGTTGGTGACCTCCGCGGGCCAGTAATTCATCTCGGTGTTGATGTTGATCGTGTACTTGCTCTCCCACGGCGGGACCATGCTGTCGTTCCAAATGCCTTGCAGATTGGCGCCCAACGTGCCCGGGCGGCTGCTCGCCATGAGCAGGTATCGCCCGTATTGAAAATAGAGCGTCTCGAGCTGAAGGTCGGTTTCGCCGCTCTGCACGCGCTTTAGCCGCTCATCGGTCGGCAGTTGCGTAGCCTGATCTTCGTTGTTCCCCAGGGCAAAATCGATGCGGCGAAAAACCGGGCGATGGTCGGCGACGTGTGCTGAACGAAACTGGGCGAACGGCTTCTCGGACGCGCGCAAGTATTGCTCCGCCACGCGGAGCGGATCTGGATCGCGAAGATTGGTCGCTGCCGACAGCACCAGTGTGACCTCGTCGGCGTTCTCGACGCGGAGGCTGTCGCCTGCGACTTCGATCCTCCCACCGCGTGGAATCGCCCGAAGCAGAGCGACAAACTTCACCCCCACCTTCCGTTCCTCTGAATGGCGCTCTTTGTCCCAGGCGATCGCAGTTCCGGTCATCGCCACGCGATCAGGAGCCTGTGCACGGGTGACGCTGTCCTGCTCGCGGTTGAGCGTCGCCGAGAAAGAGAGCTGTCCAGGCTGATCGCAGGTGAGCTGGATGACGAGCAGCTGGTCCACCGCAGAGGAAAAAACCTGCCGGCTGAAGCGCGCCGAGCCGATGCGATAACTTAGGCGAGCAATTCCCTCCTCGAGGTCCAGCTCGCGCCGATAGTCGCTGACCTCGCCCGGTGACGCGGCGAACCGGATCCAAAGATCGCCGAGCGGTTGATACGGCGGCAGGCGCTTGGGTATCCCCATCATGGTGTTTTCAGCCAAGTTCTGCGCCTCGAGCGGCTTGCCTGCGAAGAGCAGCCCTCGCACCTCGGCCAAGTTTTTCAGCGCCTCCGGGTTGATGCGATCCCGTCTCTCTCCAGCCCAGACGGTGTCCTCGTTGAGCTGAACGTGCTCCACGTTGATTCCCCCGAAGACCATGCCACCCAGCCGCCCGTTCCCCACGGGCAACGCCTCAACCCACCGGCCAGCGGGCTGCCGATACCAAAGCGCCAGCGAAGACGAGGATCGGACAGCGTCCTTGAGCGCGCAGCCGGCGGGGGTGACCAGCGTGAGCTGGAGTGCCAAAAGCCAAGCGGTGGATCGCCAAGTCCTCATCGTTTACACCCAAAGCAGCGGCTGGCGGATGGGGAAGTTGCGAATCGCCTCTTCCTCGGCCGGGTCGGGATTGAGTTTCTTCCAGAGCGCCAGGTATTGCGGAGCCGAGTACGCCAACCCAGCGAACAGCAAGCTCGGATGACGCAGGGGGAACTGTTCGAAGTATTGAACGTCAGCAGGGTACGGCCAGCTCTTCTTGTCGGCGATGAACGGATACATGAATTCGAACACCCTCTTCATTCCTCGGCCGTCAGAAAGCTGGAAGGCGAACAGGTTGTCCTCGGGCGTGGAGAGGATTTGGCAAAGCGTAGACATCGCGTCGAGGTTGAAGAGCGAATAGTTGTACGGCTTGGTGCGCCGAAGCTCTTCCGGAAAGCTGCCATCGGGCGCAATCTGGTGAGGGGCGATCACCGTCTTGAAGCGGTCGCGGCAATAACTCTTCAATTCGCCGTTCGAGGTGAGCCGGGCGAACTCAGCTACTTGCATTGCCCAGCAGGTGCCGTGATTGTTCGCCGCCTCCCGCTCCTCCTGCCCGTGCGACGAGGTGGTCATCCAGTGGAGATAGTCGGCGAACCATTTGCGGATGCCATTCCTCTCGGCATCACCGAGGACTCGCGATTCGGTCAGCACCGGGATGGCACGCGCCACTTCCACCAGATGAATGGTGTCGATGATTCCAATCCCTCTGCCGGTGGTGATCCCCTTGATCGCCTGGGCGTACTGGAGATGGGGATTCATCAAGGTGGCGGAATCGAGAAACCAGGCGCGCAGATGCTTTGCCGCCTGCGATGCATAGCGCTTCTCTCGGGTGAGCATCCATGCCGCGGCGAGCGCGGGCATTTGAACGCTGAGGCGAATCAGAGCGTGGCGATGCTCGTTGAAGTTGTCTGGATTCGAATAGCCATCTCGCCGAACGTAGGGGCCATCCGGGTTGGCCGGATCTGGCCACCAGTAGTCGCCCTCGGAAAAATAGTCGTGTTTTCCTCCAGCGCTTCGCGGGCTGACATAAGCGGCGATGGTGATCGGCTTTTCCGACAGATAGCGGTTGGCTGCTCGCAGAATTCTCGGTCGGTCGATCGCCGCCACGTCCATGGCCGGTGTACTGCTCTGTCGCGGCGCCGCGACAGGCGATCGCGAGCCCCCCAGCATGGCGCCCAAGCCAAGGCAAAATTCTCGTCGAGACAGAGCGACCATCGCAGATGCCTTCCCCTCAGGCGCCGCGCTTCCAGCGAAAAATCCTTTCCATCAACATCCACTTCTCCCCCGGTTTGGCCTGAGGAAGCGGTTGTTGAAACTTCCACATCAGCTTCTCCCACTGCTGCACCTTGGGATTGGCGGCGTCGGCCCTCGCCTTCTCCTCGAACGAGAACGACTCGTCCACCTCCAGGATCATGAACAAGCGCGTACCGAGGAGGTGGATTTCCATCTCCTCGATTCCCGAGTCGCTGATGCTTTGAACTACTTCCGGCCAAACATTTTCGTGATGGCGGCGGTACTCGGCGATCAGCCGCGGATCGTTCTTGAGGTCAAGGGTGAGACAGTAGCGACGGCTCATTTGGACGGGCTTTCGATCGCGCTTCCGGTCACGCGGGCCAGAGACGGTTTGTGTCCGGCCACCGCGAAATAGAGGACATACGCGTAGCAGACTAGCGGAACGAAGAACGCTCGCTGGATGTTCGAGAGATCGGAGATCCGGCCCATGATCGCCGGACAAACGGCACCACCGATGATCGACATCACCAGGAGGGAAGAGCCGCGCTTGGTGAAGCGGCCGAGATTCTTGATGCTCAACGCGAAGATGGTCGGAAACATGATCGAGTGAAAGAAACCGATCAGGATGATTGCGGCAACCGAGGAGAGGCCCGAGGTAGCGACGGCGATCACCGCGCAGATGAGCGAGCCACCAGCGAAGACCGCCAGAAGATGAGCCGGAGCGAAACGCTTCATGATACCCGAGCCGGCAAAGCGCCCGAGCATGAAGCCGAGGATGTGAAGCTTCAGGTAATTGGCGGCGTCCTTCGCTGATGTTCCCGGCTCCACGTGCTGCGCGAATCGAATAACGAAGCTGGCGACCCCCACCTGAGCGCCGACGTACAGGAACTGCGCGATCACCCCTCGGAAAAGGTGGCCATGGGCGAGTTTGCTCCA
>Ga0126379_10000729_pt1 | contig 18708 bp, 15 predicted proteins | sample PanSoiMetPlot_24_FD_92640 | JGI IMG/M metagenome (GOLD analysis project Ga0126379, IMG submission 92640) | Tropical forest soil microbial communities from Panama - MetaG Plot_24 | ecosystem: Environmental > Terrestrial > Soil > Tropical forest > Bulk soil | place: Panama | collected 2016-02-17
CGATCGTGTTGGTTCTTCTCCACGCTGACAGCGCCTCGGTGTTTGCGGACGACGCGGCGGCGAACACATTTGATGGAGAACAAGTTGGAATCTGTTTGATATGGACCTCAGCGACTTCGGTAATCATCCCATCGTCAATCATGCATCATTAATCGGCTCGCCTCAAACCCGTTAGCCATTTCGCCGATGTCGTCTCATGAGCTGCGGTCTTGGCTTACATCGGAGACCATTGTAAAAGTTTCTCTGAAAATCCGTTTTTCTAGCATGGTCGCGTAACCTCTATGGTTGGATAGCGGTTTAGGGCGGATCGAAGGAGAGCGTCTGCATCATGAACCTGATCGAGAACAGCGCAGCCTTCGTGATGTGGGGGTCTTTGATCATTCTCAATCTCGCCACCATTAGACTCCTGACTTGGGGTCTCGGACAGGTCAACGTCCGCGACGTTCTTCGCGAAAAGGACCCCAATGCAGCCAAAGCCGCAATGGCTGTGTCACTCGAAGCTAAAGTGACCGGGTCGGCAGGAGAAGCGACCGGACTGCCGCTCGATGCTACAAGCTACAGCCGGCTCGCCGGCTTCGTGGGCACGATTGTCATGGCTAGTTTTCTTTGGGCTCTCGGCAATATTATCGTCTACAAAGCATTCGTTCAGGGTGGCACTGACGAAATTCAGAAGATTCTGTCCAGCGTTGGATCCTTTTTTCTGGCTGGCGCCTCGCTGTTCGCTCCCTATGCCTTCAACCAGATCAAAAGCGCTTTTCAGAGATGAGGACGGGGTGCGTCTCTCCCACGTCGCACCGATCAAAATCGCGATCGCGCCGTCCAATTTGTAGTCGGTCCGGCTTGGCGTCGAGCGCATCTCCTCTAGCTCCACTCACTGCAAAAATGCAGCTGCACCGTGACCTTCAAGCGCTCTGCCTGCTCGTCCCTCGATGGTGCGTCACTGCTGCAGGCTTCGCCCCTACGCGAGCTTCGCGCAAAAGCCGGTCACTCGCCTGGTGTTCAATTCGCGTCGCCGCGGAGACGTCGGCCTTAATCAAAGCCGATTCGTTCAAGATCGCCGTTCGGATATATGACCCAATTGACCCCAGGGGGAAACTTGGACGCATCTCCATCCCAATCCTCGCCAACCGAGCGTACTCGCCCGGTGGCTTGCAGCCCATGGAGGAAGCTATTGGTGTACTCGGTCTGCGGGACCCTTCTCGCCCGCCTTGGTCGTGACTGTTCGCGGGGGTCAACTACCATGTTTTCCTCGTTTGCGGATCTGGCTTTCCCGAAACAAAATTGTAGTTTGGCAAAATCACATTGTGTACCCCGGCCGTGCCGTCACATGCGACCGATTCGACTGCAGGCGCTACGCCTCGGGTCGCCCGAGCCGACGGGACGTTTATTCGCAGAGGCGTCAACCAAAAGCGCTTGCTTTCATAAGCACTTAAGGCATCGATTTAGGTCCGCCGACGCGATCTCCGTGCTGAAGGGAGGCGACGCACCAGCCGAATATCAAACCGAGCGGCATGGGCTGCCTTTGCGGTCACGCCAGCGGCAAAAAGGTTGCCGACCACGCTCCTCCGGCCCACGCAGCCTTGTCGCACGCCACCACTCAGCCGCCCACACTTGGTCCCTCCATGGTCCCGCGACAAAGACCTCCATCGGTATACAGCATCTGCGGCGCGCCAACCGAAAGCCAATCCCACCCGTGACCTGCCGAGACTGCGTCCGCCACGTTAAGAGCACGCTGTAGCCATTTCGCTCTTCCAAATAGTCTTGCGCGACGAATCTAAGAAGACTCCCGCTTCAGCGAGCGGCTATCCGAATAACTTCGCGGTGTGCTAGCAAATAAGGTCTTTGATATAAGATCTTCGTCGCAGATCTTGTTAGTTTTTGTTGCAGCCGTTGTTATTAAGCTGGTTAATTTTGCCGCGGCACTATTGCGTCAAACGCGCTCTCCTGCTACGGTAGAGTGTGTTTCGAAGACACGACGAGGCGCCCCAAACACGCGCTCTAGATTAGGCAGCCCGATTGGACCTTGGCCGGCAAGCCAGACCGAAGGGGCAGCCGTGGAACTCAGCGCAAACGCGATCCGCCCTGTCGAGGCGCGCACTGGTACCTCGCGATCCTCCCCGAAGTGGAAACCAAGGCGTCTGCCGGGAATGACGGCTCTGTTGCTCGGCAATCAAAGGAGACCTGCCATGCCCATCGAAACTGACTTCGCCTTCGCTCAAGGACCCGCCGCTCAGCTTGTGGCTACCACAGATCTTCTCGGTCTGCTGCGGGGATTCGTCGGACATCATCCTGCACAGAAGCCGCAAAGAACGTGGAAGGGCGCTGGCTTCAATATGATTTGGCGCCCAAATTTTCAAAACCAATCAGGAACGAAGGACTTTTTTCTCGAATTGAACTTTACCGAGGAAACTCTGTCTTTCATCGATATCACAGGGACTGGCATAGCTAACCGCGGCTTACTTCAAACGCAAATCTTTCTCGGTGGCGTTTCCTATCTGCAGACGATTAATGATAAGTTCGACAATTCAGGACAGCATTTCGAGCCCGGGGTTTGGGCCAACGTTCCCGCTACCACCAACCCAAACGAACAGTCCACCGTTGTGCGTATGGGATCGATTCCGCATGGTACGACGGTCAATCTGCAAGGACGGGCGTTCACCGTCCCGAAGCCGCAATTCGAGACCGCGAGCATTACGCCATTCCGAATTGGCAGTCCGGACGACGGGCATACCAATCTCATTCATTTCGACGAGGAAGACCTTAAGAAGCCGAGCACGTCGCGGACGGATCTTCGCCGCGTCGCCGAGTTGACGCAAGACCAGCTGACTAATCCGAACCTGTTCCTGGAACAGGGTGTGGCCGGCCTGGCCTTTGCCAGCACCACCGTTTTGACGGTCAGCTCGGACACCGGCGCCGCCAGTTCTATACCTGATGCGGGCGGCGGTACCGACAATATCGCCTTCCTCGTCGGAAAGGCTAACCCCAACGCCAACGCCGCAACCGCAACGGCGACCTTCTGGATCGAACAGGTAAAGGATCGAAATGGCAGGGAGTTCTCTCAACTACAATACACCCAGCGTGTGCTGCTAAACTTCAATGGCCTGAGCTGGCCGCACATCACCGTCGCAACGCTTCGGCCGGTCGAGGGCTACTAGGGCGGCGTCTCTCGCGCCGTCAGCGATGCGCAGTTCTGCGGGCCTCCCAGGGTGGGATCGAGGCATCGACCCGGCTGTAGATGACGCCGACGTCTCCTCGATCCTCCGTCGTTAGAAGCAAGTGAGCACCGATTTAGCATACCCGCAAAAGGCGCAAGATAAATTGCACTCGGACAAAAGCCACGGAGCCACCCAGGCGCAAATAAAAAAGGATGAGCAAACTGGACAATCCGATCCAAAGGTACTCGCCACCGCCGCGAACCGTTTGTTCGAAGAATTAGGGCTTCCTGTTTGTCATCTAAAAGAAATACAAGAGCGGGCCAGCAGAAGAGATCAGGCTAGTATCGAAGAGCGAGCAAAAGACTAGCGGATAAATTTGACATGAGTGTGCAGTCTGAGCGCCGACTGTTACCGCATGAAAGCTACAGGCCGCACAAACTCATGGTTCAACGTTGTCAAAATCCTGCTTGCACGTCATCGACGCTAGCAGCGCTTGCAAATGCGCGCCAACTGGCGCATCACCCCGACGGGCTTCTCTTCGTGACCGTCCGGCTCCGGCCAGAGAACGCTCGCAAAGCTGGTCCAACAGCTCTGGGTTCTGGTCGACGGCATTGATCTAAACGTTGCCGATCCGGCCTGGATGCGCCGCCAAATCGGCGTATTACCGCCGGGAATGTCCTGTTCAATCGCTCGGTGCGCGACAACATTGCGCTTGCCAACCGGGCGATGTTGAACGAACGAATCGTCGTCCCGGCACAATTGGCCGGCGCGCACGGCTCAGGTATAAGCAGGAGGGCTTACGGGAGAGGTAATATCGGCGTCGTCCGCACTGTGTTGACGGCTTAAGAAAAGCAATCGAGAGCCGAGTCGGCTCACTCCCGACAAGACCGGAGCCTTTCAGCGCACGCCGTCGAACCAGAGCTACACCGTCTGGCCCACGTGATCGCCGCGGCGTGGCTGTGGGTCGGAGCAACGCATTTGCCGTTACCGGGACGCTCGGGGTCCTCGACCGAGCCGCTCGGCGCAACGTGATTCGGCTGGACGAAACTCCCTTGCGGAATCCGTCGGGCCCTTACGGCATATAACGGAGCGGCATTCTTAGATCCGCCGCAATTTCGACACATGATTTCGCTACTGGCGGGCGCGGGGCATCTGGGGTTGCACCTGGAGATCAACGAGTTTACCGTGCGCGCGAGGCGGCGCTCACCTCGTGTTGGGGCACATGAGTCGCATTTTCCGACAGAAGCTTGCGGCCTACGCCGACTATCATCGCGATCCGCGTAATTGCGCGATGCATGTCATAGGCAATCCAATTTTGTTCTTGGCCGCGGTGCTTCCGCTCAGCCTGCTCTCCGTTACAGCGTTCGGTGTTCAAACCAACGCGGCAGTCCTGTTGGTCATACCGGCGCTGATCCTCTGGATCGTGCTCGACGTCGGTATCGGAGTGGCCATCGTCGGCACAGCTATTCCTCTGCTTTTTGCCGCCGCGGAGATCGCCAGCCATGTCAGTGTGGCCTGGATCGGAGCCATCACGGGTGGGTTGATTGTCGTCGGCTGGGCCTTGCAAATCATCGGACATTCGTTGTTCGAACATCGCCGGCCGGCGCTGCTTGACAATCCGATTCATATGCTTATCAGCCCAATGTTTATCTTCGCAAAGCTTTTCATTGCGCTCGGCTTACGGCGGGATCTTGCAGAGGTCTTGAATAAACCATCTCAACACATGTCTCGTGGCTCACCTCTCTACCAGAGCGACGGTTGGGCCGATTCGGGTCAACATCCGTGACGCAGACGCTTGTTACAGGCGGCAGCGGCTTTATCGGACAGCACCTGGTAGCGGCCCTTCTCCGCCGCGGTCGCCGCGTGCGCATTCTCGATGTTCGTCCTCCCGCCTGCCCTCCGGCAGGTGCACAATATGTCAAAGGTTCGGTGCTCGATCCGATAACTGTCCAAGAAGCACTCGATGGGGTCGAGGAGGTTTACCACCTTGCCGCACTTCCGGGCATGTGGATGCCTGACAAGGAAGATTTTTATGACGTGAATTGCCGCGGCACCGAAGTTGTGATAACCGCCGCGCGCCAACGCGGTGTCTCGCGGTTCCTACACTGTTCGACAGAATCCATTCTCTTCAGCCCTTCGTGTACGGAGCCCGTCGTTAGCGAGGGCATCTGTACCACGCCCGAGGAAATGCCGGGCGCTTACACGCGCTCGAAGATGATTGCCGAACAGCGAGCTGTCCAAGCGGCAGCGTCAGGGTTTCCTGTGGTCATCGCCAATCCGACAATGCCAATCGGATCTCATCATCGAAATCTCACTCCTCCAATCCTGATGCTCCGGTACTTTCTTAAGCGGCGAATTCAAATCTACTTTGATTTTGTTGTGAACCTCGTTGACGTGCGCGATGTTGCGTTGGGTCTCCTTCTCGTGATGGAACGCGGGCAGAATGGCCATCGCTACATTCTCGGCGGTGAGGACATCTCGTTGAAGAAGCTCCTCAATATGTTGGGAACAATTAGTGGCCGCAATGCGCTGCGTGTTCCCATCTCTGCCGATATCGCCCAAGCGGTCGCTGCAACGATGGAATTCATCGCGGATCATGTGACTCGGCGATCGCCGGCCGCAACCGTCGAGGGCGTACGGATCGCGGCATGGTCCAAAGCACTCTCGCTTGAAAAATCGCGACGTGAACTCGGCTATGCACCCCGTCCGATCGAGCCCGCATTGAGGGAGGCCGTCGCATGTGCCCTGGGCTGGCCAACGTAAGCTTCACTATTGGCCCAACGCCTCATACAAAGCGATTTTTCGCATGAGGCCTCGCTAGCCAAAGGCTACATCTGCTCATCTTAACATGGAGTCATCAGGATCGTGATCATTCGTCCAAGCGAAACGCTCGAGCTGATCTGGATCGTGTGGCTAATCAGCTGGGTAGCGGCGTCATTCTGGTCAAGTCCCATGCAAAAGCGCGTGGCCACATTGGAAACGTGGACCTACCGCACCGTCATCATTGCCGGCTGCCTGCTGCTTTTCCCTCTCACAGCTTGGGGGTTGGCTGAGTCGCCGATCTGGGACGTCGATTATCGCGGCGCGTATGCGCTCGGGGGGGTGATGCTGACGGGGCTTTTGTTGACCTGGTGGGCGCGACTGCATCTCGGGCGACTCTGGTCCAGCGTGATCACACGTAAGGAAGATCATAGGATCGTTGACACTGGCCCTTACGCGTTCATACGCCATCCGATCTATACGGGGCTCATTACAGCACTACTGGCGACATCGATCGCGCAGGCCACGGTCACAGCCATATTGGGCGCAGCGCTCACAGCCTTCGGCCTCTGGCTGAAAGCGCGTTCGGAGGAGCGCTTTCTCATGGCCGAGCTCGGTCCGGACACCTACGCGTCTTATTGCCGCCGAGTCCCGATGTTGGTGCCGTTCCTGCCGCGGCGACCTCTACCGCTCGAAGGCAGTGCCGGCTACCCCATGCGGCGTCGGCGTCTGGGTCGCATGCGATCCTAGTGTCGCAGCGCGGATCTCCTTAATCACCTTCTGCTGCAGCTCATGATTCTTCTCGATGTTGAAATGCCCAATATCAGGCATTTTCTCCACATCGATATTCTGCAGCACGCCACTGAATTGCGGTCCCCTCTCGACCGCGAAACCGTATCCATGCGCAATGTAGTAGTTTACGTAACGGTCCACATGTCCTGATGCGGTCATTGGCGAGGTCGGATCCAAGCCTATTGCCAATTTGACCGGAACGCCGCGCTCACCCAGGACCGCGGCCATACTCGTTACCGCCGTCGCACCTGATGAGTGGCCGACCAACACAATTGTTTGCACACGCCCACTCTTGTAGTCTGCCGTGGCCTCGTCCGCGAGCGTCGACCAGACCAAATAATTGTGTATTGTTACATTGATGCCCTGCAACCGCAGCTGGTCTGCTATATCGTCGAGGCCTAAAGAGAACACATTGAACGCGCCGCGCAATAGATAAACGTGATCGCGCGGCTTGGGAGCTGGCGCCGCCCGAGCCGAGCCGACGCCGGAAGAGAGCCCCACCAGCAGGAGCGCCAACGCTGCAGCCAGCGTACGCAATCGACGCTGAGGCCCGGTCAGAAGTTCTCCTTTGAGTCCAGTGCCATACGACACCATTGGATCTCCTCCACCGCGTCCTGACGCGGCTTCCCCATTCACGCGCATACTGTCTTCGGATAGTCAGCTCTTCAACGGGGGAATGCTCAGGCACGCACTTTTCTCCACATGGTGTGATCCTATTGCAACGCTTCGGCTATTGCTGACATACTATTGAATTGGTACAAGTATCTTCGCATTGCTCCTAAGCGACCACTCCCCTCAACGGGAGCGCTTGCTGTTGTCTCTGTGTCGAGGGCTCGACTCGCGCGGCCTGCGACTTCAAATGACGCGAAATGACGCGCCAATCCTGGCGTCGGCGATTTCGGCCGAAAACTGCTCGGTATCGAAACCCAGTTCCCTCCATTTGGACCGCTCATGGGGTGCGGAACGAGACCGATTGGCTAAAGCAACAAGCGGATCCCGCTACCCCCAAATCTGCCGCTTGCCCGCCAGGTCAGACGGATACGTTGGCGCCGCAAACTCTTGCGGTCGGAAGATTTGGCTTCGATCATTGCTGTTAGGCGGCAGCCCCTCCTTTTCTTCGAACGGTGAGCCACGTTCTTGAACGCCGACGCTCGCGTAGCTCGACAATATCAAACTCGCTCACCTGTTCGATCGCATCGCGCAGAACCGCGAAACTCAATCCCTCCGGCGCGATGACGTTGCGGCCGGCCACTTTCCGCAGCCTGGCAAAAAATCAAGGCCCGATCCACGCAGTCGGTAGCCTATTTTCTTTGATAGGCACTCGACCCGCAGCCAAGTGCAGGTTGACGGCGGCCTCGGGACCGGCAACGACCTAAAGCCAAGTAAATCGTATGGCGGTCGCTGGTTGATGTCGATCAATGCGAGATTGATGTAGATCAATGCGAGCAGATCCGAGGGGAGGTCGAGTTTGCCTGTGCGTGGGAATTTACCGTCTGTAAGGAGAAATAATATGCGTCCCGTCGTTTCATACGTGCCGTCGCGCTTTCGGGTTTCCTGCTAAGTGGCGGCCAAGGTCCAGCCAGGTCCCAGGGGTGACCCTAGGACCTAGAGACCCGCAAGGCGCGGAAGATACCCGTCCTCGGCGCCCGGCTGGCTTAGCAGAGTCGATAAAGGTCCAGGGGCTCGCCCGGGACACCGGGCTCACAGTGGGTGGGAAAGTACCGCCTCTCCATGACAGCAACAAGTTCCGCGCCCCGCATGGCAACGAATGGTCCGATCGCTGTTGCACGTCTGCAAACCGCAACCGCGATTGAGCAAAGAGCCACAACTCGCTGTGACGCCCGAAGCGGTACGAGAGGCAATCCTTGCACAGCATAGCCCCCGAAGCTTCGCCCGTTACAATTGTACAATTGAGGCGAACTGCACGCTTAAGGCGCCAGCCGCGTATTGTCCCTGAGGGTGTAGCGTGATGACACAGCCCGCTATGGCCGCCTCGGCACGAGCGACGTTCGTACACCGCGCATTCTACTGGTGGCTAGTACAAGTTAAACACGTGTTGCCGCCGACCATCTTTTTCTTTGTTGGATTCAACTTAATCCTATTGACCAAACACCTAATCTTGAAGGAATACGGCATTGACTATAGCGGGCTTGTCATCGCGACGCTTGCCGCGTTGCTCATCGGAAAAGCGGTTTTGGTAACCGACAGCCTGCCATTTATGCATCGCTTCGATGGTGCACCACTGATCCAGCCCATCTTGTTCAAAAGTGCGATCTACTGGGTGTGCGTATTTATCGTGCGGCTTATCGAAGGACTGGCCCATTTCCTCGCCCACGGCGGCGCGATTGGCGATTTCCCCGCCTACGTTGTCGAGCAATTCTCTTGGTCACGCTTTTTGTCGATCCAAATCTGGTTAATGGTCCTGTTCCTTATTTACGTAACGATTCACGAACTCAACATGCTCTTTGGTGACGGCGAACTCTACCGTCTGTTCTTCCGCTGGCGTTCATCCCAGGCGAAGCTTACTCGTCGTCGGCGTATTCGCCTCCTAACCCAGCTTAATCGGCTGACAGAGGCAAATTCGATCGAGACAATTAGCGAACGGGGTTCACCCCAATACGCAGAGCTGGTTAACATATTGCACGAACTGGCTTCGCCATCTGTCCCGCCAGTCGCGCCCCCTTGATCGGCGTCCGTCTTGCACGCCACAAACTCGCTTCTTTCTCGATCGTTGTCGTTGTGCTTCGAGCACAGACGAATCGGCCAATCGGCCCTCACGCCCCAGTGCCGAATCGCCTGCCGATTATCGAATCATCCGGATCCGGTCTCGCCCACTTCATCCGCACCGAAATGATAGATGCGGACTGCGGCATGCGAATGCGGCCTCACCGATCGGACTGATCGACCAACTATTCTCGCTATTTCTCACTTTGCCCGAGCATAGACTGAGAATCCTGGCGAACACAGTGCGGCTGTTGCGCTGTTGCTAGCTTCGTTGGCTATCCGATCACTTCGGCGCGATTGATCCGATCGCTTAACCCATACCGCATTTTGAGACAGTGGCGGTGTGTTCGACGAGTGCGGAGAGGCGGTTGCCGGCAGGACCAAAGCCGGCACGGCACGCGGTGCCTGCCGCACGACTGGCCTGTAACGGCGCAACTTGGCGCTGGAATTTGCTGAAACTTGGCCCTAAAGTAAAGCGCGTGGAGCATCGATTTTCTTCGGCGCTCAATGCATAAGTAAACCCAGAACCCGAGCGATAATCGCACTTACTGCCCTCTTGGGTTGCGCGGTTGCAAAAGCAACAGGTGGCGACCCGCATCGCTGTTAAGCTACTCATGGTGGTCAGCACCTTGCGGCTCGCCAATTGAGTTGCGGTTAGCAATTATGGGTGGGGCAGACGTCATCACGTTTGCGTCGTTTAGAAGTTAGGGAGATGATGGCGGATCGTTTTTGAGGGCTGGACGGAAAAACACTAACCTGAGCGATAAGCCCCAGCGCACCAAACGAGCAGACAAACCCGGAGGAAACATGCCATGGCTAAGTTTTCACACTTAACTGCACCGGTCTCGGCGATGCTGTGTGCGATGACGTTCTTGCTTATCACCAGTTATGCGAATGCAGCGGGTGACTCCTCTGAGCCCAAAGTCAAAGTCGACAACAACTCATTCAAATGCATCACCGACATGACATCGGTGCGCCATTTTTACGTCGACAATCTGCTCGGAAATCTGGATGGAACGGTGGCCGTTGCTAAGGCAGGCAAAGGCGACTATCCGGAAGGTTCAGTCCTGCAGTTGATGCCAAACGAGGTCATGATCAAACAGCAGAAGGACTTCAATCCAGCGACCCGTGATTGGGAATTTTTCTGGATCGATGTGGATAAGGATGGCTCGAAGATCTACACGCGCGGCTTCGCCGAGGTTAACAATCGGTTCGGTTTGAACTGCTACACCTGTCACGTGAAGGCGAGACCTGAGTTTGATTTTGTCTGCGAAGAAGGTCATGGATGCGATCCGATCCCCGTGACACGGGCCATGTTCGGCGCGCTGCAAAGAACCGATCCGCGCTGCAAAAATCAGAAAGAGGTGAGCGCTGAAGATGCCCAAGCGCTTAAGGACTTGGGTGAAATCGTCAAGGCACTGAAGTCGAGCCAGGAAGCCGACAAAAAGTAGCTATCGCCAAAAACGGAGGCGGTCTGGAAGGACCACCTCCTTGGGGTGCGAGGGCTCCTATCGTCGGCTTTACAACGGTTCCGACAGCGACTGATTGTTTCCGAAGAGATCTGACCGGCTCCTACGACACTCGCCTTCACATTCTCGCCCTTGAGCGCAAGGCAACCTGTGCGCATCCACCCGTTGCATCTTGGCCGCGGATCGAGCCGCATTGCCTGAATGTGGCGGGACAGTGTCGTCTGCATTTTTTTCACCGGTTCTCGTTGCGCCGGCGATGATCCACATCGTAGCGAAGGTTACAGCGAACAAATGCGGCCTCACGCTGAGCGCCAGGCCCATCAAGCGTTGTTCAATCGCCCAAGCGGTGGCCCGGCTCTTGCATGGATTATAGCGCCCTGTGTGTCGGCGTTCGGAGAAGCTATGAAGGGCGAACTACATGGGCAGCGAAAAGGGCGAATGACAAGAGCGAGCGTCGCAAACGGAATTTCCGCAAATGGATCCCGCCCTGAAGATCGTCATTGTCGACGAAAATCCCCTTCGCGCGGCGATCCTCGCCGACGGGTTACGCGACGCCGGGTACATTCATGTCACGCGGATCGAAGAAACCGCTAACCTACTGGTGCGCATCTATACGCTCGATCCCGATGTCATCCTGATCGATCTCGAAAATCCGAGTCGCGATGTACTCGCGCAAATGTTCCAGGTCAGCCGGGTCGTGAAGCGGCCAATAGCCATGTTCGTCGATCAAAGCGACGCCGTCGCCATCGAGGCTGCGGTCGACGCCGGGGTTTCCGCCTATATCGTCGACGGACTCAAGAAAGAGCGCATCAAGAATATTCTCGATCTTTGTATTTCGCGCTTCAATGCCTTCGCCCGCCTCACCGACGAGCTGGAACGCGCACAGACCGCGCTCAGCGAGCGCAAGGTGATTGACCGCGCCAAAGGTATTCTCATGAAAATGTAGAGTATCGGTGAGGCCGATGCTTACGCGATGCTGCGCAAGACGGCGATGAAAGAGAACAGAAAGATAGCCGAAGTCGCGCAAGCGCTTATCACCGCCGCGGAGCTGCTGAAATGAAGGCGGATAGCTTACGCATTGGGTTCATACCGCTGATCGACGCGGCGGCGCTGTTGATTGCTGTCGACAAGGGCTTTGCGGCAACCGAGGGTTTAGCGATCGACCTAGTCCGTGAAGTGTCGTGGTCGAACGTGCGCGATAAGCTAAATATCGGCCTTTTCGATGCCGCGCACCTGTTGGCCCCGCTCGCTATCGCATCGAGCCTTGGCATCGGCCACGTCAAGATGGCGTTATTGGCGCCTTTCATGCTCGGACTCAACGGCAATGCCATTACGGTATCGCCCGGACTTTACGATGCGCTCGCCAGCGCCGCGGATGGTAAACTTGACGACCCCAAAGTTTCGGCGCGTGCGTTGGCCCGTGTCGTCGCCGGGCGGCGCCGAACCGGTGCCGAACCGCTCACCTTCGGCATGACATTTCCGTTCTCGACGCACAATTATCAGATCCGTTTCTGGATGGCGGCAGGTGGCGTTGATCCAGATGAGGACGTGCAGCTCGTCGTGTTGCCGCCAGCCTATATGGTGGATAGCCTTTCCAGCCATCAAGTTGACGGATTTTGCGTCGGTGCGCCGTGGAATTCAATCGCAGTTCAGTTGGGCATCGGTCGTATACTTCATTTTGGCTGCGAAATCTTTGCGCGCGCGCCGGAAAAGGTTTTGGCGGTGCGCGCCGCCTGGGCGGCCAATCGCGCCGACGCGCTCGAAAGGCTTCTCTCCGTACTCGGCCGCGCGGCTGCATTCATCAACGATCCAGCGCAAGTCGACGAAGTGGCCACGCTCCTTGCAGCGCCCAACCGCGTGGGCGTCGCGCCCGAAATTATTCGCCGCACCCTCAAAGGCGTGCTGCGCACGGCGGCCGACGGGACCTCACGCAGTCACTCCGACTACATTCTCATCGGCCGCGGTAGCGCCGGGCGTCCCGAGCCGGTTCATGCCACGTGGCTTTACGCACAAATGATACGGTGGAGACAGGCACGTTTGTCATCCGATTTGCTCGCCGCCGCTGACGCTTGCTTTCGGCCCGATCTTTATGAATCGGCGGCGGGAGAGACCACAAAATCACCGTTCGGGCCGTCGGATGGCATCGGGGCCTTCGTCGGGCCGCCCTTCGATGCCAATGACATTGCGAGCCATCTCGCCGCCTTGAAAGTGCCGCTGTACCCACGCTAGGTAGCGTATTGCATTGCACAAAATTTCCTCAAGATGCGCCCTTGATAGGCATGCAATGCTCGCGAGCCCGCATCGCCGTCCCCGACAATCGACCGAATATATTGGATTTCTTTTCATCGCGGATTTTGGCACGGAGCTTGAATAGACTTTTCGCGGGGCGCCGCAATCGGTGACACCGAAGGTCCAACGACGGGCCGTCAGCAACGCCGCTGTCCCTGGGGAAGCGCACGGGTCGCATCCTTCGGGCCGCGGCTTTTTTTTTGCCGAACCGGCAGACGCCACTACCGACTGGGAATTCTACGCAAACGGGAATCTCCGATGAGCAAATCGAATACCAGGTGGATCGCGGAATGGAATCCTGACGACAAGAAGTTCTGGGAGAACACGGGCAAACACATCGCTCAACGAAATCTCATTTGGTCCATCGTCGCCGAGCACATCGGTTTCTCGATTTGGTTGATTTGGAGCATCGTCGCAACCAAACTGCCAGAGGCCGGGTTTCACTACACAACTGATCAATTGTTTCAGCTTGTCGCGCTACCAGGATTGGTCGGCTCGCTGATGCGATTTCCCTACACATTCGCGGTCACGACGTTCGGCGGCCAAAACTGGACGATCTTTAGCGCTTCGGTGCTATTCATCCCGACAGTCGCGCTCGCGTATTTCGTGACGAAGCCCGATACGCCGTATTCGGTGATGCTGTTGGTATCAGCGTTAGCCGGCCTTGGGGGCGGCAACTTTGCCTCGAGCATGGCTAACATTTCCTTCTTCTATCCCGATCGCATGAAAGGCTGGGCGCTCGGTTTGAACGCAGCTGGCGGCAATATTGGTGTCAGCAGTGTCCAGTTGCTCACGCCGATTTTGATGGGGCTTGGCGTGATCAATCTTTACCAGGGAACTCCAAGTCCCGGAAGCGTCTATCTTCAGAATGCCGGGTTGATGTGGCTGCTGCCGCTCACCGTCTCGGTATTTGGAGCCATCTTCTTTATGAACAACCTCGCGTCAGCACGCTCGACATTCAAAGAGCAGCTCGCCATTGTCAAGTGCAAGCACACTTGGATCATGTCCTACATTTACATCGGAACTTTCGGCTCTTTCATCGGCTACTCGGCTGCGTTTCCGTTACTGATAAAGACGCAATTCCCTGCGATCACGGTCGGCATTGCCTTCCTCGGGCCGCTGGTCGGCTCGCTCTCGCGTCCATTCGGCGGATTGCTAGCTGACAAAGTCGGCGGCGCAATCGTGACATTCTGGAATTTCATTGCTATGGGGACCGCCACTGTTGGAGTCATGTATTTCGTGGGCGTTAAACACTTTACCGGCTTCCTCATGATGTTCCTGATCCTCTTTGTTACGACTGGCATCGGCAACGGCTCGACTTATCGAATGATCCCGTCAATCTTTCGTGAGGAGAGGCTTCGGGAAGCAAAGGGCAGCGGCGACGCTGGTCAGGTCGCTGCCTTGAAGATCGCCAGTATAGAAAGCGGTGCCGCGCTTGGATTCATTGGCGCGATCGGTGCCTGCGGCGGTTACCTGATTCCGCGCGGCTTTGGCGCATCGATTGCCGCTACAGGTGGTCCGCATCTCGCACTGGAAATCTATCTCGCGTTCTACGCGACCTGCCTCGCGCTTACATGGTGGTACTACCTGCGCAAGAGTTTCCTTTCGCCGAGCGTGACCAATCTCGCCGAAGCGCGCGTGTGAGACAGCACAAATGGTGACCGCAGGCAACGCCAACGCGGTGCGAGTGAATTGAGAACTCGAGGAGCAATTCCGTGACACCAGACCAAATCGCGGCAATCCAGGAGAGTTTCGCCAAAGTCGTGCCAAATTCGGAGCAGGCGGCCATGTTGTTCTATGGTCGGCTATTCGAGATTGCGCCGGACGTAAAGCCGCTGTTTCGCGGCGATCTGACTGAGCAAGGCCGCAAACTGATGGCAACGCTCGGCGTCGTCGTCAATGGACTCGCAGACCTGGAATCGGTGCTGCCCGCGGCAAGCGCGCTCGCAAAACGCCACGTCGACTACGGGGTCAAGGCCGCCGACTACGCGTCGGTCGGCGCCGCACTGCTATGGAGCTTGGAGCGTGGTCTTGGGGAACAGTGGACGCCGCAACTCGCAGCAGCGTGGACGGAGGCTTATGCCGTGCTATCCGATTTTATGGTTGTCGAAGCTTACGGCCACAGCCTTGCGGCCGAGTGAGAGCCCGAGATGAGCGAACCTCTCGTCGTCATCGGCAATGGCATGGCGGCAGCGAGGCTGTGCGAAGAGCTCCTGCAGCGTGCGCTCGGCCGCTATGCCATCGCCGTGATCGGTGAGGAGCCGCGACTCGCCTACAATCGCGTCTTGCTCTCGTCGGTGCTCGCGGGCGATGTATCGGCAAGCGAGATAGTGCTGAAGTCGGCCAGCTGGTGGCGCGACCGCGGCGTGACGCTGCGTTATGGCGCGGCCGCAACGGCGGCTGATCTTGCTACGCGTACTGTGACGCTCGCCGACGGCAAGAAATTCGAATTCGCCAAGCTCGTTTTCGCTACCGGTTCACGGGCGATGCGCTTGCCTATTGCGGGCACCAATTTGGCGGGCGTGCTGACGTTCCGCGATATCGGAGACGTCGCCTCAATCACGCGCGCGTCGCACCCTGGCGCGCGTGCCGTCGTGATCGGTGGCGGTCTCTTGGGCGTCGAAGCCGCCTGCGGCCTCGCCAAGGCTGGCGCCAAGGTCACACTGGTTCACCTCATGGATCGGCTGATGGAGCGCCAACTTGACGCCCGCGCAGCAGCGATGCTCAAGCGCGCGGTCGAAAAGAAGGGCGTGGAAGTTTTGCTCGAAACTGTGATAGCGCGCTTTGTTGGCGACGGACACGTCAAAGCGGTCGAATTCGAGGGTGGCCGCACCGTGGCCGCCGATATGGTGGTCGTAGCCATCGGCATCAAACCCAATGCGGAACTTGCCGCTGCAGCCGGTCTCGCCGTTAAGCGCGGCATTGTCGTGGATGACCGGCTGTCAACGAGTGCTGCCGATGTGTTCGCAATCGGCGAATGCGCCGAGCATCGCGGTATCTGCTACGGGCTTGTGGAACCGACCAACGAGCAGGCACGCGTGCTAGCCGAGAGACTAGCCGGAAGCCAAGTCGAGTACGGCGGTAGCGTCAACGCAACCAATCTCAAAGTGGCCGGCGTTCATGTGTTTTCTGCCGGCGATTTTCTTGGCGCTAAAGGCACGGACACGATCTTGCTCGCAGATGCTGGTCTCGATACCTACCGCAAATTCGTGATCAAAGGTGCGCAGCTCGCCGGCGCGGTTCTGTTCGGCGACGCCAGCGACGCGCATTGGTATCTCGAACTCATTCGCTCCGGCACCACAATTGAGGCGTTCCGCGAAGGTCTTGCTTTTGGACGCACCTTCGCAGAGCCCAAATCCGGCCTTGACGAACAATCGGCACGTAAGGGCCACGTTGCGATGTTGCGACCCTTGGGCCAGCGCGGGCCCGATCGTCCATTCGACGTGACTGTGGCAGGTGCATTTGCGCCACCGCCCCTCCGCGTGGCATCGCCGAAACGGCGACAATCCGCGCCAACATGGACATCCGCCAACCTTTAGGGAGGCACCACATGGAAAGTGGAGGCGAATGACCGAGGCCGACCTTAAACTCGTCAGCACGGGGAAGTCTGGCGATTTCGAACCCGAACAGAAACGTAATCTCGAAGGGTTGCTCGCCGGCGTGCAGATTGCTAGAGCGGCGAGAAGCGCGGCTAAGGCCTCTGTGCCGGGCGCCCTCGTCGAGGCCTCTGAGCCCATAGGGCCCGACGCCGCCGCGCTCAAGGCGCAGAACCGCGTTCTCGCAGCTGGCGGCAACCTTTCCGATCAAGAGCGATTTAAACGCGAACAGCATCCGTTCGACGCTTACCAACGCCTGAAGGAGTACGCCGTCCGGGGTGAATATCCCAAGCCACCCGACAATTTCCGCTGGCGCTATTTCGGCTTGTTCTATGTCGCGCCGAACCAGAACTCCTATATGTGCCGACTGCGGATCCCGAACGGCATTATCAAAAATGGAAAATTTGCCGGCCTGGCCGATCTCGCCGAGCGCTACGGCGGCGGCTACGCTCATGTGACCACACGCGCCAATATCCAGATCCGTGAGGTCGACGCGCACAACGCTGCGGCCATGATCGAAGCGATCGAGGATCTGGGGCTGTGTTCCCGCGGCTCTGGGGCCGACAACATCCGCAATGTCACCGGCACGCCGACCGCCGGCATCGATCCGCAAGAACTGATAGACACGCGGTCATATGCGCGGGAATGGCATTTTCATATCCTCAACGATCGTTCGCTTTACGGCCTACCGCGCAAGTTCAATGTCGCCTTCGATGGCGCCGGCACCATTCCCGTGTTGGAAGATACCAACGACATCGGCTTTCAGGCTGTTGCCGTGAACGATGGTTTTGGCCTTGAGCCCGGAATATGGTTCAAACTCTGCCTCGGCGGTATTACCGGACATCATGAGTTCGCCCGCGAAACCGGTGTGCTGGTCCGCCCCAACGATGCTTGTCGAGTAGCCGACGCGGTCGTGCGCGTCTTCATCGATCACGGTAACCGCACTGACCGCACCAAGGCGCGGCTGAAATATGTACTCGACGCCATGGGCGTGGAGCCGTTCCTGGGGCTGGTCGAAGACCAGTTGAACCGCAAGCTCGATCGCGCCATGCCCGGCGCCGTGGCGCCGCGGCCGCCGTTCGATCGCTCCGCCCACGTCGGCATCCATGCGCAGAGGCAAGTCGGCCTGCACTGGATCGGCATCGTTGTGCCGGTCGGTCGCTTGTCCGCCGCGCAGATGCGCGGCCTCGCCGCGATTGCTGGCCAATGCGGCGACGGCGACCTTCGCCTCACGGTCTGGCAGAACCTTTTGATCTCAGGGGTTCCCACCGAACAGCTAGCCGTGGCTACAAAGCAGATCGAAGCGCTCGGCCTTGACATCGAGACCACTGCGATCCGCTCCGGTCTCGTCGCGTGCACGGGCAATACCGGCTGCAAGTTTGCGGCCTCCGATACCAAACGCCATGCCGAGGAGATCGCAAGCTGGTGCGAGACGCGAGTGGCTCTCGACACGCCGGTCAATATCCATTTGACCGGTTGCCATCACTCCTGCGCGCAGCATTTCGTTTCTGAGATCGGCCTCCTCGCCTGCAAAGTGCAGGAGAACGAAGAGGCCGATCCGGTCGAGGGTTATCACATTCTGGTTGGCGGTGGTTTCGGCCCGAATGCCGCGCTCGGGCGCGAGCTCTATCGAAACGTTGTTGCCGAGCAGGCGCCGCGCACGGTCATGCGCATCCTGAAAGCTTATCTGGCGCATCGCACTTCTCGCGACGAAAGCTTCCTCACCTTCGTGCGCCGGTATGAAATCGACACCTTGAAAGCTCTTGCCGAGGTGGAGGCAGTCGAATGAGCGTCTCGCCTCGGCCCATCCCATCCTTCATCGCAGAATCCGCGCCATTCACGCCGGAACAGCGGCTCTGGCTCAACGGACTTCTCGCTGGAGTGTTCGGGCTCGACGAGAGTGTCACGCCTCTTTCCAACGCG
>Ga0126379_10000730_pt1 | contig 18707 bp, 11 predicted proteins | sample PanSoiMetPlot_24_FD_92640 | JGI IMG/M metagenome (GOLD analysis project Ga0126379, IMG submission 92640) | Tropical forest soil microbial communities from Panama - MetaG Plot_24 | ecosystem: Environmental > Terrestrial > Soil > Tropical forest > Bulk soil | place: Panama | collected 2016-02-17
GCTCAAACGCGTCGATCTGGTGTCGGGTACGGTGCAGGACCAGCGGCTCGCGATGGCGCTGTTTACTGGAAGCAACCCTCCCATCACCCAACCTACGGTGGAGGTGCAGGAAGTTCGCCGTCCCGCGCCTCGCTACTACGTCCCGCTCGATCCCCTTATTGCCGTGCGCAATGCCAAGCGCAGCCTGCGTTATGGCGGCGACGGCCGTACCTCGCCCGATCAGCGATTGCAGTGCCGGTGGCCATCGCAGATTCCGACCCAGGCACAAGGGCTAATCGACGGCCGCGATTACGTTGACGCGCTGCCCAGCGGCGGCATCCCCGACGAGGTTCTCACCCTGGCGCGCAACACGGTCGTGCAGGACCCGTACTTTGTGCCGTGGCTTGCGCAGGTGGAAGCGAACCGCCGCGACCTGGACAAGACACTCACCATGAATCGGCTGGCCGCCGAATCGGCGATCCGCTTCGGAGCGAATGGTGTTTACGACGGCACGACGACAGCTTTCCAGGCTGCGGCGTTTCAAGGCGCGAACCTTGCGGTTGAGCCGTCGTTTGTTCAGCGGGTACAGGTTTCGGATCAGTTGCGGCGATTTTCGTTGTTTGCCGGAGTCGACGTCGATCCGGTCGGAGTTACGGCGTGGTCACAACCATGGGTGCCGATGTGGCTCGAGTGGGAGGTGCAGCTGCAGTCGACCGACCAGCTGGATGGTTGGCGGCTCGCGCAAGTGGACCTGGACTCGGACAATCCCGCGCCGTCCAGCCATGTCAAAACCTTGGCCGGTCGCAGCCCGCTGCATACCGGCGCTGCGAAGACGCTGAGAGCCTCCATCGAGCAATGGCTTGTGGCGGAGGAGCAGCGCGACAAGGACAACCAGGGCGAGGTTGACGCGGCTACCGCTGACGCCCTGCAAAGAATCGCCAATGGCATCGGGTTCCTCGACGTTCTTTCAGCGACGCTCGATGGCTTGACCGACCGCCTTCTCGGGCTGCCGGTGGATGACTTCGGCGTGCTGCGGCAGCGGCAAGCCGACGGAACCGTCGTTCCGCCCACTCCGGTTGATGTACCGCAGCTTCTGATCAGCGGTGCGCTGCAGCTGACGCGCGCTCGCGTCGTGGATGCTTTCGGGCGCACCCTCGATTTACCGCTCGCCAATCTGCATATCCCGGAACGAGATGAGATCACGCAACCCGCGGAAGCCCTGGCGCTGCGACCCCGATTGCTGCGGCCTGCGCGATGGCTGTTCCGGTTAGTCGATCCCACGCTCGCATCGATTACCAGCAGCGGCAATCCGCCGCCGGAAGCGACGATCGACCAAATCAATCCTGCTCAGATGATCAATCCGGTCTCGGGTTTCTTCTTGCCCGATCACATCGATGAGTCGTTGGAGACCTTCGACACCGCCGGCTTGCCGCTGGGACAGTTGATGCACGAGCCGTTTGGCGGCGGCGTGACCTGGGAGATCGCTCCTGGTCGAATCGGGCCGGCCGATGCCGGGCCGAGTTACGGACTCGATGCCAAGCAAGCCATCCTCGGTCTAATTGCCGCCGGCATGGTGGCGGCCGACGCCAAGCGGCGCGAAGGAAAGCCCGCGCAGCCAGAAACGGAGTCGGCCCTGTCCGCGTTTCTGCGAGCGGTGGACACGACGTTGTGGACCGTCGACACGTTTTCACAGCTGGGCAATGAAAATATCGCCGGCCTGGTGGGGCGGCCTATCGTTGTGGTGCGGGCGACGCTGCGTTTGGACATCGCCGATGACTTAGACGATCTCACGTTCACCGACGACGCGCAGAAAGCGGCACGACAGGCGGCCTATCAGGGTCTGGCCGATCGTGCATTTCCCATTCGTTTAGGCGAATTGACGCGCAGCGACGATGGGCTCCTAGGCTTCTTCGTGGATGACGACTACTCGCAATTCCACGTAGTGGACAAAGTCATCCGCGACGGCGCGCTCGACGTCGGCCGCGGCCGCGGACAGTTCGCACAACTGGGCTCGACGTTGCAGATCCCCGCGGTCAAGCCGATCACGCACCCGTACATCGCCGCAGAAGACGGGCTCGTGGTTCGTCCCGGTCAGGTGGTGCGGTTGACGCTCCTGATGTATCCCACCGGCAGGGTGTTTCTGACCTCGGGAATCTTGCCGCGCAAATATCTGCAGCTCGCGAGGGACTGGGTGCAACCGGGACTCGCGGTTATTGCTCCTTCGGTGCGAGTCGGGCCGGTGCTGGTCGATCCCGACAAAATTCGTCTGCCCAAGGTTTCGTCCTTCCCGAAGGACCAGATCTGGACGCGACGCGACACGCCGAACACATGGAAAGACGATCCCATTCTGGCGGCAACGCAGGAGGCGCTGTTCCCTGAAATGCCGTCGGACGTTCAGGAAGGCTACATACGGATTGCCCCGAATCAGACGAGCAGTGGACCGGCGTGATCGCTTAATTTCGATTGTGAAGTTTGCGGCAGAAGGAGGAACTAGAAACCATCATGACGCGTTATTTGTGGCCCAGAACCCGTAAAAGCGGAGACAGTCCGCAAGCCCGCATGCGCTACAACGCGGCCACCAACGGTGTGTTGCCGGAGGACGCGGCGTCGGCGGCGCGGGTTGCGCGCAAACTGCATGCCATGGCCGCTCCGGCGATCGCGCCTTCCGGAGATCTGAACCTGTGGGTGCCGATCGGCCCTTCCACGGTGCTGAAAGGGCAGGCGGGAGGAAATCCGCGCGTCACCGGCAGGGTGCGCGACCTGTGGGTGAGCCCGGACGGCTTGCGTGCCTATGCGGGATCGGCAAATGGAGGAGTCTGGTTCAGCAATGATGGTGGCAACACCTGGTCGCCGTTAGGAAACTGGCTGGCTACTCCGGCTGCAGCCGACGTCAGCCTACCGTCCACCACTTTAACCTGCGGATGCCTGCTGGTGAATTTTGGCAGTCAGGCCGATGGCTCGGCTGACGAAATCTACGTTGGCACGGGCGAGTTGCGCCCGGATCGCTCCGGCACGCCCGGCAGCCAGCTTGGCGGCGTGGGAGTGCTACGGCTCGCTGATCCGGTGCCTCAGGTCCTGGCCGACCCCTTCGGTCAACACTGGAAGCGGGAAGCCAAGAACCTGGCCAACTTCGGAATCTACCGGCTGGCGCGCCATCCCACGGATCCCAATCAGATGGTGGCAGCCACCTCTGTCGGGCTCTTCAAGCGCGCCACCGCCGGCTTCACTGAAGACTCCGATTGGAATCGGGTTACCGCTGATCCGTTTAACTTCGACACCACAGCTGGCAAGCGCGTGACCGACGTTCTATGGGTGGCCACCGCTCCAAAGCCGCGATTGTTTGTCGCGTTAGTGGGTTCGTCCGGAACCGATGTTTACACCTCAGTGGATGGAGCGGATGGAGCTTACAGCAGCCTGAGCCTGCCCAACGTCATTCAGGATGAGGGAAATGGCGTGGCGCGCCTGGCGCTAGCGGCCGCTCCATCGGACACCAGCGTAGTCTATGTGCTCGGCAGCGGTCCGCTCTTGTGGAGAGTAAACGGGACGAGCGTAACCCAGATTCAGGATGTACCCAAAGACCTGTTTGGCGGAAAGTATGGGCAGTCTTTTTACGACATGGCCATTGCCGTGCGACCCGACAACAAGGACATGGTCGCGGTCGGAGGATCGACGATTTCATCCGACAGCGAATGGAGTGGTTCCATCTTTCAATTCACCATTGGGCCGGCAGCTGGGGGCGGCGTGTCGGCAGGATTTCAGGCAGCAAATCAGGCCAGCCCGGACCAGGATCCCACCTTCATCGGCACGGGCGTCCATGGAGACATTCACCAGATCCGATTCATTGCCGTCGGGACCGAGATGCACATGTGGGTGACCTGCGACGGCGGTATTTTCCGATCGACGCATGCCGGCCAGCGTTACACGTTCATCAACCGCAATGACGGGTTGGCTGTTCTGGAGCCGGGATATGTTGCGAGCCATCCGAGCAACGATGCTTTTGTCATCGCCGGTGCACAGGACGATGGACTGCTGATGCGAATGGGTGACACCGTGTGGGTGCACTCACGAGGCATTGGAGGCGACGCGGGCTGCGGCATCTTCCACCCCAACAACCAGCGGTTTTTTGTGGCGCAGTACAACGGCGCGGAATGGCACAGCAACGGGACACTTTCTCCACCGGTGATCCGACAGGGTAAGAACGCCGCGGGTCAATACATTAACCCTTCCGAAGGGCGCGAAAACCAGCGTGCGTCGTTCTATTCGGGAGGGGATGCCCGTAGCATCAGCGCTACACAGGCGCGCCTGGCCATCGGCACCAATCGCGTGTGGCTGGCTGACAATTGGAATCCTAGCCAACCGACTAACTGGGTGACGCTGCCGAGCAATACCGATCCGCGACGCAACAACGGGACCGACGATACTACCGACCGCTACGGCGACGGCACCGGATCAATCATCTCGTGCAAGTGGGTGGACAACGACCGGCTGATGGTGCTGATCCGCGCCAGACGAGCCGAGGGCGGAGATTCGGCCGTGCTGCTATGCCGGCGCAAGCCGGACGGGACGTGGGAGAGAATCGTCATCTCCGAGCACTCCAACAAGAAGTCGGACTACGAAAACGGAAACATCGAGCAGCCGACCTCGCCCATCATGCCGCCGCTGGGACCATGGAGCGATCTGGCGGTCCACGATCCCGCACGCGGCAAGTACGGTTCAGCCTACGTCGCGGTTACCGGCGACGGCACCTCCGATCGCATGGACACCCTGTGGTGGTTCGATGGCACGGATACCTGGTATCCGGCAAAGCTGCGCAGCTCCGACCATGGCACCAAGGCTCCTGCATATGCTGTGGTCGTTGACCCCGCCGACAATACCACCCTTTATGTGGGAACCGCGCTGGGCGTGTGGCGCGGCACGCAGGCGTTTGCTGGCACGACTCCGGGATGGGCGTGGGAGCCATTCTCCAACGGGCTTCCCGAAGCTGCCGTGCAGGACGTGTCGATCTACCGCGTCGGCGACGTGAAGATCTTGCGTGCCGCGATTCAGGCACGCGGTGTGTGGGAGGTAGATCTCAGCGCCACTCCCGCGCCCACGAAACGAACCTTTCTCCGCGTGCATCCCAATGATGCCCGCCGCACCGCGGCCACGGCCTTGAGCAATCCCATGAACGAAGGCCCGGTGACGTGGCGATGGTATGCCAGCCCCGACATGCGCATCCGTCCCGCACGCATTGCTCTCGGCGAGACGCCGCCGGCGGCGCCCGCAACGCTGACATGGACGGGAAATGCTCCCAACCGTTACCAGTTATGGATTTTTCAGACGGCATTGCATGCCATCGATCCGGTCTGCCGCGCGAACGGCGTTTGGGATAATCAGTTTGCTGATCGACTGCGTCAGGAGAACGTGGCATCCGGAAACACCATCGACAATGTCCGATGGACAAGAGTCGTTACTGAGGCAAATGTTTACGCCGCTCCGTGGGAGGGACTGGATCCGACTGAAGCGGACTTGTTCGAGCTGGTCGTGGAAGATGGGTTTGATCCGGAGACAGCCACGGTTCCGCCTCCACCGCCGTTCTCCGATTGGCCGTCTCCTCCGCCGGTCTCAAGGGTGGATCTACGTAAGTACGTGGTCGACGTGTTGGTGCACTATCGCGATCTGCGTCCCTTGGCGAAGGACCAGGTGCGTGTGACGTTGCTGACGCGACCCTTGCCGGCGGACAACACCCAGTGGGCCGGGATTGCCATCAGTGAGGCGTGGAAGAGTGCAGTGGGACAATTGATGTCGGGCGGACCGGCGCCAGCGCTGCCTGACAACTGGTCGACCACTGACGCGGCGTTTTCTACACGTCCGTTGCGCTCCGATATCGACGCCCGCACACCGCGGGCAGTGACGTTCGACGCCGATTTCACCAGTCTGGCAACCGGTCAGTATGCGGTACTGCTGGCCATCGTGCACTCCACACCCGATCCTGTCAGCGCTGCCAGCCTCACCGGCGCCACACTAGGAGACCTTGTGCTAAACTGCCACCAGGTGGCGGTGCGAATCGTGATGGGCAGGTAGATTGCGAGGAACCAATGGATTTCATTGAACGCTTGCTGGGCCTCGCGCCCGACGGTGGCAGCGGCTGGCTGGAATGGGCGCTATTGCTGGTCCCGATCATGAGCCTGGCTCTCTTGCGTCTTCGGAAGAGCCTGGCATCACCAGCTGCGAGAGCGTGCGCGCCTCGGCACTGACACCACTGGCTCCCTGATGGCGCCTACGGGGAGCTGGCATTGCGTCTTCCCGTCAATGCCGCCGGTTGGCGAGCATCCTTCTCGTGCTCACGGCTTCGTGCTCCCCTATTGTTCGCCATCGTGAAGCAGTTGCGGCGATGGATTTTTTCACGGTCCCAACGCTGACCTTCTGACCTTCCGCCTCCGCTGCTGTTTCTTTATCCTCGGACATGAGATTCAGCTTGGCTTTCGGTCGGTGGCTCGAATTCTTCGGGAATCGATAGCTCAGCACAGAGTGGAACCGCTGCCGAATGTACTATTCATCGCTGAACTCTTCGAAGCCCAACGATGCAGTTCTTTGAGAACAAAGAGAAACGCTGAAACGATCATACTCCTTGCGTTGTGCCGGCTCGATGACGACGCGGCTGGACTTTTCGCGTGCGTCAGCGGCCTCGTCTAGATTCAGATGCGCGGCCTGCATGACAGCAGCACAGCAGCAGGCATTTCGCACCGAAGCGCTGTTTGCCCCATTTTTTCACTACGCTTTTCATGACGCATTGAAACATTGAAAGGCCGGTCGGAATTTTCGGTAGGTACAGGGAGGTGCAGCTGTCCTACCGAAACAGCCCGGCCAAGTGGAGACCATCGAATATCTATCGATCATGGGTGCGATGGTCGGACGAAAATTGACGGCCCCAACGGTCTCGGCGCTCGCGGATAACGCGGCTAGATACGCTCGGCGGATTCACGGCGGCACATCATCGTGTGTACGAGGGTGTTTAAGCCGTTGCCTGCGATGCCTTCTTCAGCACGCCAACTTTGTGCCATGCATCCAGAACGGCTTTCTGCTGTGAGCTATTATTACCGAAACGCAAGCCGGCATGCTGAAGGGTCAGGTTGGCGAAGCCGGCGAAGTTAGCAGTTGCCTTAAGGTTTTTGTCGATAAGAGTGTCGTACCAGATCAGCCCAGCGCCGCTCCACGCGGACCCGCCAATTGCAGTCGCCGCAAAATAAAATGCGCGGTTAGGAATTCCCGAGTTGATGTGAACACCTCCATTATCCGACGGGGTGTTGACGTAATGCTGCATGTCGGGTGGCTGCGGGTCCTTGCCAAGTATCGGGTCATCGTAGGCGGTGCCAGGTGCGGCCATTGATCGAAGCGCAGTTCCTTGCACTTTCGAGTTGAATAGGCCCTTACCGATGAGCCAGTCGGCTTTGTCTACAGTCTCATTGTTTTTGTATTGCTTCACCATAGAACCGAACACATCTGAGATGGATTCGTTCAGCGCTCCCGATTGCCCCTGGTAGACCAGATTGGCTTCACTGCCAGTCACGCCGTGCGTCAATTCGTGGCCGATTACATCGAGCGGGAGAGTGAAATCGTTAAAAATGACCCCATCGCCATCTCCGAACACCATCTGCTGTCCATTCCAGAATGCATTGTTATATTTCTTGTCGTAGTGCACGGACGCGATAAGTGGAAGCCCTCTGTTATCAATCGAATTCCGATGGAGATTGTTGAGATAGAAATCAAATGTGGCGCCCAAGCCGTCAAAGGCATGATCTACGCTGTCGTCCGAAACAGCAGGTTGTCCCTCCGTTCGTACAACTTTTCCGGGAAGCGCGATACCGTTCCCACAGTCATAGATCGTGCGATGCTTCTGGGGCTGCCCCTCAGCATCGAGGGAAGCGGAAGACAACGCATTGATTTGAAGGCCCCCCATCAAGGAGAACGCCTGGCGCTCGTTGCGCAGGCTATGGTCGATACTTAGCGCATCGACTGCAGCTGCACGCTGTTCCGGAGTTGCAGCATTCTTCGCTATAGCCATAAGGATGTGGGGAGGCAGAATGCAAAGGATTGGATGGCGAGTTGCTATTTCCATGTGCGGACCTCCTGGCGGGGCCGTCTGTAAGTGACGGTAAACATACTCCCCAGACAGCATAAGTCAAGTAATTTCCTTAAGACTGTAATTTCCTTAAGACCTTATGCGATATTCCCAAATTCTCTGACACTCTTGCACAATCCACGCCAAAAGACTGTTGGTCTTACCCTCTGATCCGTCGCTATGGAAGACAAACGATTCGCTCTTTTTGTCATCCAAATCAACTACCAGTTCATATTGATAAGCATCCCGAAGCTCCGGCTGGGCACCGGGACTTCGCAGATCCTTTAGATTCACGCTTTGTCGAAGCGACTCTGCCTCGGTGGGAGTGAGGGTTCTGTGATAACCAGTGGAAGAGCTAACTTCGGCGACGCTGTCGTGGAAAGTCACAACTCCATCTACGTTGGTTGCCACTCCTGCAAATCCGCCGCTCCTGGAAAACTTCAGCTGCATCGCTTGACTCTGTTCTTGTTCGAGCGACTCCGCACTTCGCGAGTTTAAACCATAGTGAAGTCGCAGAAAAGAGGTCCCGGACGGCGCACCAATCAAGATAAATAAATTGTCGAACTCACTTTCGGGAATCACTACAGATGGGCCACCCAGTTCAGCAATAATCGTGGGGATGGTGTCACTGTGACCAACAACTACGACAACTCCGTCTTGAACTTTGCGGATAGCCTGAAAAAGTTCGCGATTGTTGGCCGCCAGAATTACTTGAGGATTCACGTGGACTCGAGCTGCCAGCGGTGCTGCAGTCTGGCCAGTCCGCTTGTACTGGGTAACAAAGATTGCGCTCACCCCTGAATCAGCCAAGACATCTGCTAAGAGTTTTGCGCGGTTCTTGCCGGCAGCGGATAGAGGTGGATCGTCAGCAGGCAAGGTGGCTTTCTCAGCGTGGCGCAAAAACACCACAGTGGTGCTGCAGTCGCCAGATCCGGGGACAAACAGCACACTCAGCCAGATCACAACTGCAAAGCTCAAACGCCGCATAGACCACCGATAGAAACTATCTAGGGCAGGACACAAGCGATTCTTGTATCGCATAGACGCAATCGCGTCAAGATGCCGCACTAATTATCAATCAGAGCGTTGTCGCACCAACTTCAAATCCGAATAATGTACCGGTCGGCACGAACAGACTGCAAAGTTTGCTGGCGGTATCTGGTTTGAAGAACGCAAGATTTGCGGAATCGTCCAGCCAGCCCAGAAGATTATCGAAGGAGCGATCTCGAGCATCAGGACAACAATAGGTTCGATCCGTCCCAGCTGACTTGTTGGCATATCCCTTCCATTGCTCCTGCGTTCGTGAAACAAATAAGCAAATAAGCAGCTTTCGGATGGACCACACTGCGCTTGATTCCATTCACGGTACGAATTCTGGTGCTTTCTAGCTTGTTTGACTGCGCCAGTCGAGAACGCCTGCACCCCTGCGCACGCTCACATTGTGCGTCTTTAAACGGGCATCGTGGATAAGACTTGAAATGGATACTGCCTTATTACCTGTTCGCGAGCCCGGACGCCGGCGGCGAACACGCCGCAGCCAGCTTCAGCCTGATCGGAACGGGCAACTAAACGGAGTCGATCCCCGAACATTAGCTGCGAAACGTCCTTTCCGATTCTCCCATTGAAGATCCTTCCATCGGCGAGGCAAGAGCCGAACATCGCTGGGTCACAAGGCCAGCTCCTCCCGACCCAATTCCTATCCTCGCTAGCCAACGTCGAGCTCCCCGCTATTCCGCGGCAACAAGCGCCCAACACACAATCGCGCTGCACACGGTACTCCAGCGGCCAAACCCCTTATATATCTGTGCCGCTACTTGAGCTTGTTCGCTGAGTGTGCCTTCGGCTTTAATCTGCGGATCGGAAACGTTACGCACCGCAACCCAACGAGGAGTCGTCGTCCCCATCTTGCTCATGACCATGCCAAGCACAGCGTCCCCCATCTCTGATACATTTCCCAGCCCTTGAAGCTTGTAGTGATTGTCCGAAGTGTCGAAGCCAAAAAAATCGGTGGTCAGCACGGATGAAGTGAGTCCGCCGCTGCGCAAGATTATCGGCGGACGCTTATTGTCCTTCGGGAGCTGCGCGGCATTCGCCTTAAACAGGGTTTTCGCCTTGGCAAGAAACTTCGTCTTGGGACCGGTGTCCTGGTAATGAGCAGCTGCGAATTTCTCACTCTTCAACCACTTTTGGCAGTCAAAGCGCACGATCGGGCTAATTACTACGTCTCCCACTTCGCACTTCGTTCCTATGCCCCCTGCTGTTCCGGTAGTAATGACGAGTTTAGGCTTCACTTCTTCGATTATTTGCTTCCAAACATCTTCATTAGGAAGCGTTTCATTGGCTTTGGGCGGCTTCTTGGTGTCCTGCGACAGGTGTGAATCGGACTTGAAGACGACTACCTTCTTCCCTCCAATCGTCGTTGTCCAGTACGTACCCAGTCGCTTGGCGTTGAGTGCTGGACAGCCCTTGCGCATCTTTTTTGAGATAGCAGCGAAGTTGTGCGTGTAAGAAAGATAGTCGTTGCTGGAATCTTTCCCCGGGGTCAGCACGCGACTCAACGCGTGACCTTCATCCACGGTCCAGGTCACGATCAGCACATCCGCAGTTGGCAGCTTGCCAGTGCCGTTCCCGCTCGGCTTGGTGCCCGTTTTCGGCGCAAGCCCTTTGGGCCACGGGATGTCGGTGAATCGTGATAGCCCCGTGGCGGTCGTAAATGCCAGGAACGCCATTCCCTCGGGCGCCTCTGAATCGAAATCGATGATCTCTCGCTGTAGATCCTCCGGAGCGCTCCGCGGTTTCGCCGCCTCCTCAATCGCGAAGGTTGCCGCAGGTGCGGGTCTCGCAATGGGATCAAAGCCGAGATTTCGCTCGACCCATGCTCGGTCGACAGTCATAGCCGTCCTCCGGAGTGTGAGAGATGTGGGTTCCCGCGTTCCAACGAAGGGATACCGCTTTCACCTGGTGAAAACAGAAGCGGAAGACCCGAAGCAAAAAACTATAGTTCATTAACCCGTCAGTAGCTTAAGATACGCGCAATCTACGCCTGCATACCAAATAGTGTCAATGGAAATCAAATTGACCACCCTGAGAACTCATCCGCAACAGAGTTGAAGCGCGAGGCGCGTGTATGGATAGGAGGCAGCGACTTTTCCGGTGAAACTGCGTAGACAAATGGCTGGATGAAGCCTTTGCAGGTCACGGCCCCAGTGGCGGGGCAATCGTGTTGCTAATCCGGTTTATCTCGATCGAAATAATTTGTTGATTTATTAGTGGCACGGGCGCAGAGTATCGCACAAAGCGATGCCGTAATTTACAGAATTTGGACTCCGCCCTTCTACCGGAAAGTCTTCATGCCCACGGGTTTGTCTAGCAGAGGATGACCATGCGTTTGGTTTAGCAAATGATGTCAACTAGGAAAAAATCAATCTCAGTTCTTGGACCAGGGAAAGTTCCTGTGAGGGTCTTGATCAACGGAAAAACGTACACCGCAAATATCGAACCCTGCATTACGTTGCTCGATGCAATGCGAGAGTTTTGGGGACTTACCGGGGCCAAGCGCGTCTGCGACCGGGCGACATGTGGCGCGTGCACAATACTTGTAGACGGTAAGCGTGAGTACGCTTGCTCACTGTTGGCGATTGATGTCCAGCAGGAAGGTATCACAACAATCGAATCGCTTGACACGAACGAAGAACCTGACCCCGTACGGCAAGCATTCATTGACAACGATGCCCTGCAATGTGGATTTTGTACTGCGGGTTTTGTAATGGCGTGCAAGGGGTTTCTCGCAGAAATGCCCAGCCCCACACCGGAAGAGATTCTAAAAGGCATGAGTGGCAATCTCTGCCGCTGCGGGACGTATGCAGGAATCCAGCGGGCGGTCGCCCAAGCTGCGGCCGCGATTGCGCAATCTCCCAAGCGCGCGAGAGGTAAAGCTCACCAGTCTCGGAGGAAGAGTTGATGTCGCAATATGATTGGCCATCAGCCAGCAAGCGTAGGCTCGTAGGTAAGGACATCAACCGCGTGGACGGTCTCGCTAAGGCTTCGGGGAAGGCTATCTATACCTACGATGTGAGAATACCGGGTATGCTTTATGCCAAGGTCGTCCGCTGTCCTCACGCCCACGCCAAGGTCAAAAGTATAGATACAACAACAGCGGAGAAGGTGCCGGGTTTCAAAGCATCCTACGTGATTCAAAAGCCCGGTGCGGAGATCTTTTGGGCAGGCGACGACATTGTGGCTGTGGCCGCAGTTGATGAACATGCTGCGGAAATGGCTGCGAGGGCAGTGGACGTACAATACACCATTCTTCCTTTTCTCGTGTTGGACGCGAACCCGCTGCCTCCAGTGCCTCTAACGGCATACCGAAAACCGATGGATCCCGAGGTCGTCGGCGATGTGACGGCGGGCTTTTCTGAGTCGGATGTGGTGATCGAAGGCCACTACGGTCTGCCGGTTATCACCCATTGCTGCCTCGAATCGCATGGCAGCGTGGCCACTTGGACGCACGACGCTCTGCAGGTGCATATCTCGACCCAGGCGGTGTCGGGAATCGGCGGGCAGTTATCTCAAGCCTTGAAGTTTCCTCAAAACAAGATTCAAGTTCTAACGAAATACGTGGGCGGGGGCTATGGTGCCAAGTTGGCCGCGGACCGTTGGGGCCTCGCTGCCGCTCAGTTGTCAAAGCAAGCGGGTGGTGCGCCGGTGAAACTAATGCTGGATCGTCATGCGGAACAGCAAGTCGGTGGCTGTCGACCCTCTGCCTACGCACACGTTAAAATTGGAGCAAAGAACGACGGTACTCTGTTGGCGTGGCAATCAGAGAGTTGGAGCACTGGCGGGCTTGGCGGCGGCAGCGAACCACCCCTTCCGTACCTTTTTCAAATTCCCAATCAACGGCGTCAGCATACTCAGATTGTGAACAACATCGGAAGTGCGCGTTCGATGCGTGGGCCGCATCATCCGCAGGCCTGTTTGCTAACGATGGGTGCTCTCGATGATTTGGCTGCCAAACTGAATATGGACCCGCTTAAATTACTTCTCAAGAACGTTAATCTACTGGCTGCGCGGGCTGCCGTTTACCAGCAAGAATTTGCTGTAGCGGACCGTTTGATGGGTTGGTCACAAAGATGGAAACCCCGCGGAACGATGTCTAGGGGAGTTGTGCGACAAGGCTTAGGAGTGTCCATGCACAGTTGGCCGGGCAAGGCGCACGATTTCCAATGCAATCTGACGATTAACCCGGATGGTTCGGTTTTAGTGAAAGCTGCCACTCAGGACATAGGTACAGGCACTCGAACAGTGATTGCGATTGTTGCAGCAGAAACGCTCGGATTGGATCCGGAAGATATAAACGTAATGATTGGCGATAGCACCTATCCCACGTCTGCCGGTTCCGGCGGCAGTGGAACAGTGGGTGGTTCCGGCACGGCGGTTAGGCGAGCGGCAGTCGATGCCCTGCAACAATTGTTTGACAAAGTTGCACCCGCCCTCGGTACGACAGCCGACCAATTGACGGTCGGACAAAAAACGGTACTTGCCAAGGGTGGCAAGGCAAGTCTCACCTGGAAGCAGGCTTGCTCCAAATTGGGGACGCTGCCGTTGACGGTCAGTGGAAGGAATCCCGGGCCGGGTACTCTTGCGGATAGCGGTGTGTGCGGCGTGCAAATGGCAGATGTCTCCGTGGATACAGGAACTGGTGTTGTCCGCATCAACAAGATCGTTGCTGTTCAAGATTGCGGACTCATCATCGATCATAAGACGACCATGAGCCAAGTTTATGGATGCTTGGTCATGGGCATTGGGTATTCTCTTTATGAAGAGAAAGTTATGGACCAGAATTTGGGACAAATGCTGAACCCCAATATGGAGTTTTATCGCCTTTGTGGAATTGGAGACATTGGTGAACTTGTTGTGCATCTTATGTCTGGAACTGGTTACGACGAACGGGGAATTATTGGCTGCGGCGAACCCGCTGTGATCTCCCCCGGCGCTGCAATTTCGAATGCTGTTGCGAATGCCATTGGTGTCAGGGTTCCACAGTTGCCTCTCACGCCGGACAAGATCCTTGCCGCATTGAGTGGAGTAAACTCGTGATCTCATTTGAATATGCCAGCCCAGGTTCGGTTCAAGATGCACTGCCACTGCTTGACACGAAGTGGGGTCCAGCGGAAATCCTCGCAGGCGGAACTGATCTCGTGGCGCTCATGAAGGACTATGTCGTCACACCTCGTCGCGTGGTGAATATAAAGAAAATCACTGGAATTAGCGGGGTCAAACTAACAGCACAGAAGGGACTTCGTATCGGCGCGCTTGTAACTCTGGATGAACTTGCAAAACATCGGTGGGTAACAAAGTACTACCCTACCCTCGCACTGGCGATCGGCGATGCCGCCAGCCCTCAAATTCGCAATCGTGCCACGCTCGGTGGCAATCTGTGCCAGCGCCCTCGTTGCTGGTATTTTCGAAATGGATTCGGATTGATTGCCTTGGATGCTAAAGGGCAATCTTTGGTGCTCAAAGGAGACAACCGCTATCACGCGATACTTGGTAACGAGGGCCCGGCTTATTTCGTCAGCCCATCCACAGTGGCGCCAACGCTGATTGCTTACGGTGCAGCGGTCGTGATCCAAGGACCCAAAGGAATTCGGCAAGTGCTACTTGAAGATTTCTATGTCCATCCAACAAAAGAAACACAACGCGAGCATGACCTGCGACCCAACGAGATTTTGGTTGAGATCCGAATCCCTCCATCGTCCCGTCGGACCACCTCCTATTATGAAGTGAGACAAAAATACGGATTCGATTGGCCGTTGGCAACCGCGACTGTCGCGATGAACATTAAGGACCAAAAGGTTCACGATCCGGTAGTAATCATGAGTCATGTGGCACCTATACCTTGGCGCTCGAAGGAAGCTGAGGTGGTTCTTGGCGGTGCGCGTCTGACACCCGCTTTGGCCGCAGCCGCTGCGCATGCAGCGTTGAAACCGGCAAGAAGCCTTGGACAGAATGCCTACAAGATCGCCATAGCGCGAGCGGCCGTCGAGAGGTGCATCCTGCAGGCGGCTGGACTAGATCCACTCGCGGGAGCCGGAACACAAACATGAAACAAGCGATGCGTTTCAATATCACTGACCCGAATCTTTGTCCTGCCCTTCGGTGGAAGGGAATGTTTACTGGTGTCCAGGAGGATCCGACAGTGCCCTCCACTCGAGACAACCACTATTGGTGCGTTTACACGCAAGCCTGTGTTGGGCCCGACAACAAGCTAGTTGAACCGTTCGAATGCTCATCGCCTGAGCGAGTGTGCCACCGCGAGGCATTGGCAAGCCTGCAGTGATGGCTTTTTTTTCTGCTGGTCGGCAATCCGCAAGGTGGAAGGTGAAGAAACGATGCCATACGACCCACCACGCCGGAACACTCCTAACCCTCCTCAAGATCCGCTCGAAATCGACCTCGTGTTTAACATTCGTCCGTGTGGCACTTGCAAATTCTTCTGGCCAGAGAACTCCTCTGAACAACCATATGGACCATTCCCCTGCTACGACTTCAAGTCGAATACGCCCGCTGAGCAAGAGTCTGAAAGAGCAGTAGGCTCGTTTGTTTGGCTCGAAGGGATTACTCGCCCGCAGGCATTTCCGGACGCCGAGGTAATGGATGGCTGTCGAAAGGCGCCCATAATGACTATCGGCATCAATCCCAACCTGACCGCCTTTGCTTCAGGCAAGACCGGTGCATCGTGGTGTTATCCAAGTTTTTCGAGTGCCGATGGAGCCGATTCGTGGGCGAAGTATGCCTACTACTACCGATACCGGTCCGTGTATCAAGAGCACTTCGATCTCAGTTTTATCGAACGCTTCTTGATGCCTGGGGGTCAGATCAAAGCCACAAAGCCAGGCGTGATGATGGAATTGCCTCGCCCGGACGACGCTCCATGCTTCGACATCCGCGTGAAGTACGACGGAGAAGCAAGTCCGACACCGATTCATATTCCGGGCACCTTCGGCGCCCCGCGCTACGTGGTTCTGGTGGACGCGAACGAGCGCTTCGCATCAGGTCAACTCCTTGCAGCGCGCCTGGAGGTACCGGCAGGCCAAAAAGCCAACATCGATGCTGAGCCTATTGGTTACTACATGCAGATGGTGCCTGTGCTCCGAAGATTCGAGTCATATTTGAAGCAGAAGGGGCACACCACCTCGCGCCTCCGGATCGGAGAGGACGTAGGCCAACTTGACATGGTCGCATGTGCCTCACCTCATTGGGGACCGCAATGGCTGGGGGGTAATAGCCAGACCGTTAATACTATCATCTCGAACTGTGTTCACAAGAATGCCTGGGCCATGAAACAACTGGTGCAGACGCGCCCGGCTATTATCTATCTGGTTGGCCAAGCTTCCTGGAACATGTTCCGCCAATCCTTCGGCCATCTCGTCAAGGCCGAGCCGTCGTTGCCTATTTATCCCGAGGACGGACCGTACACGCTGTTGAGATTGACAACTCAGCAGGACTGCAAGCTCGAATTTTCGGCTCAAATCAATGGCCAGTTATTCAAGTTGTCCACGCGGTTCGTGGTCACACCACACTTTTCCTATAACGAGAACTTCCTGCTGCAATTCCGAATGAGCCCGCAAGCGTTTGAATCCTTTGAGAGCGTGTATCCCTCTGCCGCGGCATTCTTGCGGCAGGATCCGCGCATCAAGTTTCAGAATCAACCTGGAACCTTCGTCGCGGCAGCCATCCAGGTTCGGGAGCACGCGGCTCAAATTCTGGCCGAGATTAAAGAGAAATATGCCGGCGCTAGCGCGCAGTTAATGGCAAGTTACTATGATCCGCATCGTATGATGGCAACCGTACTCGAACAGCTGTACGAGACTGGGCATCTGGCGTACACAGACCCGAAAAATGGGAGGGCGGGTTTCCTGTCGCGCAGCGACGGACCGTGTACATTCTGTGTGAATAACCACTGGATATTTCCGAAGGGCTGCCCGTACGGCAAGCCTGACGAAAAACAATATCCAGTTGGTTTTCTTGAGATGGTAACGAGTGCGATGGTCGGGAACAACCGGGGATAAAAACTGAGAACCACCATGCTTTCGGAACGATCGTCGGCAAGCCGGAGCGCGACCTGTAAAACTGCTGAACATGCAACTTGTCGTGCCCGCTGCCCCACGCCCACGCACGAACCTCACTCTAAGGGCATAAATCTGGCTCGGTAGACCCTTTACTTGGGCCAGCTGCGCGCATCCTTATATATATCTGAGATTGCCACACAACCTGCCTTTGAATTGGGCTCTCAGGATGCGGTTCTCTGGTTCTCTCCGATAAGTCCTAGTGCTGGAAGGTAGTACGAACTTCGGCGGTCTCGGCGTTCGCGTGAGCGGCAAGACCTTAAGAGATTTTGCCTCTGAAAATACCTTCCATCCGCTGGGGATGATACACACTCAATATCGCAACGATCACACGGCCCTTATTCCTCACCGAGCCTTAGCCTACAGTCCCGGCGAGAACGGTAGCTATCGGCTGAACGTGTCGTATGCCGAGGAGACAGGCGACGGCATGGTGCAGACCACCATCGAGGACTTCCTCAAGTGGGATGAAAACAAGAGGAACAACAACGGATCGAGTTCCGGGAAGAAGATCCAGACCAAGGACGAGGTGTTGGCCGAATTGATGGCTGAGCACATCGCCTTAAGAAAAAGTCTTGGGGAGCTCTGACCAAGGTGTGGGTGCGCACGACGTGCGCGACCTGGTGGTCCGGTTTGCCCGTGACTCCGCCGGAACCCAGACCGGCCAGACCCGAATCGTGAGTTGTGATCGCCTGGTTTCGACAACTATCTATCTCTATTTAGGTCTGCAAATAAACGAGTTGTACGCGTCAGGCCCTTGCCACCCATTGATCCGATATCCGTCAGAGGCAAATCTTGCCGTTATTTTTCGGTCAAAAGTTGAGTAATCCGCTGGGGTTCAATCGTATACATGATGTATGTCGGCTCTTCCGATGACATTGAATACGACGGCCGAAGCCGAAACGGCAAAGATTGCACGAGGCTTACGTGAGAGGGATATGCAGCTTCTTGCAGACCTGGTGGAGCGCTGTCAGCATCGACTGGTGCGCTACCTGCTATACCTCATCGGGAGGCGAGAGTATGCTGAGGACCTTGCGCAGGAGACCTGGGTTCGCGTGCTGCAACGGGGCAGCCAGTACAACGGGCGGCAGCGGTTTGATCCATGGCTATTCGCGATCGCCCGCAATTTGGCAATAGATTACCTCCGGAAAAAACGAAAAGCGGTACAGACAGCTTCCTTGCCAAATGATCGCGATGCAATGCTGCTGTTACCCTCCTCCGGTCCTTCCCCATTCGAAGCCGCGGCTCGAAGCGAAGACGCAATACGTCTGGCCGGTCAACTGCAGATTCTGTCACCGCTGTATCGCGAGGCTTTGCTGCTGAGGTTTCAAGAAGACCTGTCTCTTCCGGAGATCGCTCAGGTTTTGGGTGCCCCTGTTACAACGGTGACGTCCAGAATCTATCGCGGTCTTGCAGCACTGAGATCCGCATTTGAGGAAGGGGGTGATTCGCCTGGAGTGTGACAAGAGATTTCGCGAGCTTATCGACAGGTCTTTCGTAGA
>Ga0126379_10000731_pt1 | contig 18698 bp, 21 predicted proteins | sample PanSoiMetPlot_24_FD_92640 | JGI IMG/M metagenome (GOLD analysis project Ga0126379, IMG submission 92640) | Tropical forest soil microbial communities from Panama - MetaG Plot_24 | ecosystem: Environmental > Terrestrial > Soil > Tropical forest > Bulk soil | place: Panama | collected 2016-02-17
AAAGTCATCATCGCGCACCGCCTCAACACGATTGCGAATGCGGATGAAATTTTCTTCATCAATTCCGGAGAGATCACTCCCGCCGGCTCCATGCAGGACGCACTGGACATGCTTATGCACGGAAAACGAGTCAGCTAGTGCACCGTGGAGCCGTGCACATTACCGCCGGCGGCCTATGACCGAGTCGCTGGATTTCACAAGCAGAACGTAACCGATCATCAGAAGCGAAAAAGCGGCGATAAGTAGAACGACCACACGAAGCAGGGTCATTTCGGGCCTCCCGCGTACGACCATTGAAACTTCATTGATGTGAACCAATCAAGTTGGTTGGTGTACTTGTCCGTTACCTTCGCTGGAACCCTTATTTGACAAGGTGATTGCGGTTTCCATCGTTTAGTTCGTGTGCACACTGGTTCCTCCCGCACTCAACCGAGCACACGCGATGCCAGCCTCAGACAGGGTCAATGCGCAATTGATCGCCCACTGCAGTGTGGCTACTGGAGATGGTGTAGGCGGGGAGTTCGAGCACGCTTCTTGCGCTGAGATTGGGCCACGTCATGAAAAATGGTGGTATCCGCTCACGCAGCCCAACCACGCGGTAAGCTTTGTCGATCAATACGACATCGAATCGGAACAACATGCCGAACGTGTGAATCGCATTAGCCGGCAAGATCCAGATACCCGTGTTGGGTTCAAGTGATCTTCGGCCAAGCAATCCTATCAGCCGGCTCAGTCCGGTGTCGGCAACCGCGACCCGCGTGGCGAGGAACGTTTGCTTCGACTGGTTATAAACAGATACAGCCGGGGCTTCGCGAGCCATGGAAGCTGGTTTTTGTGTTGTCGTCGATCTGAACTAACGCGACGTCTTGTTCTTCATCCGATAAATCAAGACAAAGAGCACGACAACCGCGAGAATGCCCGCGACCACCCTGATCATTGTTATCGAATCCATTCATTATCCTTTCTAAAAATTCGCAACTGCTGCCGGTTTACTACCCCAGCAAGGTCACGATGTTTTTGAGTAGCCCAATTACAGCTGGTCCTATCGTCACGATGAAGACCGTCGGGAAAATGAACAACACCATGGGAAATACGAGTTTAATGGCGGCTTTCGCGCCCATCTCTTCCGCTTTCTGTCTCCGTTCGGTCCGTAGGGATTCAGCAAACGTGGCCAATGCCACAGCGAGCGGAGTACCGAAACGTTCCGTTTGCACGAGCATGGCAACGAACTGGCGCAAGCTTTCCAGGTCAAGCCGCTCAGAGAACGCTTTCCAGGACTCGATTCTGGGAACGCCGGCTCGCTGTTCGAAGTTGATCTGCAGAAACTCCTGGCTGATGTCGGGATGCGTGAAAGCGAGTTCCTGGCCGACGCGGACGATTGCCTGGTCAAGACTGAGGCCGGCATCCATGCAGATCGTCATCAAATCCAACGCGTCGGGTAAAGCGGTGTCGACGCGCCGCTTCCTTCGCTTTATCGCCTCAGCAAGCCAGAAGTCTGGCGCAAAGAAACCGAGAACCGCCGCAATGATCAAGAAGAGGATCAAGCTTTCCTGAATGACCAGCGCAACAAAAACACAGAAAATGGCCGGCGTGGCAAGCCGTGTCCCCAAAAAAATATCCACATGCGCCGGCTGACGATATCCCGCATTAGCCAACCGGCGAACCATCACCGGGTTCTGCTGTTGCGAAAATAAGCTCCGAACCCATCCAAGTGGCTTTGCGAGCCAGTCCACAAAGGCAGAGGAGCCGGCGTCACCGCCCAGAGCCCGTCTTCGAAGCCTTCTTTCGAGTGCCACCTGTTCCAGCATTGCGCTCTGCGGTGAAGGCTGTGTGCTCAGGAGGAACCCGAACACAAACAGGAGGAACAGAAACAACAGAGTCCCAAATAGTAGAGTTACCGGTGTCATTGGCTAAATCCTAATAGCAATCAGTTTCCGGATCGCGATAATGCCGGCGGCCCACATGCCCAAGCCGATATAGACCAACATTCGCCCTGTTGAATCGTTCAGCATGATGTTTTCGTAGCCCGGGTTGACGAGGTTCAACAACAAGAACATCGCGAACGGCAACAGACTAACCACCCACGCGGTGACGCGCGCCTGCGCCGTATATATCCGGATCTGGCCCCGGAGGCGGACACGCTCCCTCATGACACCCGCTGTCGTTTCGAGAATTTGGACCAAGTTGCCTCCCGTTTCTTTCTGCAGGAGCAGCGCTGTCGTGAGGAATCGCATATCGTCTCGTGGAATGCGCTCCAAGAGATTCATCAGGGCATCGCGGAGAGGCAGTCCCAACAGTTGTTCCTCATGGACCATGCGGAACTCGCCCGCTAATGGTTCGGGAATGTCATGGCTCACCATTTCGATCGCAGATTGAAGTGCATGACCTGCTCGTAAAGCCCTCGACATGAGTTCGATCGCCTGAGGCAGCTGGGTATCGCATTTCTCGAGCCTCCGGTATCTCAGGTATAAAAGGTATGCGATTGGTGAGAAGCCGCTGGCAATTGCCGCAACGACGATTACGACCGTGGCCTCAAACCGAAACGAGGCTAGCGCACCTCCGAAAATCGCACACGCGATTGACCCAAAAACGATCGACGAGACCCACCAATCCGATCCCGCTTGCTTAACAAGGTCCAGTAACCCCGTTGTTCCCGGTATACGGAACAGCAGCTCGTCGAGCCATGGAGTTGCGCTGAGCCTGTCCTGTTTCAGGATCGTACCTTCGGTGGGTCTCTCTCTCTCTTGTTCGGCGAGACTTCTTAATCGACGCTGAATAGCAACGTCTGTTTGGCTCGGTCGTGTGAACAAAACAACGAACGCAAAGCAGACAATCAAAACGAGCAGGAAAACCAGTCCCAAAGACATCGAAAATCCTCAAGCGTGTACCGGAGGCTCAAAAATATTAGGCGGCAGATGTATTCCTGATGCCTTGAGCTTCTCCGCAAATTTCGGGCGAATGCCGGTAGCCGCGAAAGATCCTAGAACACGGCCTTCGGCGGAAACACCTTCTTGCTCGAAAACAAAAATGTCCTGCATGGTTACAGATTCCATTGTCACGCCAGTGATTTCGCTGATGTGCGTCAGACGGCGCGTTCCATCGGCGAATCGCGAGACTTGAATCACGATGGAGATCGCCGAAGCGATCTGGCGCCGGATCGCCCTTTCGGAAAGGCTAATATTGGCCATCAGCGCCATCGTCTCCATGCGAGCAATGGCGTCATGTGGGCTGTTGGCGTGAATCGTCGTCATTGACCCATCGTGTCCGGTATTCATGGCTTGCAGCATATCCAGAGCCTCTTCGCCGCGCACCTCACCGATGATGATCCGGTCGGGACGCATTCGCAGGCTGTTGATCAACAGCTGCCGTTGCATAATCGCGCCTCGGCCTTCGACGTTGGCAGGACGGCATTCCAATCGGACCACATGACTTTGGTGGAGCTGCAATTCTGCGGAGTCTTCAATTGAAACGATCCGCTCCTTGTCGGAAATGTGACCCGACAGGATATTCAGCAGCGTTGTCTTGCCCGCGCCTGTGCCTCCCGAAATGACAATGTTTAGGCGCGCTCTGACGGCTCCCCGCAAAAGTTCGAGCATGCCGGTAGTAAGAGTTTGCTTCGATAACAAATCGTGTTCCGTAATCGTGGAGTGTCCGAAACGCCGGATCGAAAGCTGCGGACCATCGATTGCCAGTGGAGGAATGATTACATTGACACGCGAACCATCCGCGAGCCGTGCGTCAACCATAGGCGAGGATTCGTCCACGTGCCGTCCAACGGCCGAGACGATGCGTTCGATAATGTGCATCAGGTGCGAGTTATCCCTGAACATCGTCGGGGTTCTTTCCAGAATTCCATTGCGCTCCACAAAGACGTTCTTTGGGCCGTTGACCAAAATGTCATTTACCCCTGGATCCTGTAGGAGAGGTTCGAGCGGCCCCAGGCCGAACACTTCGTCCAGAACCTCGCGCGACAAGCGATCCTTTTCAGCGGCGCTCATCGGCGAGTTGAGGTTTTCGACCAGATCCTGAACGACTGTGAATACCTGGGAACGGATGCGCGCATCACGGGCGTTCGCCACTTTTTCAAGGTCGACTTTAGTAATCAAGTCGCGATGAACCGAAGACTTCAGCTCCTGGTACTCTTGAAATGTTAGGGCGGCGCCGCGTTTCTTTTCCGAAATGCGCACGCCATTGCCGGGAACGTTAGCTGGTAGATTACGATCAAACTCACGCATAAACACTTCCTAAGAAAATCAAGTCGTTTCGAACAGACCGAGTATTCCCCGTTTCTTCTTGTTTGCCCGGGTGTCCGCTTCTGACCCGGCGCCGGCCGCGATTGAGTCTGCCCATCCCTTAAGGTTGCGGATCAGCTCCGACCGGGAAATGTCCGCTTTGGCGTCGCCACTGCTGATGGTTTTCACCGCCTGATGATACTGATTAGGCACGGTCCAGAAAATCTTTCGCTGTATCAGTTTTTCGATCTGAGATTCCGGAATCGGACTGCGCTTTTCGTATCGGTTCAAGATCACGCGAACTTTGTCATCCGGAACGTCCTCCTGACCAAAATAGTCAACGATTCGGCTTGCGTTCCTCAGCGCTGACACTTCTGCTACCGTGACAATGTAGAGTTGGTCCGAGTGACTGATCACTTTATCTGTGTATTCGTTGAGCCCTGCCGGTATATCGATCAGGATAAACTCGTAGGAAAGCCGCAGGAAATTGAACATCTGGGATATCGCACCAGCACCCACGTGCCGCGTATTTTCGAAGTCATTGGGCGCCGGCAGGATGTCGAGACCGCTGGAGTGATGCAGCGCAATGCTCTGCAAGAGCTCCGCATCGAGGCGATCGGTATTTTCCATCAACTCATATGCATGATACTTGCTGTTCGTAAACCCCAAATACAGCGCAGCGTCTCCCAAACTCGGATGCAGGTCCAGCATTAGAGTTTTCTTTGAACCGGAGCTGGCCAACAGAGCCGCGAGCTGGGTCGCTATCGTCGTAACGCCGCATCCGCCCTTCGCACCAATGAAAGTCATGATGTGCGAATTCGACCGTTCTCTTCGTTCACGTCGACGGCCGCCCGCGCGTGTTATCGCTTGCAGCAGTTGATCGCGGACAAGAGGCTTGAACAGGTACTCGCGGCAACCGCTTCGCATCGCCTGGATGATGACATCAGGCTGGGCGTCGGATGACACGGCGAATATAGCTGTGTCCGGGCTTTCCTGACGAATATGCTCTGCAACGAGAAATGCTTTGCGGGAGTCCCTGTCGAAATCGATGAGACAAACGTCGGGATCTGTCGTTCCCATCGGTTCGAGAAACGCGTCAGCTTCGGGATAACTTGGCAACTCGCGCAAGCTGGCGGTCGATAACCAGAGTTTTAGAAGTCTCTGAGACTCGCGATCGAGAGCGATCGTGAGAACCGACAGTTGCTGGCTGCCTGAGCCATCGCTTGATGACGCGTTTTTGCGATCGCTGGGAAACATGACTCTTTACTTTGGCTGCGGAGACGATCCGACATTCTGATTACCCGGAACAGCTTTGTCAAAGGGTTGTGACTCGAGAAACGGCATCGGGTACTTAGGCACTTGTGGGACGCCTGGGACTTCCTTTACTGGATCCACGATATGTGGCGTCACAATCACTATCAACTCGGTATTGCTTCGATTAACCGATTTCGACGTGAAGAGTTTGCCTAGAATTGGAATGTCCGCAATGCCCGGGATCCTGTTCAATTGAGCTTGTGCCCGATGATCCAAGAGTCCAGCGATCCCAAAAGACTGCCCGTCCTTCAACTCAATTTCCGTTTCCGCTCGGCGGGTTGATAGAGCCGGAACAACGAAGCCAGAAATCGAAACCGAATTCGCGAAATCCAGCGTCGACACTTGCGGCGCGACATGCAGCCGAATCACGTTGTCGAGGTTGATGTTCCCTTGGAAGTCCAGCTGGATACCGAAGGGCCGAAACTGAATAGTCACCGCACCCACATTGGCGCCTCCCTGGACGACTGGAAATGGGAACTCGCCGCCGGCCAGAAAACTGGCTTTCTGTCCGTTTAGGGCCATCAGATTCGGTTCTGCCAAGATTTCAAGCAGGGCCTTCTGTTCGAGGTCCTTGATAGTGACAGCAAGATTTATATCAGGCCGGAACAGGAAAATATTAAGAATGTCTGAAAGCTGGAAGCTTGCTGTCGTTAGACCGTTACGAGCGCCACCTGTACTGCCGGTCGTACTGCCGAAGGTGGGAGGTCCAAATTGCTGCGTTGAAATAGACCCGATCGTATTGGTGATACCAGTGCTTATGATGTTTATACCTGCTTGTTGCAATTTGGCGCGGTCGACCTCCGCAAAACGAACCTCAAGCATGATCTGCCGGTCGTGTTCGACGACCTGGGTGACAGACAAGGAGTTTACGACCTGGGGCGAATATAGACTGGCCAACTTCACTATCTCGTCGATGACTTTTTGCGACGATGCGATTCCAGACAAAATCAGTCGGGAGCCATCGGTATCGACGCTGATCTGCTGTCCCGGGTAACTCCGCTCAATGGCCGCACGTAACGCGGTGGTGTCAGGCTCCACAACGACATCAAGGATTTGGGAATGATCCGGCGTGTCCCAAATAATCAGGCTGCTCGTCCCCGGAGCTTTTCCCGAAACTACAACTTGTGTGGGTGACGTTGCTACCGTCTCAATCGCCGTCGGATTGCTGGTCAAAATACGCGTGATGGGCGCCTGCGTATTGATCACGACCGACTTATTTATCAGGACGTGGAGAACCTGACCTTCAGGCTGAGCGGCCTGCTGTTGCGGTCCACCTCGCAACGGTTGGCCTCCCAGAATTAACGTGACTAACAAACTTGCGACTCTTGTCGCTCGCGGCAAGTCCATCTGCCTCCTCAAAACTTTTGAACGCTGCGTTGAGTTCCCTGGATAACCTCGATCACATGAGGCTCTTTCGGAGCCTCGACCACCGGCGGCGGTGCGACCACACGTGGCGGTTCCACTTTGGCACTGGCGCGGGCGACCGGCTTGGGTGCCGGTGCCACGGGTGCCGGCGCCGACACCTGAACCGGTCTGCCGGACAGTTGATCCATCCTGGTCGGTAGAATGTCGGCGATTTTTCGGTCGACGCCACTGCGCAAGACAAACTGGATGGTACCCTGCGAGCTTGCAAGAAGTATCTTCTGGGAATCTTCAGGCGTTAGTAAAAGCGTTACGACGTTGACGGTTTGTGGTTTACCCTGAGGATCCGGCTCAATAGACGTACCGGTCGAGATGACCTCGACATCTTGCAGTACAGTATTCGTTATCACACCGGACGACGACGAGTATGTTGCGATCACGTCGACATGCGAACCGGGAAAAAGAAATCCGGCCACGCCGACGATTTCATTGGAGCGAATTGCCGTGGCCCGCATCCCCTCAGGAATCTTGCCGGAGAGGCCATACCCGGAACCGGGAGCGGCCAGGTCTCGCTGTACTAAAGGTTGCTTGGCGGATACGGACACCATGAGCGGCCGGCCTATGACGTCTTCCGGCTTTCTCATCGAGCCCGGCAATGTTACGTTTTCCGGCCAGGCAATAGTCGTCAGATCCTGAGCCGTCAGGGGTACGCCGGGCAATAAGTCTTTAGCTGCGGCAACAATCGAGATCATATTCGGCCCCGCCGGTGGCGGTTGCAACCGTCTGGCGACCAAATACGTGGCTCCACCTGCGATAATGGCAGCCATAACAAACGCAATAAAAATTCGACGAAGGTCCGTAAATCACCCCCACGAAAACGTTCGGCTCAAGCAATACAAGGTCCCAATCGCAATGGCCGGCGCAAAAGGCAGTCTCATTGTATGAGCTTGTCTCACATTCAACTCAGGATGTGGTCGAAGCCCAACGGTTAAGTGATGTTGAATCAAAACCATAGTGTTGCGGATGGTTGTCAGCGCTCGCTGACGATAGATCATGACGGCAACGGCCATTGCACCACCCGCAATCGCCGCCGCAATCAAAAGAGTGACAATTTCTGTAATTCCCGCCCACGCACTAATGGCAGCCATTAACTTGACATCGCCGCCACCCATGCCTCCGAGTAAGAAGAGGAAGAAGAAGATGCCGCCTCCTACCAAGGTGCCAGTCAAGCCGTCCCTAAGTCCGGGCCATCCTAACATGAAAAACCGCAGGAACAGCGCAGCAATAAACCCAAGATAGGTCAATTGGTTTGGAATTTTTCGGGTGCGAGCGTCTTCAACGGAGCCGACGACGGCGAAGACAAACGCACAAATTAGTAGATATCTCTCCACGAATCCTTCTGGAAATCATCAAATAGTGTAGTGAACCGGCGATCGATGGTTGTTGCGCCTAACCAGTCGATCGCCTTTGAGTAGTGACAAACAAGCCGGCGTATGGTGGGTATGGTGCTAACTGATATAGCCACCGAGTTTCTGACCGACTCTGACGAAGGCGCTGTTGATATAGCTCGCAGCCTCAGTCATGCCAGCGGTCGCTGCCAACGCAACAAGCGCGACGATCAAGAGGTATTCGACCAGGCCTTGGCCGCTTTCATCAGTGTGGAGTTTGATCAACAGACGATGCATGCGCCTCCTAGCTGATGTAGCCACCGAGTTTCTGTCCAACTCTCACGAAAGCGCTATTAATGTAACTTGCAGCTTGAGTCATGCCAGCTGTGGCCGCCAGTGCAACAAGCGCGACAATCAAGAGATACTCGACCAATCCTTGGCCACTTTCGTCATTGTGAAACTTATTCACGAAACTCATCATTCGTTCCATTTTCTATTCTTCTCCTTGAATTTCTGCCAACAGCGAATCGCGTTGTGCGATTTGGCGGTTGTGTTTTAGCACGGCGCCGATTTCAACAAGGTGTCATTACCCCAACAATAGTCCAAAAGGCGGCATCATATTAGCACTATGGTGCTATACCGCCAAACAAAACCGCGTAAGGTAAAGCGTGTTTTTATTTTGTCCGTGAAATGCAGCTCCGGACCGATTCCAAGGTTCAAGAAAGTCATTCTGCACGTCTGGTGTTATCTCAGTTTTGCTGGTTCCGGACTTGAAGACGCGTCGCGGGCCCTTCCTTCTGCGAGCATCCGGTCACGCCGGAAGATCAAAGCATTGTCCTCGATCATCCTGTCAATGCCGCTGACGGTGATGGCGAATTGGCCGTTGTTCTGACGCAAAATCCAATTCTTTTCGGTCAAGTACCAGATGTGAAATTCAAGGTGCTCCGCAGGGCATCCCAGCAGCCTCTCAAGCTGAATCACTCCCATCCCACCCCGCTCGGGATCGCGGCGCCGTGCAATGTACAGCAGCGAAAGAATGCCGTCAAAGACACGCTGGTCGTCATCGAAGGTGTCTGATGTCGAAGCGTCGTCAAAGATTCTTAGGAGAGCCGCACGGTTTTCCTCGTACCTGACGTCGTAAGCAGCTCGCTGTTCCGGGTCCGACAGCACACGGTACGCCTGAACGATCTCGTTGAACTTGCCGTCGTGTCCTGTATCTCGATTATCAGGATGGTAGCGCTTGACAAGAATTCGGAATACGCGGCTGATCGTGTCGCCGTCGGCGTTGGGGCTCAGTTGGAGTGTTTCGTAGTAGTCCTGAAAGCCGTTTGTGGTGTTTTGCGCTGTCGTGCTCACGTTACCTCCCGGCCATCATAAGCAGCGGTCGCGGTCACACAAGCAAGAATTTTCGAACTCTAGGTTATATATGAGTCGGGTCCAAATCAGGTCCACATGCGAACGCCGAGTGAGTTCGCCAGTGGCGCAGAGTGACGACGAGAAATGTGAACAGCGCGAGTACAACGACCGCGGCCAAATATAAGTGATCTGGCGCGAACATGAATACAGTCGGCGTCAGTAAGCAGATGCCGCTCATGACCAAAGAGGAGTTTTGTTTGTTACTGATCAGCAGCGCCAGTGGAATAAGTAAAATGCTGAGGTCATACACGAACGCGTGATAACCCACAAGTGCTGCTGCGGCCACTGCGCAACCGAGTTGCTGCTGGAGCGCGCGCCCTCGTCCTGCAATCACAGCGACGGCCAGGATTGCGAGTGACGCCAGGAGAATTATCGATTCACTGCCGCCGACTGAATGAATTAGCCCGCGCAAATTCGGCATTCGGTAGACTGGTCCAAGGTAAGCCAGTTCCGGTTTCAGACTCAGACTAAAAATAACATTCACGTATGGCCGGAATCCTGCCACTTCAAGTGACAAAAGCGCAGCACCAAGCGCTGTGACCGAAAATCCCAGCACGATCTTCCATCTTCGCCATAGCAAGAAACAAAGAATTATCGGGATCATGATCTGAAATCGGAATACTGCCAAACCAAGCAGCATCCCTGCTAACAACGGATGCGTCGAAGAACGGAACCATGCGAATGCCAGAGCCAAGAGCAGCAAAACGACCAGCGTATCTTGTCCCTGCACGATAGCCGCTCCCAATGGGAGAAAGGCAGCGAGTGCCGCGGGTGCCATCCAAGGTATAACGAAAGAAAGACTCATCAGCTCTGGTCGCAGCAGCCGATACACGCAGGCTAGGATCGTGAGGTTTACTGCGAACCACACCCAGTAAGCCTTCACGTAATTGAAAAACGAAAGTGGTACAAAGACCAGCGCCTCATATGCTGGGTGAAGGAAGGGAACAGCGACTGCCTCAGCAGAAACGTTGCGATTTTGCACTTCCATCTCTAGCGCAGAGTCGTAGAGCGGCTGGCTTGTCCTGAGCATGTAACCGGCAATGTAGTAGGCACGAAAATCAGTCAAAGTGTTATGAGTCAGAAGAAACGCCCAACCGGTTATCGGAAGGCCGATGAGAATCGCGATTAGTCCCAGTGTCACGGCGCGCGTTGCTCCATTCATCGTTGCCATCAGCCGAATACCGGACTGACGTGTGATGCCGACCTGGGTGCCTCGCGAGCGATGAAGGCTGTCTTAACCACGAAAAGCATTAGTAAAGGAACCAACAAAGGGTAAAGCAGAAGGTACGGACCACCGTAGGCGGTTACCAAAAGATACACCGCGAATGGATAGACGTGGATTGCGACCGACAACATTAACAGCCATCGATCCATTTCTTTGATTGCACCGATCACCAGGAGTACAGGAAGTAATATCAAACTTAAGTCGTAAGAATGCACGTGAAAGCCTATGATCACTGACGTCACAACCGCCGAGGAAAATGCCAGTTCAACCCCGGGCGAAGTCGTATGATGCTCCTCCTTTCGCCACCAGAATGAAACGGACAATATGATGAACATTGAGCAAATCGCCAAGGCCGGATTAATCCAGCGCGGACTCAGCAGGACATCGAACAGGCCCCTGAGATTCGGCATGGCCCAAGGAGTGATTGGCACATAGGCGGCGTGGGCGGGGTTCTTGGCAATGTCGAGCATGAAATAAACGTAAGAGGCTACTCCCTTCGGACCAACTGTAGCCGCGGATAAGGCGGCGCATGACAGGGCCGCAGCTATGAAGCCGCCCAGGAATTTCCACTTGCGCCAAAGAAGGAATATAAGAGCAAAGGGCAAAACGAGCTGAAACCGAAAAAGACCCATACCCAAAAATAGACCTGCACGCGCGTCTCGATTCCGTTTTAGGTTTTTGAATACGAGCGAGTACAGCACTAGAAGCAATATTGAAGTCTGTCCAAGATCGAGCGTTACCCATAGCGGAAAAAAACTAAAACAAACACTGTAGTAGCCGAACGTTTGCTCAGGTCTAGGAGTAAACGGCCGGATAAGAAAGATGAAGTAAATCCAGAGGCCGATGTTGATAACACCCCAAATCAAATAAGCAGTGACATAAGAAAACCCCGCAAGCAAAGACAGAATAAGGGCTTCAAAAGGTGGCTGAAGGTAGTAGACATTGGCGCTGCCCCGGCCCAACAGTATCTCTTGGGTTCTCGCCTGCTCACGCAGGTCGTAAAGCGTTGCGCCCATGCCATGACGTACCATCCAGCCGGCGGAATATAGCGTTCCGAAGTCATAGCCCGTTGCTTCGCCGCTCAAAACTCCGAGCAATATAGAACCCAGAAGCAGGACCACAGTGACCGCGAGGGCTATTGCGACATCCCGTTTAGTACTTGAACTATTGTGCATATCGACTACGCGGCTTTGACACCACGTCTACAATGTGCTGGAGGTGAGAAACGAACCGCTAGATCAGGACACCATTCCAAGTTCTGGAAACACCCTGTCGAGACCGGGCCGTGACTCCCTCAACGATAGAGAGGTGACCTTAACACGGCGCCGATTGGAATTCTCTGTCCGAATTGTTAGTTGTTTGCTTCTTGCAGTCTGGATCATCGCGTTGACAAACTGGAAATTTCCAGTGCACAACGAGGACGGCGGTCGAGATTTCGCCGTGTTCTATGTAGCTGGGAAGATGATTCGTGATGGACTTGGGAGCCAGCTGTATGATCGGCAGGTTCAACAACAGGTTTACGATTCGGCTCAGCTCGGACCGCTATCCCGACCGTACAACCATCTGCCATTTGAAGCGTTGCTATTTCTTCCGTTGACCAGCTTCGGGTACCGCTACGCGTACCCCTTGTGGACTGTGCTTAGCTTATTTTTGCTTTTGCTTGGCGTGTACCTGTTAGACCGGGAGGTGGAACTTACTCGAGCGATTACCTATTACCTGGGAATCCGTTCTGATATCGGCCTTGTCACCCTTAGCAGTGCAGGATTAAGCCCGCTGATGGGGTGTTTGATCCAAGGCCAGGACTCTGTCTGGTTATTGCTGATCTACACATTGGTGTTCGTGTTTGTCCGGCGTGGCGACCAATTCGCGGCAGGATGCGTGTTAGCTCTCGGGTTGTTCAAATTTCAGACCGTGCTGCCGTTTGCCGCGATTCTATTACTAAGACGGAAATGGCGAATCCTCGCAGGGTTCTCCGCCGTCGCTTGCGTCCTGACGTTGTCTTCAATCGCGATTTCCGGTGTGCACGCTTTGATGGACTACCAAGCGCAGTTGTCAGATCCAGGATATTGGGAATGGATGGACTGGTATCGGCCGTTCCTTATGGCGAATGTGCGTGGTTTGGTGTATGTCCTCTTCGGATTGAGTCGTGGGGGTGGGGCTGGGTTAGTAACGATAGGGGCATCGCTGCTTATCATTGGTGCGGCTGCATACTACTGGCGAGACGACTCGCTGGAGTTGTCATTTGCTGTTGGGGTGACTGCAGCCGTTGTCACGAGTTACCACGTATACCCATATGATCTAACTGTGCTTCTTTTGCCACTTGGATTAATGGTGGCGTCGCTCGGACGTCGACAGATTCCCTTGCCGAATCTGCTGAAGATTTCGTTACTGGCTTTCCTGATGCCCCCATTGCATGTCTTATTGGCAAAGTCTTCCTTATATGCCTTGATGGCTATTCCAGCTTTGGTGATCCTTGTTATGGCAATACGGCTTCGTAAGAGGCTCGAGGTATCGATTGCGTAGCAAGGGTGATTTCCCCCATCAGTTTTGATAAAGCATCCAAAAATCAGACGTTGCTGCACATAAGTCTTTAGTTTAAGATTCCGCGGCCGCTGTGTTTTGCGGCACGAGATCTTCGTCTGCCGGGGCGTGAAATGCGAAAAGAGTTCGTGTTGATCCTGGTGCTGTTTCTGGCATTTTCAGGGTCCTTGCTGGCGCAGGAAGAAAAGACGGGCTACGAGCTGGGCGTGTTTGCTGCGTGGCAAGACTGGAAATCCCGCAGTTTCAAGATTGGCCCTCCGCAGGCTTCGACACCTATCGATTTCGGTTTTCGCTACAGAGATCGACTTGCTTATGGAGTTCGCGCCAACTTCCTGTCCCATGGACATTGGGCAGGCGAGTTGTCATACAGCTACCAGAAGAACCCCGTCACGATAACTAATCAATCGAATCCATTCGTCCCGCCCACGACCTTCGGCGGGTCCGTGCATCAGATTTTCTACAATGAAGTCTTCTATCCGGCCCAGTATCGACGCTGGGTTACGCCGTTCGTTACAGGAGGTATCGGGGTGGCAGGATATCAGCTGAGTGAAACTGCTCGGGAAGTCGTCGCGCCTCAAAGTGGTTTTGGGACTCTCAGGAAATTCGATCCTCGCGTGGCGTTGAACTACGGTGTCGGCTTTAAAGTGAGAATCGACTCGCACGTTGGGTTTCGTGCCGATTTCCGGCACATTTTTTCCGATGTACCCAGCTATGGCCTGCCCAAGGAATCCTCTAATCCCGCTCAGGTTGTACTTCCGATCCAAGGCAAACTGCAGACCTTCGAATATTCTTTTGGGATTTTTGTCCTCCACTTATCTGAAGGTTTCAAGTGAAAAGCCGGGTATAGGATGTGAGCAAATTCGGAGTAGGACTCCGCCTTCTCGTTGTATTCACACTAGCCATCGTTGCGACCTCTATGGTTCTCTCCGCCTTGCGAGGGCGCACTCTGTCGGGATCCGAAAGGGCGCTCGTTGACCAGTACCTGGCCACGCATTCAGTCCGTTCTATTCAAGTCGGTGCCGGCCCTCATAACCTACCTGGTTGGCTCAACAGTGACATCGAGCCGATGCGGGATCAGATTTATCTCGATGTGACCCAACCTTTTCCCTTCAGGGATGAGACCTTTCGGTACGTCTATGCCGAGCAGCTCATCGAGCATCTCCCGTACGAGCAGGCAGTGTTCTTCTTGAAGGAATCACGTCGTGTCCTGATGTCCGGAGGTAAGATCCGTCTTGCGACGCCCAATCTTTTGCGACTGCTCGCTCTATTCAACGTTACAAAGACGCCTATCCAGCAGAAGCTCATCGATTATCAAATCCAGTTCTATCATCTCTCCAAGACGCCACTGCCCGAAACAGTGACGCTGAATCTGTTCTTCAGGGCGTGGGGACATCAGTTCTTATATGACCCAGCCAGCTTGCGCGCCACGCTGGAGCAAGCAGGATTCGCATCGGTTACCGAGCGGAACCTAGGTATTAGCGACGATGAGAATCTGCGTGGAATTGAGATGCACTGGCAACTCGGAGGCAAGGAGATCGACGAATATACCAGCATGTATTTCGAAGCGACGCGGCCGTGAGAATGATGTGGGATCCTCGATGTAGGAGTTTCGTTGGCTTATTGGATATAGGTTTTCTTTTTCTTTTGGTTCGCATCAGCGACCGCGTAGGCAGCCAGGATCACTAGTAATGGCTGGAGTGGATGCAGGTACCGAAGGTCGGGGTGGGTGATGTAATACGGCAACGGAAATATCAACAGGGGAATGCTGAACACCCAAGTCAGTGGATACGACCTCTGTAAGAGACGCCACATGCCGATGAGTCCAACCATGCTCAACATCGGCACCAGCAGCCAAAGTGCGTGCAAGTTGAGCGTTTAGTAAGCCGATATCCGTTTAGCTGTATTCGCAAGGAATACGAGCGGTTTTTCCCGAATAAAATTCAGAGCCTGCTCACGTTTTCCCGACATGTAGCCAATCTCGCCCAACCGCTGATATTCGAGGATTTCAGTCGTACTGAACGCCGGGTGGATATTCGGAGTGAATTCAGTAGTCGCGCCGTCTCGATTTCCAATCCAGAGCTCCAGGGAAAAGTTGTCGCGGAGGGGAATAAGCTTATCGAAGACCATGTAGTTGCGAACCGTCCACGGCAGGAGGCAGGCAATAAAGACAGCCGCACACGAGACCGTGCGCCGGCGATATTCGGATGTGCGAAGGAAGAGCCATACCAACAGAATCGGAAGGAGCAAGAGAAAGGCGGCATTCACCAAGCACGCGAACGAAAAATATGCGCCGCAAGCGGCCCAGTGCAGGAGAGATTGCGAACGGACCGTTCGTGCGAAAAGGAGCAACCCCGTGACCATTATTAGTGCGGACAAACAACTTTCCCAGATGATGTTCGTCGGTAAGATCACTGCATAAGGGAACAACGCCCACATCCACGCCGCGCGCTGAGCTATACGTCGATCAAAGAGCTCCAGCGCAAGATAGTAAACAACAGCTGCCGTCGCGGCTGAGAACACACACTGCATCGTTAGAATCGCCCATGCGGAGCTCTTCGAAGCCACGCCAAAAATTTTTTCAATCCCTGCAAGCATTAAGGGATAGACCGGAGTCAGAAAAGCCGTCGGCCCGGTAGGGAGCTCAAAGGGGGAGGAGAATCCGTGGCCCGCAAGAAGCGATTTTGCTATGCCCAGAGGTTCTATCCCGCGAGGCCAGAGTATGCCGACGATATCCCTTCCTCCGTACGCCATAGCCGCCACGAGTAACCGAAGCGCAAGTGCCACAAGGACGGTTAAGCGCAGGAAACGGAAATCACTATTAGTTTTCACGTTTCCAGATATCTCGATTGTTTGATGACGATTCAATCGGAATGAACTCGTAGGGACTCAAACGCACAGGCACCATATCCGGCTCGAGCAGCCAGATTTTTCGATCTCGATAATAGTGAATCAAATCCGCATTGGCGGCTTCTCCCATGTCCCGTGCCCAGACGATGCTCGAGCCGTCAATATCTGCACTGTTATAAACCCACTCCTGGTGCGGGTCGTGCTCAGGCGAGTAGCGCACGATTACAAGATGTCGTGATCCTTTTCGCATCAGCGTATCTATGGTCAACCGACGATGCGAAGGGTTACCTGGGGGCTCCGGGTCACTCCGGATCGAATTGATTGTTTGTATTGTGAAGGCGAACAAGAAAGCTCCGGCGATTGCTATCGCGGTGAGACGACGTTCAGGGGTTCGCTTCGGCACGCGATGTAAGACACTTCGTATGCCCACACAGGCAAGGTACAGGATCAGTCCGGCAACGGGAGCGTAGTAATGCGCGGCCAATCCTGTTTCTAAAAACAAGGCGAGCGCGAGGGCCGACGCAATACTTAATGCGAAACGTACCTTGCGAGTAGGCGCCAGCAATATTGAAATCATCGCTGCCAAAAGCAAGGGAAACGTGTAGAAAGTAAATAAAACGTAAACAAAATTGGCGACGATACGAAATGGATTCGCCCGGGCTTGCACATAATGGTTCCAATCCCACTCCGTCCAAAACTTCCGCAGGACTTCATGTCGATAGATCGGCCGCGATGCCGAAGGGGACAACCAAAAATGAGGTGCAGCCGCATATGTCGTGTCGTTGACGAGATACGGCATCACCCACGGTTTGCCAGTTACCCGGTAATTGTAATAACCCATCCAGATCGCTGCGGCACATAGGACCAGAGCCGTGGGTACAGTGACGCGCGGCCTCAACAGATCACGCAGCGGTCTCAGGTTCTTCTTCCTTCCCCAAAGCAAAGCAACGGCCGATGCGAACGTCACGATGAATCCTTCATATGGACGACTATTTGCGAGTAGGGCGATACCCAAAGAACCCAGAAGGGCTGCCGACATTACTGGTTTGCGCATCAGTCGTGGTACAGCTCCCAACACCAAGGCTCCACCCGCAGCCGGAAGCGCCCCGCCCCAATAAGAATTGATCCAATAACCGAAAACACCGATTTGAAACACGCCGAGAAACGAGCCCAACAAGGCATACCTGAGCGGCAGCCACCCTTGCAGCATCCAACAGATGCACGCGCACATCAAACTGACGCTCAGTAAAACGCCGTACCAGGGGTGGCCGAAGACTTTCTGTCCCAGTGCAAGGAACAAAGACTGTGCCGGCTGGTATTTACTGGCGTATGTCGGTTGCTGGTTTACGTGAAACGTTTCGAAGTGAACCCACATCGGATGGACTGGATTCGATAACCGTCCCGACGCAAATGTGTCGGCCCCGAGCAGATAACTGAACTCGTCGTGTATCTTTGGTTCTGGAATCGGAAGGTACGGTAAAAAGGCAAGACGCAGTGCAATAGTGAAAATGGCCGGCAACAAGCAATAGATCGCGCGATGCTTGGTCATGAATCTTCGGACGCTAGCGCTTCAAACCGCAATGGAATTTAACGCGGTATGGCACGCAATAGTTCAGGTGCATACTTTGCGGTCACCTCAGGTGTTGTCTGATCTGCAAGCCTGGACTCTAGCATGAGGCACAGCAGTACGGTACCTATCGCCAGTGTCCAAGATATCGCGGGCGAGATCCACAAGAGCGGGATCTGAAAACGTAGGATCAGCAGCCATATCGATGTCAGGACCGTCGAGGAAACCAAACAGCGGGCCCGCAAATTGTGCATCGGAATCGTCCATGAACAAAAAGCAATGGCCGGTTTCCGGTTTTGCAGAGGCATTGGAAAAAGTGGGATCAAAAAACACGCAAACGCAGAGCCCGAGGTGTTCACGAAATAGTGCCTTGGTTCTCAATGTGGTCGCGGATCATTCGCAAGCTCATAGGTCGCGTGAGCTTACCACAAGGCCTTTGTTTCAAAACCGAGTGTGCCTGGCCAGGATTGCCGCAACTCAATGTTGTCTTTGTTGTAGGGTAACTCGTAGTATTCGTCGGTGGTGTGGAGTCTCAGACATTGAACTTGCAACAAGTCGATAAGCTTACCTTTCCAGAAAAACACCCGCGTGATTGGCTGACCGCGTTTCTAATCTTCAGTTTCTCCCTACTGCACCTCAGTTTTTTCTACAGCTACACGTTGATGAATGGCGATGAGGGAATCATTTTGCAGGGGGCTGAACAGATCCTGCAGGGAGAAGTGCTCTATCGCGATTTCTTTGCCTTCATCACACCTGGTTCCTACTACTGGATTGCGTTTTTCTTCAAAGTCTTTGGAAGTTCCATC
>Ga0126379_10000732_pt1 | contig 18691 bp, 17 predicted proteins | sample PanSoiMetPlot_24_FD_92640 | JGI IMG/M metagenome (GOLD analysis project Ga0126379, IMG submission 92640) | Tropical forest soil microbial communities from Panama - MetaG Plot_24 | ecosystem: Environmental > Terrestrial > Soil > Tropical forest > Bulk soil | place: Panama | collected 2016-02-17
ATGAGCATTCTCGTCGACAGCAGCACTCGCGTACTTATCCAGGGCATCACTGGGGCAACCGGCTCGTTCCACGCCTTGCAAATGATGGAGTACGGAACTCAGCTGGTCGCCGGTGTTACGCCGGGCAAAGGCGCGGGCTTGTTTGCGGATCGAGTACCGTTGTTCAACACCGTTGCCGAAGCCGTGAAGGCGACCGGAGCGAACGCCAGCGCGGTGTACGTTCCACCTCCGTTCGCCGCAGACGCGATCATGGAGGCCGCGGACGCTGGCGTGTCGCTGATCGTCGCGATCACCGAAGGGATTGCCGTCCTCGACATGGTTCGTGCGAAGCGCTTCCTTCAGGACAAACCCGGTGTTCGCCTGGTCGGGCCCAACTGTCCCGGCGTGATCACCCCTGGAGCGCGCTGCAAGATCGGCATCATGCCGGGCCATATTCACCGCCCCGGCCGCGTGGGGGTGGTGTCGCGTTCGGGTACCTTGACCTATGAAGCCGTGTTCCAGCTCACCCAGCTCGGGCTGGGACAATCCACCGCAGTGGGCATCGGCGGAGATCCCGTCAATGGAACGGACTTCGTCGACTGCCTGCAGATGTTCAACCGCGACCCGGAAACCGACGGCGTGATTATGATTGGCGAGATCGGCGGAAGCGCCGAAGAGGCAGCCGCGGACTACATCGCTCGGGAGTTTACCAAGCCGATCGCCGGATTCGTCGCGGGCGTGTCTGCTCCCCCGGGCAAGCGCATGGGCCACGCCGGCGCAATCATCGCCGGGGGCAAGGGCACCGCGGCCGAGAAAATCAAGGCGCTGGAAAAGGCGGGCGTGTTGATCGCTGCTTCCCCGACCGAGCTCGGCACTACCCTGCAGGAAGCGCTGCGGCGCGGACCGCGGAAATCGTGACCGGATACTCACACTATTTGTCTGAGGAGCAAAAATGGCGGTTGAGCGAACGCTGTCGATCATCAAGCCGGACGCCGTCGAGAAGGGCTTGATCGGAAAGATCATCGACCGGTTCGAGGAGGAAGGTCTCAAACCGGTGGCGGTGCGAATGGAATGGCTCTCTCGCCGCGAGGCGGAAGGTTTCTACGCGGTCCATCAGGAACGGCCGTTCTTCAACGATTTGGTGAAGTTCATGACCTCGGGTCCCGTGCTGCTGATGGTGCTGGAGGGCGAGTACGCAATCGCGCGGAACCGCGAGATCATGGGCGCTACCGATCCGAAAAAGGCGGAAGAGGGCACGATTCGCCGCGAGTTCGGCACCAATGTCGAGCGGAACGCGGTGCATGGCTCCGACAGCAAGGAAAACGCCGAGATCGAGATCTCCTATTTTTTCAGCGAGACTGAAATCCAGTACTTCGACTGGAAGCGATAGGCGCGCTACCGACGCGGGGAGCCGTCCCGGAAGCGCCCGGGCCCCGTTGCAGATCTTCCAGAATCGGGGCAGCTTGTTCGAATTGTGACAGCGAGCAGACCATCCCTGGCCGAGGCGAGCGACCGCACACCCACCGCCGAGCGTCGCGCCAACGCCTCGGCAATGCGGTCGCCAACCGACGGCTACTCTCCAGGATTCGTTCGCTGGTTCGCGCGCATCTTTTGGCCGTTTGCTCGGATTTGGTTTCGGCCGCGCGTGGAAGGTTTCGAGGGGATTCCGCGCGCTCCTTGCATGTTCGTGGGCAACCACAGCGCCTACGGGGTGATGGAGATCTTCGTGCTTCTCTGCATCTGGACGCGCCGCTTTGGAACGCGCCGTCCAGCGGTGGGCCTCTCTCACGACGTGGGCATGAAGTGGCCGCTCCGGTGGGGCGTTGCTCGAATCGGCGGCGTTCGAGCGTCGCAGGAGGCGGCGGGCAAAGCATTGTCAAAAGGATTCGATGTGCTGGTATTCCCCGGCGGCGACGTAGACGCCCTTCGGCCCTTCGGGGCGCGCTACGAAGTGCACTGGAAAGGGCGAGCGGGCTTCGTCCGCACCGCCGCCGAAGCAGGCGTGCCGATCGTCATGCTGGCGAACTGCGGGAGCCACGCACAATACACGTTGCTTCCGGGCGGGCCGACGATTGCCCGGCGGATCGGCCTTACTCGATTTCGGATCTACACGTGGCCGCTACCCTTAGGCACCTTCGCTCTCCTGGGCGCGATCTTAGGCTGGGCTCTAGGAGCGCTCGGCCCGTGGTGGATCCTCGGCGGATTTCTCTGTGCCTTCTTCCCCAATCCCACGCGCATGAAAGTTAGATTCTCAGAGCCGATCCAAGCGGCGGAGCTCCTCGCGAAGCACCGCGGGGACGCGAAAACTGCTGCCGAGGCCATCCGAGCCCGGTTGGAATCCTCGCTTCGCGCGCTGGCAGCGGAGCGAAAGACTCCCTGGGGTTGATGGTGGATACTCCACTTCGAGAGCCGGCCAAGACGAGCGAACGGATCGATCTTTCCGGTCTTTCGCTCGACGAGCTCACCCGATTCGTCGAGACCGAGCTCGGAGAGCGGGCGTTCCGCGCGCGGCAGATCTACAAGTGGATCCACCAAGTCGCCGCGGCCGATTTCGAGCAGATGACCGACCTTTCGAAGCAATTGCGACGCCGACTGAGCGAACGCGCAGCGATCGTCACCCTAGCCAAGGACCTGGAGCAGCGGTCGGTCGATCAAACGATCAAATATCGATTTCGAACCTGGGACGCAAAGTTGATCGAAGCGGTGTACATGCCGAGCGAAGAGCGGCGGACGCTTTGTGTCTCGACTCAGGCTGGCTGCGCGATGGGCTGCACCTTCTGCATGACGGCGACGCTTGGCCTTCAGCGCAATCTGAGCGCGGGCGAGATCGTCTCGCAGGTCAATTGGGTGAACGGCGAAATAATTCACCGCAACGGCGCGTCGCACCGGCCGCTGACGAACCTGGTGTTCATGGGAATGGGCGAGCCGCTCCACAATTTCGACAATCTCAAGAAGGCGCTGCAAATCCTTCAATCGCCAGAGGGGGCGAACTTTTCACATCGGCACATCACGGTATCGACCGTAGGGCTGGTGCCGATGATCGAGCGTTTCGGTCGCGAGACGGACGTGAAGCTTGCCATTTCGCTGAACGCCACCTCGGATCAGCAGCGATCCCAGATCATGCCGATCAATCGCAAGTGGAACATCGCATCGCTCATGGAGGCATGTCGGGCGTTTCCCCTGCGGCAGGGACGCCGCATCACGTTCGAGTATGTCCTGATGAAGGGCGTCAACGATTCCGACGAGGATGCCCACCGCCTGGTCGAGTTGCTTCGAGGCGTTCCAGCCAAGGTCAACCTGATCCCCTACAATGAGAATCCGGGCCTGGGTTATCTGAGCACCGCCGAAGACCGCGCCGAGGCTTTTCGAGAAATCCTCGCCAAGGCCCACCTTGCCGCCTTTGTGCGGCAAAACCGCGGTCGAGACATCGCCGCCGCGTGCGGCCAACTCGCGAATCGCCCGGGCCCGAGTGGCGTCAGCCCTCAAAGCGAGGTATGAGCTGTTGTGCAGTCGTGGGTGGGGCGGGATTCTTGACAGCTTCGGTTGTCGAACTGTAAAAGCCGGCCCTTCCAAATTCGATCTTCGGAGTGCCGAATGGCCGTCGTCCTTCGCCTTTCTAGAGCGGGCGCCAAAAAGATGCCCTTTTATCACGTGGTCGCTACCGACTCGCGAAACCCGAGGGACGGCAAGTTCATTGAGGCCATCGGCTCCTATGACCCGAACCAAGAGCCCCCCAAGCTCGAGCTGAATCGCGAGCGATTGGAGCACTGGCTCAAGGTCGGCGCGACGCCGTCCGAAACAGTGGCCGGCCTGATCAAGAGGGCGGCTGATCAAGCGTCCAAGGCGTGACCTTGTCCGAGTCTGCGCAACTCGAGTCGCTGATCGCCTATCTCGCGAAGGCTCTCGTGGATCGGCCGGAGCAAGTCGCCCTCCGCCTCGCCAGCGCGGACGGCGGCTTCACCTACGAGCTTCAGGTGGCGCCCGAGGATGTGGGAAAGGTGATCGGACGCGATGGACGGACCGTCAACGCGATCCGCACGCTCCTTGCGGCGGCGGCTCAGAAGCTCGGGCACAAAGCGCGCCTGGAAATCCTCGACGATCGCAAGGCTGCGGCGGCTGGGCCCTCGTCCAATGAGCGGCCGGTCGAACCCGCGGGCCAGTGAATCGTCCCGTCCAGTTCGGCATTGGATACGTGGCGCGAGCACGGGGGCTGAATGGGCAGGTCGTCGTTCGCACGTTCGATCCGGCCTCGCGGGCGCTCGAGGAAGTAGACAGAGTCCTGCTGCGCCTTAAAGACGGCAGCGTTCGCGAGCTGCGCATCGGGGCGCGTTCGTCCAGGTCGAGCGAGTGGGTTCTCTCGCTCGAGGGCGTCGCCGATCGCAGTGCGGCCGAAGGATTGGTCGGCGCAAGCGTGAGCGTCTTTCGAGAGGACTTGAAGCCTCCGGTGGAGGGCGAGTACTTCCAGGGAGATCTTGTCGGTCTCGAAGCGGTGGATGAGTCCGGGCGCATTTTGGGGAAGGTCGAAGAGGTATGGAACACCGGTCCGGTTCCGAACCTGGTCATCCGCAGCGTCGAGTTGGGTGAGCTGCTGGTGCCGTTCGCCGACGACTTCGTTCGAAGCGTTGACCTCGCCGCCAGAAGGGTCGTATTGCGCCCGCCCGAGATCATCGAGTAGGCGTGTCGCATGCTGCGGGCGGAGATCCTGACGCTGTTCCCCGGGATTGTGCACAGCTACGTGTCCGAGAGCATCCTCGGAAAGGCGGCGGAGAAGGGCTTGGTTGCTATCCGCGCGGTGGACATCCGCCAATATGCGACGGGGAAGCACCGGCAGACGGACGACGTCCCCTACGGTGGCGGCGGCGGGATGGTGATGAAAGTCGAGCCGCTTGTGGCGGCGATCGAAGAAGCCCGTACGCGTTTGCCCGCCGGTAAGGCGTTCTTGATGAGCCCGCGCGGAATGCCGCTCACCCAGCGCCGCGCCGTCGAGCTGGCGCGGGAAAGCGGTGGCTTGATTCTCGTGTGCGGAAGGTATGAAGGCGTGGACGAGCGCGTCAGGCGATACGTCGACGGCGAGCTGTCGGTGGGCGACTTCGTGATCACCGGGGGCGAGCTCGCCGCGTTGATGGTGGTGGACGCGGTCGCGCGGTTGCATCCGGGCGTTCTCGGCAACGAGAGCTCTCCCAAGAGCGAGAGCTTCGCGTCCGGGGTCCTGGAGCATCCGCAGTACACGCGTCCGAGCGAGTTCCGCGGAGACCGCATTCCCGCTGTCCTCCAGTCCGGGAACCACCGGCGCATCGCGCGCTGGCGGCGTTGGCACGAGCTGCACCTGACGAAGCGACGGCGACCCGACCTATTCGCGTCGCTCGTTTTGACGGATGAAGATCGCGAACTGCTTTCCCTGCTGGAGGACGAGCTTTAGGCGCATCCGCCGCGGCGGGGCGGTCCCATGCGAAACGCTACCCAGGCCTTCCCAGCGACAAACTGCCTCGGTGCAGCAACCTCGATAGGCCTTCCCGAACGTAGACTTGTTCGTGAACGGCGCCTTTGATAACTAGGACTGTTCCTTTCATCGAAGCATGGAGTCTGCGTCATGCGTCGCAGCATCATCGACCGCGTTGAGTCTAAGCACGTCCGCAAGGACATCACCGACTTTCGCACTGGAGACACGGTTCGCGTCCATTGGAAAGTGAAGGAGGGGGACAAGGAGCGAGTTCAGCCATTCGAAGGGATCGTCATCCGCAAGACGAAGGGCTACAACCGCGCCACCTTCACCGTGCGAAAGGTGTCCTACGGCGTCGGAGTCGAGCGAATTTTTCCCCTTCACAGCCCGCGCTACGAAAAGATCGAGGTGGTGACACACGGGAACGTTCACCGCAGCCGGCTGTTTTTCCTTCGCAAGCTAAAGGGGAAAGCCTCGCGCGTTGAAGCACAGGCCGAGCAGCTCGAGGAAGGATCGGCCGGGCCTTCAACCCAGCCCGAAGCTCCGGAGGTCGCGGCCGACGCTGCGTCAGAACCGGGCGCTGATGCGGCCACCGCGGAAACCGCCTCGCCGGAGAAGAAAAAGAAGTCGAAGAAGTCTCGAGCTGCGCCCGCGGCTGAAAAGTAGAGCTGGACCTTTTTTCACGAGGGGTGCGCCGAGCTTAGCCGGCGCGGGGGCGCTTCAGCAGATCTCCGCTACATCGGCGCATAGCTGAGCGGGGTGTGCGAGGCGCGGGCGGGCCATTCACTGGATCTTCCGCCGCGCCGGCTAGAATAAGCACGCATGCAAATCCTCGAGCTGGCCGTGCAGGGTGTGCGCGGATTCTCGCCTTCTGCTCGAGCGGAGCTGCCGGCGGGTTACGCGGTACTGACTCCTCCCTCCAACGAAGCGGTTGCACTCGCCAGATTGCTCAGCGCGCTGCTGTTCCCGGATGGGCGCGGAAGCGAAGCCGCCTTTCTCGCCCCGGGTTGTGAGCTTGGCAATGCCTCGCTGATGTTTCGCGGAAACGATCAGTCGATTTACTACCTCGCGCGCGAGCTCGGCGGCGCGGGCGCGATTCACCGCGCCAATCAGGCTTCCGGTCAGTGGGACCTGCTCACCGACGAGGCAACGGAGCTTGCCGAGTATCTCAAAGCCCACGTGGGGCTGCCGCCAAAGAGGCACTTCGAGCAAGCGTTCAGCCTGATCCCCGAGCACTTTCCGAGCAAAAGACCCAAAGCGCGGGCGACCGCCCACATCGAATCAGCGGCTTCCAAGCTCTCCGACTTCCAACCGGTGCCGAAGGCGACGGATGTCCACGCAGCGCGCGCGAAGCTCTTCGAGCTGACGAAGGAGCTGGATCTCTCCAAGGAGATCGAGCACTGGCAGTTCAAGCTGGACGGGATCGTCACTCAGCTTTCGGACGTCGAAAGCCGGCTTGCTCGGGGGGCGCAGGTCAAAGCAGCGCTGCAGCAAGCGGAGGCGGCGTATGCCAGCGCGCCGAGCCTCGATTCGTTGAAGCTCCCAAAAGACATTGCGGAGCGCGCGAAGCGCTTTCCGCAGCTTGTCGCAAAACGCGACGAGGCATTTGCAAAGCTCGAGACCGAGGGGCCCGGAGACGTTCTCTTGGCGCTCCGATCGATCAAGCCGCTCAAGCGCAACCCGTGGTTCTGGGCCGCGGTGGCGGTCGGAGCGGCGTTTCTCATCGCGGGTATCGCTCTACCGGGCGCCGCGCGGTACCTCGCTCTGCTGGACATCCCGGCATTCGGGTTCGCCGCCATGGTCGCACTGCGGTACGTCGATGATCTACAGCGCGCGCAAAGGAACAGCCGAAAAGGCGAGCGGCGAGCGGCCCGCGAGAAGAAAATCGCCGACGATTTCGAGGCTGAAACCCAATGGGTCAAGAAGGCGATGGCCGCCCTGAAAGTAGAATCGCCCGCCGAGATTCCGGAGATCCTCGCGCGCCGGTCGCAGCTCGCCCAAAACGTAGAAGAGCTTCGCGCCCGGGTCGCCGCTCTGGACCGCGATCCTCAGTATTCCGCCGCTGTGTCGGAGGAACAGCAGCTCAAGCGCGAAAAGGATGCGATCGAGGCGAAGATGGCGGAAAAGGGCGGCTACGTGCGCGACGCAGGCGAGGTGCAGCGAGACATCGATCGGGTGAAACGCTCCATCGAGGCTGGCGACGGAGGCACCTCGGCGGCTCGGCCGCCGCCGGGGCCGAGCATCGCCGCTCCGACGTCCGGAAACGAGGACCCTTTCCCGGCGCTGCTCGCTCTGGCGTCGGACGTGCTTATGGTGGACGCGGCCACCGCTGGGAACCTAATTCGCGACCGGTGCATTCAATACTTCTTGACTCTGACCGATCGACGCTACAGCGGCCTCGAGCTGGAACGGGGCGGCAAGGCATACGCCCTTTCCGGCGGGCAGAGGACCTCCGCCCGCGAGCTTTCCGCCAAGGACGTGGACATCCTCTACCTGGCAGGGCGCCTGGCGCTGTTTGAGCAGGCCGCCAGCCGGGGCCAGTTGCCGCTCGTGGTGGACGATCTCACCTCCGTTCTCGACGCGGGCAGGCTCGCGACCCTGACTCGAATCTTCAAGCAGCTGGGCACCAGGACGCAGGTGCTGCAGGTCAGCTCGGCGCCCGATACCCCAACCATGGCAGACGCGGCTGTTAGTCTTTAGCGGAAGTGAGGGGGAGGGAAGGCTTGGACGCAACGCCGCACGATCGACGCGCTTTTGGCTGTGAAGGCGAGGACGCGACTGCCCAAATGCTGGAAGCGCAAGGTTACGCGATCAGGTCGCGAAATTTTCGCTGCCGCTACGGGGAGCTGGACCTGGTGGCGGAGAAGGACGGCACGCTCTGCTTCGTCGAGGTGCGGATGCGATCGACCGCGATCTGGGGCGATCCCTCCAACAGCATTTCGTGGAGTAAGCAGCGCCGAGTGGTGAAGGCCGCGCTCCACTACCTGCTCGCCTACGGCCTTCACGACAAGATGATCCGCTTCGACGTCGTCTCGGTGATCGGCCGCGGGCGGCACGCCGTGTTGGAGCACTTGCCAAACGCATTCGACGCGGGAATGTAGAGCCCGGATGCCGGGCACCCTGTTCGTCGTCGCAACGCCGATTGGGAATCTCGCCGACGTCAGCGGGCGAGGCTTGGATACGCTTCGGAAAGCGTCCTTCATCGCCTGCGAAGACACGCGGCGCTCGCGGGCATTGCTGTCGCACTACGGCATTTCGAAGGAAACGGTGAGCCTGCCGGCGTTCGCCGAGCGGCAGCGGGCAGCTGGAATTTTGGAACGCCTACGGGCGGGCGAGGACTGCGCGTTGATTACCGACGCGGGCAGCCCCGGAGTCAGCGATCCGGGCGAAGCCCTGATTTCTGCCGCGATCGAAAGCGGAATCCGCGTCACGCCCATTCCGGGAGCGAGCGCTGCGATCGCCGCGCTGACCGCCTCCGGCCTGCCCAGTGGCCGATTCCATTTCCTCGGGTTCCTTCCCCGGAAGAAGTCCGATCGGGCGAAGCTGCTCGCCGAAGTGGAGCCGCTTCCCTCGACTCTCGTTCTGTACGAAGCACCGCAGCGGCTCGTCGATTGCCTAAAAGATCTGCTGGCCGCGCTCGGTCCTAGGCGCTCCTGCGTCGCCAGAGAGCTGACCAAGGTGCATGAGGAATTTGTCCGCGGCACCCTTGCCGAGCTTGTCGAGAGGTACGAGGGAGCGAAGGTGCTGGGCGAGATCGTCGTCGTCGTGGAGGGGCGGACGGGTTCTGCTCGCTGGTCGGAGGAGGAGGTTCGTTCCGCGCTCGAAGAGGGACTCGGCCGAGGCGAGCCTTTGAAGGCGCTGTCCAAAGAGCTCGCCCGGCGCTCGGGATGGTCGGCGCAAGCGCTCTATCGGCTCGGGCTCTCGCCGTCTCGCCGCTGAGGGTGGCCAGCGCACTGAATCTGGACCCGATGAAATGGAGATTTAGAAATTCAGGCGCGCGCTGGCGTCGACTTGGAAAATGAATGCGTCGGTGACGCGAAATCGGCGGGAGACGACGTCCGTGCGGAAATCGAAATTTGGGTTCACCTCTCGCGGACTCCCGGTGACGTCGACCTTCCCATCGTTGTCGAGATCCTTGCCGATGGTCTCACTGGTGAGGAAGTGGGGCGTGTTGTAGACGAGAGTGCTGCGCAGTTGCAGCGTCAGGACCGCGCCGACCTGAGCGGTAAGTCCCAGCGCCCCGCCGTACTGTAAATATTGCTCGGTATAGAGGAGCTTGCCCAGCAAGTCGCTCAGCTCGTTGTAGTACCGCCCTTGCGAAAAATAAGTGGCGGTTCCTCGGAGATCCACGGCGAGCCGGTAGTGGTGTTGACGATCGTCGATGAAGTTGAATTCCGATCCGAAGATGACTCCGGCGGTTTGTGGCGGTTGAATTCCCGTGTCGGCACGGCTCCAGGCCGGGTCGGCGCAATTCTCGGGGTGAGCCATGTTCTCAGGACTGGGATGGTCGCAGTTGGAATACCAACCCGGTCCGCGCGCCGGCACGGTGTAGTGCATTTGAAAGTAGGGGTCGAATGCGCCGATCCGGCGCGACAGGGAGGTATAGAACTTGTAACGGTGAACGCGCTCGCCGATGTTTCCACGAGAGTCGGAGGTGGTGGGCACCGTTGGATCGAGAGCGGCGGCGGTCGGGGCAGTGTAATCCAGGCCGACGATCCACATTGGTTTGGTGTCGTCCCTCCGCTGATTGAAGATGGCGTACGCGAGGCCGAAGGTCATATCGCCCACGCCTCCTCGATAGCTGTTTGAATTCGAATTGAAGATGGGCTGGCGGCCCTCGCCCGTCGTCGGGCAATTCGGATCGAACAGTTCGCCGTTTGCTCGAAGGCAGTTGTTCGCCACGGTCGAGTTCGAATCGTCCGTTCCTCCGGCATATCGCCAGCTGCGGTCCTGCGCGAAAACGAACGGCACCGCGAACTTGAATTCTAAATCCCTCCACAGGCCGATTCGGGCTTCCACGACCAGCCGGTGGTCGATGGCCACGTGGATTAGCTCCGGCATGTCCACCACCTGGCCTCCCTGGTGTACCTCGCGGACGATCTTCGAGCGCTCTTGAGTGAACTGATACAGCGCCTCGAGCGAGAACCCGAAGGGATGGCCTTCATCGAATGAAGAGACGATCCGCGTCAGCTCAGCGGCTGGCAATGAGGACGGCGCCGCAGCGATCAACGCGGCGAGGATGACGCCGCGGCGCTTCGTCCGGCGCTTGATCATTTGCCCGCCAGGGCCACCGCCATCAGTCCATCGAAGCGGCCGATCTCACTTTCCAGCGGTGGTTTGTCTTCCGCGTTGATCGAGCGGCGATAGGCCTCGTGGCTGGCGAAGGGATCGAGGACGCGCTCGCCGCTCATCAGCTGATAGTGCAAGTGAGGGGCGAAAGAATGACCGCTGTTGCCGCTGGAGGCGATCACCTGCCCCTTTGCCACTCGATTGCCAACCTGGACCGCTTTGGGGAGCTCGGACAGATGGAGGAACAGCGCTTTGCGATATTGTCCACCGGATTCGGTCACCTCGAGGCAATTGCCGTTGCCCCGGAAGTTCCAGTTTCTTCGGGTGATCGTCCCGTCGAAAGTTGCCTTCACTTTGGAGTTGACCGGCGTCTTGAAGTCGACCCCCTTGTGGTGGCGGCCATCCTTCACGTGCGAGGTCACCTGCTCGTACTCGTCCAAGGGTGCGTCCTTGAGGCGCAGCTCCACTTCTTCGCCGTCCGGCTGGTAGAACCGTGCGAAGGCGGCGCCCCGCGCTTTGAAGCGATACGCGCGGAAGGTTTTTGCGGCCCGTGCGCTCGTGAACCGAATCGCGTCCACGACCGGCTCTTCTGCGGGCCTCTCCTCGAAAAGGACGTCGAGCTTGTCTCCCTTGCGCAGGTCGGCCGGAACGGACACCCACCACACCAGCGTGCGGGTGATCACCTGCGCGAGGGCCTGTCCCATCTCTCTTCCGGTGCTGGCGACCAATGACCGCTCGAGAGGTCCATCGATGGAGATCGAGATGAAGCGGAAGCCGTTCTTCTTGAGGATTTCGTCGGGCGTCGGGGTTGCTGCCGCAGGGGGCGCTCGCGTGGGAAGAGCCGCGGCAGCGGGCGGCGGTGACTGCGCCAGCGCCGCGGTGGGCGCCGGCAGCGGCACGTGCTCCTCGCGACGCTCGCGGTGTTTCCACCACCAGAGGCCGGAGGCCGCTCCAGCCGCGAAGAGCATCAAGACGAAGAAACGCCCGGGGTGGCTCTTCTTCCGAGGCTCTCCAAGGGTTGGGAAGCGATCGCGCATCAGGTGCTCCGTTCCTTTTGCGAAGAGGAACACGATCGCCGGCCTCGCCGCCACTTTTGACCATTCGCCTTCGAGCTCATTCGTCCCCGCCCTCGTCGCGCAGTCCAAACTCCTTCATCTTTGTTTGGAGGGACTTGCGGCTGATCTGCAGAAGCCGCGCCGCACGAGTGACATTTCCGCCCGTCTCCTCGAGCGCCTTGGCGATCAAATCCTTCTCCAGCTCGGCCGACTTCATGCGAACGATGTCTTTGAGCCCGGTCTCCGCCGGCGCACCATCGGTAGGTGCAGCGATCGCGCCCGGCGTGGGCGCTGCCGCCTGGGCCGCGCCTTGGCGGATGTGGTCCGGCAGGTCTTTGGTGGCAATCGTCGGCCCATCGGCGAACAGCAGAACGCGCTCCATCAGATTCTCCAGCTCGCGGATGTTGCCGGGCCATGGGTACGCCTGCAATCGCGAGAGCGCCTCTTCGGTGATCCCTTCGATTTTCTTGTTGAGCTTGCGGTTGTACTTTTCGATGAAGTGCCGGGTCAGCATTGGAATATCGCTTTGCCGCTCGCGCAGCGCGGGCAGCACGATCGGCACCACCGCCAGTCGGTAGTAGAGATCCTTTCGAAATCTGCCCGCCTCGATCTCCAGCTCGAGATCGCGGTTGGTGGCCGCGATCAGCCGCACATCGACGCGCGTCGTCTTGATGCCGCCGACTCGCTCGAATTCGCTCTCCTGAAGCGCTCGCAGGATCTTCACCTGCATCTCCACCGGGATTTCCGCGATCTCGTCGAGAAACAGCGTTCCGCCGTCGGCCAGCTCGAAGCGACCGGGCTTGGAGGTTACCGCGCCGGTGAAGGCGCCCCGCTCGTAGCCGAACAATTCGGACTCCATCAGGTCCTTGGGGATGGCGGCGCAATTGATCCGGATCAGCGGCTTGCTGCGCCGGGAGGAGCCCTCGTGCAGGGCGGTGGCAATCAATTCCTTTCCAGTTCCGCTCTCTCCGGTGATCAGCACCGTGGAGGGCGTGTCCGCCACCTTCTCGATGATCTTGAAGATCTCCTGCATCTGCGGCGACTCGCCAACGATCGCGGCGCGAGCTCGCCCGTCCACCCGCGCGTTCCGCTGCGCAATGTCGTGCGTCCGCGCCGCCTTGGCGATCACCGACTGGATTTCCGCCTGGTCGAACGGCTTGGTGATGTAGTCGAACGCGCCGAGCTTGATCGCCTCCACCGCCGAGTCGACGGTGCCGTGCGCGGTGATGATGATGACCGGCACGTCGGGATTGCTCGAGTTCACTGCGCGCAGCACCTCCATCCCGCCCACTTTTGGCATCACAAGGTCGGTGACCACGATGTCGGCCCCGCTTTTTTGGAACTCGGCCAGTCCCTGCTCGCCGTCTGCGGCAACGGTGACATCGTACCCCGTCCGCCGGAGCATGGTCGCGAGCACTTTACGAAGATTGGCCTCGTCGTCGACTACCAGCACCTTGGCCATGCACGGCCGCCTGTACCAGATGAGTCCGCATGGCGCAAACCATCGAACGTCAGTGATGAACGCCAGGCAGGTCGGGCGCGCCGTTTGCAGCGCTGTTCTTTGGACGCCGGTAGTCGGGCGCTAGAGTAGCGACAGGTGAAGGAATTACCCAGATCAGCCGCCGGCGCTGCGGCTGCAGCACCGCGGTCGGCAGAGGCGGGTCCTCATCCGGGCGTGTCCAGCAAGCAGGATGAAAGCGGCAGCGGCGCCTTTTTCGTCGGCGCTGGAATTCTGCTCTCGCGCATCGTCGGCCTCATTCGGGAAAGCGTCTTCGCCCACTACTTGGGCAATTCGCTGGCCGCCGCTGCATTCAAGGCTGCGATCCGCATCCCGAACGTACTTCAGAACCTCTTCGGCGAGGGCGTCTTATCCGCATCTTTCATCCCGGTGTACGCGCGCCTGGTCGGCCGAGGCGACCGCGAGGAGGCGGATCGCGTGGCCGGAGCCGTGTTCGGAATACTGTCGCTGCTAACTTCGCTCCTGGTGGTGGCCGGGGTGCTCGGAGCGCCGCTGCTGATCGACGTCATCGCTCCCGGCTTCAAGGGCGAAGCGCGAGAGCTGACCCTTCGCTTGGTCCAGATCCTCTTTCCAGGCGTCGGCTTTCTGGTGATGTCGGCGTGGTGCCTCGGGATTTTGAACAGCCACCGCCGTTTTTTCATCGGGTATGCGGTGCCGGTGATTTGGAATGCCGCGCAGATCGCAGTGCTGGTCGGGCTGGGGAGGAGCACTGGCCAGCATAAGCTCGTCGAGTACGTCGCCTACGGAATGGTGGCGGGGAGCTTCCTCCAGTTCGCGATTCAGCTTCCGCCCGTGCTCCGACTCCTAGGGACATTTCGGCCTGCGATTTCGACGGCGCGAGAAAGCGTTCGGCAGGTTTTCCGCGGATTCCTTCCGGTGGTGCTGGGACGGGGCGTGGTGCAGATCAGCGCTTGGGTGGACGTGGCGTACGCCAGCTTGATCTCCGCGCGCGCCGTGGCGGCGCTGTCCTATGCCCAGACGCTTTCGTTGCTGCCCGTGAGTCTGTTCGGCATGGCGGTCTCGGCGGCGGAGCTTCCGGCGATGTCGCAGGCGTTCGGCTCCGAAGAGGAAATCACCGCCCAGCTCCGCACGCGCGTCAATCAGGGGCTTGCGCGGATTGCATTCTTTGTCGTGCCCTCGGCCGTCGCATTCATCTTGCTGGGAGACGTAGTGGCCGGTGCGGTTTTCCAGTCCGGAAGATTCAACTTTTCCGACACGCGTTACGTCTGGTACTTGCTGATCGGCTCAGCCGTAGGGTTGCTCGCCACCACCATGGGTCGGCTGTACGCTTCGACTTTCTACGCGCTCAAGGACACCCGCACGCCCCTTTACTTTGCTTCCCTTCGCGTGCTGATTACCGCGGTGCTCGCTTATCTGAGCGCGGTCAGGCTTCCCTCGGCGCTCGGCGTTCCCAAGGAGCTCGGAGGCGTCGCGATCACCGCAACCACCGGCATGGCGGCATGGTTGGAGCTCATGCTGTTAAGGCGTGGCATTCAACGCCGCATCGGCAAGACGGGGATTGGCGCGGTGAGACTTCTCAGCTTGTGGACGTCCGCGCTCGCGGCGGGCGGGATCGGACTGGGGCTCAAGCTTGGGCTGGCCAGGTATTGGGGAGCGATGGCGTCGGATCCAAACCAGTGGGAAGGGCGCGCGCTGGCAGCGCCATCCTTACCGCCGGTGCTGACCGCCGTCATCGTGCTCGGCATCTATGGAATGCTGTATTTCGCGTTCGCCGCCCTGCTGCGGATTCCGGAGAGCGCGATGATCTTCCGCCGATTGAAGCATCGTTAGGGACTGAGCTCCCAGGGCGAATTGAAGGCGCTCGCATCTTACGAGCTGGGACCCCGTCGATGTACCTCTGGCAATCGAATCGATTTAGAGCCGTATTAGTCGCATTCCCAAGGGAGGAATCGATGAACGCAGCGATGATGTTGTTCGTGTTGGCTGCCTCGCCCGCACCGCAGAGCTGGAAATTCAAGACTGGAACTACCCCGACGGTGACCGTCTCCAACGTCGATGGCTCCATTTCCGTTCAGGCCGTTCCCGGCGAGGAGGTTTCGGTCGAAGCGACGATCGTCGGCGGAGAGGACGACGGTTGGAAGGTCGACGTGAAGCAAGAGGGCGCGGAGGTCCATGCCCGGGCGTGTTGCGGCTCGTGTGACTCCCAGCAGGGCAACAAGTGTCGATCCGGCAAGGTCGACTTCGTCCTCAGAGTTCCTCCAGGCACTCGCCTCAAGGCAAACGCAGTTTCGTCCGATGTGTCGGTCGATGGGCTCACAGGGCAGCAGAGCATCCGAACTGTGAGCGGCAAGGTCGATAACCGCGGGAGCGCGTCATCGCTCGATGTTCATTCCGTATCCGGAAAGGTGACGCTCTCGCCGAAGGCGCTGGCCGAAACGCAAGTGCGGACGGTCTCGGGCGACGTTCACCTCAATCTTCCGGCAAACCCGGACGCGATGGTCCATCTGTCGACGGTCTCGGGAACGCTGAATGGCAAGTCCGTTGGAGTAGGGAAGTCAATGGACGCTTCATTTGGCAAGGGGACGGTGGCGATGAACATCCATACGGTCAGCGGCTCGGTGGAGGCACGGCCGGGGCAGTGACCGCAGGCGGGTAGCCAGACGATCTATTGCGAGATCCCCCTTCCGGGTTGACCGCTCACTTGTGTACATTGACCCGCTCCACAAGGGCGCCAGAGGGTGGGCCCTGAAGCGCGAAGAAGGTTGTCCAGGTGAGCGACGAAAAGAGCGGCCCCGGAGGGAAGCGCGGTTTCGGGCCGAAGAAGCCCCGCGCCACGTTCGGCGATGTGATGCTTGGAATCCCAGCGGGTCGCCCCGGGGAATTCGATCGCGGCCGAGGCGAGGAGCGCCGACGGCCTCGGGAAAAAGAAGCTCCGCGCCGGGGGCCTCGCGACGCGAGCCCCTCGACGCCCGTCGAGGAAAAGGCGCCGCCGCCTTCCGAGCCGCAGGCGACCCCATCGCCCGAGCCCCACGAGGGTGCCCAGGCCGCTGCGGGAGATGCCCCACCATCGGCCAAGAAGCCGGCCGCCGACGATCACTCGATGAGCAGCGGACGCAGGCACGAACGCGGCGCCGCGCGCCAGAAATCTCCAGACCGCAAAAAGAAGCGTCCGCTCGGACCGATGGTCGTGGTCAAGCGATTGACTGGAGCGATCGAAATGCGTCCGCTGAAGGCGCCGGACGAGCCGTCGCTATCGGAGGCGCATTCCGGTCCGCAGGACGAACGCGGCGTCCATTCTGAACCGGTCGCCGCGCCGGCGTCCGCCGCTCCCGAGCAGGCGCAAGCAGGCAAGGTCGCAAACGGCGCGGTCGCCGAGGGATCAGGTGCGCACCCGGAAGAGCCCCGCAAAACCTACGAAGAGGTCCCTGAGAAGGAATCGTTCGCAGAGCTCTACGAGGCTTCGACGAAGCACGAGGCGGGCACGAGTCGGCGCATGCCTCGGGTCGGAGAGAAGGTATCGGGCACGATTTTTCAGCTCGGCGCCGAAACAGCTTTCCTGACTCTGACCAGCAAACAGGAAGCGATGATCGACCTCGACGAGCTCAAAGACGAGGAGGGGATTCTTCGATTCGGGGTCGGGGACGCGGTCGAGGCATACGTCATCGAAGCCGGAGCGAAAGGGATCTATCTCAGCAAGTCGCTGCCGAAGGGGATGGCGACGCTGGAGATGCTCGCCGATGCGCGCTCAAGCGGAATCCCCGTCGAGGGCCTGGTCCTATCGGTGAACAAGGGAGGATTGGAGGTCGCGATCGGCGACATTCGAGCATTCTGTCCGGTGAGCCAGATCGACGTGCGCTTCGTGGAACAGCCAGAGCACCTGGTGGGGGAAAGGTACCTTTTCAAAGTGCTCGAGGTCCGGGGCAAGAAGGTCGTTCTTTCGCGCCGGGCGCTGATCGAAGAGGAGCTGAAGGCCCGCGCGGCAGAGACGCGAAAGTCGCTCGCCGAAGGAAAGGTAGTGAGAGGCAAGGTCACGCACCTGCGCGAGTTCGGCGCCTTCGTCGACCTCGGCGGAATTGAAGGGCTCATCCCCGTGTCGGAGATCTCTCACGTGCGAATCGCGCGGCCGAGCGAGGTGCTCAAGACCGGCGACGACGTGGAGGTAGAAGTTTTGCGCATCGAGCCACCGAACCCGAGCTCACCGGACAAGGCGAAGCACAAGGAACGCATCACGCTCTCGATGCGCGCCCGACAAGAGGATCCGTGGAAGCTCGCCGCCGCGGAGCTCAAGGAAGGCGATCGGGTGCAGGGCAAAGTCGTCCGCCTCCAGCCGTTCGGCGCTTTCGTCGAGCTGAGGCCGGGCGTGGATGGGTTGATCCACATCTCCGCGCTGTCCGACCGGCGCATCGCCCACCCCAAGGACGTGGTGAAAGTCGGCCAGGAAGTCCAAGTGGTGATCGAGAAAATCGATCCAGCGGAGAAGAAAGTGGGCTTGCGCCTGGTGCGCGAAGAGCCGGAGCCAGCGCCGGAGGAGAAGGCGCCCCCACCCAAGAAGGAAGCGCCGCCGAAAATGGGTCAGGTTGTCACCGGGAAGATCGACCGGATCGAACCGTACGGTGTGTTTCTCGTCTTCCCTGGCGGCCAGGGCTTGGTGCCCGCGAGCGAGACCGGCACCGAGCGAGGAACCGATCTCAAGCGACACTTCCAGCTCGGGCAGGAGCTTAAGGCTGCGGTAATCGAAATCGACCAATCCAGGCGCGTGAAGCTGTCCGTCACTGCAGCAGAGAAGGCGGATGAGCGAGCGGCGATCGAGTCTTGGCGCCAAAGCCAGCCCAAAGCCGGTGGCGGCAAGGGACTCGGAACTTTCGCCGACCTACTGAAGGGCAAGAAGTTGCTTTAACCGCGCGGGGTCCTCAGAGAAAGAAATCCGGAAACAGCTCCGCGCCCGGAACGAATTGGTACTTCGAGAAGTCGCTGACGCCCTCTTTGCGAAGAACTTCCTCGTCGACGCAAAAGTTGCCAGTGAATTCTCGGCTCGGCTTGGTAAGGATGGCATGGGCCGCATCGGCCACGATTTCCGGCTTGCGGCTTCCCCGCAGAGTCTCGTCGCCGCCGAGCAGATTCTTGACCGCGGCCGTGGCGATAACCGTTCGCGGCCACAGCGCATTGACGGCAATTCCCTCGCTGCGCAGCTCCTCGGCCATCCCGAGCACGCACATGCTCATGCCGTACTTTGACATTGTGTAGGCGACGTGGGGGGCAAACCAACGCGCCTCCATGTTGAGCGGGGGCGAGTTGTTCAGGATGTGCGGGTTGCTCGACTGTTTTAGATGGGGAATGCATGCTTGCGAGCAGGCGAACGTGCCTCGAACATTGACCGAATGCATCAGGTCGTACCGTTTCATCGGTGTGTCGACGGTGCCGGTGACGCTGATCGCGCTCGCGTTGTTG